>Ga0153950_1000024_pt1 | contig 70239 bp, 93 predicted proteins | sample TSNJ034MetaG_FD_104737 | JGI IMG/M metagenome (GOLD analysis project Ga0153950, IMG submission 104737) | Attine ant fungus gardens microbial communities from New Jersey, USA - TSNJ034 MetaG | ecosystem: Host-associated > Fungi > Mycelium > Unclassified | place: USA: New Jersey, Wharton State...
ATCTCTTGCAGATTCACAGCAATAGCCGTTATCCGCGTAATACTGCTTGCCAATGGCCTGCTCCTCCTTTAATCAAAACAGAACATCAGCCCCAGAGGGGCGCCGTCCATTGAATAGGTCTGTCCCCGGTAAGGGGGAAGGAAGGCCATCGGTTGCTCCAGGCCATTTACCTCCTTCACCGCAAACCTGCCCAGTAACCAATCGGGCAAACCGGCTAAGAACGTTTCGGCAGCGTCCCTTGAGGGAAAACAGCGGGCATATTTCAAATCTGTTTGCTTCACTACAAGCTCTTTTCCGGCGAAAGGCCCGTGGCAGTGGTAGTAGGTGTCAATAATCGTGTTTTTTTCTTTGAGGACATAAACGGGATCCAAAGCGCTATCTCCTTCCACACGGCTTCCGTCAAGACGGTTGCTGCTTGATTTTGCCGTATAGCTTCCAGCAGATATCAGTGATCCTGAGCGCGGGTTTCGCCTCCAGGTTTCGTTTCTGTTCCTCATTAAGCGCGCCGTGTATTTGCAGGCACAGGTTGGCGGTCATCACATCGAGAAAAACCCAGCCGTTATTTTTACCAACGCGCTCTGAATGCTCGCGCACTTCATACCGCAATGGGACGTCTGATTTTTCGCGGAACAACAATAAGCCTTCATCGCTCACCTTTTGGCATACCTCTATAAAGGTCATTGCATTACCTCCACATTATGTAGTACCCATTCTTATTTCGGTTGGCATTTCATGCAGATCTCACAGTAATAGACGTTTTCCATGTAATACTGCTTGCCGATCGACTTCTTTTGCGGGTGCTTGCAGGTGGAATAGACAGCAAGCGTCTGTTTGTCCAGTCCGGTTACGCTCCGGCCCTTACTATGGCGGCAGATTTCCGGATTTCCGTCCATATGATACATTATCGTGCTCTCCTTTTCCGCTCCGCCTGTTTCGGGGAGCATGTCTGTAAAATACCGGCACCGGCCGGAATCGGGACACCGGCGGTTCACGCAAAGCTCACTGCCCTCCGACGCCGGGATAAAGATGGCGTGGGGCGAGATAGCGAGACAGTAGGCAAACCGCGCGTTGATCTGCGGGATGGTCAAATACATCCGCCTTTCGTCAAGCTGATTTCTCCTTTGGATTCTCCGGTGCGGCGCTTTTTTGTAATATCCGTTCCAAGGCGGTGACGGCATCCTTGATAGTCTTATGGCTCGGGCCGATCTGCCGCCGGCAATCTTTACACTGCACAAGAACCGAAACATCCTTCGCGTAGGCATGATTGAGAAAATACGAGTTGAGCTCGATGTGATATTCTTCCCCTGTCTCCGGATGCCGGTAGACGGCGACCCAATCTGTAAAAATCATCCGATACTGTTCCGGCTGCCTGTACCGTTTGGGGATAAACCCATACCTATTTTTTAGCATGCCGCCTATCCTCCCGTAACATAGCCTGATACAGCGTGTCGTCGTACTGTAGTGTAAAAACCGTTGGGAAGAACCGGAAGTAGTCGGAAACGAGCTCTTTCCCGGCCCTGTCCAGAAGCCGGCCGAACAACCAGCAGTCATCCTCGCCGGATTCCAGGCAGATGTGCATTACCCGGCCGTCCGGATAATTTACCTTGCGGAAAAACAGCAGAGAATTGGCCGGTATGTCAAGAGCGGTAAAATCAGGTTTCCAGCGATCTCCCCATTGGACCAGATCTGTGTAGCGTTTAAGGATATCCGTGGGGACAGCAACCTCGCGGCACCGGATGGTCTTCCATGCATCGTCCCATTGAAGTGCGACAATCATATGGGACGAGGCATCGACAGTTGCCCGCATCACTGTGGGCAGGCATAAATCGTACCGCTTATGTCGTTCCTCATCGTACTTACCCTTGACAAACCACTCAATACCCAGGAAATGCTCGATCTCCAGCATCAGGCGCGTTTCGCTTCCATATCCGCTCCATTCATCCTGTTCGCTGTTCTCAACCTTAAAGTTAACCCATTTTATATATGGGTGCGGGTCCTCCGTATGCGTCATGTCTCCCGCCCAACCGCTGGGCGAGCCCAGAAAAATCTGATAATAGCGGCGGCGATCGGAGAAGTAGCTCGGCAGTGAAGGTTCCGGCCAGACATAATGCGGCAGCTCATCCAGCATCTGTTGTATGAGCTGGTGCTTTTCCGTCAGTACCTTTTTGATCATTCTATCCTGTTCAGCGTCAAGCTGATTTTTGGCCTGCGCCAGCATTTCCTCCAGGACGGATTTTCGCGTCGGCTTCGGCTGCTTCATATCGTGGCCTCTTTTCTTAACATGTGCCAGCAAACCCGGATAGCCCGCAGCGCTAATGCCTCGTCATAAAACAGGCCGTTCCCCAGGCTGTAGGCTCGAACGGTATCGCCGCATGCCAGCCCGTCGTAGTGGAGCAGGCTGTCCCGGTAGATAATCGGCGTCCCCGCGAGGCTTACGCTCTCGATAACCTCGATATCCCTGACCACTTGATCCAAATTGTTTGTGACGGATCGGAACGGCCCGTCTGCGCGCAACGATTCGTCGGTACCGGGGGTGTCCAAATCGCGGATCACCAGGACGGCGGGCTCCGCCTCCCTGTCAAAGGTATAGTCATAAAGGCTATTGGAATTAACAATGTGTCGTTGCATGTTCTATCTCCCTTCATTATCCCGCGAAGCCGTGCGCCCAGCTTACCTGGTCGGCAAGCCCGGCATCCGCGCACAGCTTGAACTGATGGGCCATGTCTACCAAATCCACATAACGGAATTGAACGGCAGAGCCGTCCGGAAACATAACCACCGGTTCTCCATGGGGAGCGTCGAAGGCCATTTCATACAGATGGCCGGGCGCTTCCTCGCAGAACGGCGGCGAACCGTTATCCTTTCCAATGGACAGTAAATTGTTGTCATTAATTCCCTCGGTATGGTACACAGCGGAAAAACGCACGGATGGGGTCCAGATATATTCCCCCTTGCGTCCGAGATAATCGCGTTCCGATTCCAGCCTGCATACCGGAACCGGATAATATGTTCCGTCGTCCGCCTTGATGATACAGGTTTCTCCATCGCCCTTGATGCTGTGGATGACGCCGTTCTTTTCGTGTCCCCAATTTGTTGTGAACGAACAACGCCCTCCAACTTCAACGCGCAGTTTGCGGGAAAGCACTTTCTCAACATGCTCTTTCACTCGCCTCGGAAGATTGGGAAGCGGCTGACACCGCTCGTCATCCACAGCGACATACTCATCTCCGGGAGCGGCGGTGTCGGGCAGCTTGAGCCACATTTCATTGTCAAAATAATGATTGGCATGCCCCGCGTTATCCAGAAACACGCATTTTGATCCCGCCGAAACGTCATTGTAACGGTAAAGAGTAAACAGCAGGCCGCCGTTGATGTACTCCCTGCCATGGACAAAATAGCTCTCCGCTTCGGCCCGGAGGCCGTCTATCTGCCAAGGCGTTGAGGTTTGCGGTACGCGCTTTTCGATGAATGGCGTCCACATAGCCCTATCGTACTCTCCCGCCGGGATACGCAGATACGGCCTTTCTGTTAAGTTGATGCCTTGATGGTATTTGGCTGAGGGAAACGGAAGCTCCTCAATCAACGCCGAAGCCTGCTCTGATGTGATACCTCTCTGATAAACCGAGGATAGAACTACCAGGGCTTCCTCATCGGGGATCCGCCCGCTACCGGTATGGTGGAGGCGCCACAAAATATTTGACGCCTCTGTTGCGATCTCCGTATCCGTCAATATTCTGTCACGCTCCAAGCCGCTGCCTGTTTCCTCCAGATACAGAGAGTGTGACGGATAAGAAGCGGTGAATGGCCGGCCAAACAGCTTGTAGTGCATGAGCTTCGTGTCAAAAGCCCATTGTGCTTCAAAATACTCGACCTGCTCCGGGCCTTCACTGACGATTCTTCCATAGAATCGCAGCTCCGGCACAAGGTTGATTGGGCTGTTATATGCGCAAATCCCCGCAAACGACCATTTTCCACCCTTTTGAGTAAAGGTATAGTACACATCCGTCGTCTGAGCAGGGCGGTCAAAGGGTTCCTCGTAGGGTATACCAAGCTGAAGCAATCCGGTGTATGTGGGAATGATCGAAAAATTCTCCGTCCAACTGTCGTCTATCACATGCCCCATCGGCAGGTAATCCTCCAGCGAAATGCCAAGCCGCTGCCATTCGTCATACGTTTTTCGCCGGACATTGAATTTGATCGCATTCCGGCTTTGGCGAATGAATTCACATAGCGCCATGATTGGGAGGAGCTCCAGATCCCTCTTTTCGGTGTTGTTCAGATCGGTAACAGACCGGAGCCCATCATACAAGAAGGGCTGCGCCGCGATGATAGCGGTATGGAAAGAGCCGTCCGGTGCGGGAAGAGTCATTGCGACCATTTCAGGTCGATCACACCCATCTCCCGGTACATACAGCATGTTTTGAAATATGTTCATTATCGGTCTCCTAAGTTAATATTTGTTTTTGATTTTAACCGCCGCAAATTGTTCCTCCCGCTGATTTCACAAGCGGGAGGATGATTCGCTTTCTTCATTGTCATGTCGCAAGGCCTATCCCGAATCACCTTTTCCTCGTTTGCGGTCCAGGTAGTCCTGCGTATACTTTTTCTGCTTATCCGGGTTTTCCTTGCGCCATTGCTTGACGTACGAGCGATAACGGGGAGCGTTTTCCTGGTAATTCTGCCGCTGCTTGTCGTGCTGCGCACGGAAGCGGTCGCATACTTCGCTGTACTGGTCAAGCAGACCGGTCAGCTCACAGATATGCTTCGCCAGGGCGTCACGCACCTTCTCCAATACTTCTATGTCCGATTCACGCATAGCACAGCCTCACTTCCCGTTGTTTTGCAGGCTGCGGTTGTGTTCCGCTATCAGCCTGTGCAGATCGTCATTGCAGAAGCCGGCCTGCATGTACATCCAGGTATTGGATGTTTCTTCCTCGGTGCCATCAAAAAAAGACACCCAGTTCTCTCCGTCGAAAGAGTACAGGATGGCCCGCTTCAGCTTTTTCAGTTTTACGGAATGAACGCCATCGGTAGCCTTCATCACACACCCACTTCCTCGATTTTCACGCCGGACCGGTATGAGCCCAGATAAAAGTCCACTGCATGGAGAAAAGACTTGTACTCCGAAACCATGCAGCCGACGTCCGGGCTGAATACCCACCTACTGCAGGAGTACAGCACAGGATGATGAATGACGTTATTGTCCAGGAAAAAATGCCTGCTGTACCGGCGGAGGCTGCCAAACGCGCTGCGAAGCTCTTCGTCCGACAGAGACACGTTGACAATCCGTATTTTTTTCATACCATTTCCGCTCATTAACCAAGATCCTTTGTCCGGGGTCCGCGGCTGATGAGGGTGGTCCCCGGCGCCGCGCTTTGCGGCGTTAGAATAACATCCTCATAACCGAGCTTTTTCAGGATAGACACAACCTCCTCGACGTCTTCGTCATTCACCAGCGTCGAACCGTTACCGCGAAAACTGCAGAGGGACACATAATGAGTGCTTTTGACATAATTTCTGATATCCGCATTCGTTATATCGGAGCGGGGGCAGGCGCTGTTTTCATCCATATTTTTTTCGCTTGCCGCCTCAGGTATCTCTGACAGTTCCTCATAGCTTGCGCCACATGAGGTACAAGTAAAAGTACCATAAGGCTTTTCAGAATCGTAGATTTCAATGTTCTGTTCAAAATGGCCGTCCCCATCTATAATGATGTCGTGACGGCACAGCTGATGCGCGTAAAAGTACCCATTACCGCATCGGCACTTATGTTTTGAACAGCTATTACCTGAAAAAGCCGTAATGGGCAGCAGTTCGTCCATACGTCTCACATGGCCCGAAAGGATATGAATCAGCTCCCGGTAACCGTTTCCGTTAAATTTGTCGATGCACATCCCATTCAAATCATTCCTTAGATTCTCGACAGATGCCTGCAATAAAACGAAACGGCGCCATGTTTCACTGTTGTAGGTGCAGTTACAGATGTCCTCCAACATCCAGCGGATATTATCGAGTTTATCTGCGAGTTCTTTCCATTCGGCGCTTCGATCACGGTCAAACTGCTCACATACGAGATATGCATAGCTTCTCGCTAAGTCTCGTACCGGTTCAAATTCCTGTGAATCGATGCCCAGGAAAGCGTTGATAAAAAGTGAACCGATGCGAGCATCATCACGGTGCTCCTGATCCAGTTCGGATAGAATTATCTTTACATGAGAAGAAAAGACCGTTATATTTGTTTTCATAATAGTAACCCCCTTGTTTAGTCAATTTAACCCGCAACAAACAGTGTACACCCCGGCGCGGCCTGATGAACTATTTTCACATTGCGATGCCCTAACCGTTTGAGCATCCGCCGCACGGCCTTCTCGTCCTTCTCCATCACAATAGCGGAACCATTGTGATGAAAGCCGAACAAGGCGTGGTATAGACGGTTATGCTCAAAGTCCTCCAGCTTCTTTTTTCCAAATAGCATGATACTCTCTCCTTTTCGGCAGCCGTTTCCGGCTGCTCCTATTATGCCGCTACAGGGTAAGCCAGTTGATAGACGCCGCGACCCACATGGCGGTAAAGGTCCGGGTACTCCTGGATGACGGCCCGGATACGCTCCCGGAAATGCCGTCGGCCCTGGGCCTTCGGGTGGTTCTCCAGAAGGGCATATATCTCCTCCGCCGTCGCCTTGCCGCCCTTACTCTCCAGCACATTGCGGACCAGGTGATTCCAGGTCACCGCGCTGTTGTCAAACTGAAGCATGTTGAAGGTGCCGGACACGCGCCGGGTGAATGGGATCACCAGACCGCCCTCTTTTTTAAGCAATATGATATATTCCGTCACAATCGGAATGAACGGGGTGGAATACCGCCTGTTGTCCGAAGCGCAGTTGTACTGCCCCTTGACAATAAATCCCTCCATCTGCCCCAGCGTCATGATGTCGTTCTGAATACTGTAAAAGCGGCCGTTTTTCCGCACATCGCCGACGAGGATCGCCATGCGGCCGTCCTTGCGCAGCGCCATGTACAGCTTCTTGATTACATAGTTGAGCTTGTCGAGAAATTCCTCATAGCTTTCACACTGGGACAGATCATCGGGATGAGGCTCGTCGCCCCACATGCGGCCAGAATACTGGATAATCGAATGATAGGGTGGGTGGAAAAAGATACAGTCCGCGTCGTGTTCCACATCATCCTTCAGGGCGTTCCAGCCGCCGATCCCGTGTGCGGGATTTGGGTTGAGGTCATACAGCACCGATTTGACGCCCAGGCTATCGGCCGCCGCCAAGCTCGTACCCGAGCCTGACATTGGATCCAGCAGTGTAAAACCGGAAAGATCCCTGCGGTAATACCGCTTGGCGTCCATCACATACTGGAGGATGGCGGCCACCGTCTGGGGGGAGCAATTTCCGCGCCAAGTCGCTGAACCACCTTTCTCTCTTTCGGGGAAAGCAATGAAGGAGGTCAGGTCCTTGCCGGCGCGACGGCGGAGGTTTTCGGTGCCAAGGGTCTGCACGATGGTCGTCCATTCGCTTCCGAATTGGCCTTGGAGCGACTTTGCGGCACGCAGCAGTTTTTGCTTATCCATGGAGCACACCGCCCTTTGCCATAAACTCCCGGGCCGCCGCTACAGCGATCTCTTCGACGGTGATTTCCTGCCCGGGGAGCAGGTCGTAGCGCAGCGGAGTCCCGCCAAACAGCAGCAGGCCATGGTATTTGCCGGCATCGTCCAGATAGATGATAGGCGCGTTGACCAGAATCCGGTGCAGACGCTCTTCCAAATCAAAAAACACGGCGGTAAAGTTTTTCGGGACGGTAGTGGCGCTTTCAGCCAAATCGTAAAGAATGATGGCGTCAGGCTCGCCCCGGCAAATCATAAAGCCGTAGTCGGCAACCGGGTTAATAAGGTTTTCAAGCCGCTGCAGCTTGGGGTACATCCTGGCGATCTGGCAGCCTTTACAGTGGGGATAAGGGCAGGAGTTGTCGAACCCCATGTAGCAGCCTGTGCGGATATTCCGCACATAATCGAATTTTTCCTCGGTGATCCTCATACTTTGCTGTCTCCTTTCAGGCTGAGCCTTGACTTAACAGAAATGTTGCGGCCGCAAATAAGGCAATGGCTGATGGGAATTTTGTCCGAGTTGCTGATGTAGCCGGTGCGGTTTTGCTGGTGGAAGCCCAGATTAGAGAGAACAAGTATATTCCCATCCGTGATCCTTGCGGTGATGAAGCCGGGATAAGACATATCAAGGATAGGTGTCTGTTCATGGCCGGGAGTGGCCTCATGGCAAAATCCGCACTCTTTCCCCGCGCCCAGCTTGGGCGGCACGTCGATCAGGCTGCCGCAGAGCGGGCAGTAGTATATCCGGGAGCTGATGGAAACCTGGGAGAGGTTCTTTTTTATTCCCAGCGGGTACCCCAGAAGCACGGAGGTACAGAGCAGATCCCCCTTAATCTGCATACTGAGATGGTACTGATAATCCTTGTCCTGCTTTACAAACATCGGCACATCACCGCGGCAGCAGGCGCATTTCCTGGCGTTCCTCACTGATCATCCTCCTTTTTGTGTCCGGCGCAAATGGCTTATTCATCGCCAATTCGCCTACGCATGCTCCAATAGGCTGCCAGATCGCAGTTGTTTTCCTTACGGCACAATTCCTCCATGCTTTCTTTCAACAGGGCTATTTCCTGTTTCGTAAGCTCAAATTCATGCTTACGCTCACCCTCACTGTCCTCGACGGCACATATGTATTTCATGGAACTGTCGTCCGGATTATATAGGGCAAAAAAGAAAACATCGCTGTTGTCCGGGTCCTGCGGGATCTCAAACGGCAGCTTTCCAGCGATATCGAACCAAGGTTCAACAAGGGTACTGATCCCGTCCTTTTCACAGTAGACCGTTCCATCGGCACGGATTTCCGGCATTCCCTCCTGCACGTTCCCAGGCTCCCGCCTTTCTTCACCCGGCGGGCACGATTGATCACTCAGCCGCTCACCGCCATTGTCCAGAGAATTAAACGCGAAGAGTATGAGCTCGCTCACCAGAGATTCAGCCGTAAAGAGATCTTCATATCCGCAAACTACCTGATAGATTTTATTGCTCAGTTCATCCACATTGTCGGTTTTACACTGTTCAAGCACCTTATCCAGATAGCAGTAGGCATCCCAGCCATCCAGATATTCGCCGTCCTTCAGGAAGTTAGAGGCGGCAGCGGCGAGGCCTGGTACAGTTTTGGGCAGTTCCTCCGTAAGATTTTCCAGAGCGCGGCTTGTCTCCAGACCGGTAACGTCAAGCCCAAGGCCGGTAAGCGCCTGTCGGATCTTTTCCTCCGAAATAAGGGCTCCTTGCGCGGTAACTTTGTAGATATGCTTTATTGTTTTTGGCATTAAAATTTCACTCCTGTATTTCGTTGATCTTGTCGTGACACGCAGCCTCCGTTGCTGCGGTCTCAAACATATCCTGTATCAGCTGGTAAGCCACGATGGCGTCCGTGCCCTCGGCACGAATCGCAGCATACAGCAAAATTGCCAGGCGAACAGGCCTGTCGGTAATGCAGGCTGCCATAGCCGCCCGCTCGATCCGGCAACTGCCCCCACCGCTGCCCCAATGCCGCAGGTAGGTGGCGCAGGCGCCCGCAAGCCCGTCCAATGGTTCGACGGACAGGGTTTCAAGCCATGCGGAAAACTGTTTATCAAACCGGGCGTCTAGTTCTTCCATGTCAAGACGCTCCAGAGCGGCAGTGAGTGTTGCGTCCATCTGCTTTTCCCCGACCACTAACCGGATACCAGGGAAGCGGTTAAAGAGCTGTTGTATGTCCATTTTCATCCCCTCATTCAATCTGATATGCGCCTGACGGCAGCTTGCTTACTTCAAAACCATACTGCTGGAATATCTCCGCGACGCCATCCATGTAAGTTCCAAGGCTGCCGTCCTTGTAATACTCCCGTACACACCGTTCAATCATGCGGTATTCGTAGGCGCAAAGGTTGTGCTTTTTCTGGAATTCCTCCTGATTTTCCATGGCGTAGGCTAGGCGCAGGCAGGCATCCCCGTTGATTGCAGTGCCAAAAAAGTGGTGTTTCATCAGCAGCGCCTCCTCGTCCGGTTATAACCGCGAATAGGGCAGCGCGATTCTGTCAAGGTACGCTGCAACGGCTTTCAACTTGGAGGGGTCAACAAGCTCCCACTCCTCCGCCTTATATACAGTGCAGGAGCGGTCAATCACCTTTGACAAATCCGTTACATACCCTTCCACCACTAAGATGGACGGTCTTACAGGCCAGAGTATCTGAATACAGTCATTGGAACCCGGACATGAACAGCGGAGCTCATATCCGTCCTGCTCCGGGCGGATTTCCGCCATATCCAGCCGTGCATACTCGGCATGGATTAAGCAGTTGCCCATATCCCCGGTATAGAGGAGGGTGACTTGCTCCAGGAGCTTGCCGTCGCCCTGCGGGCGCGGGTAATGGCGCTCATAGACCTCACTGGGCGTCATAATGGGAATACAGGTGCCGGTATGTATCACCCCGCCTCCTTGCGGCGCGCTGATTTCATACCAGGTTCCCCCGATATATACACGGTGCTCATTGATGATCCGGGTTTGCTCCATAATCTGTCCCTCACTTTCTTACAGCCTTTCGCCGCGGTGCAAACCAGGCAGTGCCTGCGATGATACCGCTGCTTGTGTGTACGTCGCTGCCGTTTTTGTCGATGTAATTTCCAAACTACGTCCTGTTCCTCCATTCTTTGGTATTGTAACAGTTCCAAACCATCTCCTTTTAAATCTTGGTGTATATATATAAAGCAAGAGGCCCGGGCGTTTCCACCAAGACCTCTTGCTCGTTTGTTTTGTTTACTGTTTATCGGGATTTGCTCACGAACGCAAAAATGACGCAATACGCCCATTGTCTGGGGTACTGCGCCTAAAAATCAATACAATACGGCAGCAACGAAGCCGCCAACCGGAAAACCCAATGAAGGATTCAAAAATACACTGTAACCACATTATATAGTATTTCGTCAGTAAAGTCAATACAAAATATGGAGTTGTGAAAATGAAAATGAAAATGAGCATCAAACATAAGGCTTGTAGAGGTTTTAACCGGAACTGATAATTTTCATGTTGTGGATTGCGTTTGTAAAACTGGGGAAAGAGTAGTATCATAGATACAAGTACGAACCTAGTACATTGTGACTTCTAATACCTTACAAAATAACTTTAGGGTGTAGGCGTTTATGCTTGATACGTGCATTTACTAATTGTAATGATTTAGTTGTCACAATGTACTAGATTACTTATTTTTTGGAGGACGTTTTTCTATGAGAAAACTGAGCATCCTTGCAATGTGTCTTTGCGGGGTTATAACTGTTACGGCCTGTCAGTCAAATTATAACGAGAACCCCGTTGAAAGTAACGAACAGCCAAGCGCATCCGTTGGTGAGCTGCCTGCGTCTTCATCCTCAAAGGTAGAGAGCAATCTAGCTGTTTCATCTGAGCAAACGGTACCTTCCGAATCTAAAGAGAGTGAAAGCAGTGTATCGGAAGATTTAAGCAAACAGGAAACGCCGCAGTCCAACAATACCGTTGGATCACAAGAAAGCGCCCCGCATACAAACCCGTTCACGCTTGACCCGGCTGGCGGTTATGACTTGTATGCTTATAATGGGCTGTTGCTTAGTTATGTACAAATAAATCCGTCTTGGTTGCCGTCAAGCGAGGTTGGGCCGGAATTTAAGGCGGCTGTCGCTGCAATCAACAATCTGCCGACACTTGAAAAAGTTGATACTGTTTCCGCTCAAAACGCCCAATATGGACTAATGAGCGTCGCGCAGGACTACTCCAAGGTGCAATTCTTTTTATACGAAGATTTTCTGAGTGTAAACGGCGCGGCTTATGCTATTACGAATGAGCAATATGAAACGCTGAAAACAGCAATGTCAGCTGGAACCGCCAATGGGGTTGCAACTCCGCAATGGTTTGTCTACATGAATCCAAACCGCGTTACCAAAATTCAGTGGAAAGACGAACAAGGCGAAATGACCGAGATAAGAAAAGAGAACGTCCCGTTTTCGGCGGTGGCGCTTAGAACCATTGACGTAAAAAGTGTAAAAACCTACACTCCGGGTTCAAAAAATCTTGATGATTCCCCTTTTAAAGCGGTTTACACGTTCGATAATGGCGTAACTTATACCGTTTATGTCAGCGACGATACCTCGCGAACGAGTAACGTTGTCTTTTATGTTGAATCCAGCGATATGAATTATGCCTGTGAATACGTTTCTAATACTTATATAAGCAATTATACGGAGTATACGCGGGAAGCGATTGACGGCCCGGTCAATCCGTGGACGATGTAATTTGTTTGGGTAGAAATTAAGCACAATAGTTTACGACCAAAATACATTGGCAAGGTGAAGAAAATGCTACACTTGTTCTTTTCAAATGATAATGCTAAAACAATCATTATCCTAGTATTTGCAGTAATCGTTGTATGTGGTGTATGCTTGTTTACAAGCAACAACATTCCGGCAGACTACACGTATCAGGTAAACGCAGAGGAACAACCGCCGCAGATGCGTTACGAAGTGACTTATGGGACCCATACATTCTATCTTTATGACCCGATGGTGGAGAACCCGGATGCCCCCTTGGGGACAATAGAAGAACGCGCTATTGAAGTTGTAAAACAGCAGTATGGTGAATCTTTGCCAGAGGGATTTGAAAAAAACATTAAGATAGCGGCAGTGATCAATTAGCTGGTATCTGTACCGAGCCAAAGAGATATTTATATATTGGGGGGACAAAATCATGAAAAAATGGATTATAATTGCCTTGTGTATCTGCCTTGCTGTATCGGTCACGGCCTGTTCGCAGCGTGGCGATATAAAAGAGTCGGAAATATCACAAAGTCAGTCCATCAATACAAATCCATCCATACAATCTGAGCAGGAGGCCAAAAGCGATGAATCTGTCTCCTCTGATGATGAAATCCCTTTAGCTTACCATGCGGATACGGAAAAGTATTATGACTATTTCCGTGAAAATAATTATGTCGGTATGCTGTTGAGGAATGAAACGGGCGGCAAGGGATTTTCTGATGCTGAAATGGCCTCTTACGCTTTATGCGAACTTATCAAGCTAAGCGGCGGAATCTACGATAACGCAGTCGGCTTTCCGAAAGAAGATATTGATGCTGTTACCGAAAAATATTTTGGTGCGACGATTAAAAATTACGAAAACAAAATGTCCACCGTTATTTCTGAGACGGGCAATATAGCTTCTACGGGTTGGGGCGGTACTTCATTAGCTCTCGTACTCAAGGAATTAAAAACCGAATCGGACGGAATCTATACAGGCGTATTTTATCAATTTGGCTTCAGCATGGATGAATACCAATCGTCCACGAAAGACGATTTGTTGCGAGGACAATTTGACAGTTATCGGCAGCCGTCTTTAATAACGATTGTATTTGAGGAAAAAACCGATGATAATGGGGATATGTATCTACGCTATTATGAGGCAAAATCAGAGGGCGAAGCCAAACCACCGTATGAACCGTATCAAGGCTGAATGAGCATACTGCTATGTTCGCGGAATGCTGAGAGTATCAATAATATTTGTGCTGAAAGGTAAATAGAATAATGAAAAAACTTACAACGCTCTTACTGGTATCTTGTGTTTTCATTACATTAACGTCTTGTGCAAACAGCAATCCGATAACTACCGCACCCCCTCCTGAAAGCATTGAATTTTTCGGTGAAACATACTTGATAAGTGAAGCCAACTATACTACTTGTGACGAGGATGGAAATATTAACTTCGTCCTTTTCCACGATATAGGTTTTATCGGATTAGCAGACAAGAATAAGGAGCCTATGTATCAACAAGTAAAGCCCGGGCAAGTGATAGGCGACGCAACAGTCACCGATGGTATAAACATGGGATTTGATTTAATAAACGAGAAGTGGGAGCTTACAGAATCAGACGTAAGCTTTACAGGCACGATGATATTCATCGGAGATCTTACAAAAACGCCAGAGGGTACGTTGGACTTTCTCGCGCCCGGAACGCTGACATTTACCGTCACAGATTCCGAAAGCGGCTTTATACCTTTTAAGTACGGATTTGATAATGCACCGCAATTCATGCTTGACGGTTACAACCCCGAGGTTGATTACCCCGAGCTCTTTAGTGAATCCGATACGGTTTATGTAAGAGCAACCTTTGACTCGCTTCGGCTGTTTAAAACAGAGCGGGCTACGGGGGTGGATAGGGCGAAATTAGTGAGTGTTGAATTGTTGGATAAATCAGAGTAATTTTGAGTTTTAAAGTAAACACAGCTAATAAGGCCTACTCTTCCCAATAAGGCGAACGAACAGTATTTATAATAAGGTGGTAGTGATGAAAAAGTTTTGTAGCATATTTTTTACGCTTTGCATTATTGTAGTATGTTTAGTCGGCTGTGCAAACGAGCCAGTCGTTTCAAAAAATGAAATTGCCCCCAAAGAGATGACGCAAGACCAAGAAGATATTGTAAATCTTCTTTCAAGCGATAAACAAGAAATTTTGCTCTTTGACTACAAAACCGAAGAAGCATATAAAAGCATGGAGTTTTGGGTAGAAATTTACGAAAACGGATTGCTGATAGACCGTCCTTCTGGTATTAATTCGTTAAGCGATGAAGCAAGGGCGTTTGACGGTCAATTAGCAATTCTCATAACTCAAAATTCAGGTTTCCAGTGGACGTTTACGGCGAGTGAAAATGGTAAGGTAAGCCATACAAGTGAACCTATAGTCGCAGACTATGATACGTTTGGCCGCGCATACGGCCCTATTGATGAACCTGTTACCATAGAAGATAGCAAGGAAATTGTTTTATATACATCAATTTTTTCAAGTGGTGGTATTTCTGCATACGATGACAAACAGATATATATAGAACAGCCAGAATTGATAGAAGTATACCCATATGTCCATATCATCAAATGCCGATTTACAAAGTAGCAAATACAGCATTATTTTCATTCGCCATAGTTTCCAATACGGCGGTTCGTTAAATCCCTAGATGATACGCTAACTCAGCCGAAAGCGGGTCGCCTCATTAATGATATGGGGCAGCCTATTTCTGTTGGTTTTCTCGCAAATTTGCCTGTTTTCTGCTATAATTATTAAACAGGTTTTTCGCAAAGGAGGCGACGCCAATGCAGGATAATGAAAAGCAGGAATCCCTCAAAGCGCCATTAGCCCCGGAGGATGCTGAAAAAGCCGACAGCAAGCGGAAGAAAAAAGCAAAGCAAAAGCGCCGCCGCCAGAAGAAGGCCATGAAGAAAAAACAGCGCAAGCAAGCCCTTCCGCGATCCGAGCGGCTTATAATTGCGCCCAAGTGGTTAGCGGAATACGATACAGCTGTCCACGGAAAAAACATCATCAAAGCCTACCGCAAGCATTTCCATATCGAACCGCAATGCGCCTTACAAGAGCTTAAAATATTGAATTATCCGCTCACGGAGGAGCAGATTCGGAAATTCCACGAAGCGGAACATAATAAAGTAACGCAGGAGCGCAATAAAAAGAGAAAGCGGCGGGAAAGGCTGGAAGCCGCAAGGGAAGCGCGGAGGCTGAAAAAAGAAGGCTTACAGAACCCCGCCGACCTGTTCCCCGACAGCGACGACCGTTTTTTCTATATCGCCGGCTATACCTCCGGGGGCGCACCATACGGCGTGACCTGGCAGGAAATGAATCTGGAACCATACCAAAATCCCTTTGAGGACATGGGTGAAGACGATTCTGACGAATAACGGAAGGAAGGGAACACCATGCGGCAGATACCATTTGATAAAGATTTAGATTACGATACCGTCTTTGACGCGCTGGATAGAGTTCTCTTTTCCTCCGGGCGGAAAGGCTTGAGCATAGACCTTGGAAACGCCGGGGAAACGCGGCTCCTGTTCATGCTGCTGCAGTGCGAGGCCATGAAAATCTACGAATGCGATTGCCTATATAAGTCAAGGTTTGAAGAGGAATTTCAGCGCGAGGCAGATAAAATCGCCGATATCCTGCAAAAGCGGAGTGTCAGGCATCCATTGTATAACGCGCTGCACATGTTATCCGAATATACGCCGGATTTGAACAGGACACTGCACAACGCCCTGTATTATCCCGAACTCAAAGCATACCTTCGTTGCGGTGATCTTTCACCGGAAAAGCTGTTTGAGCTTTTGGCGGCCGGGGACTGCGATAAAGTTATCCTGTTCCATGACACCGTGCGGGACGAACCGCCGCTGCTCCCGTCTTTGGAAGCGTTCTATGTCATTCAGACTACTTTTATCCCCGGCGAGAAAATAGCCGTCTGCCTGCGGGAAGGCATGACCGAAAGACTGATAAACGCAATCTTAGATGCGGAAAAACAAGAGAAATAACGAAAACCGAATATATGCAAAACAAAACAGGCGATGATACGGTATAGGACCGTAAACAATCGCCTGTTTTGTTAATTTGAGGATGTTCTTGCGGGGTGACGCATGTAGCTAAATATCCCCAACCAGAGAGATTAATCGCAAAAAAAGTTTTTGTTGACAAATAGCGAAAAGCAGTTTATCATGTAAACAACTAATTGATTGCCTTACAACTAACTAGAGTTGTTACAACAAATTAATTGCAATTAATAAAGCGGAGGTTGCTATGGAACAATTCAAGCGGTTACCCGATTCTGAACTGGAAGTGATGCTGCTAATATGGCAGAGTACCGAGCCTATTCACACAGGCGAGATATTGCAAAGGCTTAAAGACAGCAAAGAATGCAATTTACAAATGGTACAGTCCACCCTCAATAGATTGACAGGCAAAGATTTTGTCAAATGCGATAAAATAGGACGGCTCAATTATTATACTCCGCTTGTAGAGAAAGAGCTCTACTTGGAACAGGAAACAGACTCTTTCATCGAAAGGTTGTATCATAATTCGCCCTCCATGCTGGTGGCCAAACTTCTTTCCAAGCAATCTATAAGTGAGGCGGAAATAGCTGAAATAAAACGCATGCTAGAAAAGGGCGGTGAATGATTTGCAAAAGCTGTTTGAGGCCGTTCTCGAAATTTCCCTTGCCATGACGCCTATCATTATACTGTTGCTGCTATTAACCCCGACTTTGGGTAAACGATACTACGCAAGGATGCGATACTTTGTCTGGATGATTATGGCATTTCGGTTATTGATTCCTATTAATGTATCGCTGAACAGTATCCTGCGGTATATATCCCCCACCTCGAATCTGCTGAGCCAGGTGGATGAAAATGCTGTTATGGAAGCGATTCGAGCCGCGCTTGCGATGCAGATAGATGGCACGGCATCGCAAGTTTCACAGCAAAATGCAGGACAATCAGGGCTTTCGCTACTCGGTGTTCTGGCAATCATATGGCTTGCCGGATTTGTGTTCTTTCTGCTTTACCATGCAGCCGCATATTTTATTACCTACCGAAATTTACAGAGATGGAGCATCGCCGTACACGACCCGCTTCTGAGAGAATCCTTTGATAAGAGTAAAGCCGTTTTGTCAATCACAAAAGAAATCGGGTTTTATCATAACGACAGGGTTGCCACACCCATGCTGATCGGTTTTTTATCCCCGTGTATTTTGCTGCCTGTCAGAGCCGTCGATGCGTCTGAACTTGCTAATATATTAAGCCATGAGTTATGCCATTACAAGCGCAGGGATTTGTGGTACAAGCTGCTCTTGTTACTTGCTAACGGAATACAATGGTTCAATCCGTTTGTGTACCTGATGCTGCGACGTGCAGAAATAGACATGGAACTTGCCTGTGATCACGATGTCCTCTGGAACGCCGATTCCGCAGCCCGCAAACAATACGGATTAACAATACTTTCTTTTATAGATGGAGCGAGATCTCCTTGCACGCCATTAACTACATGCTTTTATGGAGGTAAAAATCAGATGATGCAAAGGTTTTCAGAGATTGTGCGTACTCCCAAGAAAAAAACAGGGCTTGTCTTTTTATCCACGCTGCTATTTGCGATACTCCTGATCGGAAGTTTAGCGGGGAATGTTTTGGCGGCTCCGTCCGCTCAAAATCAACAGTTAAACAACAAACTGCTTTATCCGGAAGAAAATGCCTATCAAGGCGGCGAAATGTCATGGCCGGTTCCAGGCTTTTATAGCATTACTTCCCCATATGGAGAACGGTATGGTGGAACAGACTTCCATACAGGCATCGACATTTCAGGTGAGGATATCTACGGTGCGCCGGTGATTGCGGCAGGCGATGGAAAAGTTACATATGTTAACCGCGACTACAAGCCCGGTGTCGGATACGGAATCTACCTTATTATTGACCACGGCGGCGACATCACGACTCTATACGGACATTTAAGCGAAGTGAGTGTAAATGTAGGCGATGTGGTGGAAAAGGGTCAGCAGATTGGGAATATAGGTTCCACAGGCTTCGCCACCGGCCCCAATTTACAGTTTGAAGTGCGGGAAAACGGTATAACGACCGATCCAATTCCATATCTGACGCCGAAGGAATAAACATCCATGAAAGTACATAACATCGCTTACCTTTGCAAAACAGGTATCAAAAATGCCTGCTCCAACAAAATGATGTCTTTCGCAAGTATAGGCGTGTTGGTAGCCTGTCTGTTGTTAATGGGTATGGCGGTATTATTGGGGCTCAACATCCACACACTGACAGAAGAAGTAGGCCGTCAAAATCAATTGACGGCCTACTTTGATAAAAACTTGAGCGATAATGATCTTGCCAAAATTGAATTAAAGATCAATAGCCTGGAAAATGTTCTCGGAACACGCATAATTACAGAAGAAGAAAATCTGCAAAAGCTATGCGAGCGTTTGGGCGAAACGCCGGAAACACTTCTTAAAACACCCACAGACGACAACCCCCTTTTTGCTTCCTGTATCGTGCAAATAAAAAGCAGCGAGGAATTTTCGCAAACCGCTATGCAGATCGAAAAGATCAAGGGGATCGTTAAAGTCAATGGCTCAAAGGAAACTGCCAACATGTTGGCCGCAATAGAGCATAGCGTGCTCTATTGCGGCATCGGCATCGTTGTCCTGCTCATGGCGGTGTCCGTGCTGATTGTATCCAACACGATCAAGCTGACGGTGTTTGCCCGCCGCAGGGAAATTGCCATTATGAAGTATGTCGGCGCCACGGATGGCTTCATCCGACTGCCTTTTTTGATAGAAGGAGTAGTGATTGGTTTGCTGGCGGCGGTGCTTGCGCTCTTGATTTTATGCGCGGGTTATACCTGGCTGATTGGTTCTGTGGGGGATCACATCCAGATAATCCCGGAACAGTTTTTTTACAGCGCCGTCGGTTTTTGCGACGTAGCATCATACATGTTTGCGGGATTTTCCGCAACAGGCGTACTTGTCGGGATTTTAGGTGGCAGCTTGTTTGTGCGTAAATACTTGAGAGTGTAAGGGGAAGTTTTAGATGGGGTATTCGGCAAAACGGTTATGGACAAGGATAATCAGCATGTGCCTGATACTCGCGTTGTTGATAAACCCCAAAGGGCCGATAATTGTCTATGCTAATGACGGACAGCCGGAAACGCAGATTACCGAAAGTAAATATCAAGATGACATTGACCTTATCAACGATAAAATTGAAAATCTCAATGCAGAAATGGCGGCAATCCAAAATAATATCAATGCCGCTCAGACGCAAAGGGAAAAGGATATCGCCTCCAAGCAGGCTGTTGATCAGCGCATATCCATAGCGCAAAACGAACTCGGTTTATTGCTGGAGCGGCTTTCCCTGCTGGAACAGGCACTTTTCGAAAAACAGGCTCATATTGATCAGGCACAGGCGGATATCATGCAAAAACAAATTGAGCATGATGAGCATTATGGAAAATATCTGGACAGGCTCGGGGCCATGCAACTCATGGATGAGGGTACTATGCTAAGCGTACTTTTAGGCGCAGACAGTTACTCCGATTTTTTATCCACAAATGAAATGATGCGGCGTATCGCGGAGTATGACCGTAACTTAATCCGGCAGATACAGGAAGAACGGAAAGCATTGGAAACCGACCGGCTTACATTGGAAGCGGAGTACGGCGAATTGGAAGCTACTCGGCAGATTGTTGATTTAGAAAGAGCAGATATTGAGAGCAAAAGAAAAAACCTTGCCGCAGAGCAGCATGACCTATCTCAAAAAATACAGGATATGGATGAGATGGAGCGCCAATTTAAAGCCGACCTTGCGGAAAATCAGAAGCTTCAAAAGCAGATGCAGGCGGAACTGGATCGGATTTTCCAGCAGATCGAGTGGGATCAAAACCCATATGTGGGCGGCAACATGCTCTGGCCAGTACCTGGTTATTACGATATTTCCTCTTATTATGGCATGCGGTTTCAGAATACTGATTTCCACACAGGAGTAGATATTTTTGGCACAGGGATACATGGGCAGAATGTAGTCGCCGCTAACGATGGTACAGTACGCACCACTAACTGGACTTATGTACCCGGTAAAAACTATGGTATCTATGTGATTATAGACCATGGCGGAAACACCGCAACCCTTTACGCGCATCTAAGTAATATTTCAGTGAATGTGGGAGATATCGTGAAAAAGGGAGGTGTAATTGGAAATGTGGGGAATACGGGTTGGTCTACAGGGCCGCATCTGCATTTTGAAGTGCGTATAGATAAAAAACATACAAATCCCCTGCCATATTTGCAGGGCGAAAAATAACCGTCAAAATGTGAGGTTTTCAACAATTTGGTATGATTATGGGGGTGAGAGATAAACTACGACGTGCTTAATGTTCCCCAATCCAGGGCGATGTATTTATCTGCACAATTGCCCCTCTCGAAGTCTTGTGATGGCATTGCCTCTTATCACATTGGAAAGGAGCCCTCCAGAAATGAGGGCTCCTTTCCAACACTAGCACTAATCCCGTATCTTTACATCATCCCAACAAATATCAGTCTCACCCGGAAAACGGACCCAAAAGTGATCGTCGCCCCATACGCCATGAAGCTTGCGAATGAACCCGTCTATATCCCCCGGCAAAATACCGCCCATTTTACATGCCCTTTGAACCGAAGGACAGTACCATGCCGGTACCCGGCAAGTAAAAAAGTCCTGCAACTGCTTCTCCGTGATATTCCCCGGCGTCTACATGTCAAGATAGAACTTTGCGTTTTCCGGGTACTCCTTTTTGTATACCAGATTCCCGCCGGCACACTTAAAGTCCACGATAGGATGATCGTGCTCCATCAAGGTGCCTTCCAGCTCCATGGCCGGTTGCTCCGCGCTCCCGGTTGCAATGCCGATTCCATAGAGGCCTATCCCTCTGTCCCGACGCCCAGCGACGCCACGTGTACTCATTAAATGGACGTAATAGTCACACCACGCCCATTGTTTCGCTTATCGGGATCATTCCAAATCAACCAAAACAGACTCGATATTATTCGGTATCCTAAAGCCGCATTGCCTGAATTTTACGATAATGCTTTTCAGGTCAACGGCTTCCCCTTGTTGTTTTGCCTTTACGATCACGCCCAACGTACCGGTAATCGTGAGGCCCAAATTTTCGGCAAACCGCCGCGCTTTTCCGTCATCCAATATAAGTAGCGATTCATTCTGCTCCATTGCAAGCGCAATCGTACTGGATTCTCCAATATCGAGCGTATTGGCGATCAGTTTAACTTTAGCCTGGTCCTTCACAGGCAAAACACTAATCCAGCCTGGCAGTGTTTCACCAAATTCAGCCGCCACTTCCGGCGTTATATAAATCTCACCGTAGACTTTTTTCAGCAGATCAAGCTCCTGGATGTTTGAAAGAGCAATCAAGCAGCTTGTATTCGATATTACTTTACGCATTGGCAATATCCCGATTTAGTTCGTCGGCGCTTTGCGAAAACAATGATACGCCGTATCGTCCCAGCATTTCCGTAAAGGTTCTTTTGGACATACCTGCCACATCTGCGGCCTGCCCCAATGACATCTGCTTTGTTTCGTAGAGCTTCGAGGCGAGAAACATTTTCAGATCGGCTTCAGTCAGGTTTGTCATATCAGGTACGTTTATATTCAGCGGTATTGTTTTCATGCCGTTCCTCCTCCTTAATACCATTATATTCATTTGTGAAGTGCCAGGCAGCTTTATTGCCCTGCCGGACAACATATTTCCATGGCTATACTATTCTTGACTTCCGTACATATTATACCATAAACGCAGTTTACGCACAACTAAAAGGGATTTTTAAGCGAACTGCATTACATAAGCCATTTGTCCAAGATACTCAGGCAAACGCCGCCACCTTGACATAATCAGAAGGTGACGGCGTTTACCTTTCGTAATGCCTAAAGCGTTTTCGTTACAATTCCCACCAGGTCACGTTTTCACCGTCAAGGTACTGGGTAATCACTTTCAGGTAGTCCTCGCCCTTTTCCCGGACCCGTACCCGATCAGGTATCCGAATAGAATCCGGGAGCATAATAACCCCATCCGCTGCGATGACGCGGGGGCGCACATCCCACCTTGCTATGCTCACATGATCCGAACCCACCAAGGTATATTTAAGCGTGTATCCATCCACCAACGGGAAACACTTGTCAATTTCAAGCGCCGCTGACTGGACTATAGTGCCATAAAAGCGGAGGTTCCGCTCGTTGAAAAAGAGGGTCGCATTCTCTACCAACAGGCCGTCCTTTGGATGAGGGGGATAGTGGAGGGTGTAGACATCCCGAGGCGTCAGGCCGGACTCACAGTAGCCGGAGTGGATAACATTCATCCCGTCCGTGCCGGTGATTTCATAATACCCGCCAAATACATAGACTGAATGCCCGTTGATGATCCTGGCCTGCTCGTCACAAGAATAAGATTTTTCCCGGCACAGATCACACAGGTCTCCAAAATAATTATTGTTCTGCCGGATGATGCGCAGGGCCTCCGCCATGGAGTAAGAGTAGACCGAGTAAATGTTAAAGCCGGTCCGGTAGGTATACTTCCCATACTCCAAACCATACTCGTTGTCGATCTCCACCGGTATGGAACAGGTGCCGTAGCGCGGATCATAGTACAGCATACTCATCTGTCCGTTGTTGACGCCCTTGTAATTGTCGCTCATTCGGGTCCACTCTCTCTCCGTGATCTTCATGACTGCCATTAATCATACACTCCAATCAAATATAGTTTATGTAGATTTTTCTCATAACGACGATCCTGTACGGGTTCCAAACTTTTCTGTCGGAACCTTGAAACTGGTGATATGATGCATAAACAACGAGGGTTCTTTCATAAGCTCCCCGAGGCCGTATTCCGCGATCAGACACAGAATGTCCTCAGGCATTTCTGCCGGTGCGCCGCTGCCAAAGGTATAACACTCGGATTCGACGGCAAGCGTATCCGCTTTCAGATTTGCCTGGGCAAAATGGCTAATCGGTTTCGGCTTCAAAGTATCATCGGCGCATTTAATGTGCCCGGCAAGTAGAAACGTCCGCATATGGTTGTCGCAGTACGCCGTAACATAACTAAACAGATAGGACACGCCATCCTGCATAGATGATAAAATAACCCTGCGTCGGAGCGACTGCTCAATATCCTGTTGTAATAAGCCCTTACCGGAGAGCTTGTTGTAGAGATAACCACAATTAAACCGGATAAGGATAGTTTCTTGCGGGGCATATCCCGGCAGCTCGCTCCACTCCCAGAGGCTCAGATCCTGCATCGCCTCAAAAATATCTTCCGGGATAGGCTGCGGTGTGTCATCGCCTTCCCCCAGCAGGTAGGGTGTACTCTCTGCCTGCAGGTTCTCCTCCGCGCAGTTGTCCTGAAGATACATGAGCGCATCTTCCACATGGGAAAGTGTTTCCCTGGATGTGCATTCCTGTCCTGAATAAAACTCCAACTGGTTTTCTCCATCGCCGCAGGAAAATCGTACACCATAATAAACATAACGCACAGATCCCCGGAGCATGTCCGCCACAGCCTGGAGCCGGCTTTCCCGCACCCGTGCCTTTTCGTCCCGGTCGTCGGCTTTCTCCCGGATAACCGGCGCGAAGGCCTCCGTGTTTACATTCAGCTCCTTGCTGTAATGAAAAAACCGGAGCGGTATTCCCGCGTCCTCACAGGGCGCGTACCGGTAATTGCCGGTATAAGGTACGATCACCCCATCCTTCAGCCGGACCAGTTCATGGAGCGTCAAATCCCTGATGTGGTAGGTCTGGGTTTTCCTGCCGTTGCGGAACAGGCAGTGTACGCTGTGCTTGTCCCTCAACCAGGCATTGATGCGGGATATCTCCAGATAGGTTTCCATGTAGGGCGCCGGGATGATCCCCGCGTCATACTGCCGCTGGGCCAGAATCTGCTCCTGCAGGCCATAATAGCCGTAATAGTATTCCAGAGCGCTCATCGGCGTGGTGTCACGCCAGTTGCGAAAGATAGTAAAGGATTTGTCATACAGGTTATAGGTGCAGTTATAATGATCCCGGTACTCATAGCTGCTGGAAACGGACATATTAACGAAGCCCTGTTCCACATTATGGGCGAAAATAAACGCATGATCCGGGATGATGACATACCCGGCGCAGTGCATGGCATGCTGCCAGAAGGATTCCTTTTCATATATCGAGAAATCCTCCATATGGCTGTTCAGATACTCATCAAGTTCTTGTGAAGCCTTCCTGATCAGCAAGCCGGCAAAGTAGTCGTGAGCATAAACATTTTTGAGTCCCGGCACCTGTAAATCGTCGTCCATTCCCATAACATACAGAATCGGTTCCCCCTCTACATAGAAAGCGCGGCATTTGCTTAGGCTGAACATGTTGGAGGCGGGCGGGATGACGACCGTGCGTTTTTCTGCCTCGTTCACAGTATTTGATCCTCCCTTCAAAATTAAAACAGACGGGGATACCCTGCGGGTTCCCTCCGTCTGTTCTCCTGTCGGTATATTCGGTTCTTGTCACTTACAGAACTATCACCCCCAATCTTATCTCTCCGCGAAATCACTGCAGGCCACATCATCCGCCTCTACGAACACATTGTACTTTTGACATTTTCCGGCGATGAAGCGAGCGCAATTGCCACATGTATTTTTCCCCGCTGACCTTGTGAAGAAATCCGCCAAATAGTTAGGGTTGAAATCACGGCCACGATAATAATCAGCCAAAAAATCGTCCAGACCTTCAAACCTGCTTTGGGCGTCATATTTCTCGACCAGCTCCTGTTTTCCCAAAGCTTCCGCAATGTGCCAGATCTGAGAGCTGCTCTCGACGGCTTCCTTGCAATAGTTCGACCTTAGAAACTCAATAGGGTCATCATATCCCAGCTTGCCCAGCACAACGGAAGCTACATAACCGGTTCTGCCATGTCCTCCCATGCAGAATAAGCCAACCTTTTTACCGCTACTCAACCTGTCAAGGATTTTCGAGACTAAATCATCTAAAACATCATTTGGCAAAGTCTCGTAATCCTTTATTGGGTAGTACAATATCTCACCGCGAAATCCTAAATCCCAGATATCCGCATCAAGGACATATAAGGGAATCAGCGTATCAACCCGAATAGACGCCGACTCCATAGCAAGGGCTTCAGCCTCGCTGCCGCAAAACAAATTTTCTATTACTTCTACCGGCCCGATATGACAGGAAGGCCCACTGATATGAGCGTGCTTGTATCTCTTTTTCATTTACTATCCCCCCACTAAGCGGCTTGCGCATCATCATCACGATCATATTTGCGCCTCATTCTATTGTCTAAATTTCTTCGGGTTACTATATTTCTCTCGGAATAATCTAATCGTTTACTGCCCCACTTGATCGGATGATAGTTAAATAACAGAGCTTCGGCCTCGTCACGGTTTTGGGAAAAGGAGTCGTCCGTTGGCTGCCTCTCAATGAAGTCAAATATGGAATCTCCGGTATTGTCAAAGACAAGAGTAAAGGAGCCGTCCGTTGGCCGCTCCTCAATAATGTTAAGGTTATTTGCTCTCCAAATAAGCCTGTTAAATGCATAGCCCTGTTTTGGTTTAATCAGGACTTGTGGTTTACAGGAACACTTGAGATCAAGGAATAATTGATAGTCGCCTGTGTTTTGTAAGCAAAAAATCCCAGCTCCCTTATCAAAATAGACGCTGTTATTGTGGGATAAGTCAATGCAATGGTCTATGAAAATACAATCACCGACCTTGCCTTTCATGAGCCCCGCCTTTGCTATCTGCTTCCATTTCTCTCCGCCGTAGCCGCTGCGCCAATTCACCAGTTTGGTATTGAACATCCTGATGCCCGCCATTAAAATATCGCTGGCATTATATTCTGATCCAACATCATAAACTTCCTTCCTTGGATGATCCCAAGAGTTATAATACTTGTTTATATACTGCGAAGCCTTGTCCCTGCAATGCCGTAGCTCTGCCGCAACGACCAGAACGGTATAATCAAATATCGCGGACGCGAATTTGTTTATGTATTCATCCCGAAAGTAATTGAAATCTCTATACCACCGGCTATGGCTATGCCGCATGGGTTCAAAATTGCTGCATTGGTTTGTTGCCAGCATAGCCGATATTGCCTCGAACGCATAAAATTCCTGGACTAATAGCTGAATATTCATTGGGTCCATTTGATCCCCTCACTTTCGTTCCTCTGTACTCAAAACAAAAACAGACGGGGAAACCCTTACGGGTTCCCTCCGTCTGTTAGCATATGGGTATTTGCGGTTATTTTGAGAAGCGGCCGCCATCAGGCAAGCGTCATTCTCACATCAAGGGTAAAGACAACAGGCATCTTTATTCTTTTTCGGTTCCAAAGACATATCACGGTGGAGCAAATATCACAACAAATAAATTGCTATCGCCTTTCGTCAACCCGGTTTTACAACAGGCTGATCCGTCTTTTTAAGGTGCCCCGGACAGGGAATCCCCAGGATGTTGAACTCCAGCTCATGGATCAGGTCAAATAGTTGATCGGCGCATTCCGCATGAGACAGATTGCCCGGGCAAACCTGATGATGTTCCACATCAAATTCGCCGCTCTTTATGGGGCATAAATCGCATATGAACATAGTATTTTCCTCCTACGCTGTTTTATAAGCGCAATTCTGCTTCTCCCAAGCCGCGTCCTCAATCTGACAGGCAAGCTCGTTAAAATGGCGTTCCTTCCGCGCGCGCAGTTTGCCGTAATCCAATTCACCGCCGCAATACTCGCAGACCTCCGGTATTTTCATGCTCAATTAAAAACACCTCTTTTAAGCGGCAAGCCGCATGGTATTTTTGCGCAGACGGCAAATGCGTCCGGAAACAGAGTTTGGCGACAGATGGTACACCTTCCCGATCTCCCGGCTTGTGTAACCCTGAGCGCGCATATCAAGCGCCTGGAGCTGCTTTGGTGTAGCGGCAGCCTTAACGGACTCCCAAGCCTCGCGAGCTTCCGCGTACTCATAAACGGCAGGCATGTCCGCCGCAAGATGCCCGGATAGCTCCATACCGTCCGCAGACGGGGCGTTCAGGCTGAGTACAGTCGCTTTTCGTTTCGCGGCACGCAGGCTCCTGAAATGGTTCCAGAGAGCGGCGTACATCCTCTTGTTTGCGATAGTCTGAAAGCTATATTGCTGAAGCTCCGGCTTTTGGTCGTAAACCTGAACGGCGCGGAGGTACCCGAAAACGGCAATGTCATAATATTCGTCCTCGCGAAGCCCTTTCCTTCGGAGATACTGAAGCACCAAATCATGGTGCTTGTCGGCGAAATCACGCTGAGATTCGGTCAGTTGTGTCAGTTTACTCATTTAATAATCCTCCTTTTTTAGTTGCATATCATCGAATGCCGGCGGCATTATTCCGCAAAGACATTGCAGCGATTCGGTCTCCGAATCAATCAATAAATCGAAAATAAAATCTTGAGAAACCTCAATAAATTCCTTTTTTTACGCCGATAGGAAGGTGCATTTCTGCATCTCCCAGGCCGCGTCCTCAATCTGACAGGCAAGCTCGTTAAAATGGCGCTCCTTCCGCGCGCGCAGCTTTCTCAACAGCTTTCCGATCTCAACGGATTCCAGTGGCACATCCTCCACCATGCCATGGAACTCCCGGTAAGGCCATGTGTATTCCATGTTGGTGGCGATCTTCCGGCACCGGCTGTCGGTGTAGACGATGTACTCGCTTCCGGTCCTCGGGTGCCGCACCATCTGGCAGAAATCCACGGATGGCAGAAGCTGGCTCGGCTTTATCCGAACCCAATCCCGTACCGCGTCAAAAACATCGGTGTATTTCCCCCCAAAACGCCGGAGCAGCACCTCACGGGACTGCGGCTTTTGAGGAAAGCCAAACTTAACGTACACCTCCGGAGCTTCGCTGTTTGTTTCCTGATCCCTGCCTGTTTTGATACATGCAATGGTACCGTACAGGCCGCCGTAAAGCGGAACGCCGAATATCGCCTTAACAGGCATACCAACGCGGACAATCCGGGAACCACATGTCACAGTGTCTCCATTTACCATGTAGATCATATCTTCGCTCCTCTGATTAATATAGATTGGTCTTCCGCATGACAGGGATACTACTCACCATTCTTGTACGGCATCATTTCGTCAATGATTTTTCCTGCTTGTATCACATGTTCCGCGCAAGACTTATCATCGCTAAAATCCTTGATGAAATTCTGAAAATCCTCAATAAGATCCCCGACATCACCGCCCCTTATTAAGTCTCCCATTGAGCTTAAATTCTGATAAAACTCAATATCCAAGGGTGTGCCAAAATGGTATTCGGCATCTGTCAAATCATAAAAATCATCAATCATCATGACAATTCTGGTGACATCATCTTCAGGAAGGTTGATGAACACAGGATCGTCATTCACTTCGTACCGCTTCTGAAATTGGTTATAGTAGTGGCTAAAGGGCTTGGTTCTTATGTTGACTGACAGAGGGTATTGCCGCGCGATGATCGTTACATCCGCAATGCCTAACAAAACAACCTCATCGTCCTTCGCGTTGAGAAAGCTGGCATAATGGATTTTCCCTATACCGTTAACGTCTTTTATTGCTTTTGTCGCCGCGGTTTCAAAGGGCAAGTCATGCAGCAGTTGCTCTTCCGAGAATTCATACCTCAGCTCCGTTTGGAAAGCGCTGTTATTGGTATACTTAATCAGAAGAAACCATTTCCCGACCGAATGAAAAAAATAGTGGGTGCCATCCTCTTCATATCTTTTCTGAATGAGTTCCATTATTCTGTAATTCCTTTCTGTTACGCCTGACCCCGTAGCCGCCGAACGGCGCCGGGGATGATTTCCAGGAGGTAGTCAACATCCTCCCGCGTATTGTCCTCTCCAAGGCTTAACCGCAGCGCTCTCCGCGCCATGTTATGCTCCAAACCTATGGATGTCAGCACATGGCTGGCGGTCAGTGACCCGGAGGAGCAGGCGGAGCCGGAGGACGCCGAGATGCCGTGCATATCCAGTATCAGCAGCAACTTTTCACTGTCAACGCCCCAGAAGCTGATATTCACGTTCCCGCAAAGCCGGTATTCCCGATGTCCGTTAAGGCGGGCGCCGGGCAGTGCGAGCAGGCCGTCTATCAGGCGGTCCCGCATAGCGGCAATCTTATGGCTTCGCTCCGGTATGTCGCGGCACGCGATCTCCACCGCTATGCCGAGCCCTACAATCCCCGGAACGTTCTCAGTCCCGGAACGCCGGCCGGTTTCCTGTCCGCCGCCCTCAATGAGGGGAGCAATCTGAACGCCTTCCCGGACATACAGAGCCCCGATTCCTTTCGGGGCGTGTATTTTGTGTCCGGATAGGGAAAGCAGGTCAATGTTCTGGGCGGCGACGTCAATAGGGACATTCCCCAGGGCCTGCACCGCGTCGGTGTGAAACAAGGCATTCCTTTCCCGGCAGATGGTGCCGATCTCCTTAACCGGCTGTATCGTGCCGATCTCGTTGTTTGCGTACATGACGGATACCAGCGCCGTATCCTCCCGAATGGCGGCCGCCACATCCTCAGGACGGACGAGGCCGTCAGGCGGGACGCCGACGTAGGTAACGTCAAACCCTTTCACTTCCAACGTGCGGCAGGGATGGAGCACCGCAGGGTGCTCCATCGCCGTAGTAACAATATGCCGCTTTCCGGTCAGTGTCAGAGGATACGTCACGCCCCGGATCGCCCAGGTGTCCGATTCACTGCCGCCGGAGGTAAAGAATATCTCGCTATCCTTGGCGCCGATGGCTGCCGCGACCTGTTTCCGTGCCTTCGTGACCGCCGTGGCCGCGCTCCGCCCTTGCCCGTGGAGGCTGGAGGGATTCCCGTACCGTTCAGTGAAATAGGGAAGCATGGCAGACAGCACTTCCGGGCGTACAGGCGTCGTCGCCGCGTGATCCGCATACACCCGGCGCTTCATTCGCAATGCTCCGATATGATATAGTCATTGCGCATACAGCCGATTGTCGCTCTGATCCGGCCAATCGCTGCGGCGAAATCCTCCTGTAGCTTCCTTACCTTCTTTGTTGCTCCCTGGGGATAATGAGCGGAAAGGGCGGCCAGGTCCTCTAAAATATCGTCCAGATCATTGCTGAACGACTCCCGGTTGGTCATTGCGGGCCTCTCTTTGCTTTCAGGATAAACCAGGGACAGCATCCGGTATCGCTCCGGCTTGATATAGATATACTCCTGCTTTCCGGCCACAGCCTCAAACTCGTTTCGGAGGGCATTGCGGACAGAATTCCGGGTATCCATGGAGTTTTTGAGGTTGTCCTGGTCGGTCATCAACACAATTGGGTCCATTTCGCCCCAATATCCGACCGACAGGACGGTCTTGTCGTAAAGATCATGGAAGCAGGCGCCATAGTTGATATCCCCCTCCTCCACCAGGGAGAAGTTGAGGACAACACCGTCGGGCAGCTCACATAGCCGGTCCAGCAGACCGTCCAGGTTCACTCTTAACAAACCCGTTTCGTTTTCGTTTCCGTTCATCTGAAATCCTCCGTATCCACCGTAAAGCCGATCCGCTCCAATTGATCCACGCAGGGAAGCACGATGAAGTCATCGGTGCCATACCGCTCGATCTCGTCAGCGAGGTTTTCGGGCAGGTCAACCGATTCGCCGTCTCCTACTGTGAAAAAGTGGGAGACCACATCCACGCTTTCCAGGTCCGGCACCTCATCGAGCAGGTCGTAGAAGGCCGGTATTTTGGACATATCATCAATACCCTGTACATAGCCGCCGACCACATGGCCAGCAGCGTCAATATCCTCACCGCCCAGGGTAACGATGCTGAACAGATAACTATGTTGTTCCTTCTGAGCCGACGCCAGTATCTTCAGCAGCGGTTCCGCTCTCTGAAGATACAACTCCGGTTCCTTGGAGGAAAAGAAGTGCTGAACATAGCCGTGCTCGCTGCAGTCTCCCGCTATCAATTCGGAGCAGCCGTTATTACTGAGTTCGGCCATCGCAAGATAGCCATTTTCAACCGTCAGCCCTTTTACTGCATCAAGGGAGACCCCAAAGCAAAAGTGTTCGGCATCTTCCTCTTCATTCAGCCGAATGGTACCGTCATTGTTTTTCCAGAGCAGCGCGGAGATAAAAAATGTCCCACATTTCAGGTAAAGTGTGTATTTGGCGCTTCCGTCAACGCCGTCGCCGTAATAAAGCTTGCCGCTCTCCATCCATGAGATCGGAAAGGTGCCGGGGATCAACGTCTTTCCTCTTATACGCATTTATTAGTCCTCCTGTTTCTGCCGCCTTGACGGCAGCTTGCTTTTACAGCATTTGACGCTGCGTGCCGATATTCGCAGATGTTGACATTTGTATTTCATGCCACATCCTGATTTTCATCTACTCGTTTTCCCTCACTGATCAGCACAATCGGCTCGTGCTTGTTTTTCGGATACGGCTGGATGATAGCGCTCTTGATGTTAGGGCGGTACCCAACCTTCCGATGAAAATATGACAGCATGGTGCCGTTCTGCTTTTTGGTGACGGTCAGTTTGCTGTTGTCGTTGTAGATTACAAAGAGCTTTTCCATGTATAAACATCCTTTCAGTTATGCGGCAGCCCACGGAATACCCGGGCCGCCGTCAGCCGGTTTCGGTTACTTGCGCACAGTTATCGTGATTTCGCAAACGTTACATTCTTCAGCTACAATCGCAACCACCTTTCTGAAACTGAAAAGCAGACGGGGAGCGTACTCCCTCGTCTGCTTTTCAATCAATCGTTTTTTATTTCATTAATATTATTTTAGCGATATCGAGTTACTAAACAACGCAGCATTCTATAAGCCTTGCCTTAATTGCTGCGCTACATCATCCGATTTATGCCATAGTGCGTCCGGCCTTTCCGCGTATTCTTCCGCCTCCGCTAGCTTCCCGGCAACATACTTTTCATGTAGAACATTCTGGGCGCCGATAATCAGCGAGCCGGTTAGCATGGTGGCGGCAAAATCGTTCTCGTATTCTCCCAGCAACTTCTTAACCGCCCGGGCCAGCTCCATTACATTGTCCGATATGCAGGCCTCAATGATCTTGTCTTTGTAAGAGAAGTCCTCCCAGTCGTCGAGTTCAGCGGGGTACTCCAGCGCTTCCCGGCAGGCTTCCGCGAAACCTGGTATACTCTCTGGAAGCTCAGAAAACCGCTGCTCCAGTGTATATGACACCTCGCAACTGTTTACAGTAAGGCCCAGCTTTGCCAGCTCCCCGATGATTGTGTCGGGGTGGCAAAACGAGCCGACAGCGGCAATCTGATAGATGTGCCCGTTCTCCATCTAGTTATCTCTCCTTTATCCTTTTGTCATGCGGCGTCAGGCGTCCACATTGCTCCCGCTGCTTCCATGGCATCCTCAAAGATGCTGACAATCAGGCAGTATGCTTCGGTTTTATCCATGTCCACCCTCAACAGCTCCCGGTAGATGTTGACAGCAAGCACACGGGGATAGTCGGTGGTTGCGGCGTCGCAGACACTCCGCTCTACCTTGTAGCTCCCGCCGCCGCTGCCCCATGCGCGGATATAATTCTCACACGCCTCCGTAAGACCTGGAACAGCGTCCGCCGGAAGTGTGGCAAGCAGTTCGGAAAACCGGGCATCATACCGTTCACCCCGCTTCGGGTCCGCCCAAAATCGGGCAGCATCCTCCCGCAGTCCGGGATCACCCGTGCGGCGGAGCATATGCTCCACAGCCATGGGGATGCTCTTTTGATTCTTCTGGATCTGTTTTTTCGCCATACTGCCCCCATATTCTACATTTTTCCGGTAAAAACGTCAATGTAGGCATCGACCAAAGCGGCAAGCTGTCTGAAATCCGCTTCGTTGGGGTAGTAGACATACCAATGCATTGTGAAGCCACTCTTCCTGCTGCCATAGACGTTAATATGTGGTGTGATCCCATCTTGGGAATCAGGGTTGATTTTTCTGCCCCATATGTCCACGAAACGAAACAAAAGAGCATCCACTTCGCCCTCGGTGCGGTTGATTATCGTGGCTTTCAAAGCACTGTAATAGTCGGCGCGATATTCCTCAACAAATTGGAGTTTGACAAGAATATTGCCTCCGAGATCGCTATAACAGGCGCGGCCCGCGAACACTGGGTTCGACAGCCCGTTGCACGCCGCAGCCAGTTTGCGAAGCTCCTGCTCGAAAAAATCCATTATAAATATTCCTCCCTGTAATAAGTGATATTCGGCACTCTCTCCTGACTGCTCATATAAACCTTGCGAATTTGACCTTGACTCCGCGTTTCAGCGCATCAAGTTCGTCCTGATAATTGTCGTGTCCGGTCCATGTCCACTTGTCGAACCCTTTTTCCATGGCGATTTTCGTCAGCGTGTCGGCGGGCAGATCAAATAGCTGGTTGTTCGAGAACTTATCCGGTATCAGCTCTCGCTCGTCGTAGTCCACATCTCGTTCAAGAATAAGGGTGTGTTCCTCAAACCGCTCAATTTTCAGAGTTTTCATCAAGAGCAGCCTCCTTTATAAACTCTCCACCTATCACAGAAGGGAAATACTCACCGCGGGATCCGCTTTCCTCTTCGATAAAGACCCGGCCGCCGCTGCCGCCAGAACGTGTGCCCGGGGCGTACCAGCTAAGCAAGGTAGCCGGTTCCCCTCTGAAAGTCTTGACCTTCATCCCTTCGTATGCCCTTTCGCCGTTGATATACAGTTCCATGTGCAGCGCTCCTTATAAAATAAGATTTGCTGGGGGATTTTATATACCCCTGTTTCAATCATGCAATCGTTCATCGTCCTCCTCGTCGCTGTCTTTCGCTTCGAGGCCAATGCCTCAATCTAGCATTCATATTCCCTGTGGCGAACTGAAAAGGTGCCGCCTGCCGGAGAGAGAGTTTCCCTCCAGCAGGCAGTACGCCGCAAAATCTACTCGCCGAGCATTTGGAGAAACTTCGCTTCGTCAATGACGGTGACGCCCAAGGCCTGAGCTTTAGTCAACTTGCTGCCCGGCTTATCGCCTACAAGGACGAAATCCGTATTCTTGGAAACAGAGCCGGTCGGCTTGGCGCCGATACTGTAGAGCTTCCCTTCGATCTCGCCGCGGGTGTAACTAGGCAATGTGCCGGTCACCACAACGGTTTTTCCGGAAAACGGATTGTCTTGAGCGCCGGTGGTGTTTTGTGTGCTGTTTGTCATGATAGATACCTCTTTCATTAAATCATTCCAAAGAGCGAGGTTGTCCGCAATTTGGAACCACTTGTGAATATTCTTATGAATTGTCTCACCGATGCCGTCCAGGCTGTTAAAAAGGTAAAGGCTTTTGGCGGCATCTTCAAACGCTTTCAGGGAGCCGAATTCGTTGGCCAGAATAGCGCTCGCGTGCCGCCCTACCAGCGGAATATCACAGGCGATGACAAACCGCTCGAAGGTTGTGCTGCGACTGGCATCAATAGCGTTCCACAGGCGTTCATAGCTCTTATCGCCGAAGCCCTCCATCGCCACGATTTCCTCCCGGTGTTCATTCAAATGGTAAATGTCCGGGAACGTTTTGAGCCATCCGGCGCCGATAAATTTCTCCAGCGTTGCCTCGGAAAGTCCTTCTATGTTCATGGCTTTCCGGCTGACAAAGTGAATAAACGCGGCAATATGCCGAGCTGGACACTGCTCATTCGTGCAGTATAGGTTCTCCACGGCCTTTCCACTTGCAGTTGATGTGAGGATCAGCGCCTGAGTACCGCAACAGGGGCAGCTTGTGGGAATCTCCACACCATGCTCCTGTGGATCCAGGTTGCTCTCAACATGGGGAATGATCATATTTCTTTTGGATACCATGATGCGGCAGCACGGAGCCAGCTTCAGCGCCCAGATGTTTGATACATTATGCAATGTCGCCCTGGCAACGGAAGTGCCGTCAATCTCAACCGGGTCAAATAAAGCCACCGGGCTGATAAGACCGCTCCGGGTAGTGTTCCACTCAATACTGCGAAACACAGTCTCGAACTCCTCATCCTCCCACTTGAAGGCGATCCCGTCCTTATACTTGCTGCCAGTATTCTTGCAGGTGGCTGAAAACGCGATATCATCGTATGTAACCACAATACCGTCGATGGGGATACCGGCACTTTCCGCGTGCTCCCTCATCTGCTCGAACAGCTCCAACAATTCTTCGCTGCTGATTGCGCTATTCTCAGGGCTAAAGTGCATCTCGCACAAATCAAACCCCATAGCTTCCAGCTGTCTGAGTTTACCGTACTTGAATCTGTTGCCGTTCAGTCTTTCCTGCACCCGGAACGGGGTAAAACGGAGACAGCGGCGGGCGCATTCAGCAGGATCAAAAAGGCGGATGGAGCCGGAGGCAAGGTTTCTGGCAGTTTTCGGGACATCCTCGCCGGCATCCTCTAAATCCTTCTGCATTCTGGAAAAATCGCTGATTTTGATGTAGGCTTCTCCGATGACCACCAGCGGATCATAATAGGGAATGCGCGAGGGGATCCCGGATATGGCGCAGGCGTTGTGCGTAACATCCTCGCCGGTATTGCCGTCGCCGCGTGTGGAACAGCGTATCAGGCGCCCATTTCTGTATTCCAGCTTCAATGTCAGCCCGTCCAGCTTGTGCATGTACAGCACCGGCTGGCTTCCCATAAATTTCAATGTCTCAGCCCCGGACTTTGTTTTTTCAAGGGAGAGAAGTGGTACGGTGTGCTGCACCTTTTCCAGTCCACTGACCGGCGTGAAGCCAACTGTCTGGGTCGGGGAATTGGCCAGATGGAAACCGGCTTTCCGTTCCCATGCCTCCAATTCATCGTATAGCCGGTCGTATTCCTGATCACTGACAAGAGACTGGCTGTGATTATAGTACATATCGCGGTAATGGTTGAGCAGATTCGTACGCTCACAGATTTGCGTGATATTCGTTTGCGCCATGATAAATCAATCCTCCCCGTTAATGTCGAGCTCACAGTCCACCACACCGGCAATAGCTCTGGCGGCGTCCTCCCTGTTAGGGTAGGTCGTCTCCTCCAAGTAATCTTGCCAGTCGGTTTCAAAGATGTACTCCGCCAGAATCCGCAGGCTGAGCTCACAGTTGTAATCCTCAATGAAGCCGCGGAGATCCTTGTGGGCATAAAGCTGCAGATACTGCTCCCAGTCGTCAATACTGTAGTCGTCCACGTCGATCACGGCGCGGGCCACTCCGTACTGATCGCCGAGGCTGCATACCTGGATCAGCTCGAACACCCGGTCGGTAATTTGTCGGCAGCACTGGTAAAAAGCATCGTCGGTGACAAACCACTGGGTAGACGTCAGGATACTGCGCACCCTGCGCTGCGCCTTCAGCCGTTCCAGCAGCTTTTCATTATCGCGGTCCCTTTCATTGATCATGCTTTCATCCTCGCCGGTAATTACCGGATAGAGAAGCGGGTTGCCGGGGATATCAGTGTAGACGTCAGACAGCACACCCCGGTACAGCTCCACAAAGAACACGGGTTCCCTGTAATCGTTATAGGAGACAATTTCATAGGATTCCATGAATACCGGAGCATGGCACGGCACCGTAACCATGTGCCGAAATCCGACAAGGTTATACTTGGGGTCATTGACCGCATAGATGGTTTCAAATTGCCGCAGCGGATAGCTGAAACCGAACCCGATCCGCTGAATGGCTTCCCCTCGTTCCTCTGTGTCCAGGACGGATAAGAGCTCGCTCAGTTTGCTGTTGACCGCTTTTTGAAGCGGAGCGAGGTCATAGGCTATGCCCAATATCTCGGAGCGGTGGGGGATGTCGTTGTCGCCTATGGTCTTCCCTTCAGGTATGTAGGTGTGCAGCAGGGCATATAGCATGGTGTTCCTCCTCATTCTTCGATGATAAAATGTATCCCTTCCGTCAGTAACGCCGTACCCGCATGATCGGTAATACAACCCTCAAACACGGTTCTTTTCCCAATGTACTCATCGGGCAAATCAGGCTGATACCCCTGAGTCTTTATCCATTCATCCCATCTGCCTTTGTAATTTTTGGGGATTGCGTCCCACTCTTTTTTTGTAACTCTGATCAACGGCTGGCACCACCACACAGATCCGTACCCATCGTTACGAAAACTGTAGCTGCCGGTATTTGATCTGAAAGACGTATATCCCCGGCCCGACTGTGAAATATCATATTGGGCTATATGGATTTTGGTCTTTCCTTTTTGATGAATAACAACATTTTCTTTTATTCTCCACAAGTCCTCCAATGGTATCATTTCCAATCATCCTCCGTTCCAGAAATCATGATGACGTCAGGCCAGCTCCAGGTCGTCCTCCGGGGCATGGTCTATGGCTTCCTCCGTAGAAGATCCGGAATAATCGACAACCACCATATTGGCGTCGTTATATCCCTGGACCACCCCGTATTCGCCCGCGTGGGAATCGAAGATATAATCCCCCTCTTGAAACTTTCTCATATTGAACTACCCCTTTCGTATCATAGCCGGTCATTCTCACGCTGATCCCAATGCTCCCGCAATGAGCAATCATACTCTTGTTCACAATACTTCTCCATGGCGGACCGCAGCCGGGTTGACTGTTCAGAGGTCAACGGGAGTTCCTGTTCGGTTTCTTCACAGGTATCGGTATTTATGATGAGATGGAAATATCGGATACGTCCGTCGGCAATCTCGTAGGAGCCAATATAGTTCATCAGGATATCTTCGTCGTCAGGCTCCGGCACTTCGATCGTGGGGCCATGCTCCCAGTAAGTTACAACGGTGCGCAGCGCGCCGGGAACGACAAAAACGCCGCAATCCAGATCGATGCTGTCCGCGCCGTTTTCCACGGCGCCGTCCTCCTCAGTCTCAACGAAGAGCTTTCGGTATTCGCTTTGCCCGATGTACCCGGCGGTCGCCAGGGTGAAGTGCTCTCCGAGCTCGTAATCGTCGCAAAACACTTCGATGTTCCCGTTCTCCAGCCGATTGTAGGGCGCGTCCAGAATGGTCTTATAGTATTTGACGCCCTCAGGGGTGAACTGGTTGCCGCCATCCCATACAAGGGTCGCCGGCATATCGGAATCGCCGATGATCAGATCACAGTCAAGCTCTTCGCCGCTTTTCAGCAGGTCATAGAAGGTCTTGCCCTCCAGCATCAGCCGGGCGGCATGCCACTGATAAAGCGGCATCTGTTTTTTGGCGATGTTGCGGCCGGCTTCATCGACGCCGCACACGGAACAAATTGCCACATCCGCATAATAGCTCTTCGCGTTTTCGGCCCGCACAGGGCGCATCCATGGCTCCCCGCACCGGGGGCATACCGGGTTTATCTCCTGGTCCTGATCCTGCTTTTTAGCAAGAGCGTCGAATATCTCCCGCAGACAGGGGGGCATCTTCTGATGCTTGCTCATGACTTGTCCTCACTTTCCTTTTTCACAATACTGACCTTGCCGTTTTTGATTAGCAGGGTGAATTTTGTAATAAACCACTCATACCAGTCTGCCGGATGTAACAATGGCGGCCTCATACCTGCCGATACTTGTACCGGGCTCGTAGTGGCCGTCCCGTTCCGCCTTAAAATCCTTGTACTCACCGCTCATCGCCTTATGGGCGTCCTTATGCTTCAGGTGTAGCGAGGTACCGAGCGAGTCGGTGCCGCATCTTCCCTGAAGTACATACAGGTTGATTCTCACGGCTTCACCCCCGATACGGGACGATTAATTGCATGACGGCTGAACTGGAGGCTGTGCACGGTTGTGATTGAGGCTCCACAGGCTATACAATTCCAGCTTTCGAGCATGGCGCTCTCTTCGGACATGCTCTCACATTCGGGCAGCATGTCGGCGCCGCACACCGGGCATTCTCCCTCGATTTCGCCGAACATCGCACAGGCGCCGCCGGTGCAATCCCCGCCGGTTATGGCTCCGTCCGGCCTCACGGCCGGACAGTCCAAAAAACAACCGAGCTTTTGCATGGTCTCACAGCGGCCCAGGCAGCTTTTACACGCCCTGCCGCACCATTTCAGATGTGCCATTATGGTTCCTCCTTTTGTCCGGCCTCCTCACCGATGGCCGGTTCATAGGTCATGCATCCCCGTTCGGATATCTGGACCGCGCTGCCGCCGTAGCCGCAAGCGCCCAGATAATGAAAATCACAGTCTGTCCGGGTACACTGGATGCCATGCGTCATACCGCTTCACGCTCCATTTCCTTGCCATAGGGGCCTTCCTCCTGTTCGATAAACTTGTAGTAGATCTCCTTCGTGCGCTGCCCAAGGTAGGTGCGCCGCTTATCGGTGTTGGTCTTTTCGATTGCTTTTCCCAGCGCCCAGCGGTTTCCCACAATGAATACGCGGGATTTACCGCGTGAAATGCCGGTGTAGATCAGGTTGCGGTTCAGATTAAACAGATGCTCCTTGAGAACCGGTATAATAATAATCGGGAACTCGCATCCCTGGGCTTTGTGTACTGTTGAGCTGTATGCCAGATCCAGGATACTCAGCGTTTCATCATCAAAATCGGTCTCCTTGTCCGCGCCGGTAAACTGCACCATCACTTTATCTCCGGAGGTATCCGACACATAACCAATGTCGCCGTTGTAGAACCCGTTGGCGTTTTTGGTCTGCATGACCGGATCATCCTCGCAGTAATACCGGTCATAGAATTTCCAGCCCTTTTCCTTCGGATCGCCCTGCACCAGCTTCTGAATAACGGTGTTGAGATTGTTGACGCCGCAGGCATGGCCGTCCTTCCGGATGGGGGTCAGAATCTGGACGCTTTCCTTTCCGTGGGCCTTGACAGCCCGTTCGTAGAGCGCGCAGATGTACACCATGGCCTCCCGCTGGTTTTTTGCGGGAAGGATCACAAAGTCATCGTCCTCTATGAGCTTTTTCTGCCCGAGGCGGATAAACTTGCAATTCAAATCAATGGTGCTGCCCTTTGCCTGTCGGTGGACCTCCTCCAGCTGGACCAACGGCACGATCTCCGAGTGGATCAGTTCATAGAGCACATTGCCCGGCCCCACGCTTGGAAGCTGATCCGCGTCACCGACCAAAATAAGCTTGGTGCGGGGAGATATCCGCGACAACACCATGAAGAACATCCACATATCGGCCATGGACACCTCATCCAGAATCACCATGTCAAGATCCTTGGTTTCGGTATCATTTGGTTTATCGTCTTCCGAGCGCAGGCCGAATGCCTTGTGAACGGTAAAGGCCGGGTATCCGGTTGCTTCAGACATCCGTTTGGCCGCGCGGCCGGTAGGGGCGCACAACAGGATACCGTCCTTTTCCTTGTGTATCTTCCGGTATGTCTCCAGGATCGTCCGCACGATGGTGGTCTTGCCGGTACCCGGACCGCCGGTGACGATACAGGTATTGCGGGTCAGCGCCATAATTGCCGCCTGCTCCTGTTCGGGTGCCAGGGGGTACCCGCAGTCAACCAGCTTGGGATGAGGTACCACCGAGCCGGCGTTGCGGTCCGCGAAAAGCCTGCGCGCCAACAAGGTGGCGGCGCCAATCTCGTTGATGCAGTCTTTCTTCAGATAAATAGAATCTTTGTTGTAAACAATCAGCTCGGTTTTCAGCGTCTGGTTTGCAAGTGGGCGCAGGTCCGCCTCCTGGAAGGTATAGGTAGCTTTTTTGTGGTTCAGCGCGCTGAGCAGGGAATCAAGATAATCATCAGTCTCCATGAACAAATGGCCTTCCCTCCGGTTCTCCTGCAGCACATATTCCGCGCAGGCCTTCACCCGGGGCAGCGTGTTCATGGGCATCTTCATCCTGAGCGCCATGTCGTCTACCGTCGCAAACCCGAAGCCTTGGACCTCGCACAGGTTGTAGACGTCGTTTTTCACCACGTCCACCGCCTTGTCGCCGAAGTGATCCACAATCCGCCGCGCCTTGTTTTTGCTGATGGGCGATTTTTCGGGCTTGCCGGTTTTCTTGTCCTCCCCTTTGTAGAACTGGCCTACATAGAGGAGAAGATCGTGGATGGCGTGGCTTTCGGCGAAGCTCTCCTTGATGTCCAGCAGCACCTTTTCACCGATGCCGCTGACCTCCAGAAGGCGCTCCGGCTGCTTTTCGATAATGTCGATGGCGTCCTCCCCGAAGTGGTTGACGATCGCCTTGGCGTTGTGCGGCCCGACGCCCTTAATGACGCCGTAAGCGAGAAAGCCAAGCACGTTTCCCCTGGTCCGCTTGACGGCGGTGGCATACCTTTTCACAACAAAGGTGGGGCCGTACTTTTCATCGTTGACAAACTCGCCCTCCAGGGTGACGTCATAAAAGCTCTGCCGGGGCAGGCCGTCCCCCTTGGCTACAAAGGCGTCCTTCAAATCGCTGCCCGGCGCCGGCCGGTATTTGACGATGGTAAAGTCGGTCTCCACTTCCATCCCTTGTTTCGGCCACAAAGTTCTTATGTACTCACAGGCCAACTGCGTCAAGCATGTCACCGCCTTCTTCCGTCAGTGGTACGGTTTTGCGCACCTCCACATGAGCGTAATACTCCGAGGGGATTGCGTTTTTCACCATCATGAGCATTTGCGGCGTATATACCACAAATACGACAGGCTTCACCTCCTCCCGGTTTCGGTTCTCTTTCATCACATCCAGAATTTGCAGGAACACCCGATTGGGGAGGATATCGCCCTCCACATGGATCTCCATCACCTTGCCGTCGCCGCTTTCACGGACATACATCTGCTCTGTTTTCTTCTTTTCACGGGCCATCACGCGGCCTCCTTCCCTTGTTTGTCATCCGCCGCCTGCTTCTTCAGCTTGACCTCGAAGCCGGGCGTCACCTTCTCGGTTACAAACCGAGCGTAAATGTCCGGGTACGCCATCTTCAAGCCGTCGAGATCAACGGGACGGGATTTGGTCTGTTTCCACTTCATCTTCACATCGCCGCAGGTAGCCGCCGCCTTTCCGATCATGAAGGGGGCAAGCTGCAGCTCGATGGAGCGCAGGGTCTCTTTTGCTTCGTCAAAGGACTGTTTCCGCTCATCCACCACGGATTTCCACCGGGCGTAGAGCTGGATGACCTCCGGCATGCCTTTCTCCAGGATTTCCGGCGGGCGTTTGTACTGCCGGCGGGACTGCGCATAGTAATAGATGTCCCGCTCCGCCGAATCGGTGGGAACCGTCGGCATGGGGACGACCTCCTCCAGCACGTTCCCGCACCAGAAGCCCTTAATCTTTGTTATCATATCCGCCTCCGCGATCTCGTCACGGCTGATGCGGTAGGATACCACGCCGCCCTCATTGTTGTCGCAGAGGTAGATGAGCAGGGTCTCCCACAGATTCAGCACCGCCATGTCGTGCCGGCAGGCAAGCTCATCGGCAAGCGGTATTTCCGCCTCGATGTCTTTGAGCTTCCAGTGGGTGGCCGTCTTACAGCGCACGTTGACAAAGTTCTTAAACTCCCCGTTATCGTCCAGAAATGCGGCGATGTAGTTCGGCTCCGTCATCAGAAACGGGAAATGCGGGTGTTGGAAGATGGCGTCAATTTTATAGATGGGAACTCCGAGACGGCAGGACAGGTACTCCGCCATCACCGGCGACAGGGCTCTCCCCACCGCCGACGGCAGGTTATATTCGGTGTCCGGGTGGATGACCGGCTCCCGGATTTTTCCGAAAAGCTCAATCTCCAACCCGGAGGGCTCCTTCTCGGGCGGGCCTTTTTTCAGGCGCTCCGCCACTTCCTTGTCCAGCTCCTCTTTGGGCCGACGCGCCACCTTGTCACGAAAAAGACCGAGTATAGATGAATACTCGGTCTTTTCGTAGATGACAGGCACATCGAACGCGAATACGCCGTGCTTCCAGTAATCCCACCATTCGGATTTGGTCAGCCGCGACGTATCGACAAAGGGAACCGGCTCATAGTTCTGTTCTCGCACAGACCGGCCTCCTTATTTATTCTCTCAGGCGTACTGCAGGATGGGCATTTCCTCCATGCGGCTGCGGAGACGCTTCCTGGCAGCCTGCAAATTCTTGTTGTTGCAATGCACCCGCTTCCCGGATAACAGCTTATTGATTGCGTTGCGCTGCTCATCGGGCAGTGCGGTGATCTCCTCCTGAAGCCAGAGCAGTCCCGCGGCGTCATCCTGATGCGGGACGTTTAGCTTCTGGCCGTGTTGATTCTCCGCGTCGAGGGAAAGTACCTTGAAAGGCTTTTGCCGCGGCGCCTCGGAAACTCCGTACCGGGCGCTTGGCGCGGTCATTTTTTTCAGCTTGTTTTCCATGCGCTTGTAAATGAAGCGGTCCATGTCGAGGCTGATGGCGGGATCAAACTCCTCCATCGCCTCCAGCATGACAACCGCCAGATCCTGGCGCAGATCATCAACGGGCAGCCCAAATCCCTTGACAAGACGGTAATTCTTGCCGATCACCTTTCCGATCAGGTGTTTTTTCTCCTCGAATTGACTGTTGCGGGTGGATTTTAACATGATAAACGCTCCTTTCAAATTTTGATGTTCCGTATATTAGGCCGCTTTCTCGGCCTTCTTAATGAATAGGTAGTGGGGGTCGATTTGGATAGCCAGCGCCGTAACGGGAGCAGGCGGATTATCGATCTCCGTCAGGTCAAACCCCAGGCTTGTCAGGTAGGTAGCGGCTTCCTTGGCCGTCGCCATTCCCTCTGTTACCATGATGACGTTGTTATATGTATCCCTGATTTTTTCCCATTCGATTTTCTGGTTCTTGGCCAGTTGTTCCAATTCCTTGGAGTCGAGCCGCAATACATCAATGGTAAGCTTTTTGTAGGCCCGATCTTCCTGACCGGTATAGTTATTGAACATGTAATCGGGGTGGCTGGAGTAGTTGTACGTAGTATCGAGGGACTCTTTGACTTCGGGCAGCTTCTTCCAGGCGTCCCAGACCTTTGCAGCCTTGGTCATGTGCTCCTGGATCTCGTCGGCAACCTCCTTCAGGCCCAGCCTCAGGTAGATGGCGGCCTTCCGGTTCGCATATACCTTGTCATGCTCGTCATCGGCGGCGCGGAGCGCCTTTTCCTTTTGGATGTTAAGCCATTTCAGCAGTGATCGTTTTGTCATCAGTACCATCCTCTTCATTATTTTGTAAACTTGCGGGCATGCTGTTTTCCTTTTCCGAAAGATATTCATGATACGCGGTCAGGACGGCGCTCTCTAAAAGAGCCCTGGCCTGCTGCGTTATGGGGTGCGCGATATCCCGGAACACGCCGGCATCATCCTTGCGGGACGGCATTGCCACGAACAACCGCTCCGGACCCTCAATCACCTTGATGTCGTGTACGGCCAAATCGTTGTTGACCGTAACCGAGGCAAGGGCTTTTAAGCGTGTTTCCTGATAGGTGCGCCTGATCCGGACGTCGGTGATAAGGATTCCGTTTTCGGAAGCCTGTCGTTTCAGTTCCCTGTTCTCCGAGATCAGAGCAAGAATATCCTCCCTGACCGTTTTGTAATTAAGACATACGGGCTTCTCCTGCGGGTATCTGGATAGGATATCTTCGGGTGTTTCTCCCATGCTGTCATCTCCTTTAAAATTGGGATCTTATTTACCGCTGAGCTTTCAAGGCGTCTAACGAGTACGGGCAGCCATTATCCTTCATTTCCCTCGGGATTATTTCGTCAGGGTAAACGCATAATTCGTCGCCATCTTGAAACTTGATTTTCCACATGGGGAGAACACACAAATCCGCGTCGTCTTCGGTTGCTCGTCCAATCACTTCAAAAGACTCGCCATGATACCCGGCAAAATCTCCGCCCTGGCTCCAAAACAGTTTTGCAAAACCTTCAGCTTCATATGAGGAAAAGCACCTGGAAACGAAATCACGTTCCTTTTCGATCGGCCAATCCTCTCGGTAGCCATCGAAGTCTTTTTGCCAAGCCCACAAATCATTACTCATAAGCGCTGTTTCAACTCCTCAGTAGTCGTAATCGAGGCACTCATCGGCCGCCGTGTACACTTCGCCATCGAAACCTCTCTCGCCCATGATCTTCTCCCAACAGGTGGAGCAGACCAGTCGAAAAGTAATTCCGTGGCAGTCGCGGGTAAACTCAGCATCCTCGCGAGGAACGGTCTTTCCGCAGACCGGACACTCAACAGGCATGGGTTCATAGTCTTCCGGATTGAGTGGCAATTGTGTCTCACCCTTTCGTTGGCCCTGCTTTTACGCCGCCTTACCCTCCGTCAGAAATTCGATGGAAGCGGCGGGGATATTCTCATAGGTTCCTTTGTCGGTTTCCAGGGTGATGAGTTCCCCGTTATCTTCTTTCACTACGCCCTGCGTACCTCTGATGAGCAGATCCATCCCGAGGCTGTCGCATACCGCCACCTCCTCGGTGAGCACCACCGTCATTCCAATCCTCTTCATGCGGCAACCGCCCTTCCCTGAATGCAGCGCAGCAGATGGGTGTTGACGAGGTAAACGACGGGCGTGTCTTCCGGTGGGCGCTGGTTTAGATAAATCCCCATGACGCAGACTGCGTGGGTTTCCATCCGCAATCGGAAGGCGACCCCGTTTTCCTTGTCCACCAGAGCGACGGTATTCCCGATACGCACATTGCGCATGAAATATCGGGCTACGGTGGGCAGGGGCAGTGTCTCGCACAGGCGCGGGACAATGACGGGAAGCTGCGCTGCGACGGACGGCTTGCAATCTGCGAGGCATCCGGCGTCCACGATGACGTCCATCATTTCACCGGCCATGCATACTTTACCGCCGTGCTTTTTCTTTGGCTGACACATTTCAATACTCCTTTGCTTTCGTCTTTGAAAATAAAAAAGGGGAGCGAAACAAGCCGTAAGCCGTTTCGCTCCCCAAACTAACGCCGGTTCTGTTGTACTCCTTACCTCCTTTACTTTGTGATGGCATATAAAAAGGCGCAGTACGCCCATGGTATGGGGTACTGCGCCAGAATAGTCAATGCAATACGGCAGCAACGAAGCCGCCAACCGGAAAACCCAATGAAGGATTCAAAAAAACACTGTAACCACATTATATAGTATATATAATGAAATGTCAATACTAAATATTGCGTTCATTAGAATGTAATTGCGAGCGAAATAGCCGGAACTGATAATTTTCATGTTGTGGATTTGAATTGTAAAAATGGGGATGGGGTAGTATCATAATATATGCGATAATATTGCTTGACTTAAAATTTTTATTCATTTATGCTTCTAACAGGTAAATTAAATTTGTATGGAGGGCTTAGCACGAATAAAAAAGGGGCGTTGATTAAAATAAACAAAGAGGAATTGACAGAAATGACCACTCCATTACAGGGAGATGGAGCCTTAGACTCCGGGCCTTTCTACCACGGCACAAAAGCCGACTTGAAGTTGGGGGACTTGCTGGGACCCAGCTATAGCTCTAATTATGGTGAGCGAAAGAAAGCCAACTACGTCTATCTGACTGCGACACTGGATGCGGCAACGTGGGGAGCGGAACTTGCGGTGGGCGACGAACCCGGTCGAATCTATCGTGTGGAGCCCACCGGTCCCATCGAGGATGACCCCAATCTGACGGACAAGAAGTTCCCGGGGAATCCAACGAGATCCTACCGCACCCAACAGCCACTACGAGTAGTGGGCGAGGTCTTGGACTGGGAAGGGCATTCCCCAGAGGTACTCCAGAACATGCTGGCTCACCTTGATGAACTCAAGCGGCTTGGCATCGAGGCAATCAACGACTGATTACGTGATGGTTGACAAAGGTTAGCGTGAAAGGAAAAGATGTGCAAAAGTATAGTAAAGCGGTGCAAAATTTCTTATTATATTCTGTCTTTGTCTTGTATGCAATAGTTCTATTTGTGTTTCTCTTGAAAACATGGGATTTTTTTGACGCAAACAGGGAAATACACAGATCAATAAACTTGGTTCCGTTACATTCCATAATAAACTATTTGTTGGGCGAGGATATTGTTGGGCGCGGCTTTTCCTTTATGAATGTATTTGGCAATATCATATTATTTATACCTCTGGGTATTTATCTGCCTCTGTTGGTGCGCGATAAACGAATGGGTATAAATATTTTATGGATATTTTTAATCAGCTTATCGGTTGAAATTACACAATATATATTCGGAATCGGCGCGAGCGATATAGATGACGTGATTTTAAATACCCTCGGTGGATTCATAGGGATAGCTATTTATAAAGGTTTATTATATCTGTTTAAAGATGAAAATAAAACGAGGCTTGTATTTACAGTAGTTACCACAATAATTGCTGTGCCGGTTCTTTATCTTCTAACCCACTTGAAGATTAGGGTTAGATAATAAATATAATCTACGCTCGCAATAGTATCCAATTACGCAATGGGCGCGAAAGAGGGATTTAATGATACGAAGAAAAAATAGAGGTATTGGAAAGAGAAAAGGTATGATTGTTTTAATTACTGTGACATTGGTGATTGTGATTTATTTGCTCACACAATACATTCTTTGTTCTATTGCCCTGAAAAACGCATACCAACGGCTTGAAACATATAACGCCAATGAAATTGAGCTGAATTACGGTATTATGACTTATGTGGATAAGGGCGACAGTGACGTAATTTTATCTATTCATGGAATTAGCGGAGGCTACGACCAAGCTTTAGATACGATAGCTGACAAGGTTTCAGAATACCGTATTATTGCCCCTTCACGGTTTGGGTATTTAGGAAGTGATATCCCTGACAACCCAACACCTCAAGAGCAGGCAAAGGCTTTTGTAGAACTTTTGGATAACTTAGGTATAGATAAAGTGTATTTGTTGGCCACTTCGGCAGGCGGTACAGTTGCTATTCGGTTTGCACTTGATTATCCAGAGCGAACAAAGGGGCTAATTCTGTATTCGACTGCCGCACCTTTGATAGAGAAACCTGAGAGTTATCAGGAATATCAAGGCCCTCCATCGTTTTTATGCAACAATTTTGGAATGTGGTTATTAAGTCCGTTTTTTAAGCCGATTATGGGCATGGAACCCGACACGATTTATAGTATGCTTCCAGTAAATGATCGACATGATGGTATGGTCATGGATGCTTCCATAACAAACCCCGATATGGCAAGAAATTATGACGAGTACCAAGTTGAAAACCTGCAAGTGCCGTCCTTAATATTTCAAGCAAAAGATGATTTAATGTCGAAATATGAATTGATAGAGCAATCTATACATCGTTTTCCGAACTGTACTTTTATTGTATTTGAAACAGGTGGTCATCTGATGAATGGACATGGCGAGGAAATCAATATGGCTTTAGATAAGTTTTTAATTGAAAACAGATAGATTTTGTTTCCACTAAAAGCATTTAGCCGTTAAGCATGAAAGTTTTCATGCTTAACGGCTGTAGTTAGGAAGATTATCTTCGCCTTAGTTTCCGGCCTGTGTCAAAAGTCAGGCACGAAAAAATGTCGCACAAAAGGAATAAAATCTAAACTGCTATATATCAAATAGAATTTAAGATATTTTTATAAAACTCGTTTCTTGACTTTATAATCGCTCCAGAATCGTATTATTTGCGATAAAGAGAAACAGCTTTGTGCAAATTGCGATTTGTAAATACTTTTGACACAGGCTGTTTCCAAAGTCATAACAGGCGCGATAAGTTGAACGTGATGCAGTTGGTTATATGTAGATTTTGCGAACGTAGAGAATATAATATGCCGGAGGTATTTAATGTGAAAAAGTCCTTAGCATTGTTGCTAACCATCGCCCTGTTGCCACTCACGCTTGCGGCTTGTTCTGATAAACAGGAATTAAAATTAGGAATTTACGTTTCAGAAAATTCCTCCGCTTCATTATCATTGCAAAGTGACAATGAATTTAGGTTAAATGGCCCTATGGAAATAAGCACCGCACACTTCGGTAAATACAAAATTGAAAACGGCGTGTTAATACTTCCCATTTCCGAAGAAGAAACTGTATTTACAATAAAAGATGGTAAGTTGATTTTTGAAAGCGGTGCATGGTTAGAGAATTGGGTTGAACAAGGCGCTGAATTTCAATTATCCGAAAATGTCGAGCCCATGAATGATGACTCCCCCGCTTCACCTAATGCTGGCCCTCCGGCAATCATGGTGGAGGATATTTTGTACTATTCAACTGGTAAAGAAATACCTGTTAAGATTGATGAAAGTGCATTTTTAGGCAGAATCGCATCAATCGTTAGTATTTCGCAGATGCCGACCGAAAATGGTCAGGCAAATATACCTTATGCAGATGCTCCTTATTCAAAATACGAGGATGGAATTGTTGTCCTAATGAATGAAAAATGGATACTGTTTGAAGCGCGGTATTGAGTATACAAAATTATAAGTATGCTGCAAACCATATACATTGTTTCCAAAATCGCGGTTCGTTAAAATCCCTATTATGGCACACCTTCTCATATGTATATTCACTAGGGCCCCAATATGTAAGCACTATGCCCAAGAACGTCTCCGATGGCGGAGGCGTTCTTTTTTGTTTAAATACGCAGTTTCACCGCCCTTGGCGGTTTTATACAGATTAAGGGCCTATCCCTTTGCTTCGGGGATAGGCCCTTTTTTCCGCACGCATACCCTCCGGTGGTGAATTTTCATTCGTTCGCCAGGTTCTTTTTGGTTTTTAGGTAGTTTATGTATTCCGCCCGGGCCTTCGACCTTTTAGGGAGACTGATGTTGATGACGTCGCCATTTACCATCCTGATTTGACTATGCAGCATCTCGCCGATGTAGTCCATGTTGATCAGATAGGCATTGTGGAAACGCCGGAAATTGCAGGGCGCCAACTTCTCTATCGTGACCAGCGGCGCATAGAAGCTTCTGACTTCTTTAGCTGTTTTCATAAAGACTTCCCTGTTCTTTACCTCAAAATACAGGATTTCATCGTAAGGCATGCTGTAGATGATATGGTCTCTTTTATAGACGATTGAGGTGCTTTGATCCAGCACCTTTGAACAGGCGCGCGTCAGGATCACCTCTAATTTATTGGCGTCGATCGGTTTGGTGATATAATGGAATGGCTCTACATCCAATAGGGAGAAAGAGAAGTTGCCGGCGTCAGATATGTAGATGATCGTGGATGTGCGATGTCTTTGGCTCCTGCGTATCCAGCGGGCCAGTTCAAGCCCTTTGCTGCTCTCCGGATCACCGAGCTTCAGGGGATCGTCTTTGATGTTGACCTCAGTTATGATGATATCGAAATAGTCTCCCTGCTCCATCGCCTTTTTCAGCCGCGCCATGGAGTAGAAGTCGGTAACGCCAATTTCATAATCCAGCTTCTCCTGTATGTCGCTAATCATCGAGACTATCATATTTGCGGCCTTTATCTCATCACAAACAGCGATGGTGAGCATATCCTCTCCTCCTTTCAATGTGGCCCGGAAAATGGCAGAACCAGACAAGCGACCTCCGTGAATTGATAACGTGTATTTTTGATACAGCAAATCATTAATACTGAACCACACAGTAATTTTTTCAACATCATCCACCTTCTCTAATGTTAGTCTTTATTTCTTGTTGCAAAACCGATAAAGAAGATAATAAGTGATAAACAAAGTATAGCCATTGCATTAATGATATTTGAAAAGCTATCTGACTCTTGAGTGAACTTAGAAACCCAGTTATTTATAAAATAGGAAACAGGGGAAGCTAATAGAATAACGATTGAAGCCCTATACCATATACGCAACTTGCTTTTTATTAGTAAAGCGCCTGATATCCACATATAAATAAGGGATATTAAAGAAATTGGTACGCCTAAAGGAATTACCCAATTCTTTACTGGACATGCGTATTCGATGAAAAACAAAAAAGGGATGACCGAGAATGTAAATATACATATAGAGCCTAGAATATTATGCTTTTTTAGCTTTATAAGCGGAAATAGCGTCACCCAAACTAATATACAGGATGCTATGGGATATAAAGACCAAGTAAGTGTACGATTGAGGATTAAATCGCATAAAATACATACAAATATGGTGATAACAAATGTTATCGAGATTGTTGATATCAGTAAACTCCGGTTTTTTACTGACCAACTTTTGATCTGTGCCATATTATATTTCTCCCTATTGTTTTATTCTTGGACTGTATTCGCGTGACCGTATTCCCTTGTTCATTTGCTGCGTTGTTTCAAAGTCAACTTGTCGCGCCGTTAAACGATTTTTGAATGGTTACATGCTGCCGATAATCCCCATACATACGAACAATCATAGTTTTAAGCCTTACACTGCATTTTGCTTATTTTGGCATTTTGATTTTATAATATAAGCTATTACAATGCTAATAATGGCTGGTAATAGAAGCATCAAAGCTCGGAGCAATATATACAAATACAACGGCGATGAGTAATATTGATATCCCCAGAAATAGCGCATATAGCAGTCATACCCTGAGCCTAAAAAAAGCATCCTAATAATACATATTCAATAACAAATAGAGCTCTATTAGAATATACCTTTTTCATCGCAACCACCTCATAGAATATGAACTCAGTAAATGCAATTGAAAATGGTTTCAGTATTTTGACCGCCCATCTTAATCCTCTTTTGCTTAGAGCTGCCGTATTCTTGTGTACAATGGCCTTGATTTTATTTTTCCAAAGCCGCTACATGCCCATGTTTTGACCGTGGAATACCATACGCCAATAGTGGGAGGAATATCTTCGTGGTGGTGTTCGGCACCATTCTCTGCCTTGTGCCATAAAGATCACCCCTTTGTTAGAAAATCGGTAATGATCCGGTATGTCTGCTGTACATGCTCAAAGGTCGATGGCAGCATCATGTAATTGTGTAGCGCGTCCGGTATGCGCACAATCTCCACATCGTTGCCAGCCGCCCGCAACATTTCTCCATAGGCTTCCCCCTCGTCTCTCAGCGGGCAGTATTCCGCCGTGATCAACAGCGTCCGGGGCTGCTCCCAAAAAACATCCGCCAGAAGCGGGGCGAAATAGGGATTGCTCAGATCATCGTCCGAGCTTCGGTACAGCTCGATCATGCTTTGTATTCGTCTGGAGGTCAAAAGGTAATCCGTTCCGTTCTCCCGGATCGATGCAAAAGGCGATGTTTCACTGTGGTCGTTGTAAGTGGATGGATAGAGCAGAATCTGCCGTTTCGGCATGAACTCGCCCCGATCCCGCGCCATCAGGGATACGGCGGCGGCCAGATTCCCACCAGCGCTGGTGCCGATCAATGTAATATCGCCGGGATTTACCCCCTGCATATGGCCGAGGAAGAACTCCCGCGCGACAGCGTAGCAATCCTCCGGCGCAGCAGGAAACTTGTGCTCCGGGGCCAGCCGGTAATCCACGGATGCCACGGTGCAGCCGGTGGCCTTAGCAAGATTGGCGCAGACGCCGGTGTAGTTTTCGATCCCGCCGGTTACCCAGCCCCCGCCGTGGAAGAGGATAAGAAGAGGGAAGGGCTCTTCTCCATTGGGCGCAAACAAACGGACGGGAATGGCGCTATCGCCGGCCTGGATCACACGGTCCCACATGCGGTAATCGCTCGGCTTCCCGCGCATCCACGCGGTGAGCAGCTCCAGTTTCCGCTCCATTTTGTAGGTCTTTTTCACATCCGGCTCCAATGCCGTGATCGCCTTTAGCGCCGCCCGCATCGCCTTGTTGATTGCCAACGGGATCATCTCCTCAACTAAAGTATGCCCCGACACGGAAGCATCCCTGTGAAAAGCCGTTTACTATGGATTTTGCGAACCAAGAGTAAGCTTTTATTCTATTCAGCTAACATTCAAGTGGTTTTCTTTTTTTTCGATTTTATATAATAATATATTAGGAATCCGACAAATAAGTAAAACCCACTTCCAACCACCAACAGTCCAAAATGATGGTCAAAGATTTCAATATAACGATTTGTCGGTTCATCATACCCATATACCTTGTAAATATATTTCGATAATTTCAAATATGTGATTTTTAACGGATAGCTTGTGTCAATCCTACTCATGGGAAGAAACGCCCAATAAATGTTATTATTGTTATCTTCTAATCTCAAATTGAAGTTTGTACCGGATACTCTTGGATCATGTAATTGATATACCTTAATTTCTTCCGTTGTAATACCAAAAATACAATCATAAACTAATGCTAAGGATATAACACTTACAATAATAACGCTCCCATAACGTATAATTGCTTTTTTAGGGCCAAATTGGCTTAATATAATTTTAAGCGCAAAAAAACAAGCAATAATTATAGTTATCAGTAACAAGTAAAGTTTCCCCCATACATCTATATAATTATCTTGTAGTTGATTTTATTACAATATCCCAAAGCGTGTAAAATATAAATCTCTACATTCGCAAAATCTACATTGTTGTAAGTGAAAGTTTTACACATTTTCTCTTAAAACCCTACAGGGGTTTCCAACTGCAATCACATTATTTGGTATTGATTTGGTAACTATGCTTCCTGCACCAATAACAACATTATCACCAATCGTTACTCCCGGCATAATAATTGCTCCGCCACCAATCCAAACATTGTTTCCAATCAAAACGGGGGCTGTAATTGTCTTGCAAAACTCAAAGCTGCCATCTTCTTTCGTCTCACCAAATCTATCCTTAGCATTTGTCGGATGAAAAGAGGTATAAATCTGAACATTGGGGGCAATAAGTGCATTGTCGCCAATGATAATTTTGTTGTCATCAAGGAATGTGCAATTCATATTTACTTCGCAGTTATTTCCAAAATAGATATTATTACCGTAGTCAACATAAAAGGGAGCCGTAATCCATAAATTATTCCCCCGACCGCCAAGCAGCTCGTCCAAAATGCGATTTTTTGTTTCTAAATCGGCTGAACTAGCTTGGTTGTAATCATGGATTAAATCTTTGCCCTTATGCCATTGCGTGAGCAGCTCGTTATCACCACAATCATATAGTTGGCCGCTTAACATTTTTTCTCTTTCAGTCATGTTGGCCTCCTTCAAAACTTTGTACTTATAATAAGGCAGTTAACTTGTACGTTCCCATAGTAAATTTCCTGAAATCAATCCAAATAATAACATTGAGGATGCCATCTCATAAAAATGAGCCATTCTAACAGTGTCTGGGAAAAGAACATTAGGTATAATCAATATCATAGCAGCACATAAGTATACAAGACATACACTTATAATGAAATCTTTTTTTGTTTTCATAAAGTGGAGAAGCGGGAGGGTCGCCAATGCAAACAAGGCCCCTCTAAAAACCTGAAAAGGATATATGACTGGATTTGTTTTCATATTGTTTGCAAGTTGAGCAAAAAAACTTAATTTAACGGCGGAGTCTGTATAAAAAACACGCAAATCTTTAAATTGCCACGCGACAAAATAGCCAAAGATCATATATATCGCCAAATAAATTATTCCAATAAGCAATATTTTTTTTAACATGCAGCTTGTAATTCCAAATGGCGTTATTGTGGTAATTTCTGTTTCTTTTCTTTGAAAAAGCTTTACAGCTAAGGGAGTAACTATTAACATCGGCAAAAGCCCTGCAAGCATAATCAATATAATATCAAATTTGGTAAGAATAAATGCGTTTCCGAAAAATAGTGTTTCTATTTGTGTCATAAATGTTTGTACGAAAAACACAACACCTGCGGCACAAATAACAAGTTTAATGCCTTTTATATAAGAGCGTGATATTATAAAATATAGGGTCAAACAAGTCCATACATTATTTATCAGCATAAATAGTATTGTTATCGTGTCTTCGGATGTTCTTAAATCTTTAAAGCCTTTTGAAAAAGGCATTGCTGCATTTGCAATAACAAATATTAATGAATACAAAAAAACAAGTAAAATAAATTTTAGGAATTTCTTCATTCAATCATCTCCATAGAATATGAATAATCTTGGCTTGCCTTTATCGCCAAAGGAAGCCTTGTCATTATTCCGAACGATTAGGCTTTGTACGTTACACCTGTCCAGCATTTGCGTTATTAAACTCGCTTATTTCTATATTGACAAATCCTGCTATCATTTCTCGATATAGCTTTTCTACCATATCTGGATTTGCCCCATATTCGTTAGAAAGAGTTCTTACTTTTTCTATAACCGCTTCAACCCTTTTAGGCGCTTTAACGTCTTGGCTATCTTTTTTGAACGTGGAAGCCTGTATTACAAAGTTTCCACGCTCTGCAATGAGCTTAATGATTTCATTATCGATTCTATCAATATTATTACGGACTTCATCTAAATTTTTGCACTCCATTTTAATTCCTCCTCAACTTAGATTATATAAACTCGCTGTGTTACACCGCTAATCCTAAATCGCCACCGCTAACAATTGTTAAATGGTTTTGCACTGTTATTAATGCAGATACCCACGAAGAAGTAAGATTTTAAGGCTCACATCGTATTATGCTTATCTTCTTCGATTTTCCTTGCTTATCATAACTGCGCCAATTATTTCAAAGACAATGGCAACTCCCAAGCATATAGCGGTTACCGTATGGGATAAGTCCACCACATAATTTAACAATAGGGCAATAGAAAGTATTATCATACCAATGCCTAATACCAGATTTCCTTTAATCATTCTAATTTCCTCCATAAAATATAAACTCGCTACGTTACCTCAAGGGCCGCTTGCCGCCGTAGCTAATGATTCTCATGTGACGCATTCTTGGTATTCTCTTTACATTCTGTTTATCATAATTTTGTCAATAAGCCCGTATTCCAAAGCCTCTTGCGCAGTCATGAAGTTGTCACGTTCAGTATCGCGTTCAAGACGTTCCACCGGCTGTCCTGTGTTTGCCGCCAGTATTTCATTTAGCCGCCGCTTACTTCGCTGTATGTGGTCTGACATGATTTTAATGTCGGTCGCCTGTCCCTTGATACCGCCGTGAACCGCCGGCTGGTGAATCATAATGTCCGAATTTGTCAATGCCAAGCGTTTACCTTTCGTCCCGGCAGACAAAAGAACTGCACCGAAGCTGGCCGCCATCCCAAGGCAAATCGTTGAAATGTCGCATTTGATATAATTCATTGTATCGAGTATAGCAAAGCCCGCTGTTACAGAGCCTCCCGGACTATTGATATATAGACTAATATCCTTGTCAGGGTCTTGCCCTTCCAAGAATAGAAGCTGCGCAGTGACAAGACTCGCAAGCGTATCACTTATTTCTTCGCCAACAAAAATAATCCGATCCGCCAACAGGCGCGAATATATATCGTAGCTACGCTCACCACGATTGGTTTGTTCAATTACATACGGAATAGTGCTCATTCTGATTACCTCTCATTCAAATATAAAAATATGCTATTTACTCAAAGATGCTGCGTAAATTTTTAATTGTTACGTTTACGGCCCATTCAAAATGATTTTCTAATGGCATTTCAGAGCTAAAACCACCGAATGCCGCAAGCGAAGAAAAGCCATGTACCAACCCTCGTAACAAACAAAAAACATGTTGTTTCTGTTCATCATTCAGTTTGTACGGTAAAAGAACCTTATCTATTACCATGATAAAATCCTGTGAGGCGTCAGCCACCGCTTCATCTTCAAAGCGATTATACCATTGCATAGACTCATACAGGCCAGGATTGTTGATCGCAAAAAGGTAATATGCCTTGCACATAGCCCTAATGGCGTCATCTTCGCTCTTGCCAATTACGGCAACCGTCACCTCTTTTGTCATGCGGCTTAACGCATAAAGCATCATGCCGTGCTTCAATTCGTCGAGGCTTTTTATATGGTTATATAACGATGGTGGTCGGATCCCAAGACTATCGGCTAATTCTTTTAGGGATAGATTATTCAGCCCGCGCTCGTTCGCCAATTCAGCCGCTTTCTGTATGACTTTTTCTTTATCCAAACCGTATCTTGCCATGCTGTTATGCCCCCCTTTCTGCTATTGATGATAGCATTATAACTAATGTAGTTAGTATTGTCAAGTCGAATTTTATCATTTTTAGCCCGCCCACCAAAAATCCTTTTTTCATAAAGGAAAACGGTGGCTCGTCTGAACCGACCTTTTCTTCACGAGACGATGCAGCAAGGTGTTGTTTGCTATCTATTGGATAGAGAAGGTTATGAGCAGAGGCAGTAGACTACCCCTGCTCAACTTGGCATTTCTTAGAATCTAAAAGACTTTCGGGCCTTATATATAGCGGCTGTTCTGCTTCCAATAGGGATTTTTAGTTGAGCTTTATTCTGTGATGAAACAGGTATCAAGTCATTACAATCAAAATCGCGAAACCCACCAAATTCTTTCCATTCGTTATGCAAAACAAGCTGATAATCAAGCTGTTTATTCATCTGGATACTGGCAACATAATTTTTATGTGGATGAAAATTGAACGCAAGTAAATACTCACCTTTAAGATAGACTAATATTTTATTATCCTCGTCGTGAAGCAGTAATATTGTGTTTTTTGATAACAGGCTATTTTCATTAACAAGGCTAATCATAATCTGATCGAAGTTTTGCAGGTATTGATAGCGCAGATTTATGTCATCCGCCAAATCCCATCTACGCCTTGCATGATGATAGCTCCAGCCGTTGCCCTCACGGGGAAAATCGATCCATTCAGGATGTCCAAATTCATTTCCCATAAAATTCAGGTAACCTTCTCCGGCGCAGGTGCAGGTAATTAGCCGTATCATTTTATGCAGAGCCATCGCCCTGTCGATGATGTGACTTTGTGAGTTGTTATCCATGTGCCAATACATTTCCTTATCGGCCAGCCAAAACATGATGGTTTTATCCCCAACAAGCGCCTGGTCGTGAGATTCGCAATATCCAATAACCTTTTCTTTAGGCCGTCTTTGCGTCAGCTCATGCCATAGCTGTCCCAAATCCCATTCCTCATCTTGCTTATCACGAAGCGTCCTTACCCAAAAGTCCGGCATCCCCATACCCAATCGGTAATCAAAGCCTATCCCGCCATCAGAAATCGGCAGGCACATTCCAGGCATACCGCTCATATCTTCCGCTATCAGAATACAACCCGGTTTTACTTCTTTGGACAGCTCGGTTGCTAATTGCAGATATGTAATCGCTTCCGTATCCGTATTCATGGAAAAGTATTTTTGATAGCCGTCAAACACTTCTCCCAGCCCGTGGTCATGGTAGAGCATGGAAGTTACGCCGTCAAAACGAAACCCGTCAAAATGATATTCTTCCAGCCAGAACTTTATATTTGACAACAAGAAATGGATTACCTCCGGCTTACCGTAGTTGAACAGCTTTGTTCCCCATGCCGGATGATTACCCCCGCTGCCACTATGGAAAAATTGATATTCTGTTCCGTCAAAAGCACCTATTCCCTCTAAAACATTTTTGGCGGCGTGTGAATGAACCAAATCAAGTAAAACGGCAATTCCCATATTATGCGCCGTATCAATCAGCCGCTTTAAGTCCTCCGGCGTGCCGAATCGTGATGAAACGGCGTAGAAGTTAGAAACCTGATAGCCAAAGGAACCATAATAAGGGTGTTCCGCGATTGCCATAAGCTGTATGGTGTTGTAACCCAGCTTTTTGATCCGTGGCAGCAAAAAATCAATGTACTCCTGAAAAGTGGTAATACCCTCCTTTAGCCCTGACATCCCCACATGGCTTTCATAGATCAGGAGCGGATTTGTTTTCATAATATCAAAAGCGCTATCCGTCCATATAAAGGGATGTTCAGGATCCCAAAATTGCCCGTCAAAGTTATTGGTATGCAGGTCTTGTATTACCCGTTTACAGTATAGGGGGATACGGTCAAACCTCTGTCCGTTGGCGGTAATTTCAATTTTGATTTTGGAGCCATGCGGTAGTGTATCAACGCCGGTAATGAAAATCTCCCATACTCCCGCAGAAATCTCTTTGAGTTTGTGGCTGCTTCTGCTCCAACCGTTAAAATCCCCGATTAAGGCTATCTCTTTCGCGTTTGGAGCCCACTCACGGTAATACCAGCCATTATTCTGTTTTTGAAAACCAAAATATAAATGCCCATTGGCAAAGGATGATAAACTATCGTGTCCAGTGAGCAGCCGTCTTTTCATGTCTTCATAGTTTTTCATTCTCAATTCAATATCCGCTTTATATGGCTGTAAATACGGATCAATCCGCAAAATTTCATATTCTTTGTTCAATGTTCGTGCCCTCCTATATGTAACATTAGGTATATAATATACATACCAGTAGGTATGCAATATTGTAAAAATAATGGAGCGTTATGCTCCATTGTCTTTAGCCAATAGTGTCGCTAAAGGAAACAAAGGCTAATGATGGTAATGTTCATTTTTTGCATTTCGATTTTATAACATACGCTATAACAATGTTAATAATAGCTGGTAGGAGAAAAGTCAATGCTCGGAGCGCTATATACAAATATAACGGCGACGAATAATATTGGTATCCCCCAATATAGTACATATAGCAGTCATATCCTGAACCTACAATAAAGCATCCTAATAATACAAATCCAATAACAAATAAAGCCTTATAAATATAAACTTTTTTCATTAAAACCACCCTATAGAATATAATACTGTATGTTCACCTTTTCGCCCATAGTCGTACTAAATATAAATGACCTGATAAATGACCTGCGTTACCGCCGAACACGACAACCGCCACGGCTAACAATTTTACTACGCTCTTGTACTGTCGCTGATACCGACACTTACGAAATATCAGTAATTATGGTCTATCCACGGCATTGTGCTTATTATCTCTTATAAGGAATTTGTATTTCAGTAAGAAATCCCAAAGGTGCTTTTCATCAGGCAAATATGTTTCTCATGGGAATCCATTAAGTTTATACCCATTTTTGTTGATATAACTGAATAGTGAAATTATACGGTGCGTCTAAATTATCATAGTTGTCAGCCACAACGAGATAGGCTATTTCACTTTTATCTATCGTCTTAAATTGATTTCTCTAATGATATTTCTGATAATTGCTTTTTCAAAACTCACAGCCTTCTTTCGCTGATTGTGGATTATATAAACTCGCTACGTTGCAACGAAAAGTCGTGCTTTCATGCCTAATACTAATAATGGACAGCTAAAACTAAATAAGTTATTTTATGAAAAACCCAAGCATTTTCTCCCAAGAATCAACCTGTGCCTCTGCATTGCCTTCTAAAGTACCACCAGTTGAAAACGTAATCCTTGGCGCTACTTTCATGGATGCTTCTCCGGCCGGAATGATATACGGCGCGTAAAAAGGATGCCCGGCATTTTCATAGGTGCAAAGCTCATACTTATGCTGATAATTGCTTCTACGAAGCGTATCCATGATTTCCACGCACCCGTCGTATGTGTTCCAAATATTATCCTGCTTTCCTGCAAACAGAAGCAAATCGGCAGATGCATTCTCAATTTTAATTCGAGCATCCTCTTTGTTTTTTGCTTTAATCAGACCCTTTTTGTAAGTATGGGTATAGCCAAAGGGTTTGTTTTTTATAAAACAGGTCAGCATATTTGCAAAAATTGTACCGTTTTTTAAGCGGATATACGGCAAGGGCTTCCCTTTATACGTCCATGATGATACATTTTTGAAATTGAGGCCCTGAAAGCAGTAGGCATGCGGGGCGAACGCAGCCACCTTTTTGATGAACGGATACCGCGAAGCAAGAATCAGTCCCACCTCTCCGCCCTTGGAGGTGCAATGCAGATAGATTTCCTTGTTGGCTGTAAGTGAATTGTTGCCCAGCCACGCAAATACCTTTTCAAAATATTCGATGGGAATTTCCGCAAGTTTAGGAGGCAACCCTTTTTCATTGAAAAAAGCTACCGTCAGTACGTTAAACCCATGCGAAGCCAATAACGATGCAATGGGTAGATTCGCGCCCAGTTCGCCGCCTGAACCGCCAATCATAACAATCGTCTTATAGTCACTGTTTTCTGTGTAAAAAAACTCGCCTATAAATTCATCGTTTATTTTTTGATTTTTAACTTCCGGCAATTTGAAAAGCCGTTCCAACCTTGCACTTGCCCTATCTTTTTCAGATTCTGCTGTTATGTCAATAAACAAGCTATCATCCACATATATATTCTGAGATATGTCGTCAAGTTTGCCGGAGGTAATTCTTACTGAGGAAATGAGCCCCATGCTGTCAATATAATCATAGCTCCCCGAATCCGGCTTTTGTTTTGATAAGTCAACACAGCCATTACCATCGGCTATAAAACTGACTGCTGACTCAAGGCGAACGCTTTTCGCCCACGGCAAGCACATAGATGCTTTCAAATTTACTTTCCCGTAAGGCGGCAGCTCGGATATGGAAATATCCACCTTGCTATCGCATAGCGTAGCCAGTGTTTGAATGTTTAATTTCATAATCGCTAATCTCCCCAAAAAGTTTTCAATGCCCACGAAGAACTGAGTTTTTGAAGTTTTCCACGGCCGCTTGCTTATACTATTCAAATATGCTCGTCTAACCACTGTTCCAAGAAACTTAATTGTTCCTCTGTGTGAAACCAGTGCTCGCTTCCCTGTAAAACAGTCAAGTCACAACCAAACTTCTCGGCAAAACTATCGATAACTTCACGTTCAGTCAGATTATCCTCTGAACCGTAAAGAATGGCTGTCGGTACATCCCACTTTTTAATCGGGTTTTCTTTAACGTAGCAATAATAATCCCAATAAAGCGTTTCCCCCATTGGCGTGGGGATTTCCTGTTTTTCTTTGAGCGTTTCATCGCTGATATTGAACTGCTTCATCATATTTTGTATTAATCGTTCCATATCAAGAATAGGGGAAAGAAAAAGGGATTTTTCAAGTGTGAGCCCCTTGTATGCGAGCAAACTGAAATATGCCCCAAAACTGCTGGCATATAAGCTGATGCTATTCCAGTCTTTCAGAACATATTTACTGATTATGTCAAGGTCATGAACGCAGTTCCACACATTGCAAAGATAACTTACATTTTTTCGGTCGCCATGTTCAGGAAGGTCAAAGCTAAGAGCCTGATAGCCTCTCTCCGCCGCTTTTTCCGCAAATCCCTGCGCTTCTTCTTTGCATGACATTCTGCCATGAACGTATATGAAGATTTTATTTGATTTTTCTCCCCACAGAATTGCGGGTATATTTTCAATTTTAAGAGGTTCCCTTTTCATTGCATACTCCTTGTAATATAGACTCGCTGCGTTATTTGATCCTATGAGTCTTCGTGCCGTCAAACGACAACGCTAAAAGCTCAATTAATCTTATGCTTACGAGAAAATGCCATGCATAAATTGTTTGACAATCGATTCTGCGTCAGCGTCGTCCAGCTTTCCATATCCTCTGTACCAAAAGCCTATTTGTGCGTTCACCATTGCGAGGAAACGCCATAAACATATACGTTCTTTCTCACGCAGATTTGTATGGACTGCGGACATTTCTGTAAATAAGCCTTCAAGCAGAATATATTGATTTTTATGATATTCGTCTGCTATTATAGCCGGATCTGATGTTGGCGGTGCAAACGCGACTGCCAGTGACATCAAATAGAAATCCGAGTGTTCGGTTGCAAAAGAAAAATATGTCTTTGCGATTCGCAGTAAAACAGGATAAACGTCCTCAAAGTAGCTTTCTTCATTTGGCTGATAATGGCAAACATCTGAAAGGGCGGTATCCAGCCTGTCATAGTTAGTTTTCAGCAGCTCTCTGAAAAGTCCCTCCTTGCTGCCGAAGAAATAGTATAGGGTCGGCTTTGTAATTCCAACCATATCCACTATGTCATTTATGCTGACCGCATCGTACCCTTTCGATGAGAATAGCTGTAACGCACAGCTTAAAATGGTTTCACGGCTATTATCGTTTTTCATGGCATAATTATATACCGTATGGTATATAAAGTCAAGGTGCAAATATTGAGCGTGTCGGTATAGTGCAGCCTCCTAACGCCGCCGTTCATAGGGAGAAAGCCGCGCCAATGACAGCGCGGCTTTTTTGCTTAATTACAGGCTTCAAAACTATCGCGGAAAGGATGATTTTCATGGATAAGCATATTCCAAGAGAAAAGATCGGCAAAAAGGTACGCCGGAAGCTCGACGCCGAAAGTCGCGGCACATGGGGCGGGATCAACCCCATCACGCGAAAGAGCAAAAACGAAAAGGCATACAATCGCAAAAAGGCCCGCAGGGAGATGGACTTTTATCCCGGCGGACTTTTTTGTTTTGCCTCTTGACTTTAACATAGTGTAAAGGTCTATGATAGAGATGCAATCCGGATTGCAAATCAGATAAGGCGGTGCGAAATGTTCAAAATAGGCGAATTTTCCAAGCTGGTGCGGGTGTCTCCGCGCATGCTGCGTCATTATGAGAAATGCGGGCTGCTGTATCCGGCCGATATCGACCGAACAACGGGCTACCGACAGTACAGCGCCGGGCAAATTCCTCTGCTTTCCAAAATTGTGGCGCTGCGCGACGCCGGGTTTTCCATCGAGGAAATCGGGGACATCCTGCCGCGCTATGAGGACGCCGCCTATATGGACAAGGTGCTGCGTGAAAAATCAGCGTCGGTGCAAGTCGCCATAGACGGTGAGCGGGAAAAGCTCTCGCGGCTGGAGACCCTGTGCGGCGCACTTGGAAAGGGGCAAGTTATAATGAAATACGAGGTTGTACTCAAGGAACTGCCGAAAATAAAGGCGCTAACCCTGCGGGAGGTAATCCCCGCATACGATTCGGAGCATCAGCTCTGGCATAAGCTTGGTAAATATATGGCGCAAAACCAAATCGCATGCCCGGATTGCGAGGAGGCGGGCTATTCCATTTACTGGGACGACGATCACAAGGAGCAGGACGTTGACGTTGAAATTGCTGTACCTGTGGAAACAATGGGCGAAAGCAAGGACGGCGTTACGTACCGGGAGCTCGACGCCATACCCCTTGCCGCGACCCTGCGCTTCGAGGGCCCATATGAACAGTACAGCGCCGTTATGGCCGAACTCGGGGCTTGGATGGAGCAAAATAGCTATACCTTTGCTGGGCCGGTGCGGGGATGCTCGATCCGCTCACCCCAGGATCAGAGCGATCCCCAAAATTACCTGACCGAGCTCCAGGTGCCGGTCAGAAAGTCTGAACGGTAGGCCACAGAACAACAGCACTACAACCCTACAATTTACGCGAGAGGCCAGCGGGGATAATAGCCTAATCTCCGCTGGCCTTTTAGTCCCTGAGCAGATTCTTCAAGGAGGTCTCCACATAGCCTCTGATATTGTAAATCTCATCCCAGTGCGCCAGAATATTGTCAAACATCCTGGAGAACGCTTCGCTCCCCAGCGCTGCGATGACTAGCTCCGGTCGATCGGCTCATCAACACCTTAATCGAATAATCAGGATACTGGCAGAACAATGCTTTACATTGAATAATTTGATAACATTTGGTATAATTAGACAACGGTAGGCCAAGTGCCTTTTCTGTTTAGCTAAGCAGACAGCATTTGTAAACCGTACAGGATTATTCCTGCTCGGTTTTTTAGAAGCTATTAATAGCAATTTAGCGAGGCTCAGATTGCTATTGATTTTGGTCTAATATACATCTCGCACAGCTTAAAATAAGCATAAATTCTTATAACATTTTAAGTATCTATGGCAAGACGCACTGGGGGTTAATTATGCTACTTGACATCACACGTGAAGATATCAAATTGTTAAATGATACTGATTTAAGATTGTTAGTTGGTCTTTTATGTGAAGCAGAACTCAGCGCTAAAGGATTATCAACAGTTTGCGTGAAGTATGGCGGTAACCAAAACGCTGGTGATGGTGGCCTTGATGTGAGAGTAGAAATATCTGATGCATCGTCATTTACAGGATTTATACCTCGTGTTTTAACTGGATTTCAAGTTAAAGCACAAGACATGCCTCCAGCAGAAATAAATAAGGAATTGAGACCTGGAAAAAAGCTAAGAGTGGTAATAAATGATCTTGCAGTTAGTGGTGGTGCCTATATAATAGTCAGCAGTAAAAGTGATGTGTCATATAGATATTTAACACAGCGAAAAGTCACAATGAGACAGTGCTTGCATGACTGCCCAAGCGCTTCAAACCTTCTAACGGATTTTTATGATAGTGAGGCAATAGCAACATGGGTGCGCTCTCACCCTTCTTTAATATTATGGGTTCGCGAGAAAATTGGCAAACCCTTTTTTATCTGGAAGTCTTATGCGAACTGGGCCAATCCATCGCTTGGAATTGATGAGGAATATATTATTGAAAACAAAGTAAGAATCCAACATCATTCATTTATATCAACAAGTGGCGTCTCTACAATAGATGGTATTAACCATATACGAGAAAAGCTCCAGCATCCTGGCATCTCGATTCGGATTATCGGTCTTTCCGGTGTAGGCAAAACAAGATTTGTGCAGGCACTATTTGATGAGCGTATTGGATTTAGCCCATTAAATCCTTATCAAGTGTTTTATGCGGATTTGTCCAATACTCCAACACCTAACCCTCAAGAGCTTATCGAGCAATTAATTAAATCTAATAAACCCTCTATTGTTGTTTTAGATAATTGCTCATCCCAAATGCATAATGATTTGACCAGAACATATATTAACAAATGCTTCTCAATAAACCTAATAACGGTTGAATATGATGTACGGGATGATATTCCTGAAGATACTGAAGTATATCGTATTGATCCGGCTTCCAACGAAATAATTGCAGAGTTACTTCTAACTAGACATCCTAACATTAACAAATCAAATGCTCAAATTATCGCGGAGCATTCAGGTGGAAATTTTAGAATCGCACTAGCTCTTTCAAAAACCATTAAAGGAAATAAATCTTTATCACTTTTATCTGATGCTGACTTATTCAAACGGCTCTTTCAGCAAAGAAATGCAACTGATACATCGCTTGAAAATGTTGCCCAAGTGTGTTCTTTAGTGTATTCATTTAATCTTATAGATGACGAGGGAGACAATGATGAATTACCAAAGTTAGCAGAGTTATCTTGCATGAGTATTGATGAATTATATAAATGCATTCAAGAACTTAAACGCAGAGAGCTTGCTCAACAAAGGGGTAATTTCGTTGCGATATTGCCACATGCTATATCCAATCGAATGGCGGTATTTGCGTTGCAGAATATTAGACACAAGAAATTGATTGATGCTTTTGGAGAAGATTGCCCTCAACGACTTTTGAGATCATTTTCGAAGCGGTTAAGTTATTTGCATGAAATTAATGAAGCCAAGCAGATAGCAGCTACTTGGCTTTCCGATGGAGGTATACTGCATAATATTGCAAGTTTAAATTACTTCCAAATGAGTCTTTTTGTGGATATAGCATCTACCGCGCCAGAATTCGCACTTAAAGCGATGGAAGAGATTGATACTCAATATCAAGAAAAGTTTTTTTCTTATAAGCACTCAAATAATTATGTTAAAATTTTACAGTTAATAGCGTATGATCCTGAGCTCTTTAATAGATCTATCAAGCTATTGAGTCGTTTCACAATATCATATATTAACAATAACTATTTTAGCCGGTTTGATGAGTTGAAAACATTATTTCATTATAGGTGGTCAGGAACACAAGCCGCTCCAGCTCAAAGACTGGAGCTTATAAGTACAATGATAAATTCACATGATGAATGGTGCGTGGAATGCGGCCTAATTATGCTTGATGGTGCACTCGAAACCGAATTTCAGCCAAATATGAATAATCAATTTGGGTCTCGTGTACGAAGTTACGGTTGGCAGCCATTAACAGATGAAGAGTATTATGATTGGTTTAAACTATTTGTTGAATACTCAGTTAGCATTTGTATTGAGAAGTCGAGTGTTTCAGATCGAGTGAAACAATTACTAGGCAATCAAATTATTAAACTAATTAGGCATGGACACATAGACCTCGTTGAGGCATCTATTAGAAAGGTAGCCCATAATGGACATTGGAGAGAAGGTTGGGCTGCCATAAAACAAATATTAAGAACCGATAGTGAAAAAATGCCACATGGATTTAAAAATCGGTTAGAAATTTTAGAGAATGAAATAAGACCTGTAACACTTATTGATAAAGCGCGCATATATGCATTATCAACAGGATTAACAGGATTAGATTTATATGAGCTTAATATAGAAAATGATAATGCAAATTCTGCTTTTGAGTTGGTGGAAAAACAAACAATACAAGTAGCAGCAGAGATATCGAATTCCATAGATGAGTTAAAAACGCTACTGCCGGATCTACTGTCAAAAGAAGGTTATAGGGGTGTATTTAATTTCGGTATAGGCTTAGCAAAAGGTAGTCAAGATCATTTACATCTTTGGGATATCTTTTATTCAGAGATTATTAAAATTGATATATCAAAACGGCATTATAGACTGCTTCTTGGTTATGTCTATGGACTTTCAAATATTAACAAGGTAGCATGTGAAAAAATCTTAGATGAGACTTCGGACGACCCATATTTATCAACTATATTTCCTGCTTTACAAGGTAATGCCACACTTGATCGTAAAGGTATAGACAGAGTTATTGCTAGTTTAGATAATGATATCATCCCTATATGGCAATATTCATCTCTTGCTTATAGAAGCATTCGGCTAATTTCTGAAAATGATATTGATTTGCTTGCGAGGAAAATAGCCGCAAAAAAAGATGGAGTAGAAATCGCCTTAGAAATTGTTCATGGCTATCTTTTTGACTGTAAAGAAAATGCGAGCGATATTATTTTAAATCTAGTGCATGATTTAATTATAGAATATGACTTTACTAGACAGATAAGTCGCGTTAGTTCAGAATACATAATTTATGATATAATCGAAAAGTGTTATGCAAATGATCAATCATACGAAAAATCCGAGTTGTTATGTTATCATATATCCAAAATGATAAGCCGAGATGAATATGACACAATCCACTACTCACATGTTCTTGATACATTGGCATCTATAAATCCAAAAGCATTCTTAGATGCATTCTTGGGTGAAAAATCTGATTATAGCAGATCAGTCAAGCGTTCATTGCGGTCTGATGAAAGATGGAGGTCATATCCGCTATCCAATATTAGTGACGATGTAATAATAAAATGGTGTAATGAAAATCCAATCCTGCGATATATCCGTATAGCCGCATCGATAAACTGCATGATACATGAAGCAAATGATGTGCGTTGGTCGCCGTTAGCGTATTATCTAATCAACAACTCTCCAGAACCGACAAAAATACTCGATCAATTTTATTCTTGCTTTAAACCGTCTTCTTGGAGTGGCCTGCGTTCAAGTATTATGGAAAAGCATCTTATGCTCATTACTGAATTAAAAGTACATAAATTTGATTCTGTTATGTTATGGGCTAATACTCATGAGTCTAAATTTATGGATGCAATTAAAAACGAGAAAATATGGGAGGAGCGAATTAATCATGAAAAAGCAGACCGTTTTGAATATTAGAAAAATTTAATATGCTTGGTTTGCTCCTCTTGACACCATGTTTTACAGTATACTTATTAATTAGGGCTTTTCCTAGCCCATCAGTTGCTCATTATGTTTACACTATGCGACATATTTTAACTTTCCCATTGTCCATGTTAATCTTCAAAAAAAGGAACGCTTACATGAACATCCTGATCGACGCCGACGGTTGCCCCGTTGTTGATATAACCATCAAGATCGCTGCCGAGCGCAACATAGGCTGCGTTATCCTTTGCGATACCGCTCATGTTTTTGAGCGAGCCGGAGCGAAAACGATCACCGTTTCCAAAGGGACCGACAGCGTGGATTTCGCGCTTGTGAACATGGTGCATGCGGGAGATATCGTTATCACGCAGGACTATGGCCTCGCCGCCATGTGTCTTGCCCGGAAAGCGGTTCCCGTCAATCAGGACGGCATGGTCTATACCGCCGACAACATTGACGCACTTCTCCTCGCGCGGCATACGGCGAAAAAAATCCGCATGTCGGGCGGGAGGCTGAGAGGCAGCCCGAAACGGACGCCGGAGCAAAACGCAGCTTTTGAGAGAAAACTGAAGGAGCTATTGCCGCCGTGGATAAAAGAGAACTGATAGAATACTGCCTGACATTCCCAGATGCCTTTGAGGATTATCCATTTGATGATAACTGGACAGCGATGCGGCACAGCGGCAACAAAAAGAGTTTTGCGTTTATCTATGAGCGTGATGGTAAGCTGTGTATAAATCTGAAATGCGACCCGATGAAAGCCGATTTTCTGAGGCGGGTATATCATGACGTTACAGCCGGATACCACATGAACAAGGAGCACTGGAATACCGTCACGATAGGCGGCGATGTGCCGGATACTGAGCTTTATGAGATGATACGCCACAGCCACGATTTGACGGCGCCTAAGATCAAGCGGGGCATGCCGGGATGACTTGACGGCCGCAACAATATTGCTATGGAATTGAGAGATATATTTGATGGATATTTTCAGGTACACGCAAGCAGAGCTTGATTATCTACGGAAGAAAGACAAAAAACTCGCGGCGGCGATTAACCGCATCGGCATGATTGAGCGCGGGGTTAATAAGGATCTGTTCTCCGCGCTGATCGGCAGCATCGTGTCACAGCAAATTTCAAACAAGGCCGCGGAAACCGTGGGGAATAAGCTGATCATGCTTTGCGGGGGAATTACGCCGGAAAGCATCCATAACACCGATATCGCAGATGTGCAAAAATGCGGGATGTCCATGCGAAAGGCACGATACATCAAGGAAGCCGGCGAGGCTGTATACAGCGGCGCGCTTGACTTCGCGGACTTTGGCGCCATGACGGACGCCGAGATTATCGGGCAGCTGTCTGCACTTCCCGGAATCGGCGTGTGGACTGGTGAAATGCTGCTCATTTTCTCGTTAGAGCGTAAGGATGTGTTAAGCTACGGCGACCTTGCCATCCGACGCGGGATTTGCAACCTGTACGGGCATAAAACAATATCCAAAGAGCAGTTTGAGCGCTACAGGAGGCGCTATTCGCCCTATTGCAGCATAGCGAGTCTATATTTATGGGAACTATC
>Ga0153950_1000025_pt1 | contig 69300 bp, 65 predicted proteins | sample TSNJ034MetaG_FD_104737 | JGI IMG/M metagenome (GOLD analysis project Ga0153950, IMG submission 104737) | Attine ant fungus gardens microbial communities from New Jersey, USA - TSNJ034 MetaG | ecosystem: Host-associated > Fungi > Mycelium > Unclassified | place: USA: New Jersey, Wharton State...
CATAAATTTGCGGCAGGACGGCGGTAAAACCGTTTAGGGTATCTGGATACCTGCGGGCGGGTAAAAGGCGGTTAGAGGCCAATTTTACCCCGAAAATCGCCCCGAAAACATACAGTAGCGGAGGTGGTATACCATTCCGAGAATGAGCAAAAAGAGGAAAGAGGAATTATCCCTTTTCCTGAGTGATAACAACAGGATCGCGTATAGCCGATTGTGTTGCAAATGTCAAATGGACTGTAAACAGCCTTTCAGGGCGGTAGTGGTGTACTGCCCTAAATATTTGTCCAGAAGGAACGGAAGGGCGGGCGGCGGCTAGACTTTTCCGGCCCTCGCCTGTTCTTTCGCTTGCTAAATCGCAGAACTAATCATGGGGTAAATCTTTTTAAGGGTTGAAACAGCATATTCATTAGCAGTTTTTTCTATACCTTCCATATAGTTATGATAAATGTGTGCAAAATGAGCTATTTTGACTTCTTCAGTAGTAAGAAAGGCTTCGATCTTTTGCAAATCTCTAATATTTTCGTTTGCAGGAGAATAATATTTATTTCGTTCTTCCATCATTACATATAACATGCAGTCACACTTTTTGAAGTCTTCCCAGTGTCCAATTTCATGTAAAATCATAGACAGTATAATCAAGCGATCTAATTTTTCTGCTAATTGTCTGCCATCATCAGATTTATGTAAAGATATATAAACAAGGATTTTATGATTAAGGAAAATATCATATAAACGATTTTTCAGATTAATTGCAAAATCCTCTAAGCTGATGTCGGGTAAACAAATATATGAAGTTTGGCTCTTAAATACTCTTTTAGACACTTCACATAATTTATCATATTTATGACTTTCTTCCATGCTGACAGGTTCAAAACAAAAATTATCTCTTAAATAATGTCCCGCAGTTATTTGGAAATGAAAATCTATGTCTTTTGCGATACCGTGTGTTTTAAGAAGCTCTACCATTTCTTGTATTGTTTTCATTTGTTTTATATCCTCCAATGAAATAGATTCAATGCTATAATTCTATCGCATAAACCACAAGGCGGCAAGTGTTACAGCATTTGCCGCCTTGTTCCATATATATAACCGTTCCAAACCGCATAAAACCAATACATTACCTAAGAAGGAAGTGATAAATTGGCAAACAAGAAAGAAAACTTTGATGTGTTCGCCGTTCCCCGGAATTTTGGCGAGGACGGTATCAGCTTCAACGGCATCAGCCGCCGCAATCTGATCGAGGGCGTCATACTGGCAATCGGTTCCGGGTATCCCATGTTCCGGTATCTGCCGGTGTCGCTGTCGGTGCGGGTTATCCTGCTGTGCTTCATATCCCTGCCGCTTTTCTTCGTGGGGCTTGTGGGCGCGGGCGGCGAAAGCCTGAGTCAGTTTTTCGTGACGGTCATAAAATGGCTGTTCACACGGCGAAAGCTCCGCTATTACATCGACACGGGGGAGCCGGAACCGCCGAAGGAAAAAGGATTCGCCCGCGTTAAAGCCCTGTTTAAGAAAAAGGATAAGGACGCCCTGCAATACAAGCGGGTACGCAAGGGTAAAGCCAAAAAAGGCGGCGGGCTTTTCGACCGCCTGTTTATGGCAAAGAAAAAGACGGACGCAAAGCAGGAAACCGAGGACGAAGCGCCGAAAAGCCGCCAGATAAAAGATATGGCGCAGGCGTTTTTCCCGGTCGAGGACATCCGGGGCGGCATGATTATCACCAAAGACAAGCGGTATGTAAAAATCGTGGAGATCCACCCTATCAATTTCCTTTTGCGCTCAGCGGATGAACAAAGGGATATTATCCTCTCTTTTGCGGAGCTGCTGCGGATCGCGCCGGTTAAAATGCAGTTCAAGTCAAACGCCAACCGCGCGGACATCAGCCAGTTCCTTGCCCGCACCGTAGAGGAAATGGAGCGGGAGGAAAACCCGAAATGCCGCGAGATGGATTTGGATTACATCGAGCATATACAGAGCATAGCCACCAACAACGCCATATCACGGCGTTTTTTTGTTATCTTCGAGTACCATAATCCAATCCCCGCGTACAATCCCACCGAGGCGGATATCCGGTTTGCGCTGGAAAGCGTCGTCCGCAACTTCCGCTCATATCTTTCGCGCTGCGGCAATTCCACCGTGGAGTTTGAAAAGGAAACCGAGGAAAACGAGTTTTTGCTCGGCCTGCTGTTCACCTTATTGGACCACTACAACACGTTGGGCTTATCGCTGGATGAAAAGGTTAACAGGGCGTTCAGGCTGCGGCTCAAAGGCGGCAACACGAATGAGATGTGTACCGCCGACTACGCAAGCCCGGACGAAATCGACTTGACCCATTCCAAGTATGTTGTGATTGACGGTGTTTACCACGCTTACCTATATATCCCCTCCGCAGGATTTAAAACGCTTGTGGGGGCCGCTTGGCTCTCACCGCTTGTCAATGCCGGCGAAGCGATTGACGTCGATTTGTTCCTGCAAAAGCTGCCCGCCGACCGGATGCAGGTACAGGTGAGCCGCAACCTGCGGTTGAATAAGGCAAAAATCAGCGAGGTTTCCAGCACAAGCGCCGATTACAACAAAATGGGCGACATCATGGAATCCGGCTACTATTTGCAGCGCGGCCTTAACGACGGGCAGGAGTTCTTTTATATGAACGTCCTCGTCACCGTCAAAGCGTTTTCCAAAAAGGATTTGGACAACCGCGTGAATGAAGTGGTAAAGATGATGACCGCCAAGCAGATTGCCCTTAAACATTGCGCGTATATGCAGGAGGCGGCCTTTTTGTCCACCCTACCCCTCGCAAAGCTGGATCAAAAGCTGTACACCCTGGGCAGGCGCAACATCCTCACCAACACCGCCGCCAGCACATATATGTTCACGGCCTTTGAGATTTGCGACGATAAGGGTATCCTGATCGGCACGAACGAGCATAACAACAGCCTTGTGATTCTGGATTTGTTCAACGCCAAAAAATACAAGGCTCCCCATATGTGTATCATGGGCTGTACCGGCAGCGGCAAGACCTACACGCTTCAAACGCTGGCTACCCGCATGAGGCGCAAGCATGTGAAAACCTATGTGATATGCCCGATTAAAGGCCACGAGTTCAAGCGCGTCACCGACGCCATCGGTGGCTCTTTCATCCGCTTGTCACCCGGAAGCCCCAACTGTATCAATATTTTGGAAATCCGCAAAAAGGATAATTCCGCAAACGAGCTGCTTGACGGGGAGTTCGAGGAACAAAGCTATCTTTCCATGAAGGTTGACAGCCTGCTTATTTTCTTTCGGCTCATTCACCCGGAAATGTCCAATCTGGAGGAACAGATATTGGACGAGGCCCTGATGAAAACCTACGCGGAGTTCGGTATCACCAATGATAACGATTCGCTCGTTGACCCGGACGACCCGGTGCGGTTCAAGAAAATGCCGATATTGTCCGACCTGCACCGGCACTTAAAAGATAATCCACGGGCGGAGCAAATGAGTATCATATTAAACCGCTTTGTAAGCGGCTCCGCAAAATCCATGTTCAACGGGCAGACCAACGTGGATTTGAGCAATCCCTACACCGTCATTGACCTTACATTCCTCAAAAACAAAATCATGTTGTCGGCGGGAATGTTCGTGGCGCTGGATATGGTTTGGGATTTGGCGCGGCAGAACCGTTTGGAGCAAAAGGCTATCATCATCGACGAGGTTTGGCAGCTTATCGGCTCCAATTCCAACGCGCTTGCCGCCGAGTATGTGGTGGAGATTGCAAAGGTTGCGAGGGCGTTCAACACATCGGCTATTTTCGCCACGCAGGATATCAACGACTTTTTCAGTCTGGAGGACGGCAAGTACGGCAAAGCGATCCTCGCCAACAGCAAGTGTAAAATCGTCCTCAACCTTGAACCCTTTGAGGCGGAAAAGGCCGGTGAAGTCCTCAACCTGACCGCGACGGAAATCCATAAAATCAAGCATTTTGAGCGCGGCCACGGCCTTTTGTCCTCCAACGGCAACAATATCGCCGTTCGTTTTCGCGCCAGCGACCTTGAGAGATCCCTAATTTCGACCGATCCTGAAGAGCTAAAGCAGATTTTGGAGGCCAAAAAAGCTAAAAAACCGACATGAATTACAGGGGGTGACTATGATGAAACCGGAAATTGACGCGGAATTTGCATCCTTGATTCCGCCGCTCTCGGAAGACGAGTACAATCAGTTGGAGGCCAATCTTTTAGCTGAAGGCTGCCGCGACCGGCTTTTGGTATGGGGCGATATCCTGATTGACGGCCATAACCGGCTGCAAATCTGCACCAAACACAATATCCCGTATGAAGTGGCGGCATACGATTTTGCGGACAGGGACGAGGCAATTAGATATATTATACTAAATCAATTCGGACGCCGTAATCTTTCCCTGGGCGACCGGAGCTTGCTTGCCCTGAAGCTGGTACCGATATATAAAGCCAAAGCGAAAAGCAATCAACAGCAATCGCCCGGCAGGGGGAAAAAAGGTTTGCAGAATTCTGCAAACCTTTTTCCGGTAGATACCAGAAAGAAAATCGCTGAGATAGCCGGTGTTTCCCACGATACGATTGAAAAGGTCAGAAAAATTGTTGATAAGGGTACGCCGGAACAGTTAAAGCGTATTAAAGAGGGCGGCAAGGGAAATTCGGTGAGCGCCGTATATGATGAAGTACGGAAAACGGCGGCTCCGGCCTCCGATGTTCCAACCGAGAACAGCGGCGAGGACAACAGCCTGCCGAAAACGGCGGTTTCGGAATCCGACGCCCCTGCTGAAAACCGTGGTGAGGACGATAGCCAGCCGAAAATGGACGGCGGTGGGGACGGACAGGAAACACCGGACGATTTCCCCGAAACAGGCGGCAAAGAGGATGATTTGGAGCGGATAAGGGGCTATGTGGCAGACCTTAAAAATCCCGGCCTTGACCGCTCCTTTACCACGGAAATGTTTGTAGCGGAGTATGAGGCGTTCGCTGAACGCTTTATCCGCAGTATCGGGGCTTTCGCCTATGAACCGTACAAAGAAACATACCCGCTTTTATCGGACGCCGAGCGGAAGAAAATGAAGGCCCTGGGCGGCTCCATGATAAAAGCCATAGAAAAACAAAATTCAATTACAAAGGAATGAGCGCATATGAAAAAGAATGCAAAAAAACAATTCGCGGGTAATGACCGCAGGAGGGGAACGGGTACGCCCCCCTGCTTTTACAGCACACAGTATGAGTTCCGGCAACTGCATACAACCCAGCTTCAGTCAAGTCAGGGATACCAAAGGCCGGTAGACCCCAACCATGTGCGGGAGATCATTGAAAACTTCGACCCCCTCTATCTGGACGAAATACTGGTCAGTTTCCGCGACGGACGCTACTATGTGGTTGACGGCCAGAACCGGATCGCGGCGTTTAAGCACATGAACAACGGGCGGGATTGCCTTGTCAACTGCAAGGTGTTTCGCGGCCTTACCTATGAGCAGGAGGCCGATATGTTCTGCCATCTGGATTCCATCAAAAAGAAGCTGCGCTACTGCGAGTCCATCCGGGCTAGGGCCGAGTCGAAAAACGACCCTGTTATCGTCGGTATAAACGATATCCTCTCCAACTACGGTATCAAATGGTCATATCTCGGCTCCGGGCGCACCACAGACAACACAATAAGGACGAGCAAGACGCTTGTGGACAGCTATGAGGAGCTTGGCCCGCAGATGTTTGAAATTGTGATACGGCTGCTTGTCCGCTCATGGAACGGACACCGCGATTCGATGGCCGCGCCCTTTATCAAGGGGCTTTCCCTTTTCGTAAAGGTATATGTACATGAAGCAGACGAGGATATGTTCGTGAAAAAGCTGAGTGTCGTCACCCCCACCGAAGTAAAATCACTGGCAAGGGCGGAGATCAGCGCGACAAGGGATGATGTAAAATATGCGCGCGTCTTTCTCAGCCGCTACAATTTCCGCACCGTCAAAAAGCTGGCTTACCGGCTGGAATAAGGCATAAGTTTATGTCCCTAAAGTCGGCTCTATGTCCCTAAACTCGGTTCTATGTCCCCAAACTTGGCGGCGCGGTCAGTTTATGTCCCCAAACGCGAGTTTGTGTCCCCGAAGCCGAGTTTAGGGACATAAACTTACAAAAAAATTAAACTAATCGGAGGTGATGATGTGTATGGATGGAGTGCTGCACGGCTCACAGGTGGATTTGGAATACTGTTACCGGCTGATACAGGAATACTCCATACTGGACAGCGCGCAACTGTTCGTGCTGATGAAAAGGGCGGATTATCTTAACAAACGGCAGCGCCACCATATCGGGAAAAGTCTCCAGGCGCGCGGCCTTGCCCTCAAAACCGCGCGGGACGGCAGGAATTACTTCGCAAAAGGGCCGGGGCTTTCCCCAACCGGCAAATTCCGCGCTCAAATCGTCTGTTTTTGGGTGCTGCTCGACTATATCGGCAGGGTGGACAGCCACCACGCCACCGGCATGTTCAGCCGTATCACTATGGAAATAGACGGCAGGGATTACAACATCGTATATGTAAAAAAGGGCCACGAACGGCTATGTAACGCCAATATGCGCGCAGGCGGCGATACCCGCTACTTTGTCGTCGTGGAGGATGTTGCACAAATCCCCCTTATCAAAGGGGATAAGATACACACCTTCGCCACCGTAAGCGATACGGGCAGGGTGGAATACTACTCGCTGGAATAGGAGGGCATGGAATGGACGCCAAAACAAGCATGGAGAACCTATACGCAAGGATTCATGAACGGCTGGCCTACCGCGACGAGAAAATCGCGGGCCTGACCGGGCGCGGTATCTCCGCTTATGATAAGCTTGCCGAAATATCCCGTCATATCGAGCTTTTGACGGCTGATTTGCGGGATGCGCTGATCGGCTGCCACAACGAATTGCAGGCCCTCGGCTACTGCCCGCGGGAGCTTCCCATGCCGAACCCACCGGAAATTGAGGTGCGGGTGGACGAAAAAACCGTGCGCATGGTGATAGACGGGATGCTGCCGTTTCCAGTAAAGGGCGGCGTACATTTCCTGCATGAAAAGCTGGACGCCGAGCTGCTGCGGCTTTCACGGGAGGACGCGCTGCCCCGGCCCCTGTTTGATGAACGCTGTGCCGTGGTTTTTATTCACCGCTACGCCGACACCGGACGGGAGCTGCGTCACCTGCGGGACTATGACAACGTGGAGCGGCGCTGTATCACCAACGTCATAGCGCGGCATTTCCTAAAGGATGATTCCCCTGTCTGCTGTATTTCGGTGGACATTCTCGCGGAGGGCGAAAACAACCACACCGAGGTTCGGATCATGACGCTCCCGGACTTACAGGCGTTTATTCTGTCCGGGGAAATCGGGTATTTGCCGCAGGGTATCGTATCAAAAAACGTACCCAAAATGTATCAAAAAACGCACTTTTGAAAAGCCCCCTGTTTTTTGATATAAAAAAGTGTGGTTTTTCTGTTCACTACGCTATTTTTTCAGATGTTCAAAACATCATGAAGGTTTGCCCGGTCGCAACCGGGCGAATCCTTCATCACAAGGGAGGTGCTTTTTCTGTCCACCAATTCGCAAATTTCAATGACCGTCCTGCGGCTGCTGGCCGAGTGCGGCCGCGTGTCCAGACGGACATTCGACATGCTCCCATTCAGCTACCGCAATACTTCCGTCTATCTCAAAAAGCTGGTAGACGGCCGCGACATCAGCTTGTCCGGCAAAGGCGTCACAAAATCATATATCCTGCTTACCGGTGGTCGCAAAATGCTGTCCGCCTACAATCCACAACGCTATACGCCCGATCTGTTTGAGCTAAACAAATTGCTGATAAGACACGCCGACCGATCCCGGCTCCGCGGTGATGTAGCGGCAATCATGTTATTGTCCGGTTTCGCCGTTCATCCCGACGACAAACCTACATTACCGGCAATAACGCCACAGCCCCCTGATCTCCAATACGCCAGCCTGCGCTCGTTGTACAAAAGCACACAGCCGCTTGAGTACGGCCAGATTATTCCCAATCGGGCAACATACACCGAACATCTGACGCCCGTTAACTGCTATTACGATTCCGTGCAGATAAAATACATGCGGCAGACCGCGACCGACAAAGGCGTCAACTATTCCCGCGCTTGCGGTGTGCTGTACACGCCGACCAGCCTATACCGCGTCTACCATAGCCGTGATGTGGCAATGCGCTTTTTCAAGACAGGCGAGGAAAACTTCTCCGCGCTTCTGCGCTCTACGTTCACGGGATATGTCCCCGCCGACAATAGCGGGATATTGGTGTTCGGGCAGGACTGGCAATGCGCCGTCAGCGTCCTTGACTTCTACCTGCGCGACAAAATTATGCCGCCGCCCAAAGACGGAAAAGCCGTTGGCGACATTCTAAGCACCACCAATCTCGGCAATCCGCTGTTTTACCTGCCGCTGCGAAGCGAAGCGGTGGAGCTGCTGCGGCTCATGCGCTTTCCCGACTGGCGGCGTTCGCTGATGTACTACGCTTCCGTGGCTCACGCGAAGCTGACGCAAACCGGATGGAGCTACCCGTTTGAAAACCGCCGCGTCTACATCATAGCGGATTTAAACCTTACGAATATCGCAATCGTGCTGCGCGGCATGATGAAAAACCCGCGCGAGCCGGTATCGCTGCTCTGCCTGCCGTGGCAGCAGGAGTTTATACTGACGCTGGTACAGGATTACGGCGGCGACAAGGCAAACGCGCAAATCCTGTTACTGCATGAGAACTTCATGGAAAATCTGATAAACGATCTTATGGAACCACATTGGGGGTGACAATTATCAAAGAGATGTTAACCGCAAAACTCCAAAAACTGAAAAAGGTTCTAAAGGAACCGAAATACCGGAGGCTGGCAATCGCGCTGTGCCTCCTTTTCTTTTACCTCGCGGGCCTGCTGGCACAATTCCTCAACAACCGATACAACTGGACGCCGGGAAAGGACTTGCGCCTGCCGAGCATAAACCCGCTGAAAGGACTCGCCATGCTGTTCACGCCATTTGGCGCGCAGGCAATAGCGGGCCTTTTCTTTTTTACCCTGATCGGCGTCCTGCTCTATTTTCTGTTTAAGGAGGACCGTACCGGCATGAAGTATGACAAAAAGCGGAATTTCTGGTATTCGGAAAAAGGCGTGTACGGCACGGCGGGCTGGATGTCCGACGCTGAAATCCTTAAAAACTTCGACCTCACGCCGGAAGCGGAAGCGGGCAATGTGAAAGAGGTCATTTACGGCATCAAGGATGGCATGGTACTCAGCCGCAAGGCGGATTCCATGCTGTCGGAGCATACCGCCATTTTAGGCTCGTCCGGCTCCATGAAATCCCGAGCATTTGCCAGAGGGAAGATAATGTCCTGCGCCATGAAGGGCGAAAGCATTTGCTGCACCGACCCAAAGGGCGAACTCGCCTCCGACACAAAGGTCTATCTGGAGGAAAAGGGCTACACCGTGAAAATACTCAACCTTGTCGATCCCGGGAACAGCGACCGCTTTGACGGCTTGGAGGGCGCGAGGGAAAATCCCGTTTTTGTCTCCAACGTCGTTGACGCTGTTATCAGTAATACAGGCGGCCCGAAGGGCGACCACTTCTTTGACGCCGCAGAGGGCAACCTGCTCACCGCCCTTATCTTCTTGCAGATGGATAGAGACACCGGCGAATTTCCGACAATAGCGGGCGCGTACCGCACATTGCTGGACACGCGGAGCGTTAATGAATTAAGCGACATTTTTGACGAGCTGCCGCCCGGCTCCCGCGGGCTTAGAAGCTACAACCTGTTCCGCATGGCGTCGCCAAACGTGCAGGGCAACGTAATCATCGGCCTGGGATCGCGCCTCGCCGTCATGCAGAACGACGAAATAGCGGAGCTCATGAGTTACCCCGACATGGATATGCTCTCTCTTGGCAAAGAGAAAACCGCGTATTTCCTTGTGCTGTCCGATCAGGACAGTACAATGCGCTTTGTGTCCGCAACTTTCTTCTCGCTGTTGTTCCTGCGGCTGGTCGGGTACGCGGACAGCCTGCCGGATCGCCGCCTGCCCGTGCCGGTCAATCTGGTACTGGACGAATTATGCTCCGTCGTCGGCGCGATAAACGGCTTCAATATCAAAATGAGCAATGTGAGAAGCCGCGCCATACACATCAGCTACTTTTTCCAAGCGCTCGGCCAACTGCAAAACCGCTACCCGGATAATATGTGGAGCGAGGTTTTGAGCGGCGCGGATACCACGCTTGTCATGGGCTGCAATGATCCCGTTTCCGCGGAGTATGTCAGCGAGCGGAGCGGCGAGGTCACGATCTACGCCGATACGGTGATGAAGCAAAAGAATGTATTCCTGCCCGACATGCTCCAGCCGAATTTCCGGCACAGCGAGGGAACCGGACGCCGCAAGCTGCTCACGATGGATGAAGTCCTGCGCATGGAACCTAAAAACATGCTTATCATGCTGCGGGGCCAGCAGATGTTGGAGATAGAGAAATTTGACTACACCCGCAACCCGGAAAGCGGCAAATTTAAGCCCGTTGTAATCAAGGGCTTAAAGGAAGTACCGCAGTATCCGGCAGAACCAATTTACAGCCCACCTCATGGGAACGCTTCCGAAACAATGGGAGCCGCCCCTAATCACAATTCCATTCCACTCCAAACCCATGCGCCCGCTTCCACCGTGAAATCCCACGGAAAGGAGGTGGTGCGCAATGTAACAGACAACAGCTCGCAGGGGCCGGACGCCGATTATACCGGCCCGACCATCAAGAAGATCGGCAACCCCAATATTTAAACTTAGGGAGGTACTTTTTATGCAGGACATGGACTTTGGAATGGAAATGGAGAACATGGAAAACACTACCCCCGAATCCGGGCAGGACGGCAGCGCGCTTATCGCGCCTGAAAATCCCGACGGCATGAATGTAGAGGAAGGTGGTATTCGTGATGAAGCGTCGGAAAAAGGGACGGATAAAGCAAAGCGCCGCCGTAAAAAACCGGAGGAGGAACAGCCGCAGGACGTTCCTGATGATGAACAGCCTGCCGGCAATGAGCCGGAGGGAACCGAAGACGGCATGGGCGGCGAAGAACCGGGACTGGATGAACCGGACGGCTTTTCACCGCAAAATGCTGATGAAGTGACCGCCGCACCGCGCCGCGAACGCCGTGAGCGCGGCCTTGACAGCCAGGGCCGCGTCATTTACGAGCAGGGCGACCGCGGGCAGCACGATTTGAGCATCCTCACCGGCGCGCGCAACGCCAGGCGCATCCTGACCGCCACCATTGACGGGATCGACACGGATGGGGACTCTCTGCCCCGTGTCATTTTCTATGTGGGGACGGTAAAGGTGCTGATCCCGTTCTCCGAAATGGGGATGGATCTGAACCCGGATGAAGTTGACGCGGGTGAGGCCGCGCGGACGATAGACTCGATGCTGGGCGCGAAAATCGACTGCATGGTTCGGGGCGTTGACGCCAAAAACCGGATTGCCGGGGCAAGCCGCCGCGCCGCTATGCTGCTGCGCCGCGAAACCATTCTTAACGCGCGGCAGGGCGACGATTACCGCGTTCGCCTGGATTCGCTTGTTACCGCGCGGATTCTTCAGGTGTTCCGGGCCTCGATGCTTGTCGAGGTGTACGGATACCAGACCTACATCCGGCGCAGCGCGGCCTCCAGCCTGTGGGTCAACGATATCCGCGAATTTGCGGACGTCGGTGATGAAAAGCAGGTCAGGGTCGTGGCGCTGGAGCGCGATCCCGTAAGCGGCGAAGTGACGCACATGGAGGTCAGCATAAGGGGGGCGGAGGATATCCCCCATACCGAGCTTCGGACGGGGAACACCTACACCGGCAACATCACCGGCTTTTCCGAAACTGCCTACTTTGTCCGCGTAAACGGCGTGCCTTTGGAGGTTCGCTGTCCCATCAATTCCAATAATGTCATGGACATAATGGGTGTGGGGGACTATGTGAAATTCGTGGTGCGCGGCGTATACGACGGGGTTCCCACCGGCTCTGTCCGCAAAATCATCAAAAAGGCTGCTGCCAATATCTGGTGACGGCCGCAGAAATCTTTAAGGAAGGAAAAGGGCGGGGAGCAATCCCCGCCTGGTCTTTTTAATATGACTAACGAGCTGTTTGTTTCCCTTTACGATTCCCTATCCCGGAAACTGGCTTTTGATATACAGGACACGACGGCTATGCGGAGCGTCCGCATTATCCCAAAGGCGCTCTGCCAAAAACGCGCGCCGGTGATACTGGTGGAGGCCGTCGCCCGGGGTTCGGCCATGTACGACGGGTACTACCCGCTGGACGAAAAGAGATACCGCGAGGCCCTGCCCCGGTACAGCGTCATACGGTTTAACCAATCAAACCTGTTCAATAACAATATGGAGAACCGGATGAAGCGGCTTTTTATCGGCGGAATCGACCGCAGGGACGGCGTATGCTGCATGTACGGCTCAATGACGCTTTCCGCTCCGGCCGACGACTCGCAGGACGCCTTAGAGCGTCTTTTTTACTTTATGGACATATTCGCGTCCTGCTTAGGGCTAAAGCTGCTGCCGGTGAGCCTTGAATGGTATCGCCCCGAACAATCAATGAAAGGAAAGCAAGGCCATGAAAAACAATAACGTGATGATACCGAAACTGTATACCCTGCTGATCGGGGAACTGGAAAAGCACGAATATTTTCTACCGCAACGGGTATTGAGCGACGGCGACCGGCAGCGGCAGGGCCTCGCCCTCACAAAAGCCCGTTACTTTATAGCCGTTTTGGAAAACCACATCTTTGAGCGCACGGGCTCGGTGGTATTCACCATTGAAATCGCGCAGGACTGTTACACATTACGATTTTACCGCCCGTTGCGGCAGACTGAATACAACCGGCTGGCGGCGTCCGATTACGCGCCTGTCCTGCGCTCCAAAGTCTACCTGAATGTGGGCCTCGGCAGGCGCGAAGCCGCCGCTTACGCCTATTCCGAGGTGAAGCTGTCACAGTACGGCAGCGTGATCGACCTGTTCGATGCGCTGTTTGTGCTTGGCAGGGAGTTGGAGAAGTTTTTAGTGAAATAGAGAACCAATCTTTTTTTGCTATAAATGTGGGCCTTGCTCTTAGGCTTATAAGTACACATCAGAAGTCGTGGACTAATCGCAGATATGTTAAGAAGCCCCTATATAGGGGCTTCTTAACATATCTGCCTATGCTTTATTTAGTAATTTGAGCAAGCTGTCTAAGCGTATAGATTACATAAGGGGGGATTTTATGGCTCCGAAGTATACGCCGATTACAGTAATTCTTCATTTTACAGGGCAAAAGCCAAAAGAAGAAATACAAGAAATATATTCCGACTTTTACATACAGAATATTAGAGACAGACTGGTTGACAGCAATTTGAGTGATAATGAAAGAAAGATGGTGATAGACCGACTTATCCAACATCACTCACAACCAGTTGAGGAAACATAGTGGCAACTTTGTTTGGAGAGGGCTTATTGATATTTTTCTCCCATCGCTTTACAGCTGTTTTGGATACTTGTAACTGTTCAGCTAATTGGACTTGCGTTAATCGTTTCTGTTTACGATATTGCTTGATTTGTTGACCCGAATCATTTGCAATGAATGTATGATATCTGTTGCAACAGAATGTTTTATCAAATCCACATTGTACAGCAATCTTAATCAACAAATCAGTTTTCATGTTTTCCTCAGATACATCACCATTTTCTAACCGTGTTAAAGTGACTCGATCAATGCCTACAAGATCAGCCAATTCCTTTTGTCCATATCCAGCCATTAGTCTCACATACCTTAGCTTGTCCTTTATAGGCATAGAATCATCCGGCTGTGCGTTATGCAAGAACCGTACATCATTCGGCATTTTGCATGTTGCTACTTTTGATGTGTTTACATGAAGCGGATGTATGTGGGTATGAGAGCTTGCGATATAAGCATCTTCAACCAGTAGTGTCAGTCTTTTATGCGACCGCAAGCTGAATGTGAATGGCTCCGTTGATGTTTCCCCAATCTTAGTATTGCAAATGAAGTACTGATGCACTTTCGCAACCAGAAGAAAGCTAGCCAGGACGTATTTATTTCAGACCCTATAGAAACGGATAAGGAGGGCAATTCCCTCACCATCCAAGACACCATGTCGGACGACGACAACATCTTCGACTGCATCGACCTGCGGCTCAAATCCGAAAAGATGTACAGCTACATCAATCAGTATCTCACCGAGCGCGAACGGAAGATCCTGATTATGCGCTATGGGCTTTTTTGCAGCAAGCCGCTGACTCAGCGCGAGGTTGCGAAGACGCTCAAAATCAGCCGCTCCTATGTATCGCGCATTGCTTATTGTAAACGTACCCCTAAAAACCGTATAACCATATCATATTAGAGGTGCCCTATTGTTTGCGTGGATCTGTTATCAGCTCGAAATACTCTCGTAGCATCTTTTGGTTTAATAGATGATGCTCTCTACATTTGTTTTTCATCCATCCCGTGCAAGCATCTTGATTAAGGCAGGCAGCACAGTGAACAAATCGCTGCAAATACCATAATCCGCCACCTTGAAAATCGGAGCTTCTGGATCGTTGTTGATTGCGATAATCGTTCCCGACTCATGCATACCGGCCAGATGCTGCACCGCGCCTGAAATACCACAGGCAATGTATACCTGTGGCCGTACTGTCTGGCCGGTCTGTCCAACTTGGTGAATACGGGCTAAAAGCCCGTATTCCACTGCTTTGCGGGATGCCCCCACCATGCCGCCCAGAGCGGTGGCCAGCTCCCGCGCCAACGCAACACCTTGCTCATTTTCGACGCCCCGCCCGCAAGATACAATGATGTCAGCTTCTGCCAGCGCCGTATATTCCAAAGGCATATTTGTTTTGCCAACAACCTGGACAAGATCTAATGCATCCGTAAGACTGAATACACATTTCATTAGCTCTCCTTGCCTGCCCTTAGCATCAGGCGCAGGAATCGGGAACACGCCGGGGCGAACAGTTGCCATCTGCGGCCGTTTGGACGGACATACAACGGTTGCCTCTACGTTGCCGCCATAGGCCGGCCTTGTTTGCAGGAGAAGACCGGTCTGTGGATCGATGGCAAGCTGTGTACAGTCCGCTGTAAGCCCGGTGTCCAACCGGGCGGCAAGCCGCGCCGATAAATCCCGCCCCTGCGTAGTCGCCCCGATAAGCAAAATATCCGGACAAACCTTCTCTACGATGGTTTGCATCGCCGCGGTATAAGCCTGCACGGTATAGCAGGCCAGCTGCGGATGGCTGATGAAATAGACCCCCGCAGCACCATACCCGGCAATTGTTTCGGCAAGCGGGCGAACATCATCACCCACGATTGCCGCGTACAGCGGCTTCCTCAAAATCCTCGCAAGCCTTCGCCCTTCGCCCAAAAGCTCCAGCCCGACCGGCAATAGGGAGCCCCTGTGCTGCTGGCAGTATACCAGTATGCCCTTGTCTCCGGTTTCCATCGCCTAGCCAGCCCTCCCCACGCGCAGAATAGGCAGCAGCAGCTCCAACTGATCCTGCCCAAGCATCATACCGCGCCGCATCCGATTGGGCACAAACACCTTTTTCACCCGGGTCGCAGAGCCCGAAACGCCGCACTGTGATGGATCCAAACGGGGAATCGATTCCTCGTTGTAGCAGGCAATATCCTGCCGCTTTGCCCGCAGGGTATTGACCAATGTTGGTATGCGGGGATAATACATATCGTTTTCTATCGTCAGCAGGCACGGCAGCGGCAAAACAGTCTCCAAAAGCTCGCTGTCGATGTTCTGAGCCGCGCGGACAACGCTGTCCCCGACATCTGAAATCCGGCACACGGCGCATGCATGGGGAATCCCCAACAGCTCCGCCAGCCAGGCGCCAACCTGCCCGGTATCGCCGTCCGAAGAATGTTTTCCGCAAAAAATCATATCATAGCTCCCGGCCGCTTTAAAAAACGCGGACAGGGTGTAGGCGGTGGCAGGCACATCAGCCCCTGAAAACACCTTGGATGTCAGGAGATGTGCATGGGTGGCCCCCATTGCAAGGGCGGTCCGCAGAGCGCTTTCCGCCGAATCCGGCCCCATGCTCACAGCCTGCACAGTGCCACCATAGGCCTCGGCACAGCGCAGGGCCGCCTCCATCGCAACCAGATCGCAGGGGTTGATCATAGCAGTGGAGCCTTGCCTCTTCAGGTGGCCCGTTTCCTGGTCGAAAGCAATGCTGTCGCTTTCAGGAACCGCTTTCACACATACAAAAATTTTCATCTTGCTCCCTCATTCATCGGCCGATTCGGTATTACGAATCGCACAAAACACCGGGACTGAAAAGTCCGGCGGGATCCAATGCACTGCGGATGCGCTTGGTTGCCGCCGCCCTGCTGGGGCAAAGCGTCTCAAAAAGCTCCCGTTTCAGTCGGCCCACGCCATACTCGCAGGCGCATTCACAGCGCAAATCTGTGAATTGCCGCATCCAGCGGCGATGCACTTGCTCCGCCAAAACCTGCTGTGCCCCTGTTTCCGGCATCAGGCGAAAGCTTAGATGCCCAGTTCCCGCACGCCCCATCAAAACGCACTCGAACGGATGCTGCCGCATCTCTACGGACAAGCGTGCGATCAGCGCGGAATATTCATACTTTGGCACGTTGATATCCATTGCAAAGACTTTTTTTTCATAGGAGAAAAGATTTGCGGCCTCGGTGATACCGTGCCGCAAGCCCTGCAGGCGGGAAAATTCTCTGGAATCGGTGGCGACCAGCGCCAAATCGGCAGGCGCTCCGACATTTTTAAGGCACTCAAGCGAGTCTTCAAGCAGCGCGAATATCACATCCTCATTTTGAGCGGCAATTTCCAGCCAAAGTGAAACACTGACACCGGTGCTGAAATCCGGCAAAGCGCACAATGCGGACACAGAGCTCCGCATACGCCGGATAAACCTGAAGCAGCTTGCCTCAAAAAAATCCGCGCCGACAATGCGCCCGTCTGCAACCTGCTCCGCTTTCTGCTCCATATCCGCCAAAAACAGTATCATCTGCGCGGGAGTATCAAAGAACGCAAGCAGCCCGCAGGTTGATGGCGGCACCGGAGCAAGGGCCAACGTCAGTCTGGAAATAACGCCTGACGTTCCCTCGGAGCCGCAGATGAAGTCGATTAAATCGCCCTCGGTGTTATATCCTGCGCAGTTACCGCACTGTGGATGAACAGACAGGTCAACGGTGTTGCCGAAATAGTCCATAGGCAAAGGCGGTGATTCACCCTCCAGCCTGCTGGCACAGACCACTGTGCCGTTTGGCATCACCACCTCCACCGCGAGAACTTGCGTGCGCATATCTACACCTGCATAAATGTGCGAGCCGATTGCATTGGCGGCTGCCATTCCGCCCACTGTTGCAGAGGTTTCGGTGGGGTTCGGCGCAAAGCGGAGCGTAACTTCCGACTGCCTGTATGCCTCCCAGCAGGCCAGGGATTTTCGGTCAAAGCAGCAGGTATCCAGCTTTTTGGAAAGCAGCCTTTGGTTAAGATGCTCCAAGGTAACGCCCGCCTGTAAGGAAACATGAGCCCGGTTCGTCTGCGCGTCAAAAAAAAAGCCCTCAATATCCGTCATGGCGGAGAGGTTGACAACAGAGCCGCCCAACGGGACAGCACCGCCGCAAATGCCGGTTCTCGCCCCCTGCACGGTGAGGATTCGCCGATCCGTGCAGACCTGTTTAATCACCGCTTGAAGCTGTGCCGTATCGCGAGGGAAGACTATGGCATCGCCATAGCCCGTCATTCCGGATTCATCCCGCAGATTTTCCTCCGGCAATGGTGTGCTGAAAATCGCATCCTGCATGATCGTTCGCTCCTGTCACAGCCTTCTATTAATAGTGCCCACCCAGCGTGCAGGGCAGATCTTGTTGTTTAAAGAATGGAGAAGGATTTCTTGAATATTTCGTCCGTGTGGGATGTTATATGCTGATAAATTTCTTCATTTAACCGGGTATATAACACATGGTTCTCCGGCACAGGTTCAAACTCGTCGCGGATTTTCACCATTTTCGCCGCAGCGCTCTCAAAGCTGTCATAAACGCCTGTCGCGACCGCGACGCATATCGCGGCCCCAAGACCGGCTGCTCCGTTGATATGGTTACGCATTGCGGGTATGCCAAATACATCGGCGAAGATCCGCATGAATATATCCCCGCTCGAACCGCCGCCGGATACGATAATCTTTTTGGGGTGGATGCCAAGCTCGTCGCACATTGCCTGATACTTGGTTTTCATGGTCATTGCAATACCCTCCATAATGGAGCGGTGCATATGCGCACGGGTATGGCGAACATCAAACCCCAGCATCATGCCTTTTTTGTATGCCTGATCGGCAGGCATAAGCCATTCGGGCACAGTCATGAGCCCCTCGGAGCCTGGCGGAATCAGTTCGGCTTCCCGGTCTAAAAACTGCTCCGGAGAGATACCCAAAGCCTGCGCCTTTAGCTTTACCTCGTCTCCCAGCAAGTCGCGCAGCCAGCTTACTGTCCACATGCCGCGGCGAATCCCTGAACTCTCATAAATATATTGATGTGGGACACAGCCTAAATTGGTGTAATAGTGCTGCGCCGTTTTCACAAACCTGGAGCCGCTGACCATCGTCGGAATATAAGTGCCCAGTGACACAAGCCCGATATCGCTGCCCATGATGCCGGTGCCCAGAGCCTCCACGGCCTTGTCGTTTGCGGTAGCGACAACAGGAATACCGGCAGGAAAACCGGTCGCCCTTGCGGCGTCGCCTGTTAAATAACCCAGTATGGTTCCGGGCATTTGCAGCTTAAACAAATTCTCCCGCGAGATATTAAAGTCGATATATTTCTGCGGATCCTCCGACCAATCCCAAATTTCCGGGTCAATCGGCCATTGCTTGTATATGTTGTTGGAGAAAGTATCGCAAAAATTTCCGGTTAGCCGATGGGTCATATAGCCCGTGGTGGTGGTGGCATATTTTGTTCCGCTTCCAAGCTGGAAAGGCTTGTAGGACCGGATGTCCATCCAGCTCATGACAGGCTCGTTCAGACTGCCATCCTCTTTCAAAAAAGCACGGCAGCAGCGGATGGTACACAGTCCCAGACCCAGAATATCCGACGGATTGCCGGCAAACTTCTCCATCGCCTGATTGCCTGCAATTACTAAAGAGTCCCATAAGTCGTCGTCCGGATGCTCCACATAACCCTCCTGCCGCGAGACAGGAGCGCGGAGACTCTGCGTAGCCTGGCAGACAATATTACCCTCAAGGTCGAATATGAGCACCTTCGTGCTTTGTGATCCCCCATCGACACCAACAATGTACTTTTTACCCATTTCGAGTCACCTCAATATAGTTCATTCAGCCGGCCGACATATTTGAAAGCACCGACCAGCAAATCCTCATCGATCGGAAAGGGATGGTTGAACAGCGAGCTTTTGGTTTTGCCCGCTGCCGTCTGCGCGACAAGCCGCAGCTTCTCCTCTGCCGCATCCTTGATCCCGATCCCTGCGAGGGTGGTGGGAAGCCCTACGGCACGATAAAACTGCAAGACCATTGCCATTTCTTCACTCGGGGCATTCTCCATGATGAGCTGAACCAGCAGTCCGATTGCCACCTTTTCGCCGTGCAGCGCAGCGTGGGTTTCGGGCAATACTGTAAGCGCGTTATGCAGGGCGTGTGCGGCGGCGCATCCGCCACTCTCAAAGCCAATCCCGCTCAGCAGCAGATTCGCCTCAATGATATTTTCCAGAGCCGGTGTCACTAATTCCAGCTTGCAGGCTTCGATCGCTTTCAGCGAGTCGGACAGCAGCGTCTCGTGGCAGAGCCGTGCCAAAGCCATTGCAGCCTTTGTGGCTTTTCCGCCGACATAATTGTTGGCGCAGGTGCGCTCGCATGCACGGGCCTCGAAATAGGTCGCGAAAGCATCGCCTATGCCCGCTATCAAAAACCTCACGGGCGCCTGTGCCACAACCTTGGAATCCGCCAGAATGACATCGGGGTTTTTCGACAGCGTTTCAAACCCACACATCACATGATCGTCGTCATACATGATCGCAAGCGCGCTGCACGGCGCATCGGTTGAGGCAATCGTCGGGACGACGATCAACGGCAGCCTTTTTCTGTGTGCAACCACCTTGGCGGTGTCGATGGCCTTTCCCCCGCCAAGCCCAATTAAAACGCTTACATCGCTCCCACTGCAAATTTCGCAGATCCGGTCTACCTCGCTATAGGAGCACTCTCCGGCAAAATCAGCAAAGACAAGCGTAATGCCTTGCTGCCCTGCTTTTTTGAGCGAGCCGCCGACTCTGTCCGAATCCTCCGCCAGCGCCACAATCACAGCGCTATCGCCATAAGGCTTTATGTAATCAGCGAGATGTTCCAGCTCAGCATTCCCGATCACAAATTTGCAGGGAGAAGAAATTACTCTTTTCATATTCACACCTCACTTCCAATACATTTCGCGCAGGAAAGGATTCAGACGGCGAGAAAACCTCCGTCGACCGCCAGCATATGTCCGGTTACATAGGACGATGCATCCGATGCCAGGAATATGACAGCGCCTACCAGCTCTTCGACCCCGCCCCAACGTTTCATCGGAATCTTTTCCAGACGTTTTTGCCCCTTGTCCGCATCGTTTTCAATGATGGGAACCAGCAGGGGTGTGAGGAAATAACCCGGTATCAGGCCGTTGACCCGCACACCCTTGTCTGCCCAGTCGTTGGCCAGGCTTTTTGTCATCATCGCCACAGCGCCCTTGCTGGCTACATAGGACAAGCTGCCCGGCCCCAAAGCCACCTGCGAACCCAGTGAACCGATGTTGATGATGCTGCCGCCGCCCGCGGCAATCATATGGCGACCCGCATATTTACAGCAAAGCGCCACGCCGCGCAGATTGATGGCAATCGTTAAATCAAACACGTCCTCATCCATATCCACCACGGGGCAAGGCTTGGAGATGCCTGCCGCAGGGATCAGGATATCAATGCGTCCAAAGGCTTCGGCCACATCATCCACCATTGCAGAGATGCTGTCGGACTTCGTGGTATCCACCTGAAATGCCTGCGCCCTGGTTCCCAGGGATTGCAGCTCGTCTACCAGCCGCTGCGCCCCCGCCAAATCAAGGTCGGCCGCCGCTATGTTCGCGCCGGCTCCCGCAAGACCCTTGCACAAAGCACTGGCGATTCCTCCTGCCGCGCCTGTGACCAACGCGGTTTTTCCAGACAAATTAAATAGCTTCAATGATTCCATGCTACGTTCCTCCTTGTTTTTATCTAAATAAGGCATATGCCCTGTCGGCTACTTCTTAATCACATGCATATTGCGGTACTGCTTCGGGCTGACGCCCACATGCTTTTTAAACACCTTGCTGAAGTAAAGTGGGTCGTTGAAGCCTACTGCAAAGCTGATTTCTGAAATGTTCAGGATATTGGTGCGGATCATATCCTTGGCCTTGCTGATCCGCTGCTTGATCTGGTAGTTGATGGGGGACATCTGGTACTGCTTGCGGAACAAATTCTCGAACCATGACACGCTGTAGCCGGATATGTCGGCAATCTCCTGAATCGTTAAATGCTCGTTGTAATGCAAACGGATGTGCTGCTCTGATTTTTGAAGGCGCTGCTCCTGCAAGTAGTTATCGCTCTTTGCATAATCCACCTGCCGGATACAAACGTTGATTTCACCGATAATCCTTAAAAAGGAGCCCCAGATGATTTCGTTATGATCCTTGGGATACACCAACATTTCGCTGATTAAATCCTGCATCATGACCATCAGCTTGTTTTGGGTGCTGATGTAATGCACACGCCTGCTGACAAGCGGCGTACCCTCAAGGATACGCTCCAGAAAATCACCGCTGAACGCCAGCCCGTAATAATGCAGCATTTTTTTGTTATTGGCCTTGTAGTGCTGGTATTCATTTGGCTGGAATAGGATCAGGTGACCGGCGCCTAGCTCCCGCTCCTCGCCGTCGTCGTCCAGCAGGCAGACGCCGTCATACACATACAGCATCAAGAACCGCTGGTGATAACGGCTCATCTCAAAATTAGGCAAATGGCTTGTTCGTCCGGCCCATCGGATCTCGATGCCGTTTTGCAGGCTTTTTTCATCAATTTCGCGAAATACCTCGTAAAAATTTCTTCTCATGTTGCGCCATCCTTTGCCCACGCCGCCCTGTCGTGTCTTCTCATGCGCGTATTTCCTGCCTGGAAAAAATGATGTATGCCGCCGCAAAGCAGGCGGTCCCCGCCGCGATGATTCCAACTACATGGGGCCAGATCAGGAGCAAGCTCTCGCGCAGCGGCAAAAATCCTGAAACCATGCCGTCCAATTGCAGGCTGGTGATAGGCCCTATTGTACGAATCATGGGATTGAGGAGGATATTGACCGCTTCGCCATACAGCACGGACGGCGATATGCGGGTGATCAGGTAGGCCAGTCTCTCGTTTGCGTACAACACCGCTTCACTGCTGCTTCCTGTAACCGGATGGAAAAAGCCTGCGGCTCCGGTAGAAATAACGCCCACAAAGATGGACATGAAAATCCATACGCCGATGCTGCACAAGGATGATGTGGACGATTGGCGGAAAACGATCGAAAACAGGATGGAAACCGCCAGCCATAGTGCTATATGCAAAATGGTGACTGCCAGAAACAACACCATCCGGACTAATTCGCTTGCTGTGGGAACAAGCCCGGTGAGCAATATTCCCATCCCCATAATCCCCAGCCACAAGCATGTCATGATGATCGAGATGACCCCCACTCCCGCCAGGAATTTTGCATTGATAACTGTGTCGCGGTAAATGGGCTGCGAAAGCACCCTGCTCAGCGAGCCCCTGGCACGCTCGCCGTTGATCGAGTCGAAGCCCAAAACCAGTCCCACCACAGGCCCCAGAAAGCTGAGGAAAGAAACCACGGACGGCACACTGCCACCGGCATTGGTGAATAGCAACAGGAACGCGTATTCCCCATCGGTGCCCGCGGAAAGCTCGCGCATATTGGCTATGCCGCTGTAGGCCGCGAGCACTGAGGTAGCGAGGATAATACCCATCAGCAGCAGAAAGCGCAGACTGTTGAAATAGTCTGCAAGCTCCTTGCGAAGCACAACCCGAATTCCCCGCATAGACGCATTTGGGGAGGATGTTTTGCTTTTATGGCCGGTTTTAAGCATGGAAACGATCCCCCCTATTCTACGAAGAAATGCCGGTATATCTCCCGCAGATTGCCGTCCTCCGTACCAAGCCGGGTGAGGAGGTACCCGCCGTTCGCCATGGCTGCGGCAATTTCCTGCCAGCGGCCCCGGGCGTAGGTGATCCGGTAGCCGCCGTTCTGCGCCGAGGCCTCCGCCACCGGCTCCAGTTTCCGTACAAAATCTAAAAAGCCACCATCCTGTAACAGGGACAGGCTGCAGCACTCCGTTTCGCCTGCCTGCATTTGCTGTGCAAGGCTGTGGATGGAGCCGCAGGCCTTCATCTCGCCTTTTTTGAAAATCGCAATGCGGTCGCTGATCTGCTGCACATGCTCAAGCTGGTGGGAGGACAACAGCACGGTAATACCCTGCTCGCGGGACAGCTCATGAATCATCGCGAGCAGCTCTTTTGCTCCGTCGGGATCAAGCCCTAAGGTAGGCTCGTCCAAAATCACCAGCCGGGGGTTCTTGATCAGTACATCGGCAATGCCCAGCCGCTGCTTCATGCCACGGGAGAACTGCCCGACCGGCTTATCCCGATCATTGTACAGCAGCACGCGGCGCAGCAGCTTCTCGATTTTGTGCTCCACAATCTCCGGTTCCACACCGGCCAGCGCGCCCGTGTAGCGCAAATTACCGGCCGCGGTGAGATCCTCGTAAAAGCCCAAGTTGTCCGGCAGGTGGGACACCACCCGCTTGACCTCAATAGGATTTTGGGCAGGATGATAGCCACAGACGTGGACATCACCGCCGGAGGGCGTCGTGAGACCCATCATCATCAGGAAAGTGGTAGTCTTGCCGGAGCCGTTAGGGCCAAGGAATGCGAAAATCTCGCCCTCCTGAATCTCCAAGGTGAGATCCTGCACGGCCAAAACAGTTCCATATTGTTTTTTCAAGCCTTGCAGCCTGACAATTGGCTCACTCATACAAATGCTTCCCATTCCCTAAGTTTTATCCCAAGGCGACGGCTTGAAGCCGGTGCAACGCCTTGTGCATTAATGCTGCCGCAGTGGCAATAAGAATTGCGCACCGGCATTATCTGCGGCCAAACTTGCGGAACACCACAGAGATGAACACCAGCACCGCCGCGATGCAGGCCAGCCCTACAAAGCCCCAATAGACCGGCGTTTTAACCATTACGCGGATTTCCGCAGCGGATCTGACGCCGTAGTTGGAGCCCACGACCGTCACGATATAATCGCCGGTAATCGCGCGGCTTGCGGGCTTCAAGGCCAACTGCACCGCCACAGATTCCCCGGGTTCCAGCGAGGGTATGACAGGTGTATCGAAGCTGGCGCTCCAAGCCTGCGGCAAAGTATTTGCCAGTGCGATATCCCGTAGCTGCGCAGTTCCCGAGTTGGTCACCACCAGCGGAAGTAAGGTCTCTTTGCCCGCATAGGCGTCTGCGTTGAGACGCCCGTCAGGGGTGGAGACAGTAAGCCCGAACGCACCCTCAATGCGCAGAGCCAGTTCTGTTGTGATCGTCTCCGCCTCCGAAATAAAGGCGATCGGCACCGTATAGTTCGCGGCCTCCACGTTGGCGGGAGGTGCAATCTCAACATCCAGCACCTGGGTGCCATAGGCATCCACCACAATGCTGGCTACTGTCTTGCTCTCGTACATTGGTTTGAAGCTGACATTCCAGCCCTCCGGGGTTTGCGAGGCAAGGCTGAAAGACTGGTTTGCAGAGCTGCTGTTGCGATAGGTCACCCTGTAGGTAAACACAGCGCCCGACGGTCCCGTCAGTTCTGGAAACTGAACATCCAGCTTGCCTCGCAGATCGGATTGCTGCTCATTGTCCACCGTGAGCTTGTAGGTAATATCCTGCGTTCCGGTTTCATCGGAATAGGAGGAGGTCACCAGATAAATTCCACTTTGCGTGTCCTCCGGTACAGTGATCACAAATTTGCAGTAGACGATCCCTTCCGGTTTGACCAGGAGATCGGTAATGTTCCGGCCGCTGGCATCGAAATAGGCGGCCCATCCCGCGGGAAGTTCAGTCACCCCGAGCTCCACCTGCCGGATTAACCGGCTTTTATTCTCCAGCGTTACCTCGAACTCGTATCTTTTTCCCGATGTCACGACCAGCCCGGTATAGGGGGTCATCGCATACAGGGAAGCATCCCCGACGGCTGACACCTGTATTCCGGATATGCACATACCCAAAACGGCCAATAGGCACAGGGCGTACCTGCAAAGCTTTGTTTTCATTGGTAAAGTCTCCAGTCTCATGAGGTGGGTTCCAGAACAGGTCTATTATTTGAGATTCCCCGATGTCCCCCATGTATCATACTCCAGCAATGTGATAAACATCTGGTTTTCCGCAATGTCAAGCACCTGTCCGAACAGCTTGTATATGGCTCTGGTAAAGGCGGCCTTGGCCTCAAAATCACATGTCCCGTACATCTTTACATCCACAAACGCGCCGTTTTCCATCTGTTCGCCGCGAAAAAATATGGTCTTGCCGTCCTCAATGTCCACCATCAGTACGGCCTCGGTTTTGTTGGGGATCAGGACGATCTCCGCGGCGATACCGCTCTTAACCTCCAGCATCTGTTCATGGGTCAGCTTTTGGGTAAGTTTTACGTTTACATAAGGCATGTTCATGCACCTTCCTTTGTAATTAACTGACTATATCATTGTCAATTGTGATTGCTTTAATCGAAATTTGTTGTTGATGAATTATGGCCGCCAGCCTATATAATACCACAGAGCTTCTTCGTTGCCAATTATAGCTCCCGAAGCTTCAGCAGCAGCTCCAGTTCCCGCAGGACATCCTTGCAGTCCGCCAGCACACCCACATCTGCCTGCGTAAAAATCAGTGCGTCGGGGTCGTTGTTTACCGCGATTATTTTTTTTGCGTAACGCGCGCCGGACATAAAGGGCGCGCTGCCTGAAATGCCTGCTGTAATGAGCAAATCGGGGAAAACGCTTTTTCCCGTGATGCCGACCAGCGAATCCATTGGCATCATGCCGCTTTGAATGAGAGGTCTGGTCGCCGCCGCCTGCACCCCTAGCTTGGCAAGCATCTGATGAAGCCGCTGCAGCTCGCCGCGCCCGCCAAAGCCCCGCCCTGCGGCAAAAACCACCCGAGCCTCCTCCAGTCCATCCGCAGGAGCCGGCGTACTTCCCAATACCTCAAGATCAGGCAGAGGCGCTGCAAGCGGCAGCCGGTGCTCCACCATCTCCCCATCAAAAGCGGACTCAGGATGATAGGGTATGCCTTCGCCAGTTTTAAGCGTGGCGGCAAAGGGGAATTCCCTCACAGCAAACTCAGCGAATACATTGCCGCCATAAACAGCCTTTTCCACATACAATATTTGTTCGCTGCTGTCCCAGCGCATCCCGGTGCAGGCCACCAAACACTCCCCGCCAATCCGATAGGCCAAACAGGGGCTGAGCTCTGTGCCGGTATAGTCCTCTGCAAACAGCAATATCTCCGGTTTATACTCCTCGCAGAGCACCTCCAGCATTGCAAGCGCCTGCCTGTGCCCATTGATTGCCTGCGCCATGCCTTGCAGGCACACCACACGCTCCGCTTCAAAAAGGGCGATGTCCGGCGGCAGCGTATTTCCCCGGCAAAATATCCATAAGTCGCAGGAAAATCCTGCATCCTGCAGCTCCTTGACGACCCGATAGCAGGAGGGCGCCTTTCTGTGCAAGCCGTGCTCCTCAAATAATACCAGAACCGCTTTCATTCCATCACCTCCCCCGCGGCTTCCATTTCCGCCAGCAGCATCTGCGCTGCCTCGCGGGGGGTATGGTTGCGTAGCATCAGGCAACGTTTTTTACCGGTTTCGTTGTACAGGCGGGCGGGCTGCTTGTGCCGCTGTAATCGGTGGACACCCGCCTCGACAACGGTGATCGGCCGGTTTATGGCCGCCAGCCTGGCCTGCAGCGTAAAGGAGCGCAGCTCGACGCCGCCAATATTTCCCACAGTCAAAACCACGGGGCCCTTGACACGCAGCTCCTGCACGCCGTCAGTAACCAGATTCGACAAACGCAGCCAGCCGCCATCCTCCGGCTCCATCATGATTACATTGGTCACACAGCGGATTCCAAGAAGCTCCGCAACAAGCTGGGGCGTTTGGGCGTTGTCGCCCACTCCGGCCTGACTGCCCATGAGCAGAACATCCGGAATACCGGCTTCTTCCAAATATCCGGCAATCATACCGGCGACCTGGCCGGGATAAAAAGACAAATCCTCCTCACAGTGCAGCCGAACCGCTTTTGTTATGTCCAAAGCGATCAGGCTCCGAAGCATGCGGTCCGCCGCTTTGCCCCCCACCGTAAACACGCCGACAGAGCACGGCCCGCCTTTTTCCGCAAATCGCAATGCGCACTCCACCGCCACCTCGTCAAAGCAGTTTGCAACACGGTTCACATAGTCGATAGACAAGGTGCTGTCCGGCCCGACTGTCCAATCGCCGGGCACAACCATGTCGAAATCCGGCACTTGCTTGACACATACCAATAGCTCCATTATCACCGGACACCTCTCATCGCCCCGCATGCCCCGCTACGGGCACAGGGAACGGGAAATCAGTGATCGCATTCCCGCCCCATCGTGACGCTTGTTTATTCGGGGATGATTGTTCCCCTGTTCATCATATCATTGGGATCAAAGGCTTTTTTCAACGTCTTGAACATCGTATAGGCGGAGCCATGCTCCTCGGGCATCCAGTGCGCGCGGTATTTTCCCACACCGTGATGATGGCTGATGCTGCCGCCATATCGAAGGGTTTCCTCCATCACAATATTATACACCTGACGGAAGCGCTTTGTGTTTTCCTCATGGTGGTCGGAGCCCTTGAAGATAATGACAAAGTACATATTGGTTCCCTGCATGTAGCTGTGGGAGGAATGGGCGCTAAACTGAATTACATCTCCGATTTCCTTGTACCCGCGCTCGCAGGCAGCTTTATAAATTTTACCGATATCGGTCCAGTTGGCGGAGATGTCGATGGTTTCCCCGATATTGCCCGCCTTCGCATGTCTGTCCAAGGCGTAGCAGACGTTATTGCGCTGCTCGAACCAGACATCCACCAGCTTGCTTCCAATGGTGCGCGCGCCGTATTTGGCGCAGATTTCGTTGATCGCATCGCCCATGAGCTGCGCTTCGCCGCGAGGCCCATAGGCCACAAAGAACAAGACGCTCTCCCCCTCCTCGATGAAGCGGCTGTAGGATTCCTCAGCCTCGTACTCGTCGTGGAGGCGGACGACACAGGGCTTCCACCCCGCCTGCACAATTTCGCGAATTGCCTCAAGACCCTGATCCATATTGGGCATGCCATACGCGCACTGCCATTTGTCGGCAGGCAGCTTGAACAGCTTGATTGTAATCTCTGTAATAAAGCCCAGCGTTCCCTCTGATCCCAAAAAAATGTGGCGCAAATCAGGTCCGGCGGCTCTGCGCGGTACATTCTTGATGCGCACGATCTCGCCGCTTGGCAGAACGGCCTCCAAGCCTACCAGCAAATCCTCGATTCCTCCGTACAGCGACGAAAGCTGGCCGGTGCTGCGGGTAGCCACCAGTCCGCCCATCTGCGCAAGCGGCAGGGACTGCGGAAAATGGCCGGTCGTATAGCCTCTCAGGTTGCAGTAGCCCTCCAGATACTCCAACGGCGTACCGCATTTGACGGTCACAAGAAAGTTGTATGTATCAAAGCTGACAATTTCACTCATCGAGGAGGCGTCCAGCACGACAGCGCCCTCCGTGGTCTGGATGCCGCTGGTTACGCAGGATTTACCGGTCACTGGAACGATGTTTATACCGCTTCCATCCAGCGCCTTGAATACCTGTGATATTTCCTCTGTGGATTCAACCTTGGCGACACAGGCGGGCTTGGGAGCCAAATAGTCGCCATGAAACCTCTCCCAGCGCCGGTAGCCGATCCAGTCGCTACAGTTTTCATTCAGAACCTGCTGATCGGTAACCACACGGTCCGTTCCCAAAATACCCGCCAGCGTTTCCACAACATTTTTATTGTTCATGATCTAGTTCCTCCCAAAATTGGTAATCGTTGGCGCAGTATTCGCATGCCAGGTTGATAACAGCGAACTGGAATTATATCCCCACATATGCCTTGCGCACCTCCGGGTCATTGATTAACTCGTCACTGGCGCCCTCCAGGGTGATTCGCCCGTTGTCCATCACATACCCGCGCTGGGAGTAACGGAGTGCCTGCGCGGCGTTCTGCTCCACAAGCAGAATGCCTATGCCTTCTTTCTCGTTGAGGCGCTTGAGCACCTCCAGAAGCATTGTAACCACCTTGGGCGCAAGCCCGAGGGAAAGTTCATCCACCAGAAGGATGCGCGGCTCGGACATCAGCCCCCTGCTAATCGTAATCATCTGCTGCTCCCCGCCGCTAAAGGTGCGTGCGGTACGGTGCTTGTATTGCTCCAGCACAGGAAACAGGTCATACATTTTCTGGAGATTTTTCTTGATGCGGGCGGTGTCCTTGCGATAGCTGAAAGCGCCCATCTCAAGGTTCTCCTCCACGCTCATCTCGCCAAAGAGCCGCCGCCCCTCGGGAACCAGGGCGATGCGCTTTTGACAGATAACATCCGCCCGCTGGCCGTTCAGGCTCTCTCCATTGAGCGAGATCACGCCGCTGTTTACCTCCTGCAAGCCGATGATGGAGCGCATCAGGGTGGATTTACCAGCGCCATTGGCGCCGATGAAAGAGACAAATTCCCCCTCCTTAATCTGCATCGATATTCCCTTAATGATGTGCATACCCATGATATAAACGTTTAGCTTTTGAATATCAAGCATTGTTGTTGTCCTCCCCGAGATACGCCGTAATGACCGCAGGCAGCTTGGTGACCTCGGCAGGGGTTCCGGTGGCAATAACCTCGCCATGCACCAGCACGACTACCTGGTCGCAAAGCTCATGCACCACCTTGAGCACATGCTCCACCAGGAAGATGGTGATGCCGCGCTCCGCATTGAGACGGCGGATCAGCTCAATCAGCTCCTCATCTTCGCTGAGCGTGCAACCGGCGAAGATCTCATCCAGCAGCAGCAGCTTTGGCTGGGTAGCCAGCGCCGCGCAGATTTCTACGCGCTTTCTGGTGTAGAGGTTCAATTGATTATTGCGCATATGCTGTTCATCCGTCAGATTCATAAAGGCCAGCGATTCATATGCGATATCGTGGGCTTCTTTGTCGGTTTTTACCCGGCAATAGGCTCCTACCAGCACAGTTTCCAGCACAGTGATCGCGGGAAAGGTCTCGGCCAGCTGGAACGTGCTCGTTACACCGTCCGCACAGGTTTCCCAAGTGGACTGCCCGGAGATTTTCTTGCCCTCGAACCATACTTCGCCGCTGGTGGGAATGTTAAAACCATTGCAGGCTTTGAAAAATGTTGATTTGCCTGCGCCATTGGGGCCGATCAACCCCATGATCTGTCCCTTTTCAATGGCAATGGACACATCATTGTTGGCGACGAGGCCGCCAAATTTGATCGTAACATTCTTCGACTCAAAAAACATGCCTGTCACCACCTTCTATGAAATTTTAGCATTTGCTTTGGCGAGTGCTTCTTTCTGCTTTTTCCTGCGGTCATCCCTGAATTTCCGGATGCTTGAGCGCAGCGAAATGAGTCCGTCCGGCATAAACAGGATAATCAGCAGCAATACGATCCCGTACAGCAGACCCGCTATCGACGCGTAGGAGGTCGCGCCTCCGGAAAACTTGGTCAGCGTTGCGCGGATAGCCTCGTTGAGCAGAATCGCCACGCCGCCGAGCACGGGTCCAAGAACGGAGCCCTTGCCGCCCGCGATACAAACAATCATCATTTGCATCGTAATGGAATAGTCAAAGGTAGCGGTCGGCTCGATATGGCTCAGGTAAAGCGGATAATAGGCTCCGCCCAAGGTGGCCAGCAGGGCGCTGATGAATACGCTGACATAAATCCATTTGGTGACGTTGACACCAAGAGAGGCCGCGAGGTTTTCATTTTCACGAATAGAAATCAGCATACGGCCCGTCCTTGAGTTCTTGAGGTGCCATGTGAACAAAAAGGCCAGTCCGCACATTGCCAGAATGATGTAGTAGGACGCCATGGGTCCCACCGACAGCGAGGGGGGAATGATGATGCCGAGGTTGCCGTTGGTGAACTTAGCCTGCAACGAAAAGGTGCGCAGCACCTCCGCCATAGCCAACGTGGTCATGGCAAAGAATAAGCCCTTGAGCTTGGTAGCGATCCAGCCCACAACGAAAGCTAAAATCATACTCAATACAATTCCTGCCGCAATGCCCAGCATATACCGCTGCACATCGCCAAGCCCGGGCAGCGCCACCTGCACGGTCATGATGGCACAGGCGTAAGCGCCGATTCCAAAGAAGCTCGCGTGCCCCAGGCTGAACATTCCCGTAAATCCACTGAGGATATTCCACGAGTTCGCGAGATAGATAAACAGCAGCGCCTGTGTCAGGACGCTGAGCACATAGTCCGACAGCCCAAATTGAATATGGGGAAATACCAGCAGCATTACTGCAACAACGCAGATGGTGATGATCAGTTTTTTATTAAAAGTGACTGCTTTCAGATACACCTTGTTTTTCCTCCCATCATGTGCTGGCCATCTTCTTGGAAGAGAAGAGGCCGTCTGGACGCAGTACCAGAGCAAATACAAACGCGACAAAGATGATCGGCATGGAGTACCTGGCCACGAAAAATTGCAGGATCGCCTCTATCATGCCAATGAGGATACCAATATACAGCGCCCCGCGCATATAGCTCTTGCCTGCCGCGATGCAGATAATGAAGCTCAGGGTTTGGTAGTATGACCCTGAATAAGGCATCACCGGAATGAATACAACCAGCATGCTGCCTGCAATCGCCGCGAGCATGTAGCTTGCGCCATACGCTGCGTTCATGGTTTTTTCGGCATTGACACCCATGATGCTCGCAATCTCGCTCTGCTGTACAATGGCGCGGATGGACTTCCCTGTCCAAGTTCGGTTGAGGAACAACTGGAAGCCCACCAATACACCGATGGCCAGCACAAACATACCCAGGCGGGTTAGACTCACCGGAATGCCGCCAAGCACAACCACCTTTTCTACCATGCCGGTAGAGCGGGGCGTCTGCTTGAAGATAAATTCCGCGAGGTTTTGAAGGATAAAGGTGCACGCCATGGTAGCGACCAGTTGCACCATGTTGCTGGCGCATTTGGTGAGGATAAACCGCCTCATGCCATATCCAATAAAATAATACGCTACCATAATGATTACCAGCGCAACAAAATAGTTCATGCCGAGCATGGTTTTAAGGACGTACATCGCATACATCGCCACCATCAGCCAGGCGCCGTAGGATACGTCCACAATTTTGAGCGCACCGCGCTGGAAAGTGAATCCGCTGGCAAATAATCCATACAAGCCGCCAGTGCAAATTGCACTGATCAGCACTTGTAAAATGATCTGTAAAGGCATAGCCCCTCGTCCTCTCCGTTTATGGTAACGGCAACAAATAACCGGAATGTTGGTTGACATTGCATGCAGCAACGCAGATGTTCGATTCCCAGTTATTTTCTACCCTTGCTGTAGATTTCCTAGAGTTGTCTATTTCCCACGACCACCCTGAGGTGGTCCATGATGCCCTGCTCCAGCGTAAAATCCGGTATATAGCCAAGCTCCCGTTCCGCAGCCGAAATATCCACGCAGGTGTTGATGTTTTCCACCGGATGCTCCAACTTGCGCAATGTAATGTTTGCGCCCGGCAGCACCCGCTTGATTGTATCGGCGAATCCGGCCATGTTCACCGTATGCCCGCCGGTATGATAAACACCGCTCTGGGGATTCTGGGCCGATGCGGCGCAGCAGACCCCTTTGGCAGCATCCTTGACGTATGTAATGTTGAACCAGTCCTCGCGCATATCCACTGTGAGAGGATTGCCGTAATAAGCCTGTTCAATCATGTCATTGAAGCAACTTGTTTTGGAGCCGCTTTTTTTGCCTGCGCCATACACGATCGGCAGCCTTGTCCCGATTACCCGGATGCCAAATATACTTGCATACTGGCTGCCCATGAGTTCATCAAACAATTTGGTGGCTCCATAGACATTCGTGGGCTGCGCGGCGCTGTTTTCGGTCAGCTTATAGAGACGTTCCCCATGGTATCCGAGATCGCAGTAATACCTGAAGCTGCCGAGCACCGATACCGAGCTTGCATAGACAAGCCGTTCCAATGCAAAAAGCCTGACAGCCTCAAGGCAATTCATGAAGCCCTCGCAATTTACCTTGAACGCCAGATACGGATTTTCCTGGGAATCATTGGTGCGCAAAGCCGCCAAGTGAACAATCTGGTCAATCTTATGGGTTTCCACTGCGCCAAATAGTGCTTTTTGATCGAGTATATCCCCCTGTACACCAATTGCCCCTGCAAAGCTTTTCTCCGTGCTTGGATGGACTTTTGGGAGTTTGTCAAATATAAAAACCGTATTCCCATCCGCTAATAAACGGCGGACTACATGCATACCAACGAAGCCATATCCGCCGGTTACTAAAACATTCATGCACTCTCGCCTCCCATAAAACATTACAGCCTCCACAGCCATTTTACGAGCGATGATATGCTGCGGCATTTTTTATATGGAGTATTCTACAGCAATTGAACTTATTATCCGGACACCGAAAGCCACAGCTTTGCTATCTGCGTTCGAACACAAGGTTTGCAAAGCAGCCGAACTATTTGTTCAACGCTGCAGAGCGGCAACCGTTCAGCGCCGATCCCGTGCCGGGTGACAACCTTGCCGCCCGGCACGGATGCGCTGCATTGCAGTTATGGTTTGTATGATGAAACGTATGTTTTTGATTAGCGATTGGTATTATCCAAACCACTTAAAGGGAATCTGTCCCTCCTTGACCGCTACCGTGTCGGGGCTGACTGCGCGGTAGGTGAGCGTTCCGTCCTCCATGAACCATTGGCTCATAAGCAAAGTTGTAGCCCTTGCGTTGTAAGCCGATTTGCCGCTGTCCTGGGCAAGCTTGAAGCCCCATAGGTTGGGCAATATATTGGATTCGATATCCGTATCGACAAACGCCTGCTTGATCTTTGTATTATCCATTTCGCCTGCAGCTTCAAATGCATCCAAGGCAATTTTCGCGGTTACATAAGCTGTCATGGAATGGGTCAGGGGATCCCTGTTGTTGTATGCCTTGTAGGCGTCCTTGAACTGCTTGAGAGATGGGACCTTCTCATCATTCATGCTGGGGGACGGCCAGGAAAGGCTCAGGCAGCCCTCACCAACTTCACCTAATTCAGCGAATTCCGGCTGGTCGTAGGCAAGCCCGTTACCTAAAATGACTTCGGGGCGGTATTCCTGTGCATAGGTTTGCTTGAGGAAGAGCGCCGCATCGGGCGGGCGGGCGGTGTGGAACAGCACATCTACCTCGGCGGCTTTCATTTTGGCGATCAGAGGGGTGAAGTCGCTGATGTCGTCAGGATAGACCTCGAAAAATACGGCTTCGATATTCCTGGCCTTGAGCGCTTCGGTGATCGAATCGGCAATCGGCTGCCAGAACGCCACGCACAATATGCCGACACGGACAGTTTGCTTGTCCTTGCCGATCTTCGTGGAGAGCTCATCGCAGATGATATCAAGGCCCTGCTCGGCGAAAACGGTATACATCATCGGGTTCTGGACATGGTTTTCATAGCCGCCGTCCAGAACGGCAGGCACCCAGTTGGTTGCCTCGATCTGGAAGCCGCCCTTAGGCTGGATCACAGCCTGCATAGCGCCCGGAACGCCATTGGAACCCATGATAAAGAGCTTGACGTTTTCCACATTCAGCAGATACTCAGCCGCTGAGGGCATTTTGGAGTTGTCCACACCGTCGGTGGGTATGTACTCTATTTTCTTGCCCCATAAGGTACCCTTTTCCTCGACAGCCAGCTTAATGCCGTAGACGCTTTCGTTTCCAGTAAATCCATTGGCTCCCGTGAGATAGGTAGGCGTACCGATTTTCACGGTATCACCAGATGCATCAGCCGTGGCTGTTCTGGTTTCCGATCCGGCACTGGAATCCGGGCTTGTGCTGGGTGTTGCCGTTTCGCCGCCGCATCCGGCAATGGATGCTGCAGTGACTGCCAGTATAATGACCAGCAGCAATGCGAGGGTCTTTTTTCTCATAGAATAACCTCCTTTTTTAGAGCCGCGCTTCGTCTATAAAAATGCATACTGGAAGCTATAGAGATCCGGCGTACCGCATCGGCTTACCTTAAACAGTGTGATGAATGCCAATGCAGATGCTCGTTATCCGGGGTTCCGGTTTCTCCCTATACTACCCGATGCAATTTTAGCTTAACCCAACCGATATAGCCGGTCGTCCACATGGTTGTGATGCATGATCAATTTCCATAAAATTATCCTAATGATGTATCACGAATTATATCATTTCGCACTCGGACTTAGAATGCAATAAATCATTTTTACATGGATAATATTACTTAGATGTTTGCCAATTTTGAAAAATAAAGAATATAATTTCTAGAATATCATAAAAAAATACGGGAATATTTCTGATTAATCCTACGCGAAGATTATTTTCCATGTTTTCGACGACTTATTTTTTTGATAGTAATCAGCTATATTTAAAAGAACAGGAATTACGCTTCATTTGCACCATAGAATTTATTCCTGCCCAATCCGATGCCTGTTTCTCGGAAATTGTGATGCTTTTATCAATAAACATGCATTAAATTATTTACCTTTGTCGTTTCTTACATCTCTAAACAAGGGTATAGGCCTGGCTTTGGGGAGCGAAAACGAAGCAACTTTTTTGACGACAACAATTTGTTTTACACGAAAAGCTGTGAAGATTACATAATCACATATGAGTGCAGCCCACACACGAATACCAGACGTTAAGCGCCTGGTATTTTTTATGTCACTCCCCTTTGTCTCCGGCTCTTCACCGTGATAATGGACAATCGCTCCCGCATACGTTACTAATACCCCGAATTTTTTATGGAGGTGTTTGCTTTATGAAGCCCACACAGCAGCAAATAAAAGAAAGTCTTAAAATATCCTGTTTCTATCAAAATGATGGCGCGGATGCACAAAAACTCATAAAGCAATCTTTCCAAAACTTTGTTAAAAGCGAGCTGGTGAAATCATGCGCTTGAATTGGAATCCGGCAGCCGTTTCTTGTATAATAGAAAGCAATAAATGGTCGCTTATTTGGGGAAGTACGTGATGTACACACAAATAAGCAACCCGATGGACTACCAGGTCGCCTTGTATATAAGGCTTTCAAAGGAGGATGATAATGAAAAAGAATCTGAAAGCGTCACCAATCAGCGCAGCTTGCTGGGTGATTTTGCAAAACAGCACAGCTTGGATGTGTTCGATACCTATGTGGACGATGGATGGAGTGGAACCAGCTTTGAACGCCCCGATTTTCTGCGCATGATAGGAGATATCGAAGCGCAGAAGGTCAACATGGTCATCACCAAGGATATGTCCCGCCTGGGAAGAGATTACATCCAAACGGGTTACTACCTTGAACGCTTCTTTCCCGAAAAGCGCGTGCGCTACATATCGCTGCTTGACGGCGTGGACACCGGCCTCGACAGTTCCATCAACGACATCACGCCATTCAAAGCGATCATGAACGACATGTACGCCAAAGACATATCCAAGAAGATCACCAGCGTCAAGCGCGACAAGCAGAAGAAAGGTCTCTTCATTGGTGGCAAGGCGCCTTACGGTTACAAGCTGTCTGAAACACAGAAGAATACCATCGTTATCGATGAGGAAGCGGCAGCAGTCGTTAGGCGTATGTTTGCGCTTGCACTGGAGGGGAAATCATGCCGTGAAATCGCTTGCATTCTAAATGAATATCGTATCCCGACGCCTGCGCAGTACGCCAACCTGAATGTTTCGGTCAAAGGCCCATACTCCGGCCAGTGGAGTGCTGAACGCGTGACATTTACGCTCAAAAACGAAACTTACATCGGCAACATGGTTCAGGGCCGAATGCGCAAAATCAATTACAAGGTCAAAAAGTGCCGCAAGCTTCCGCCAGAGGAATGGACGGTCATTGAAAACACCCATGAGCCGCTTGTAAGCCGTGAGACTTTCGAGAAGGTGCAGATGTTGATTGAAAGCCGAAAGCGCACTCGATCCCGCACTCACGATTACTTGCTCAAAGGTATCATCCATTGTGCGGAATGCGGCTATCCGCTTGGCGTTATCATGCGCACTCTTTCAGGAGGACGGCCGACGCTGTACTTTGTGTGCCGGACATACCAGCGGTTTACCAGCTATCAAAAATGCACCTGTCACTGTATCCGCGTGGAAACCGTCACCGAAGTTGTTATCGACAGGGTGCGGGAAATCTGCCGCCAATATCTCTATCGCGAGGAATGCGAGGAGATTGTGGAAAAAGCGGTTAATGAAGCCAATGCCGATAATGATCGCGAAAAGGAACTGACGAGAATGCCGGTACAGATTGATATGTTGACCAATCAGCTTGACAAGATGTATGTCGATAAGTTGTCCGGCCTTTTGGATGATGGAGACTTCCAGCGTGTTTATCTAAAAATTAAGGAAGAGCGTGCAAAGCTGCTGGAGCGTGTAAAAAAGCTGGAAGCCATCAAAACGGACGAGATTATTCCTAGCCAAAGGGTGGACGAACTTATCCAAAAGTTTCTGGACACGGCAGAGTGCAACAAAGAGCTGATTGTCAGTCTGATCAAGCGCATTGAGCTGACCGAGGACAAGGAAGTCCGGATTTTCTTTCGGTTTAAGCAATTAGAGGCCATGGATCGTTTACAATAGCCGATGCGCTATGTATCGCGCATCGAGAAAAAAGCGGTGGAAAAGCTGCGCAAATGCTTTGATAAGCAGGGCTTTATGCAGCCCTGATCCCATATCCGCCACTAAAAAAAGCGGCTGGATTACTTGGAATCCAGCCGCACTATCATATTTATAGGATCAGACGGCGGTTACCATCGGCACCTGCGCCGACGGCACCTGCATCCCCGTCTGCGATTTCGTCTGCAACAAAAAAACATGGCTCATACCTCGCATATTGTATTCATCCCCGGGGATGGGGGGATACTCCAGTCTATGCGCACGGCGGCCAATGGGTGCCGTCAGCGCCACATATCCTTGTTTTGCCTCATCTGCCGGCGGTACTTCGCGGCGCGGATTTTCTGCTTGGCACCCGAAAAGATATCCGGGCCGAAAAAGAGAAAGTAGTTGATCAGCGAGAAGACAATGGCAAGCCGTGTCACCGCGTTGCCCATTACAAACGAGTACGCGAAGAAGATCCAGTTGATGTAGGCCAGATATTTGATCTTGATGGGGATGACAAAGAACAGCAGCACCTGGTTGTTGGGAAACAGGTGGGCAAAGGCGAAGAACAGCGACAGGTTCAGGTAGGAGTTTGTGGAGTAGCCCGCGATGAGACCGGACACAATCAGCCCCACGGCACCGCAAAGATAGTACAGCGTAAACTTGGCGGAGCCCCACACATTCTCGAGCGAGTTGCCCACAAAGTAGTAGAAGTACATGCCGATGAGCACCCAGAGCGAAAGCCCTCTGCCCGGCGGCATAAACACAAACGTAATCAGCCGCCACACCTGGCCCCGCAGGATCAGACCCCGGTTAAACGACAGGTACTCGTAGATTGGCAGTGTCAGAAACAGGTCCATCAGATAGATGGCCAGCATGGTGGCCGTGACATAGGTCATCAGGTTGGATATGCCGAACCGGCCGAACCGGCGGTTTAGGGAATTCATCAGATTCATTGCGCACCATCTCCGTCATAAGCCTTATTTGCAAGTATAGACCAATTATAGCCCATTCAGTCAGCATATACAATAACTATTCCGTGAATTCCGCGGCAAGGCTGGGTTTTCTTAAAACAGGTTGAGGATTCCCCACAAAAACACCGCGTTCTGTCGACTGATTTTTTGTTCGACGGGCGGCGCGGAACATGCTATAATAATGGGAATTACAAAAAAAGACAGGAGGACAGCGACATGCAAGACGAAACAAAATGCATACACGCCGGCTACACACCCAAGAACACGGAGCCGCGCGTGATGCCGATTGTGCAGAGCACCACCTATGTGTTCGACTCCACCGACGACGTGGGGGATGTGTTCAACGACCCCACCAAGGCGCTCATCTACTCCCGCTTTGCAAACCCCACCGTCATGGCGGTGGAAGAGAAGATCGCCGCGCTGGAGGGCGGTGTGGGCGCCATGTGCACCTCGTCTGGGCAGGCTGCGTCGCTGCTCTCAATTTTGAATATCTGCAGCGCGGGCGACAGCTTTATCAGCACGCCCCAGATTTACGGCGGCACCATCAATCTGTTTTCTTTCACGCTCAAGAAGCTGGGCATTGAATGCGTCGTGGTGCCGGGCGACGCGGATGACGAGACCCTGAACGCCGCGTTCAGACCCAACACCAGGGCCGTGTTCGGCGAGACACTGGCGAATCCCGCGCTGAGCGTGTTTGACATCGAGCGCTTTGCCAAGGCTGCCCACGACCACGGCGTGCCGCTGATCGTGGACAACACCTTTGCCACGCCAATCCTGTGCAAGCCCTTTGAATTTGGCGCCGACATCGTGATCCACTCCACCTCCAAGTATATGGACGGCCACGCCGTGCAGGTGGGCGGTGTGATTGTAGACAGCGGCAAATTCAACTGGGCAAACGGCAGCTTCCCCGAGTTCACCGAGCCGGATGAATCCTATCACGGCATCTGCTACACCGAAAGCTACGGCAACATGGCCTACATCCTGAAAGCGCGCATGCAGCTCATGCGGGACTTCGGCGCCTACCCCGCCGCCCACTCGGCCTTTTTGCTGAACATGGGGCTGGATACTCTGGCGATCCGCATGGAGCGCTACTGCCAAAACGCCATGAAAGTGGCAGAGCACCTGGAGTCCTCCGGCAAAATCGAGGCGGTGAACTACCCGGGACTTTCCTCCGACCCCTACCACAAGCTGGCACAAAAATACCTGAAAGGCTGCAGCGGCGTGGTCACTTTCGTGATCAAGGGCAGCAAGCAGAACGCTGTGAGATTTATGGATAACCTGAAGCTGGCCTCCAACGAGGTGCATGTAGCGGATATCCACACCTGTGTGCTGCACCCGGCCAGCGCCACTCACCGCCAGCTCACCGACGAACAGCTGGCAGCGGCGGGCGTAAACCCGGGTATGGTCCGTTTCTCGGTGGGCCTTGAAAACGTGGACGATATCATCGCCGACATCGATCAGGCCTTGGCGGCGGTATAATTTATCGTAATATTATTTACTGCGCAATCAGAATTAGCGGCAGGCAAAAAGGCCTTTTGCTAAGCAGAGGCCCCAAAAAAAATGCGGCGCGCAAGGCTGCTCCGGCTTCTCCGGGCAGCTTGCGCGCCGCGTCATGCAGCAGGCTCTGGACATATCCGCAGCTTGCCTTGGGTTAGGGTGTCACTTTTTTTATATATAACCGCAATTTTATTCACCCTTGTTGCCGCCGCTCTGCCTTTCGCGCAGCGCCGCCCTGCGCTGCTCCAGCTGGCGCATCCACTCCCCCACACGGGCCTCCTTGCCCTGGGTGGTGGGCACGTAGTACCGCCTGCCCTCCAGCGAGTCGGGCAAGCAGCGCATGGCGGTGAGCTTTTCCTCGGTGTCGTGGGCGTATTCATAGCCCTCGCCGTAGTGCAGCTCCTTCATCAGCCTGGTGGGCGCGTTGCGGATCTGCAGCGGCACCGGCTCGGCCAGCATCTCCAGCGCGTCCTTTTTGGCGGCGTGGTAAGCCGCGTCCAGCGCGTTGGACTTGGGCGCCAGAGAAAGATAAGTTACCGCATGAGTCAGGTGCACCGTGCACTCGGGCATGCCGATCAGGTGGCACGCCTGGTAAGCCGCCACCGACACCTCCAGCGCCCGGCTGTCCGCCATGCCCACATCCTCGCTGGCAAAACGGGTCACGCGGCGGGCAATGTAGAGCGGGTCCTCCCCGGCCTCCAGCATGCGGGCCAGCCAGTAGATGGCCGCGTCCACATCCGAGTTGCGCATGGATTTGTGCAGCGCCGAGATCAGGTTGTAGTGCTCCTCGCCGTTTTTGTCGTAGAGCAGCGACTTCTTGCTGATGCACTGCTCGATGGTCTGGGCCGTGACTGTGGTGACGCCGTCCCTGCGCGCGCCGTTGAGCACCGCCATCTCCAGCGTGCTCAGCGCCACGCGGGCGTCCCCGTTGGCAAAGCCCGCGATCATGGAAAGCAGGTCCCGCCCGATCTCAATGCGCTGCCCGCCAAAGCCCCGCTCGTCGGTCAGCGCATGGCTGAACAGCGCCAGGAGATCCTCCGCCGACAGGGCATTCAGCACAAACACCTTGCAGCGGGAGAGCAACGCCGAATTCACCTCGAAGGACGGGTTTTCGGTGGTGGCGCCAATCAGCGTGATGCTTCCCCTTTCCACATAGGGCAGGAACGCGTCCTGCTGGGCCTTGTTGAAGCGGTGGATCTCGTCCACAAACAGGATGGTTCTGTCCCCCATCATCCTGCTGTGCTCGGCCCGCTGCATCACCTCCTTGATCTCCTTGATGCCGCTGGTCACCGCGCTGAAATCCACAAACTCCGACTTGGTCCTGCCCGCGATGACGCGGGCCAGCGTGGTCTTGCCCACGCCGGGCGGCCCCCAGAAGATCATCGAGCACATCTGATCCTGCTCGATCATCTGCCGCAGGACCATGCCCTCCCCCAGCAGGTGCCGCTGGCCCACATACTCCTCCAGCGCGCGGGGCCGCAGGCGGCTGGCCAGGGGGGCGCTTTTATCCCGGTTGTCAAAAAAGCTTTGCTGCTGCATGCCATCACCACTTTCTACCGGCTATTATAACAATCATTCCCCAAAATGTAAATGTTTGTTCTAAAAAGTCTGCATTCACGCTTAGAAACGCCGTTCTGGCGGCGATTTTTCCGCCATCCCGCGTTAAATTTTCTTGGAATACACAAGGATATGCCGAAAAAGCCGGCCAGGGTCTATAAAAATATTCCAAATCCCTGGTTTTTTTGTTGCATTTGCAGTCCAGCTGTACTAAAATAGAAAAACAGCGTGTTCAAAATTTAAAAATTTGTCTGCCGTTTAATATAAGCTTTATCAGTATGCGTTTGCCAGATCCGTGTGACACCGCCTGGCGCGGTATAATAATAGACAGAAAGCATTCACCCCGATATGATTTGGAGGAACAAACATGCGCAAAATTGTAAGCCTTGCCTTGTGTCTGGCAATTATCCTGCTTGTTTTCGCCGGCTGCTCCGGCGGCAGCGGCACAACCGACTCCCGTCCCCCCGCCGCCTCGGGCTCCGAGCAGCCCGCACCGGTTTCCGGCTCCAAGGATATCAAGGTGGGCCTGCATGCCGACGTGGCCAGTATGGACCCCCGCAACGCGTCCAGCACCGCCACCGCGGGCGTATTGGCCCATATGTTCAACAAGCTGGTCAAGAGCGACCAGGATATGAACATTGAGCCCGATCTGGCCGAGAGCTACGAGCAGGTGGACGACCTGACTTGGCGCTTTAATCTGCGGCAGGACGTGACATTCCACGACGGCTCCAAGTTCACCGCGGCCGACGTGGTGTACACACTGGATTCGCTCCGGGACAAGGACAAGGAGTGGCGGCTGACAACCGACTTCTCCTTTATGAAAGCGGTGGCTGTGAACGACTACACCGTGGATATCTCCACCGAGGAGCCCTACCCCGGCCTGCTGCTGCGGCTGAACTACGTCATGATCATCCCCGGTGAATACGTGGAGAGCATGGGCGACGAGGAGTTCGGCAAGAACCCCGTGGGCACCGGCCCCTACAAATTCGTGAGCCGCGTCAAGGACGAGAGCATCGTGTGCGAGGCATATGACGGCTTCTACCTCGGCAAGCCCGCCATCGACAAAATCATGTTCCAAATCATCCCCGAGACCGCCTCCCGCATGGCGGCCCTGGAGGCAGGAGACGTGCTGTTCTCCTCCAATGTGCCCAGCAATGAGATCGACCGCCTGAACGCGGGCGGCGTCCTCAACGTGATGAACTACCCCACCAGCCGCATCGCTTTCCTAAACTACAACCTGCTGGTGGACAGTCCAATGACCGATATCAGGGTGCGCCAAGCCATTAACCACGCCATCGACCGTGACAAGCTGATCCAGGGCGTGCTGGACGGCTACGGCGTGAACGTGGCCAGCCTGGCCTGCCCTGAGTACGAGAGCTACGACCCCGGCGTCAAGGGCTTCGACTACGACCTGGAAAAGGCCAAATCCCTGATGTCCGATGCCGGCTACGCCGAAGGCTTCACGGTGGAGGCCAGCTACAGCCAGTCTCAGGCCTTTGCCGCCGACGTGATGCAGTACCTGGCGGCTGAGCTTTCCAATATCGGCGTCAAGATGGAGCTGCGGGAGATGGAAAGCAACCAGCTGCGCGAGATGATCTCGGCCGGCACTGTTTCCCCGCTGTATATGCACGCCATTGGCGGCCCCTATGCCAATATCGATCTGATCGCCAAGCTGGGGTTCTCCAGCGGCGAGCGCTACTCCACCATAAACGACACGGAATTTGACGCGCTGCGCGAGAAAGCGGCCTCCGCCATCGACAAGGCCGAGCGCGACAGGCTCAACTCCGAGCTGCAGCAGATGCAGCTGGATAAAGCCTACTCGGCCGTGCTGTACCAGCCAAGCGGCATCTACGCTGTGAGCGGCAAGCTGCTGAACTGGCAGCCCCGCGCCGATGAAATGCTGCTGTTCTACGACTGCGATTTGGCGGCCTAAAGGCCGCTCACGGGGGTGCTGGGCACCCCCGTACCCCCTGTTCCGCGCCCGAGACGGGCGCGGAATTTCGAATGCGGAAGCAGATTAAGTTCCACAGAACCGTTACGGCGGGGAATCGGATCGCGGGCTGCGGCCCGAAATTAAGGGGATTGCATCCCCTTAAAAATCCCTGATTTTCTATTTTTAGCCTGTAACCGGCGATGTAGAAATTAGGAAATAGTGGAACAGGGCGGCCGCGGTTTGTCCATTCTACTATTTCCTAATTCCTATTTACTACTATATGGGAAGGTGAAACAACATGGTTGGGTATCTGGCGAAGCGGTTGAGTCAATCGCTGATTGCGGTGCTGGGCATTACCTTAATCGTATTCCTTGTGCTGAACCTGGCGGGCGACCCGGTGCAGCTGATGCTGCCCCCCAGCGCCACCAAGGCGGACATGGAGGAGATGCGCGAGAAGATGGGCTTCAACGACCCGATCCTGGTGCAGTACGGGCGCTTTTTAAAGGGCGCTGTGGCGGGGGATTTCGGCAGGTCCTACAACTACAGCGAGCCCGCGCTGGACGTGGTGCTGGAGCGCCTGCCCGCCACGCTGAAGCTGACGGCGGCGGCCATGGCTTTCGCGCTGGTAATCGGTATTCCGGCCGGCGTGATCAGCGCCGTGCGGCGCGGCTCCAAATCCGACGCCGCTATCCGCGTGCTGGCGCTGCTGGGCCAGTGCATGCCCGGCTTCTGGCTAGGCATCATGTTGATTCTGCTGTTTTCCGTGCGGCTCCACTGGCTGCCCACCTCGGGCAGCGAGGGCTGGAAATCGATCCTGATGCCCGCTTTTACCTTGGGTGTGTTCACAGCCGCCACCATCACCCGCCTGCTGCGCTCCAACATGCTGGACGTGATGAACAAGGAGTACATTGATGTAGCCAAGTCCAAGGGCCTGCGGGCCTGGAGCGTGGTGATGAAGCACGCGTTTAAAAACGCCATGAGCTCGGTGATCACGGTGCTGGGCATGCAGATCGCCACCATGCTTGGCGGCGCGGTGATTATCGAGACCGTGTTCGGCTGGCCCGGCGTGGGCCGCCTGGCGGTCCTTTCCATCACCAACAGCGACTTTATGGTGGTAGAGGCCATTGTGTTCATCCTGGCAGTGGCGCTGGTGCTGATCAACCTGATCGTGGACATCCTGTACTGCGTGATCAACCCGCGCGTACAATTGCAGTAAAGGGGATGAAATCATGATGCTGAAAAGCCTCAGACGCAGCAGGACCGGTATGCTGGGACTGATCATCATACTGGCAGTCCTCCTTTCGGCCCTCGCCGCCCCGCTGCTCAGCCCCCGGAAACCGGACGAGCAGGACATTATGAACAAATTCTCGCCCCCCGCCTGGAGCGCCGGGGGCGACATGGTCCACCCGCTGGGCACCGACCAGCTGGGCCGCGACGCTCTTTCCCGCCTGCTTTACGGCAGCCGGATCACGCTGGTTATCTCCTTTGGAGGCACGCTGTTCGGCGTGGCCGCGGGGGTTTTGCTGGGCGCCGTGAGCGGCTATTACGGCAAGTGGGTGGACGCGCTGATCATGCGCATTGTGGATATTCAGCTGTCTTTCCCTTTCACGCTGCTGGCCCTGTTTATCGCGGCCGTGCTGGGGCCGGGCATCCGCAACATCATCCTGATTGCGGGCATCAGCAGCTGGGTGCGCTACGCCCGGGTGGTGCGCGGTGAAATCCTGTCTATCAAGGAGATGGAGTACATCGAGGCGGTCCGCGCCCTGGGCGGCGACGACCTGCGCATCATCCTGCGCCACATCATCCCCAACGTGGTGAGCCCGGTGATCGTGCTGGCCACGCTGGAGCTGGCCAAGATCGTGCTGATGGAGGCCTCGCTGAGCTATCTGGGCATGGGCGTGCCCATCGACATCCCCACCTGGGGCCGCATGCTGGCCGACGGGCGCCAATACATGGTGTCCGCCCCTTGGATGGCGATTCTGCCCGGGCTCTGCATCACGATCACGGTGCTGGGCGTGAACCTGCTGGGCGACTGGCTGCGGGACTACCTGGACCCCAAGCTGGATATATAGGGTGAGGAGGTTATAAAGTGAACAACACGATCCTGTCGGTTCAGGACCTGACTGTCACCTTTGAGACCAAATACGGCAAGGCGGCGGCCGTAAACAGCATCAGCTTCGATCTGAGGAAAGGCGAGACCCTGGGGCTGGTGGGCGAATCCGGCTCGGGCAAGAGCGTAACCAGCAAGGGCATCATCCGGCTGCTGCAGTCCCCGCCCGCCAGGATAAAAGGAAAAATCCTGCTGGGTGAAACCGACCTGCTGGCCCTGAGTGAGCAGGAAATGTGCTCCTACCGGGGCAACCGCATCTCGATGATCTTTCAGGAGCCCATGGTCAGCCTGAACCCGCTGTTTTCCATCGGCAACCAGCTGGGCGAGGTGGTGCGCCTCCACGACCCCTGCCCCAGGCAGGAGCGCGAGCGCCGGGTGGTGGAGATGCTGCGCACCGTGGGCATCCCCTCCCCCGAAACCCGGCTGCACCAGTACCCGTTTGAGCTGTCCGGCGGCATGCGCCAGCGTGTCATGATCGCCATGGCCCTGCTGTGCAAGCCGGAGGTACTGATCGCCGACGAGCCCACCACAGCCCTGGACGTGACGATCCAGGCCCAGATTCTGGACCTGCTGCGCCAGATCAAGGCGGACCTGGGCACCTCCATCATCCTGATCACCCACGACCTGGGCGTAATCGCCGAAATGGCCGACACGGTGGCGGTGATGTACGCGGGCAGCATTGTGGAAACCGCCCCGGTGCGGGAGCTGTTCCGCAACCCGCGCCACCCCTACACCCAGGGGCTGCTGGGCTCGGTGCCGGGCATGCACGACGCGGAAAGCGAGCTGGAGACCATCGAGGGCAACGTACCCAGCATCTACCGGCTGCCCCCCGGCTGCGTGTTCCACAACCGCTGCAAATACGCCATGCCGGTGTGCTGCGAAAGCGAGCCCGAAATCACTGTGGACGGCGCGCGCGCCGTCAAATGCTGGCGGTGTACCGGACGCGGGGGGAGGCAAGGCCATGAATGAGATAACAGGCGGCGAGCTTCTGATGGAGGTGCGCGGCGTTAAGAAGTGGTTCCCGGTGAGGCGCGGCCCTTTCGGCAAAAACAAGGGCTACGTGAAAGCTGTGGATGACATCAACCTGACCATCAACCGGGGCGACACGCTGGCCCTGGTGGGCGAGTCCGGCTGCGGCAAATCCACGCTGGCCCGGGTGCTCCTGCGGCTGATCGAGCCCACAGGCGGCGAGGTGCTGTTCCGCGGGCGGGATATCGCCGGGCTGCCGCCCGCCGCGCTGCGGGCTGTCCGCCGGGATATGCAGATCATCTTCCAGGACCCCTACGCCTCGCTGAATCCGCGCATGCGGGTGCGGAACATCCTGGCCGAGCCCTACCTGATCCACGGCTTGGCCGACGTGCGGCAGGCCCGGAAAAAGGCCGAGGCCCTGCTGGACCTGGTGGGTCTGAACCAGGACAGCATGGGCAAGTTCCCCCACGAATTCTCGGGCGGCCAGCGCCAGCGGATCTGCATCGCCAGGGCCCTGGCCGTAGAGCCCAAGCTGATCGTGTGCGACGAATGTGTGTCGGCGCTGGATGTGTCGATCCAGGCGCAGATCATCAACCTGCTCATGCGGCTGCAAAAGCAGCTGGACCTGACACTGGTGTTCATCTCCCACGACCTGCGGGTGGTGCGGCACATCTCCAGCCATGTGGCGGTGCTTTACCTGGGCAAGATCGTGGAGCACGCCCCCAAGCAGGTGCTGTTTGAGCGCCCCCGCCACCCCTACACCAAGGCACTGCTCTCGGCGGTGCCGGTGGCCGACCCGGATGCCGAGCGCGGCCGCACGGTGCTGCAGGGCGACCTGCCCAGCCCCATCAACCTACCCGGCGGATGCAGCTTTCACACCCGCTGTCCCCAGGCGAGCCCGGACTGCGCCAAGGACGCCCCGGCGCTGCTGGAGGCGGCCCCCGGCCATCTGTGCCGCTGCCCTTATACCCAGGGGAACCCCTGATCGATTCAGGTGCTTCCCAAGAAAAGGAGCAAATACCATGACCAAGACCGAGCGCATCAAGGCCGCCATAGACGGCAAGCGCCCCGACATGATCCCCTATTCCCTGTGGTCCCACTTTCCCGGCGTGGACATGGACCCGGTGAGGCTGGCCGAGCACACCTGGGAATTCTATAAAAAGCTAAACGTGGACTTCATCAAGACCATGAGCAACGGCATGTACGCCATCGAGGACCTGGGCTGCGAGATCGACTACTCCGAGGTTGCAAAGGGCGGCGTGGCCAAGGTGACGCACACGCCGGTAAGCGAGGTGGACGACTGGAACAGCGTGCCCGCCGCCCACATTGGCAAGGGGGCCCTTGCACGGGAGCTCGCCTCGCTGGAGCTGCTGCTGGAAAGGCTGCGCCGTGAGGGCGAGGACGTACCGGTGGTGTTCACGGTGTTCAGCCCGCTCACCACCGCCGACAAGCTCTCAGGCAAGCGGCTTCTGCGGCACATCGCCGAAGGCGGCGGCGGGGCGGTGCACGCGGCGCTGGACCGCATCACCGAAAGCACCTGCGCCCTTGCGCGCAGGGCCGTGGAGCTGGGGGCCGCCGGGGTGTTCCTGGCCTCCCAGATGAGCGGCTACGACGTGATGGGCGAAGCGCTCTACCGGGAGTACGGCGTCCCCTATGACCTGCGGGTGCTGCAAGCCTCGGGCGGCTGGTTCAACGCGCTGCACGCCCACGGTGACAACATCCTGTTCGGCGTGCTCAAGGATTACCCGGTGCACGCTCTCAACTGGCATGTGTGGGAAAGCCCCCCCGACCCGGATGAGGGCCACGACCTTGCGGCCAAGTGCATCATGGGCGGCATCAAGCGCATGGATGTGACGAACCGGAACAAAAACGCGGTGCGCAGCCAGATTTACCGCACCGTAAAGGCGCTGGACGGCGCCGGCCTGATTCTGACGCCGGGCTGCGTGATTCGCCACCCGCTGGACGAGGAAATGCTGGCCTTTGTGCGGCAGGCAAAGGACGATGTGGAGCAGGCGCTTTTCGCCAGGTCCGACATTGATTAGGGGGAACAGAGCATGCAAAATGTGATCACCGTATCCGGCTCCGCCCACGAGCAGGGCGTCCGGCAGGGCGAGGCGCTGCGGGAGCTGATCGCCAAAAATGTGGTGTGCGTGAAAGAGAGCTTGGCCAAAAGCGGCGTGGACATGGATTTCTACCGCGCCTATGTGGCGCGCAACGCCAAATTCATGGAGGACAACCACCCGAACCTGACGCAGGAGATCGAGGGCATCGCCCGGGGCAGCGGCCTGCCCCTCGACGACATCCTGGCGCTGAATATCCCGGCCTACTTCCTGACCAGGTACTTCGGCCAAGAGTGCAGCATGCTGCTGGCCAGGGGCGCCGCCACGGCCGACGGCTGCACCTATCTGATCAAAAACCGGGACATGAGCACCTGGATTGAGCAGGCCGTGATCAAGCGCGCGCTGGACAGCGTGGAGCTGGTGGAAATAAGCGGCGCGGGTACTGTCACCTACCCGGCCAACGGCATGAACAGCCACGGCTTGGCGCTGGCCACCACCGGTTTCTGGTCCGACGACGCCAGGCCGGACCTTGCGGACGCGGACACCGCCCACATCTTCGTGAATATCCGCATTTTGCTGGAAGAGTGCCGCACGGTGCGGGATGTACTGGAGCGGCTGAAAGCCTACCCGCGCATGAACGGCCTGAACATCATCGCCGCCGACCGGGACGAGGCCGTGGTCATCGAAACCACGCGGGACACCCTGCACGTGCAGCGGGACGACGGCTCCGGCATCCTCTACCGCACGAACCACTACCTTTCCCCGGACATCGCGCACCTGAACCCGCCCGAGAGCGAGTACCCCTCCACTTTTCTGCGACACGCCCGCATCGGCCGGATGCTGGCGCAGTGCGGCCAGAAGCTGCGCTTTCAGGACCTGTGGCGCGTCATGTCCGACCACGAGGACGGCGTGAACGGCATCTGCCGCCACCCGCGGGAGGAGGCGCCCGCCTGGACAGCCTCCACCAGCATGGTGGTGCTGGAGGACCTTGAGGCATTTACCAGCCTGGGCAACCCCTGCCGGAGCCTGCGCCGCGCGAAGCTATCGGAGAAGAGGTGACAGTCATGGAGGCAAAGCAATACGTAAACGCCAGAATCGAGACCCTGCGCCGCAGGCTGGAGGAGCGGGAGCTGGACGCGGCGCTGCTGGTAAAGCCCGAGAACGTGTTTTACTTCAGCGGCTTTAACCCGGTGCTCAACAGCCACCCGGTTTTTGTGATCATCACAAGGCAAAGCGCCTGCCTGCTGGTGCACAGCATCCGCTGTGACCACGCAAGGGAGGAGGGCGCGCTGGATACGGTGCACCTCTACGGGAAATGGGGGGCCAGCGTGCCGCTGGCGCAGAAGCCTGTCGACGCTGTCCGGGAGATTCTGGGGGGCGGCCCGCTGCGGTTGGGCCTGGAGCTGGACAGCGTGAGCGTAAAGCTCCACCGGAATTTGAGCGAGGCGCTGGATATTGCCGGCGTCCAGGACCTGGCGGACAACATTAGGACCATGAAGATCGTCAAGGACGCCTGCGAAATCGAAAACATCCGAAAGGCGGCCCGCCTGGTGGACGCCGGGGTGAAGACAGCCATCCGCTTCCTGGAGCAGGGCCGCTCGGAGGCTGAGGCCTGCACCGAGGGCCAGTACCGCATGCGGCGGATCTGGAGTGAGGAGTTCCCGCAGGCGGAGGTCTGCGGCTTTGGTACCTCGGAGGGCGGCATGATCGACAGCCTGCACGTGTGGTGCCTGTCGAACGAGCACATCGCCTACGGCTGCGACTGCCCGCGCCACTACCACCCGGTGGCCGGGGACCTGACGCTGCCCATGGCCTGGGCCAAGGTGAACGGCTACCACGCCGAAAACGAGCGCACCGTGGCCGTAGGCCAGCTCAGCGGCGTGCGAGAGCGGGCCTACGCCGCCATGCTGGAAGCCCGCCAGGCCGTGTTCGATCTGCTGCGCCCCGGCGTGCTGTTCGAGGAGCTATACGAAAAGGCTGGCGGCGTATACACGGCCCACGGCTTTGGCGACATCCTGCCCGGCCGGGTGGGACACGGCGTGGGCAATTCCGCTCATGAGTTTCCGTCGTTGGAGCGGGGCAACAAAATCCCGCTGGCCCCCGGCATGGTGATCACGGTAGAGCCCGGCCTCATGGACAAGCGCTGGGGCGGCGCGCGCCATTCGGACACCGTGCTGATCACCGGAACCGGCTACGAGCGCCTGACCGCGCTGGAGCGCGGCCCTATCCGCATTGACCCGCCCGCCGCACAATAGACCTGTATACAATAGACCTGTTCTAAAACCCTCTCGCAACGTCTAAGCGAAGTGTTCCAGAACAGGTCTAATAACGAGAAATGTCAGCCCGGCGGGCATTACCAGGAGGATTACCCATGGAGCGAAACAGCGGCGAATACGGCTTGTACCTGTCGGTGCTGCGGGAGGAACTGATCCCCGCGATGGGCTGCACCGAGCCCATCGCCATCGCGCTGGCGGCGGCCAGGGCCCGGGAGGTGCTGGGGGAACTGCCCGACGAGATTACGGCGGCCTGCAGCGGCAACGTGATCAAGAACGTCAAGGGCGTGGTGGTGCCCGGGACCGGCAATCTGCGGGGCATCGAAACCAGCGCGGTGCTGGGGGCCGTGGGCGGCGATGCACAGCGGCAGCTGGAGGTGCTGTCCGCTGTGACCCCGGACCACGTGGAGCAGACAAAGGCGCTGCTGGAAAAAGGCATCTGCAGGGTAGAGATCCTGCGCGGCTCCACCGGCCTGCACATTGTGGTCACCGCGAAAAAAGGGGGCCGCACCGCGCTGGTGGAGATCCACGGTCACCACACCAACATCGTGCGCATCGAGAAAGACGGCGAGGTTCTGTATGAGCGGGAAAAAGGCGAGACCCCCCAGGCGGACACCGCCGACCGGGGCCGCATGAGCGTGGAGGGCATCCACGACTTTGCGAACAGCGTGGACCTGGAGGACGTGCGCGCCCTGCTGGACACCCAGATCGAGTACAACACCCGCATCGCCGAGGAGGGTCTGCGCCACAGCTACGGCGCAAACGTGGGGGCCACACTGCTGCAGAGCTGCGGCGACGACGTGCGCGTGCGTGCCCGGGCCTGGGCCGCCGCCGGGTCAGACGCCCGCATGAGCGGCTGCGAGCTGCCGGTGATCATCAACTCGGGCAGCGGCAACCAGGGGCTCACCGCCTCGCTGCCGGTGATCAAGTACGCCGAGCATCTGGGTTCCCCGCGGGAAAAGCTCTACCGGGCACTGTGCATGAGCAACCTGACCGCCATCCACCAGAAGACCGGCATCGGCCGCCTTTCCGCCTACTGCGGCGCGGTCAGCGCGGCCTGTGGCAGCGGCGCGGGCATCGCCTATTTGCAGGATGCGGGCCTGGATGTGATCGGCAAGACCATCGTGAATACGCTGGCCAATGTGTCGGGCATCGTCTGCGACGGTGCAAAAGCCTCCTGCGCGGCCAAGATCGCCTCGGCCGTGGACGCGGCGCTGCTGGGGCTCAACATGGCCGAGCGCGGCCAGACCTTCGGCGTGGGCGAGGGCATTGTGAAGTCCACTGTGGAGGACACGCTGCGCAGCGTGGGACGGCTTGCCAACCGGGGCATGCGAGAGACCGACACGGAAATCCTGGAAATCATGGTGGAGGAGTCCAATAAATTTGGGGATTGACAATTCCCCGGCTTCGATCTATAATGATAAAAACAAAATACACCCAAACCGTAGAAGCGGAGATAACGGTGCGACGTGCAGTTACAGAGAGCGGGGGATGCTGGAAACCCCGTACAACGCAGTGCATCAAATGGACCGCCGAGGGCGCAGTCAAAGGGGGCTTTCCCTGAGTATTCTGCGACGTGACGCATACGTAAGTTGCGAGGAATATGTTTGTATTCCGCAGAGCGCGCGGGCTTTTGCCCGTGAAGCAAGGTGGCACCGCGAGTGATTTTATTCACCCGTCCTTGACTTTTTAGTTTAGGACGGGTGTTTTGTTTTGCAAAAAAGGAGGTATGTACCATGATCACACCAACCCTGGAGGAGGCACGCCGCCTGGCTCCCGGACACACGGTGGTCCCCGTGGCCATGGAGCTGTTCTCGGACATGAAAACCTCGGTGGAAATCCTAAGGACACTTCGCGCCCGCAGCAGCCGCTATTATATACTCGAAAGTGTCAAAAGCAGCGACAGCTGGGGCCGCTACTCCTTTCTGGGCTACGACCCCACCTTGACCGTCACTGGCGCGGACGGCACCGTCACGGTGCGGAACGGCGCCGCCGAAACCCGCGCGGAGGACCCTGTCAAGGTGCTGCGGGAGACGCTGGCCCGCTACAAAAGCCCCCGCATCCCCGGCCTGCCCCCCTTTACCGGCGGCTTTGTGGGCTACCTGTCCTACGAGTTCATGCAGTGCTTCGAGCCGTCCCTGCGGCTGCGGGCCCGGAACGACGAGGGCCTCGCCGACTTCCACCTGATGCTCATGGACAAGGTGATCGCTTTCGACCACTACAGGCAGAAGATTTTCCTGATCGTCAACGTGCCGGTGGAGGACCTGGAGTCCGGCTACATCCGGGGCGTGACCACCCTCAAGGACATGGAGCGGGTGATCCTGGCGCACACCCCGGCCGAATCTGGCCCCGCCCCCCGCTGCGGTGAATTCACCCCCGCGTTTTCCAAGGACCGGTTCTGCGCCATGGTGGAGAGAGTCAAGGAGCACATCCGGGAGGGGGACATCTTCCAGGCGGTGCTGTCCAACCGCTTCACCGCCCCTTTCAGCGGCGACCTGTTGGAGACCTACCGGATGCTGCGCACCACCAACCCCTCCCCCTACATGGTCTACATGCACCTGGATGACCTGGAGATTGCCGCCGCCGCCCCCGAGACGCTGATCTCCCTGCGAGACGGCGTGCTCAGCACCTATCCGCTGGCCGGCACCTGCCCCCGGGGCGAAACCGAGGAGGAGGACGCCCGCCTGACCAGCGCCCTGCTGCGGGATGAAAAGGAGCTGGCCGAGCACGACATGCTGGTGGACTTGGGCCGCAACGACCTGGGCAAGGTCAGTGTCTTCGGCACCGTAAAGGTGGAGGAGTACCGCGCCGTCAAGCGGTTCTCTCATGTGAGCCACATCGCCTCCAGGGTCACGGGACGCCTGCGGGAGGATATGGACGCGGTGGACGCCCTGGGCGCTACCCTGCCCGCCGGCACCTTGTCCGGCGCGCCCAAGAAGCGGGCCTGCGAGATCATCGACGGCCTGGAGGGCGTGCGGCGCGGCGTATATGGCGGCGCCATGGGCTATATCGACTTCGCCGGCAATATGGATATGTGCATCGGCATCCGCATGGCGGTGCTCAAGGACAGCAAGGTCCTGGTGCAGAGCGGCGCGGGCATCGTAGCAGACAGCGTGCCCGCACGGGAGCACCGGGAGATCATGAACAAGGCCCGGGCGATCATGGACGCCCTGACCAACAATTGCGAGGTGTAGCGCCATGGTTCTTTTGATCGACAACTACGACAGCTTCTCCTACAACCTGTACCAGATTGTAGGGGACATTACGCCGGATATCCGCGTGATCAAAAACGACGCCATGGACGCGCGGGACATCCTGGCTCTGCGCCCCTCCCACCTGATTCTCTCCCCCGGCCCCGGCCGGCCGGCGGACGCGGGCGTGTGCGAGGAGCTGGTGCTGGCAGCCCTGGGAAAGGCGCCGCTGCTGGGTGTCTGCCTGGGGCATCAGGCCATCTGCGAGGCCCTGGGGGCCCGCGTCACCTACGCCAAAACCCTGATGCACGGCAAGAGAAGCACGGTGCACATCGCCAACGGCAACCCCGTTTTCCGCGGGCTGCCGCCGCTTATGCAGGCCGGCCGCTACCACTCGCTGGCCGCCGACCGGTCCACCCTGCCCGACGAGCTGCTGGTGATTGCCGAGGACGACGACGGCGAGGTCATGGGGGTTAAGCATAAGGACCACCATGTCTACGGCCTTCAGTTCCACCCCGAATCCATCCTGACGCCGGACGGGGCCCGCATTCTGGAAAATTTTATACAAATAGGGGGTGCTTAGTATGATTAAACAAGCGGTATACGATATTCTGGCCGGGCGCAACCTGGACCTGGACACCACCCGCACCGTGATGCTGCAGATGATGGAGGGCAAGGCCACCGACGCCCAGATGGGCGCCTTTCTGACCGCCATGCGCCTCAAGGGAGAGACCATCGACGAGATTACGGCCTGTGCCAGGGTCATGCGGGAAAAGTGCGTGAAGCTCCGCCCCGAAACCGACGTGCTGGACATTGTAGGCACCGGCGGCGACGAGCTCTACTCTTTCAACATCTCCACTGTCTCCTCCTTTGTGGTGGCGGCGGGCGGCGTGCCGGTGGCCAAGCATGGAGGCCGCAGCGTGTCCAGCAAGTGCGGCAGCGCCGACATGCTGGAGGCGCTGGGTGTGAACATCAACCTGACCGCCGCCCAGAGCGAGAAAATCCTGTCGGAAATCGGCATCTGCTTTATGCTGGCCCAGGTGTATCACGCCGCCATGAAGCATGTGGCCCACGTGCGCCGGGAGCTGGGGGTGCGCACCATCTTCAACATCCTGGGGCCGCTGTCCAACCCGGCCGGGGCCAACTTTCAGCTGCTGGGCGTCTACGACGAAAACCTGGTGGAGCCGCTGGCCAGCGTGCTCTGCAATCTGGGGGTCAAGCGGGCCATGGTGGTGCACGGCCACGACGGCTTGGACGAGATCACGCTGACCGGCACCTCCACCATCTGCGAGGTGGCGGACGGCCGGCTAAACAGCTACTTTATCACCCCCGAGCAGTTCGGGCTGTCCCGCTGCGCGCTGCGGGACCTGGTGGGCGGCGACCCGGCCGAAAACGCCGCCATCGCCCGGCGCATCCTTTCGGGGGAGCGGGGCCCCAAGCGGGATACGGTGGTGCTCAACGCCGCCTGCTGCCTGTATATGGGGCACGATCATATCACGATGCGGGAGTGTGTGCGCATGGCCCAGGAGCTGATCGACTCCGGCAGCGCCATGGAGAAGCTGAAAGACTTCATCCGCCTGACAGGGGAGGTGGCGGCGTGAGCGTGCTGGACGAAATTGTGGCCGCCACCAAAATCCGGGTGGCGCGGGACAAGGCGGCGCAGCCCCTGGCGGAGCTGGAGGAGCGGGCCGCCGCCTCGAAAAGGGTGCCTTTTGTGTTCGAGAAAGCGCTGGCAGAACCCGGCATGTCCTTTATCTGCGAGGTCAAACGGGCCTCCCCCTCCAAGGGGATGATCGCGGAGGACTTCCCCTACCTGGACATCGCGGCGGACTATGCGTCCGCCGGGGCCGCCGCCATCTCGGTGCTCACCGAACCGGACTTCTTTCTGGGCAGCGACCGCCATCTGCTGGAGATCCGCCGGACAGTGGACACACCGCTGCTGCACAAGGACTTTGTGATCGACCCCTACCAGATCGTCCAGGCCAGGGCCCTGGGGGCGGACGCCGTGCTGCTGATCTGTGCCCTGCTCCCACCGGAGGAGCTGGGGGAGTTTCGGGCGCTGGCCGACAGTCTGGGCCTTTCCTGCCTGGTGGAGGCCCACGACGAGGCCGAGCTCCAAATGGCGCTGGACGCCGGGGCCCGGGTGGTGGGGGTGAACAACCGGGACCTGCACACATTTCAGGTGGACACCAGCAACAGCATCCGGTTGCGGGCCATTGCGCCGCCCGAGATACTGTTCGTGGCGGAAAGCGGGGTGTCCCGCGCTGGGGACGCGGCGCTGCTGCGCCGGCACGGTGTGGACGCGGTGCTGGTGGGCGAGGCGCTGATGCGCAGCCCCGACAAGCAGGCGGCGCTGCGGGCGCTGCGCACAGAGGAGGGCGAGCCGTGACCAAGGTAAAAATCTGCGGGCTGCGCAGCGAGCAGGACATCGCCTGCGCCAACCGCTGCCTGCCCGACTACGTAGGCTTTGTATTCGCGGACAGCAAGCGCAGGATCAACGCCGAAACCGCCCGCGGCCTCAAGAAGCAGCTGGACTACCGCATTCAGGCGGTGGGGGTGTTCGTCAACCAGGGCATCGACCTGATCACGCGGCTGTGCCGACAGGGTGTCATTGACTGTGTGCAGCTTCACGGCGACGAGGACGAGACCTACATCAGGGCGCTGAGAGAGTCGGTGTCCCACAGGATTATCAAAGCGGTGGGGGTGGCCGGCGCGCTGCCCGTCCTGCCCGTGTCCCCGGACTACCTGCTGTTTGACACGGCATCCGCCCAGCGCGGAGGCACCGGGAAAAGCTTTGACTGGCAGGTGCTGGAGGACCACTCCGGGCCACCCTACTTTTTGGCGGGGGGGCTGGACAGCCACAATGTGGCACAGGCCGTGGAGCGGCTCCACCCCTACTGCGTGGACGTGAGCAGCGGCGTGGAGACAGACGGCCGCAAGGACCCTGAAAAAATAGATCGCTTTATAAAGCGGGCAAGGGGGATGCTGTAATGGAAAGCGGCAGATATGGAATCTACGGCGGGCAGTATGTGCCCGAAACACTCATGAGCGCGGTGCGGGAGCTGGAGGAAGCCTATGAACGCTGTCGATGCAATCCGGAGTTCCAGGCGGAGCTGAAAGAGCTCTTCGACAACTACGCGGGGCGGCCCTCGCTGCTCTACTACGCCAAAAACATGACGGGGGACATCGGCGGCGCTAAAATTTACCTCAAGCGGGAAGATCTGAACCACACCGGCTCCCACAAGATCAACAACGTGCTGGGGCAAACGCTGATGGCCAAGAAAATGGGCAAGACCCGCGTGATCGCCGAAACCGGCGCCGGGCAGCACGGCGTGGCCACCGCCACCGCCGCCGCCCTGCTGGGGCTGGAATGCGAGGTGTTCATGGGACGGGAGGACGTGGAGCGCCAGGCCCTGAACGTATACCGCATGCGGCTGCTGGGCGCGCGGGTGCATACGGTCACCTCGGGCACCATGACTCTCAAGGACGCAGTCAGCGAGACCATGCGGGAGTGGACTCGCCGCGTGGCCGACACCCACTATGTGCTTGGCTCGGTCATGGGGCCCCATCCTTTCCCCATGATCGTGCGGGACTTCCAGGCTGTGATCGGCCGGGAGATCAGGGCCCAGCTGATGGAACGGGAGGGCAGACTGCCCGACGCCGTGGTGGCCTGTGTGGGGGGCGGCTCCAACGCCATGGGCAGCTTTTACGACTTCATCGGGGACCCGTCGGTGCGGCTGATTGGCTGCGAGGCCGCCGGCGAGGGGGTGGACACCGACCGGCACGCCGCCACCATAGCCAAGGGCACCACCGGCGTGCTGCACGGCATGAAGAGCTTATTCTGTCAGGACGAATACGGCCAGATCATGCCGGTGTACTCGATCTCGGCCGGACTGGATTACCCGGGCATCGGCCCCGAGCATGCCCAGCTGCACGCCACGGGGCGGGCGGAGTACGTGCCGGTCACCGACCGGGAGGCTGTGGAGGCCTTTGGCTACCTTTCCCGCACCGAGGGCATCATCCCGGCGGTGGAATCGGCCCACGCGGTCTCTTATGCCGCAAAGCTGGCGGGAACCATGGGCCGCGGCCGGATCGTGGTGGTCTGCCTGTCCGGCCGGGGGGACAAGGATGTGGCGGCCATTGCCAGATACAAGGGGGAGGATCTCTATGAATAAAATCAGCGACGCTTTCGCGGGCAAAAAGGCCTTTGTGGCCTATCTGATGGCAGGGGACCCCACGCTGGAGAAATCCGCCGAGTATATTCTGGCGGCCCAGCGGGCCGGGGCCGCCCTGATTGAGGTGGGTATCCCGTTTTCCGACCCGATCGCCGAGGGTGAGGTGATCCAGGGGGCCAGCGTGCGGGCTCTGGCGGCCGGCACGACCTTGGAGGGCGTATTCCAGATGCTCGCGTCCATCAAGGATCGGCTCACGGTGCCGGTGGTGTTCATGACCTACCTGAATCCGGTGTTTGTGTACGGCTGCGACCGATTCTTCGCCCGCTGCGGGGAATGCGGAGTTTGCGGCATCATCATCCCCGATCTGCCCTTTGAGGAGCGGGACGAGGTGCAAAGGGACGCGGCGCGCCACGCGGTCGAGCTCGTCACCATGGTGGCGCCCACCTCCAGCGAGCGCGTCGGGCGCATCGCAAAATCCGCCGAGGGCTTTATCTACCTGGTGTCCTCGCTGGGGGTCACCGGCATGCGCAGCGAGATCACCACCGACATCCCGGGTATGGTGCAAGAAATTCGGCGATGTACCGACCTGCCTGTAGCCGTGGGCTTTGGCATCTCCACGCCGGAGCAAGCCGGAGCCTGCGCCCGCGACGCCGACGGCGTGATCGTGGGCAGCGCCATTGTCAAGCTGATTGCGCGGCACGGCGAAGACGCCGGGAAAGCCCTTGAGTCCTACATTGCCTCGATGAAAGCCGCCACGCGAATTTGATCCGTCAACACGAATCCCCCGGGCGTCGCCCGGGGGATTCGCTATCACGTCCTGTCAGTCGCCCCGCTGCGCAAATGTTACAGTACAGCGCTTGCCCAGCTTTTTGCTCAGCTCGTCCACCGCTTCCCGTGTCACATCGTTCCCCGAGATGTCCAGCCTCTTCACCGCTTTCAAGCCCTGCAGCTGTACAAGGTCGGTGACGCGGTTGTTTGGCAGGTCGATGGTCTTCAGGTTCTTGAGCTCCAGCAAAGGGCTTGTATTGGCGATCTGGTTGTCCCCGGCGTGCAGGTATTGCAGCTTGGCCAGATTTCTGACCGCCGAAAGATCGGTAATCTGGTTTTTGGTGATGTCCAGCCGCACCAGATTTGTCAGGCTCTCCACGCCGTCCAGGCTTTTCAGCCGGTTGTTGGACACATCCAGCAGCGAAAGGTCCTCCAGCCCCGACAGCGGCGTCAGGTCGGTGATGCGGTTGCTGTCCAGCCGCAGCTTCAACAGCCCTGTCAGCCCGGAAAGGGGCGTAAGATCGCTGATGCGGTTGCTGTGCAGGTCCAGCTCAGCCAAATTGGGCAGGTTTTTGAGCTGCTCCAGGTCGCTTACGCTGTTGATGTCCATTTTCAGCACCCTCAACCTGGGGAAGTTGTCGTCGAAATGAAAGCTTACCAGGCGGTTCCGGCGCAGGTCCAGCTCCCGCAGTTCCCTCATAACCAGGATAGGCCCGTAGTCGCTGATGGCGTTGTTGTACAGCACCAGCACGCGCACCTTGGTCAAATTGGAAAATGCGCTGATATCTGTAATGTTGGGGTTGTTGTACAGCATAAGCTGAATGATGTCGGTCAGCTCACCCAGCGGCGCCACATCGGAAAGCTGGGTGTCCGAAATGGTCACGCTGGCCAGCTGCGGATAATGCACAAGGTCGCCGAGCCGCTGTACCGGCGCAAGGCCCATGTCGGTCATGGCCCACACATCCCCGTTGTTGAACTGGATAAACCGGTCCTTAATGACGATCAGCCGCACGGCTTTCAGGTCGCTGGCCAAAAGCGGCGCGCTGTCGCCGCGCCCCAAGTAGGCGCGCGTCACGGCCTCCAGCGTCGGGTCCTCCCAGACCACCTCGTAGTCGTAGGGGTCTGTCTCCTGCTTTTGCGTGCAGCCGGTTGGCAGCAGGATCAGCACGGCCGCCAAAAACGCGCAGACGATCTTTCCCATCCATCGCTTCATCACGTGCCGCCCCTTTCCGCTCATATCATCGCCACCGGAGCGATAGGCTGGATTTTGGTGTGCAGCTCCGCCGATTTTATCTTGTAATTCCGCCGGTAGTTCCCCGCGATGCGCTCCACAACCATTTCGCAGTCCTCCAAGGACCTGGAGGGCAGGATCAGCACATACTGGGTGGTCGAAAAGCGCGCGTACACATCGCACCGGCGGGTGCTCTCGCGGATTACCCTGAACAGCCCGTCCATCACTTTCTTGCGGGTGTCGCTGTCGGGGGAGCCCCCCTGGAGGCTGGTCACAGTGAGCAGCCCCACGAACACCTGATGTCCCATGCGGGGCGCCGAACGAGCCTGCATCTGATAGATGTTCTTGAACGCCTCGTACTCACAGTAAAAGGCCCCGTCGAAGCACTCGGCCTCCATGAGGTCCTGCTGGATGATGTCGATGTCGATTTCCGCGCTGTGGTCTGCTTTCGACATCTGGCGGTAGAGGTTGCGCAGCGCGGTCGAGGGGCCCACACCCAGCTCGTGCAAAAACAGGTCGGTCACAAATTTGTAGTGATCGATGGCCTTGGACTGCTGCCCCTGCCGGATCAGCGAAAGGATCAGGTATTTGTGGGTATTCTCCTCAAACTGGTCGATCGTCAGCGCGCGTTTGCAGATCATCTCCACATCGGCGAACCGCTCCTGCTCCACCAGCAGGCGCAGCACCTCGTACACGCACTTAAAGTATATGGAGTGGTAGTAGCTGGCCACCGGCACCATCCAGCCCCGGTAGTTGGATGATAGCAAAAAGTCGCCCTTATAAAGATCAATGGCTTTCATGTAGTTTTCAATGCGGTAATCCAGAGGGTTCGAGGAATTGGACGCTCTTTTGTGGCAGACCTCGAATTCCTCGGCGTCCACTATGCACTCCAGGCTATTGTTCCACTGGTAGCCGCCCTTGCTGAAAGTGATGATCCTCTTTGCAAAGGGTATGCCGTAGCTGGACAAAACGGTCCGCACCCGGTATGCCAGGTTTTTCAGCGCGCTGACAGGGTTTTCGATTTCATTCTCCTCCCACAGGGCCTGCACCAGCTGATCCTGTGAGATGGTCTTTTGACGAAACGTGATCAAGTATTCTAAAAAATTCCAAAGTTGGTAACTTCTGGCATTTGAATCGCGAATGACAACTTCACCCATCGTAATGGTGAAACCCCCGAACATCTCTACCCTGATCGGCAGCGCGTTTTGCTCATTTAAGACTGACTGCATGTGCAATCACCTCAATTATCCTCATTCTCCAAGATAGACAGGAACGCCTCGCGCAATATGTGCCAGTCTGCCAACATGAATTACCGGCCAATTTTGCGCGGTAAGCCCCCCAAAACCTCCCGGTTCCGGGTTGCGTTTTATGCCCTTTCATTATATAATAAAGGAGCATAAAACGCAAATATTTTTAGACATCCGCCGGGGAGGTCGTCGCCATTAACATGCTGGATCTTCTAGCGGTCAATTAGAATCCCGCGAAAACGCAAGCATTTCCGCGTTTTTCGCGGGATTCTCGCATGTAATGCGAAATAGCGCCAAAATTTACGGAAAAACAAGGAAAATTCTTGACTTTTGCGATAAATATGGTATAGTAACCTTGCTGATTGCGGGCCAACTCGCGGGTTGGCCCGCACAACCGTGATGGCCGCGGCCCGCGGCCTTGAGATTGGGGGATGTATAGTTGAACGAAAATGTGCTGATCGCCCTGCGTGGTATCGTGGTGTCCTATGATGGGGAACGTGTTCTGAGCGGCATTAATCTGTCGATACACGACAAGGAGTTCGTCACTTTCCTGGGGCCCTCGGGCTGCGGAAAGACAACCACCCTGCGCATTATCGGCGGCTTTGTGGATGCCGATGAGGGGGACGTTTTTTTTGACGGCAAGCGCATCAACGACCTGCCTCCCCACAAGCGCCAGGTGAACACCGTGTTTCAGAAATACGCGCTGTTCCCGCATTTGAACGTGTATGAAAACATCGAATTCGGCCTGAAGATATCGGGCGTGTCCGACGCCGAGCGCAAAGCCCGCATCCGGGAGATGCTGGCGCTCGTGAACCTGGTCGGGTACGAAACCCGCCATGTAAACCAGCTTTCGGGCGGACAGCAACAGCGTGTTGCCATTGCGCGGGCACTGGTGAACCACCCCAAGGTGCTGCTGCTGGACGAGCCCCTGGGGGCACTGGACCTGAAGCTGCGCAAGGAGATGCAGGTGGAGCTCAAACGCATTCAGCAGTCGATGGAAATTACGTTTATCTACGTCACCCACGACCAGGAGGAGGCTCTCACCATGTCCGACCGGGTGGTGGTGATGAAAGACGGAAGCATCCTGCAAATCGGCACGCCCCAGGACATTTACAACGAGCCGGTCAACGCCTTTGTAGCCGACTTTATCGGCGAGAGCAACATCCTGGACGGCATCATGCGCAGGGACTATGTGGCCGAGTTCGCCGGCGCGGTGTTCGACTGCGTGGACAAGGGCTTTGAAGAAAATGAGCGGGTCGAGGTGGTGATCCGCCCCGAGGACATCAAGGTGGTCCCGGCGCAGGAGGGCGCGCTGCGCGGCATTGTGGAAAGCATCATCTTCAAGGGCGTGCATTATGAGATGACCGTGGACGGCCACGGCTACAAGTGGATGATTCACTCCACCTTGAGCCAGCAGCCCGGCGCCGAAATTGGTATGAGCCTGTACCCCGAGGACATCCACATCATGAAGCGCACGGAGGACGAGTGATGAAAAGGAATTCAGCCTCTACCGTGTTGGCGCTGCCCTATGTGGTGTGGATGTGCATTTTTATTGTGGCGCCGCTGATCCTGGTGGCTTTCTTCGCCTTTACCACCTCCGACGGGGCGTGGACACTGGACAACGTGTCCCGCGTGGGGGAATTCACCCCGATTTTGATGCGATCCATCTGGCTGGCGGCCATTTCCACCATCGTCTGCCTTGTCATCAGCTACCCCCTGGCTTACATCATCTCCCGGTCGCAGGGGGCTCGCAGGCGCACGCTGGTTATGCTGACCATGCTGCCCATGTGGATGAATTTTTTGCTGCGCACCTACGCCTGGATGACGCTGCTGGAGAAAAACGGCATCATCAACCGGCTGCTGGAATTCATCGGCTTGGGGCCGTTCCAGATGATCAACACGGGCGGAGCCGTGGTGCTGGGCATGGTGTACAACTACGTGCCCTTTATGATTCTGCCCCTGTACTCGATCATGACCAAGATCGACAACACCACGCTGGAGGCCGCCCAGGACCTGGGCGCCAACTGGCGGCAGATCTTTTTGCGCATCCTGCTGCCGCTGAGCGCACCGGGCATCAAAACCGGCGTGACGATGGTGTTTGTGCCGGCTGTCTCCACCTTTTTGATTTCCCGCATGCTGGGCGGCGGTGGCAACCTGCTGATCGGCGACCTGATCGACCTGCAGTTTCTGGGCAACGCCTACAACCCCAACCTGGGCGCCGCGATTTCGCTGGTGCTCATGGTGATCATCCTGCTCTTCATGAGCATCTTCAACCAGTTTGGGGATGAGGAGGAAATGGAGGGGATTCTGCTGTGAAAAAGATGCGTTGGTACGCCAAAACCTACGTGGGGGCCATCATGGCTTTCTTCTATCTGCCCATCGCCGTGCTGATCCTCTACTCCTTCAACGAATCCAAGTCCCGCGCCTACTTCACCGGCTTCACGTTTGACTGGTACAGGCGCCTGTTCACTAACGATCTGATCATGCGCTCACTGTGGAACACACTGCTGATCGCCGTGGTGTCGGCGGCGCTGGCCACCATTATCGGCACGGCGGCGGCCATCGGCCTGAACCGCATGAAGAAAGCGGCGCGAAGCGTGATCCTGAACCTGACCTACCTGCCCCTGATCAATCCCGAGATCGTCACAGGCGTATCGATGATGCTGCTGTTTGTCTCTTTTCAGGCCATACTGAGCGGGCTGAACGCCGCCACCGGCGGCGCGGTGAGCCTGGAGCTGGGCTTCGGCTATGTCACATTGATCCTGGCCCACATCACATTCAACATCCCCTACGTGATCCTGAACGTGATGCCCAAGCTGCGTCAGGTGGACACAAGCGTTTACGAGGCCGCGCTGGACCTGGGCTGCAACAACCTCCAAGCATTCACCAAGGTCGTGATCCCCGACATCATGCCCGGCATCACGGCCGGCTTTCTCACTTCCATCACCATGTCGCTGGACGACTTCGTCATCAGCTACTTTGTCAGCGGCCCCACCTCCCAGACGCTGCCCATCACGATCTTCTCAATGATGCGGCGCAAGGTGAGCCCGGAGGTGAACGCGCTGTCCACCATCATCTTCCTGGTGGTGCTGGCGGTTCTGATCCTGGTGAACGTGCTGGAGGCGCGCCGCGAAAAGGCGATGGGCAAGCGATTGGGGGCGGTAAGCCGTGTATAAAAAAATCACATTGCTGCTTGTTCTGCTGCTGCTCGTGCTGCCGGTGCCGGCGGTGCGGGCCCAGGAGGAGGAGGACGGGCTCGAACTTGTGTGCTCCGAGGAGTACTACAGGGCCCTGGACGGGCAGAACATCGCCATCAATGTGTACAACTGGGGCGAGTATATCTCGGATGGTTCCGACGACATGCTAAACGTGAACAAGGCCTTTGAGCAAGCCACCGGCATCCGGGTCTACTACTCCACCTACGCGACCAACGAGGAGCTGTATTCCAAGCTGCGGGGCGGCGGCGCCCAATACGACGTGATCATACCGTCCGACTACATGATCGGCCGCATGATCAGCGAAGGCATGCTGGAACCCCTGGATTTCGCGCATATTCCCAACTACGAATTCATAGACGACAACTTCCGTTACCCGGAGTACGACTCCGAGAACAGGTACTCAGTGCCCTACACCTGGGGCGTGGTAGGCATCATCTACAACACCGACCTTGTATACGAGGATGAAGTCGACAGCTGGGACATTCTGTGGGATGAGCGGTACATGGGGAATATCCTGATGTTTTCCAACCCCCGCGACGCCTTTGCCATCGCGCAGCGGCGGCTGGGCTACTCGCTGAACACCACCGACCCGGCTGAGCTGCAAAGGTGCCTGGAGCTGCTGCAGGATCAGAAGCTGCTGGTGCAGGCCTACGTCATGGACGAGATCTTCGACAAGATGCTGGGCGGAGAAGCCGCCTTGGCCCCCTATTACGCCGGCGACGCATTTACCATGATCGGCGAAAACCCGGCGCTGGACTTCGCCGTGCCCCGGGAGGGCACCAACATCTTTGTGGACGCGGCGTGCATTCCCAGGGGCAGCAAGAACAGGCTGGCGGCTGAAATGTATATCAACTTCCTGTGTGAGCCGGCTGTCAGCGCGGCCAACGGCGAGTACATCGGCTACGCGCTGCCCAGCCAGACCGCCGTGGCCATGCTGGACGACGAGGTGCGGGAAAGCCCGGTGGCCTATCCGCCCCAGAAAGTTGTGGATAACGCTGAGTATTTCGGCGCGCTCCCCCGCGATACCAATCTGCTGATGGACAAAATGTGGACCGAGCTGCTGAGCACCGATGAAAAATACAGCAAATTGTTGATTCCTGTATTTTTAATCCTATCTATAACGGTTTCCGTTCTGATCAATGTAATGCGTGGGCAGCGAAAGCGCAAGCAGAAAAATTATTTTTAGCGAACGGCAACGACATTCAGCCACCAGAAATATTGCAAGAGGACAGGTCATGCACCTGTCCTCTTTTCCGCATCGCCGGGGTGTGTGTCAAGTTTTTATGAAACGAACGTGTCGTGTCCAGGGAAATTATGCTTGTCGCGGCGCAAAAAGCAGGCTGTTTTTTTTAACGCCCCCCTTTACAACCGAAAAGCCTTATGGTATACTAATACTCGGCTTCAAAAGCGCGTCGGGGCCATTTTTTATTTATTCCCTGCGGGTGTAGTTCAATGGTAGAATTCCAGCCTTCCAACGTGAGTGTAGACCGGAATCTTCTACACCAAAAACCACTATATATACACAAATAACTGCCCATACTATACTATATCTTGTAAAATCCCATATCCATACAAAATCTTGTGTGTAATTTCAGTGTGAAATTACACATTTTTTATTTCCACACTATATATTTACCATAAAATTCCATAAAGGGGATAGCCTTTCGACTATCCCCTTGCTTATTTAGAACCTGTCAAAGTAGCTTGCGCTCCGCTCCTTGGTATCATCAAACAGATGTGCATAGGTCTTTTCAATAACCTTAGTTGAATTACCCGACCTTTTCGCTACAATGTCCGCAGTATCTCCCATGTTTATCATAAGGCTTATACCGCTATGTCTTAATCCATGGAGCGGTATATGTTCGAGGTTGTGACGCTTCAAAAAACGTCCAAACCACTGCGTTATTGATGTAGGATTTATTGGCCCTCCCGCCGCTGACACCTTACCACCATTTACAGCAATAAACAATCTGTCGCTGTCTACCCACATATCTCCCATGAGCGCCCTTACTTCCTGCATGGCTTGTTGATATTCTTTCAGTTCTTCCATGTATTTGGGGGACATTTTAATTTCCCGATTAGGGGCTTTATTTTTAAGTTTCCACTGCGTGTATACACCCTTACTCTTGGAGTAATGGCTTGTCCTGTCCAGTATAATTTGATTTTTATTATAGTCTATATCACCAAACTCAAAGCCGCACATTTCACTCCGTCTGCAAGTCGTTGAGAACGCCAAACGAACATAAACCTTGTGCATAAGATATACTAACTTTTTTATAGCTTCTATTTGAATGATATTGGGTCTTTCCGTCCAGTCCTTACCATTATAATGATGCGGCGCCCAATCCCATTGGTCTATACCTTTTTCATACTCGTATTCCAGCTTCGATATAAGTAATTCCATCTGTCCGATATCATAAAAAGCCGCTTCTTTTTTTTCTGGGATTGGCAAATCCTGCTTCTTGATTTTCGTGCAAGGGTTTTTCGCAATATAATCATTCTCTATGCCAAAATTAAACATACGGTTAATAACTGTAAAATGATGCAGCCTTGTTTGACCGCTGTACCCTCCGGGTTTTTTATCCAAACGAACACCGTCTTTTTCAAGGCTTGCTAAATAGGTCTTAATTTCATGGGGCTTAATCGTGCTGACAAACTTATTCCCAAAGGTTGGCAGGATAAGATTGTCCAGTTTGCAAAGCCAATCTTCTTTAGTCTTATGGGCGTAGCCCTCCGCTTCTGATATCTTCCATTTGTCTACCAGTGTACAAAATCTTATATCCTTGTTGTCTGTTGGTTTCTTGCCGCTTCTTAACTCCGCTTCTTTAGCATTAGCTATTCTTGTTGCTTGTGCAAGCGAACGCGCTTCGATTGTTTCGCTTGGTCGATGGGCTTCGTTATTAATCGTATAATAGTAAACTATACGATATTTCCCATTCTTCAAATCTTTTATAGTAGCCATGTTTCACACTCCTTATGTTTTTTTATTTGTCCTATGGTAACGCCGATAGTTAATGTGTTCAATGGTGTTAATCGCCAAAGAAATTCTTTTTTTCCTGCCGGTTTATCCAGTTTGCAAGGGTTTCCTGATTAAACATAATACGGTTGCCGACCCTGTAATGTGGTATGCGTTTTTCTCTCGCCAGTTTCTTGATTGTGTATGCACTACAACCAATCAGTTTAGCCGCTTGTGTCGGTGTTAATGTTTGCATGGTAAACCACCTTTCAAATTATTTACCACTTATACAAACAAGCCCAAATCCACGCCCACAAATACCAACACAAGCTACAGCCCCTCTGGACACCCCTAAACCCTTTTAAAACCTTTACCCCTACACAAGCACTAAAACCCCGTATAACCCCTTTTCCCTTTGTCTGGAAATACCCTAAAAGAATATATCTACACATAAAAACAGGTCAGCAACTTTTTACAATTGCTGACCCGCTGTTTATCTATCCTCTATTCTGTTTCGCTCTCGTAAATCTGAACCCCATCACATAAACATAATTTCTTTCCATCCATATACACGCCCCCTTGGATCGCTCCCAGTTCCAGAAACAACTTGACTTTCGTTTCATCCATCCACACCCGGGCATATCTACTATTTACTACCTCATAACCTTTTGACTTGTCGAACCCTACAACGGTATACATCACATTAACGATTGAACCGTCAAATTCATTGAGTGGACGCAAAGTATTGATACCGCTACGAACCATATAGTTTGTTATTTTCCATCCGTCACGGTCTAACGCCAGTTCCCCGGCCTCGTCCAGTATAAACCCTTTCACGCCCTCACCATTGGAAATGCAATCTTTCACCTGTTTTTCGCTCATGCCGATGAACTCTTTTGAATTCCCATTGTACACGGTATACCCTGTTGTACGCTTGCCGAGCATTTCCTCATTAACTAAGCACTTACACATAATTTTACCAACCCTTCATTTTTTGTTTTAGGTTTTTTCTTAACCTTTAATGTAATTTTAACGCTGACTAAGCCCTTTTGCCTAGACATGATAATGCCGGAATTTCCTTATAGTTTCGCCCTATTGTCTTGGTGCAGATGCCCGAACTGTACGAATAAATTAA
>Ga0153950_1000028_pt1 | contig 64813 bp, 65 predicted proteins | sample TSNJ034MetaG_FD_104737 | JGI IMG/M metagenome (GOLD analysis project Ga0153950, IMG submission 104737) | Attine ant fungus gardens microbial communities from New Jersey, USA - TSNJ034 MetaG | ecosystem: Host-associated > Fungi > Mycelium > Unclassified | place: USA: New Jersey, Wharton State...
CGGGTAGATGCAGTATTTATCCCATAGCAATTCATTGCTATGCTGTAGTAAAAGCCAAAGCTAAAAGCTCTTTTACTCTCCCCGGCAGAGCCGGAGGTTTTTGTTACGCTAAAGCAATACAATCAATAAAATTTATCTTTTCGTTTAAAAAGGCGTGAAAATACCTCGATTTAGGTTAGTAACTCTAAGGTTACTGTTCCTATTCTGGCTGTGATGTAAATAGTACGGTAATAGGTTATACTATTCATGGCCTAACCGCACAGCATCATGTAGCTTGGCTAGAACATGAACAGTAACGAAACTATTAATAAGCCAGCCTATACCAAGTGGATTGTGTGGGCTGGCTTATTAATATCTATTTTAAAATTTGCCGGGCGGTTTTATTGCTTTTTTAATATTATTGGGGGTCTATGACAATTGTACTAGATTCTTGTTGAGAGGCTGCCAGTTCTTTTTTATATGCGTTGTTTTGGCGTTCAAGTTCATCCGCCCTTTTTTCAAGCTGTCTATTCTCTCTCCTTAGAAGTTCCAGTTTTTCAACCAATTCTTTATATTCATTGTTGTGTGCATCTTTTGTGGCCGAAAGTTGCTCTTGAAGTCGGTTTTTTTCGTTCAGGATGGCAATTTTTAGTTCAGCCTCAGACTGCGTTCTAAAAAGTTCAAAACTGGATTTGAGCATAGAGACCTCATCTTGGAGTGTTTGATTTTTCCTTTCCCAATCCCTAATTTCTTTTTGAAACACTTTATTTTGTTCATGCTCGCCTTTATACTCAGTAAGCATGTCACTGAGAGACTTATTCTTAAACGAATATTCACTACATAAAGTTTCGGTTTTCTCTAATTCAGAAGCCAAGCGTTTGGATTCGTCAACAGCTGCTCTCTGTTTGTTCATAGCCTCTTTATACATATTTTTTAATGCATCTCTTCCGGATTCCAAGTCGGCAACCTTTGTTTGCAATGTCTGTATGGTTTTTTGATGGGATTCCAGCGTGACACGCAAACTTTCTTTTATACGTTCCTCTGCATTCAGATTGAGTTGGAGGCTCATTCTATAACTATCACATATTGCCTGAACATGCATCTGGAACTCTTCGATGTCAGTCCGACGTTCTCCTATGACCAGTTTTGCTTGCTCAATTTCATAAATATCAATGAGTCTACTGAGCGCTTGGTTTTGATTCCAACCTTCTTTAACGGCAATTTCATTGAATCGCTCTTTGGATTCATCAGAGATACGAATAGTTTTTGGTCCTTCCATTCTATCGTCTCGTCTCCTCCTAATTAATGTCTTGATAGTAGAATCATAACTTTTTTATCCTCAATTGTCAATATGAAATACATATCGTATTACTTAGTATTTCGTACTGTATTACTTGAATTTTCTTTATCATATTCGTAATACGCAACGTATTACCCCGTATTACGTTGCGTATTACGTTACGTATTACTTTTTTCACATCAAAGTGGTTTTCTGGTCCTTGGAGCATTGAATATTTATAAATCTCTAATTAATGTCTTGATAGTAGAATCATAACTTTTTATCCTCAATTGCCAATATGAAATACATATCGTATTACTTAGTATTTCGTACTGTATTACTTGAATTTTCTTTATCATATTCGTAATACGCAACGTATTACGCCGTATTACGTTGCGTATTACGTTACGTATTACTTTTTTCACATCAAAGTGGTTTTCTGGTCCTTGGAGCATTGAATATTTATAAATCTCTCCAGCTTCAATAATACTTACAAGAATGCTTTTTGGCATCCAAAACCAGGATGGTCCGCTTTCAAAACTTGCAAAGTTTGTATTCGAAAGAGTTTATGGAACTACAACAACAGATAGGGGTGTGTCAGTTTGACACACCCCTATCTGTTAGATTTAATATCAGGATTCATTTAAATTTTGCTCTAGCAAACTGTAATAATTATCATTTTGCTGCTACAAGGTACGCACAGCATATGGTTTGTTTTATTTGAAGAAAGTGTCTCCATTAGATATCATTATATCATTAATTTCGCCTTTTTCAAAGCTTACGGCCAAATAATTATATTGACCCATTTTTAATGCATATAAAGAACTGTCGTCATCTGTTCTCTCAATTAAGTCTAAAACTGTACTCACTTCCGCTTCTGTTGATTGAAAATTAATTCCTTTATAGAATCTTGTTTCTAAAGTACCAACGCTTTCTCTGGAGACAAATATGGCAATTACCGAACTGTCTTTTTTGTATCCTTGTTGCTCTTTCCCACCATAGCCAACATAAACTGATAGCTTCCCAGAGTCATTTTGCAAAGACTCCATAATAGGCTTTCCTTTTGAGATTTCGCTTGATTCTTCTATTTCATCAGTGAACCCTATATTAATGAAGTCATTATAAGAACACGGAAGCCGCATTTCCTTTCCCTCAATTTTAATTTGATTAAAGTTATCCTTGAAATCTTCCGTTATCTTTATTGATTGTGTTTCATCTGGTGAAGTATTGATTGTTGCCAAATTACTTGTCTCTTTACCGCAACCCGAAACAATTACCATTAAGGCTATGCATGTCAATAGTCGGATTCTCTTTCGCATATTCCCCTCATATTCCTTTCTTATTTATGTTAGAATATCATTGTCACTATTTTAAATTATAATATACTTTTATTAAAAAGTCAATAAATCCAATCATGACTTTTAACACATCCATGTAGAATTATCTAGCAAAAATCCAGTTGGTGAAGAATTACAATGTCCTGAAACCGCCACGCAAAGCAACCCTAACAGTTGTTGTAAAAGATTAATGTATTAGCCCCATACAGTAACCAATTTGCTTCTATTTTCATCTCATGCAGAAATCCACAATCGAATATAATACCCCGAATTGTTTGACATTAATCTTCCTATCAATTAAGTAATCATTGCCACCCGCTCAGCAGGTGGTTTGACGAATTCGCCCCTAGAAGGGACCGGAAACAGAAAACCATGCCCTACGGGTAGATGCAGTATTTATTCTATAGCAATTCATTGCTATGCTATAGTAAATGCCAAAGCTAAAAGCTCTTTTACTCTCCCCGGCAGAGCCGGAGGTTTTTGTTACGCTAAAACAATACAAAAAAAAGATGGAAACCATAAAAAGGGTTCCATCTTGCTTGTGGATTTTGAATTTACAAAACTGTTAGAATTTTAGTTCTTTCTGGATATGCTGTATACAGCAAAAAATCCTCTGTTTTTTTTGCTTTTAAAAATACCAAACAGATATATTCACATTCCTCATATTTTATATTCTCCCCTTCTACAACATATGAATACCCTATGATTTGATTTGCAGGGTAACTTATAATGATTTTGTTCTGTTGTTCATAATCTTTTGACTCTATCCAAGCTTTTATTCTTTTTTTGTTTAATGGGTTCAAAATCGCCTCATGAATTATAGCCTCAGCACTTTGAGAATCACAGAAAGCGCTGAATACTTTCCCACTTGAAACTTTAGTTCTTTTCACTTCTTCTATAGCTTGTTCCCTTAAAGCCTCTTTTGATATTAGATGTTCACTAATATGTGCGCCTGCTGCATCATAATCACCTATAGACCATAAGGACATATCTTCCAACTTTTTAATTGTTTGGTTCAACTTCTGCTCTCCTCTCTTCTCTTCCTTCCTCTGTAAACACAAAAAGTCATAGTCCATTCTTTGGACATATGACCTTGAATTCCTAAAAACGAAAATAAAAAACCGATAAAATCATTATACAGCAATTTACAAAAATTGTACAGCTTTTTTATGGAAGACATTAACACTTACACTGCATGGCTACTGCTCACACCCAAAGCAATACTCATCCTTCTTTACTGGCATCAATTAGGAATCCGAACCCCCTATATTTTCTTATCCTCATTTTGCCACATCATTTAGTTTTCATCTTCCTTCTTCTTTCCCAATAGGCGTTTATATGGCGCTATATATTCTTCTTTTGGCTTTTCTTGCTCTCTCTTGTATTCATTTATTTTTAGCAATGATTCAGCAGAAACATAATTTTCAATTCTACCACATGTAGGACAAATTGCCGTATAAACATGAAGCCGTATTTTTCGGTCTCCACCCCAACCTAAAGCACTTTGAATAACAGTTTGGTCTTCCTCTATTACAATTTCCGACCCACATCCCCAAGAATCCGGGCCGGTAACCAAAGCTGTCATATACATTTTAGGGTCTTCCATCATTTCCACGTTACATTTTTCGCATACTCTCATATCAATCTCCATTCCGCCACTAAACAGCTATAAATCATTCTATATATCGGATTTGTAACCAGGTAAGCAACTCATCTTAATTCTACCACGAATCGTAATATAAGTCAAGACGAGTGCTCAAGGACTTTCTCTAAACTATTAATAATAAAATAGTTTTTTTCTAATTTATCTTTTGCCATCCCTTCTTCTATGCTTTGGATATCGCATTCAATATCTAACCCGGCTGCTTTAATCAGAATTATATCATACCTATCCCTCTCAATGACTTCGTACTCTTTAATAAAGAACAGTTTTTCAAGAAACCTTTCTCTATTCACTTGGCTATAATCTATAAAAATAGCCAATCCATGAAATATACTTTCTCCTGTCTCTTTTTTGCTTTCAATCTCATATATCTCTAAATAGTCATTTTCCAGATGCCCAAAAATCAAAACGCTGCACTCCTGAAAACACAATTGTAGATGTTCTATTATCTCCTTTGAGCTTTTATATTCATAAAGAAAACCCGGATAAAGTATAGGCATGATTTTAGGGCGAAGCCACTTTGTATGAAGCATTATGGTTTTTTCGCTCTGCTTCTCTGGGTTTTTCATTGATTTGATTATAGTAAGACTCACACAAGTCAAGAAAAAACAAAAAGTGAATATCCACTGTTTCATTGTTCCAAGATGCCCACCAGTCGTTCTAGTAACAGCAAAAACCATAATAATACAAATGATAATTCCTATTATAAGCATTGCGGAAAAAATTGTATTACTACTATTACTGCCGTTCTCTTTATTCTGTCTTATTCCCACTTCATAGGTAACTAGTGTTTTTTTAATAATGGCATATCTTTCATTGTATTCTTCTCTATCATGAATTTCTTTGATATCTGTTACTAATGTCATTAGTCTTCTCGCTCTTTTCTATATCGTTACTATTTTAGTTTTTTACTTTTCCTGTTAGGATTAATTTTTATGCATGATTGCCATTTTCTTTTTGCATCTGCTTATATAAGCGAATTCTAGCAAACAAATTCATATGCTCAAAATTATAAAAAAGCATAAACCAAGCAACAAATTCAATGACTAGCCAATACTTTGTGACATGTCCCGCCCATATATAATATGCCGCTATTGTAGATAATGGCAACAGCAAGAAGATTTCTACTGCCAGCATACTATACATGCTTATTTTCCCTCTCCGTATCCCGGCAAGCATGTTTTTTGCATTACCAAAAGTAAATATATGGCTTTCCCCCTTTGGTGGTAAAAATGCCTTTCCCAAAGAACTACAAATCATTCGTTCTATACATAGTGCCATAAATAGTGCCGCCACTATTTCACACCATGCTGCAAATCCTGATGTAATGATGTTATATCCCCATAGCCGTGGCAATATAACAAAAGACAAGGCAATACCCAGGGCCGAGATTGTAAGACAAGTTTTTATGACTTTTTGCCTTGTTGGTGGAATTGATTCTGGTGCCTTATAAAACACCTTTTCTTCTGGTATATAATATATCATTTTTTTACTGCGCATGTCCTGACAAAATGGGATAATCGCCATTCTGACTCCTCCTCTTTGTGTTTTTATTTAACTTCAGCTTTAAATTTCATCCAGATATAATCTCTACCCGGTACCTTAACTTTATTTTTAATACAGCAAGACAACCTTGATGCCAAAATCAGTACTATTTTTCCGCTTTTAAAATGCTCCATCATGTACTAACATTATTCCTGCACCTATTCAATTTCCAAACCAATCATTTTCTTCACAACTGTTTACAATTTTCTGGATTAGGCTCTGAAAATCTTGCACTTCTCCTGTTTCAACATCAAACCCCATCTGGTCCCTTGCATATCTGGAAAAACGTCTTGATACTTCAAGTAAAAGTTCACCATCTTCTGTAGTTGCAAGTTTTCTGCCAATTTCATGGTGTATTATATCACCTGCATAACAAACGCCATTGAGCATTTGAAAAGCTCCTTCGGCACACATCTTCGCAAATGCAGTTAATTGCGACCGTTTAAACTTCACCATATCCCATCCCCTATATCTGCTCTTCTTTGTTAGAAATTACATCAAAATACCTTCTTGCCATTTCGAAATAGATTTCTTTTTCAATAATTGAAAGATTAATTTCATTTAAGTGATAAATCTCTTTATACAACCGAGCTAACTCCCGAACCTTTCCCGTGCCCAAGACTCCAGTAGCTTGTAGCTCTTGGCATTCTTTATAAACTTGAATTAAATCAGCATCTAACAATCCCTTGGTATATTCTCTAAACTTCATCTTAATCTCCTTGATTTATTTAATCCAATATGTCCATTTTGGGGATGGAGGTCTTTTAATCCTGAAAAAATCACAGCATTTTTATCTCTTCACCCAAAACTTGATTGAATCTACATTCCTACTAAATCAGACTCGCGCATAAGTATATTAATAAGAATTAATTTTCATCTGTATCTGTGAACCTTCGAATAGATAAATTGATATAATCGCAAGGAGCCTCTGCAAATTCTACAACAGCTCTGTCATATCTTTGCATCCATTGGGTTTGAATTCCAATATAGTCTGCAACCTCATCTGCCTCGCCCCCACCTTTCAGCATCAGAACAGCAGACATATTCCGGATGTCCTGCAAAGAAAACTTCCACTCTTCCTCTCCCGCTGCTCTCTCTACAACCATCTGCATCCGGTTTTGTAATACTCGCGGTGTAATCTGCCCACCTCTTTTATTACAAAAAAGATAATCACCCTTTGCCTCCCTTGCAATGGCAACATAGTCATTGAGGATATCTCTTACATCATCTGGTAATTTTATGTATCTATCTGCTGAATATTGATATGGAAAAATCATGCCGCAATTATTTTCCGAATCCATGATAAAACTTCTCATCTGAAGATTGCAAATTTGGTCTACTGTAAGCGCACATTTATTTACAAGTGCAATAACACAATACATAAGTGCATCATTTTGTGCGGCAGTATAAATTTTATCTAATTGCTCCATGCTAGGAATATTCTGGATGGTAATATTATGTGAGATTTCTGGTTTGGCAATTTTCATAAGGTGATTATAAAATCCGGTAATCCCGTAGTTTTCTGCATTAGATACAATGTAGGCCGAAAAATTGCTTAAAACACTATATACCTTGCCGATTGTTTTATGAGACTTTTCACCATTCTTGGCAGCAGTCTTCATGCTTTCAAAATAAAGTTTAAAATCCTCTACTCCAGCTTTTAAATAATCTTTTCCGCAGTAATCACAAAAGCCCCTAATTATATAATAATATTCCTTTCGACTTTTTTCGCTTTTTAATGCCAATGCATAATCATTAATGATTTGCTCTGTTTTTTCAGAAATGATTTTACTTTCTTTATTCTTTGTCATGATTTGTTTATTCTCCTTCCTTACTTCTCTACTCTTATAAGAACTATAACTGTATTTATATCATGCCTTATGTATATTTTTTCTAAATTTATCTTCCTCAATTATATCATATGGCGATTTTATAATCAATAAAAATTACATATTGAAAAATAACAAGTCCTGCTATATAATGGAAAGAAATATAATAGTCACTATAGTTTAAAATAAACAAAGGAGTACAAAATGAATAAAAAACGATACATGGAAAAGATTCAAGAATATGAACAAATCATACAGGAAAAGAGTTTTAATTCTAATTTTTATAATAAAAAACGGCTTGATGAATTGAAAACGGTATTGATACAGCAACTTTCACGGAATCGGCGAATATGTGAGTATGAGCTAAATTATTCGGCAAGTCGTATGAATTTTTGGTTGATGGATGCTATTGAAAATGAAAGAAGCATTCAAGCAATTAATTATGGGGAATATTACATAGAACCTAAGTTTTATGGTTTAAGCTTTAAAAATTGGTTATATATCTTTGGAGCTTTGGCAATTCTGTACTTTTTGTTTTGCGTATTAAGAGAAGTTTCAATCTTGCCATCCTTGGATATTATACCATTTTAATTTAAAATTAATTTTAGAGGAGATGTGAAAAGTGAAATATTGTAAAGGAACTATGCAACTTGTGATTTTATGTATTCTGCTACCTGTTTTAACTGCCTGTGGGAATAAAAATGGTGCTAGTGATATAAGTTCTCTTGAATCACCAACTGTTGAAACAGATGAGTATGGAAATGAAATAGACCATGATACAGCTGGCTTCTCTGGTGAAGAAAATTCAGAAACTAACGAAAATGGCGACCCCATTATAGAAGAAACCATTGATACAATTATTGTTACAATCCCAGAAACAACCAGGGAGCCGAGCGAAGAACTCCCTGAAGTTCCGATTTATGACCATACCGTACTTGATAATTATGTCCTCAATATAAACAAATCGGAACGTTATACTGTAAATTATCCAGAGGATTTCACTGCTGACTCTGTAGATAAATACAAGACATTCTTAGTGAAGGAAAATACACAGATATTTTTCTATTGTATTAATAATTCATTCACGAATAGCGACCAAGTGTACTACTCCACGCAGGTATCCGATGAACTATATCGTTTCCCCTATGCAATTGATAATAAAGATTATACAGCTTCTGTGATGTCTCGGAAGAACATTACTTACAAAGATATTAATGGTAAAAATGTGGCCCGTGAGACTCCGCTTATAGAATTTTCTTCCAAAGATGCCCGTTCCTTTGTACGGCCTGTATGTATTTCGTACTTTACTACTTTTGATAATAAAGGTTTTGCAATCCTTGCTGTAAGCACAGACAAGACCGAAGATGAGTTGGATGTTATTTTGACCGATATGATTTCCACATTAGGCACTTATACTCCCAGCAAATATGAAGCAGAGTATGAATTTAATGGTCATAAGTTTGTTGCGAATGATTCTACTGGTATTAGTTTTTCCTATCCTGATGGCTGGGTTGTCAAAAACGAAAAAAATGGTTTTGTTTCTATTACTGCTCCTTCCGGAAGTTTGTATGATGGTGCCAAGATTATTTATAAGTCTGATGCCGGTCACGAATATGTTACTGACTTTGCACAGTTCGCCAACATTACAAAAGCCATTGCTCCTATTTATATGACAGCATCTTATGATGAAGAAAAACTTGCAACTGACTTTTTGGTAATGTCTATGGATGATGGTTTTACTCTTGATGGTTCTACTTGCTATCTGTTCCAAATTGAAGACCATTTGATGCCACTTAATAAGACTGTTGAAATATTATTACCGTCCATGGGTGAATACCTCTATTCTTACCGTTATACATTTGAGAGTAAAGGTATACCAGTAATGGTTAGTTTTCAGTATACAACAAACAATCAGTATCAGGTTAGGGACCTAGCTGATAATATCATGTCTGATATTGTTGTTAGGTAATTATGTTATTAAATTACCTTTGTTCGAGAGTGTACCTATAGTATCACGGCCTGTAAAGGCCGTGTGGATTTAAGCGATATTACTGTTCGAACTGGTTATCATTATGTACTTCACAGCTAATAAAGAGCTGTGTGGATTTAAGTATGTGTGTGCTTTTTTAGAGAAGATATAAATCCACATAGTCTGTAAAGGCTGTGTGGATTTAAGATTAAACCACTTATCCGCTTGTTTTTAGTGGGATTTTTAATTCATAAATGAACATTATAGGTGTTTTTTATTTTTCGCTTATTATGGAGTTTAGAGCGTTTTGAACATTATTCGCGAAAATTTTTTTTGGTTATGCCCCGTATGGTTCATATTTTGGAGTAGTTGACTTTTTCCACTTATTGAAGTATACTTAAGTCATAAGTTTTTTTGTTGCTGTTTTTGTTTATAGGAATATTGGTCATGGCGTGTTTTGTTGCTATGGCCTTTTTTGTTTTAAAAAGGAAAGGAGAAAAATAATGGAAAGAGAGACTTATGAAGTAAAAAGAAAGGATTATCATGCTTTAATGGTTGCTTTAGCTGAACTTCTTGAAAAGTTCAAAGATTACACTCCCGAACGTCAGAACGAGCTGGACCAGATTATCCGGAAAGCTTGTCAAAATGCGGAGGATCTGCCTCAAGGGAAAGAACTTTTTCTGATAGCAAGAAGTTACATCATGCACCGTTATACAGAGCTAAATGAATACCGTGCACGAAGAGCAGATGCTGAAAACACTTTTCTGGCTGCTTTACCAGATATCATTGACAAACTCGCTGCCCCTTCTGATAATTCTTGTGCGGAAATTGCGAAGGTTATAGAGGTTTATGACAAGAAAGATAATTATCAGCTACTCGTTGCCAATATAATTACTTTATTCACAGCCCTTTAATTATATTTTACGCGAAAGGAATGGTGCATATGAGTAAAACTATCCGTGGTGAATCAATTGATGTTATCCTAAGTAATTTGAAGGAAAAAGAAGCTCCTTCGACTTTTGAGATGGCTATCCGGAATTTTGATGATATTCTTGGTCCTCATTATAAGATTTCGTATGAGGACTTAAGTATCATTAAAGCTGGTGATACAGACAATGCATCAGTGAAGTGTGTTATCACGCTTCTCGATGACGATTTTGGTCAGTTGTTTTCCAGAGATTTCTATTACACAAATGAAATAAATTACGAAGATGGCGGGAAGAAACCAATACATCTTGGAAATGCTATTGCAAGGGCGCAGAAAAATGCTTTTCAACACTGTGCGCTTTTCTTTTTTAAGGAAGAAACAACTGGTGATTCAATCAAAAAAAATAACGCTACTAAACCAAATAATAAAGGACAACAAAAAAACGGACACTGCAAGTCAAATAACGATGTGATTCATTTAAAAATTACCTCTGTTTTTGAGCCATTAAAGAACTACAATGGTTCATTCTTTGCTTCTGCCCTGACTAAGAACAACGAAACAGTACGAGTTGTTTGCTGGCATGGTGTAGTTAAAGCACTAACTGAACAAGGGAAGTGGGATGCTATTGTAGCCAAACTTCCATCAGAGGATTATGTTTCTGTAAAAGCTACTAAGGGTTTTTATAATAACATGGTTCAATTTGCTATTCAAGAATTCTTTTGACATTAAACAACAGGACATAAAGGGAAGCCATATCGGCTTCCTTTTTTTGCTTTTTATATTAACAAATAAATTGCATGATGGTTTCCCTAAGCAAAACAACCCAAACGCATATGATTCAAAATGTGTTATAAATGCCTTCAACATGCACTCTCTTATTTATTATTGAATTTCTTGTGAATTAATGTTATAATTAGTAAAATCATGTCGGAATAATGACGTTGCTGTCTGAGAGGAGTTATATATGAATTGCCCAGAATGTAAAAAGATACTGTTTTCGGATAAATTAGATACTTGCCCTTTTTGTGGAGCATTATTAAAGGATTCTGCTCCAACTAGTGTTACTACAAAATCCGTTCCGCGGTTTGTCCCCGACAGACTAGGAAAGAAGGACAAAAGTACGCAACAAATGGATGTGAGTGCTTTGCCTAGCTCTCGTGGTGCTGTCCCTCGGTTTGATATTCCCCCCACTAAGCCAGAGGAATCTACAATACCCGCAGCGCCAATAAAACCAGAAATCCCCCCACGTCCAGAAACAAAAACTGCGACAAATAATCCTTCTATTGGGAATAACATGCCCTCTGCACTGGCTTCCCAACAGGCATCATCCTCTGTAGGTGTTTCCGCCACTGAAGATGCACCACCCATTGCCGATGCTACACCATCATCAGCTCAGCAACCAGCCTCCCCTGCCATTCCAGAAATGAACTTGAACGATGAGGATGATGAAGAACAAAATCCTTCAAGAAAGCAAAACAAATTCAGTAAATTGTTTGGGAGAATAAAGAAAAAAAATAAAAAAAGTTCACAAGACTTATCTATAGAACATGAAGATACAGACACAGAAGAATACCCCTTTGGTGATTCTGATTCTGATTATTCAGAAGATGACCCTTATGATACAAATGCTGATGGATATTATGATGACCTTATACCTGAATTAGCTCGACAAATCAATTCAATTCCTCAAGAAAACATTATTAAAGGTGTAATTTTGGTTATCGGAATTATCATAGCCATCGCTATTATTCTCATTACATCATAATATAAAAGAATTTCAAGAGGCTTTTTAGGGTAAACTTATTTCTATGTAAATCTTGCACCTTGTGTAAATTTTCTTGACACAAATTAGCGTATGTGTTATTATCATTTCATATAGTTTATTTATTTTTTTGTTTACGGATTATTGGTCAATATTTCTTTTTAAAGGAAATGTTGGCCTTTTTTGTATTTAAAAATGTTGTACCACACTTCTCTATTCCAGGGTATTTATCCTGTTTAAATATATATTATTAATATAAAAACAGCATCACTATAATCAAATAGCTGCTGTAAAATCCTAATTTATAGGTCGGTGGAGATAGTCTCAAGAGCCGGGAGAAAAAATGAAGTTACTTTATTATGCTTTCGTGTTTTTTCTTTTTTATTGTTTCGTTCGGGCACGTAAGGAAATGAAAACAAGTGACACCTCTTTTGCAGATGCATATTTCACTGTTTTTGGTGCTAATATCAAGAAAATAGTGGGGTATTTGAAGAACATTGTTGCTGCAACTGCGAATGCGAAAGCAGTTGAAACACAAAAAACCACAGCTGCACTCATGGAAGAAATGTTTAACTCTATGAATAAGAGCATCAACTCAATGGTTGACTACAAATACACTTCTAACCGAGGGTGGATGTATGTCACCAAAAACCCAATGTATGCACTTACACATGGAAGTATTGTCATTATTGAAATTTGTCTTTTTAATGGCCGAAGTGTTAAAGCACAAGTAGTCGTTTTTAAAAATCAGGTTTGTGATATTAAAGAAGCAACAAAAGCTAAGGATGCTTATATTCCAGCTTCTCCGGCTGCTGCTCCCACTCGGGAAACCGCTAGTGCTCCTACACCTGTACCTGTATCAAATAGTGCAAGTCCAGTTAGACCAGTTGAAGAGCAAACGCCTAAAACTTCTATATCAGAAGATTCTGAGACCGCTCAAAAAGCAGTTCCTGAAACCTCAACCAATGAAGATGATGAAAAGAAAGCCATTTCGATTGCTGATAACTTTCTGGCCGATGAATATAATGTTATTGAAATATTGGCTAATAATGCTATCTCTAATGGAGTTAGTAGTTTTTTGTATTCGCCAGACATTTATGGTGGCCCCCTTGTTTTGCAGAAGATGGCAGAACTTTTGGTCGAAAAGCTGAAATATAAGTCTGCTGCTGTTAATGGGCAGTCACTTTCTATTGAAGTTAATCTGGACGTGCCTGCGGATGATGGGAATTATGATTTTGATGAAATTCTAAGCGCTCCGGATAATAATGATGACCATGACATTTCAAATGCTGGTAATTCCAATCAACAGGAATTAATTCCAGCACCTAAGTCTGATGCTGATGCTGGTTTCGATATTTCTGGAATAGTTGTTGCAGAAGATGTCCCTGATGACATTGATATTCCAGAAGCACCCAAGGATTTTTTACCAGGTGAATAAAAACTATTTTCTAAGACTAACTGAATTTGTTAAAAGAGATTCCGCAAGGAGTCTCTTTTTTGCTTGAAGTATATGGAAGTTATGACCCTACCTTATTTTCTATAATATAAATTAATTGTTTGTTTTATCATGTATTTAGTGACAAATTTCACCACCCCCCTTTTTTAACTGTGACCTGCATAGTGAGAAGTTAATAAACCCTCTGTCCGCCTGTCTTTAGCTGGATTTTTAAAGTAAAAAGGAATATTATAGGTGTTTCCTGCTTTTCGCTTTTTATGAGTCTTTTGGGCGTATTGAATATTACTCACCGGGATTTAACAAGTAAACAGCTTTGGGCTTAACTATTTATTTGATAATCAATGTAATATCAAGGGGCAGAGGTGTTTTGTTCTTTATTACAAAAAATGAACATCTCTTTTTGAACATAATTATTGCCTTTTTATAAGGTTATTTGATATAATTAAATAGAGATAAGTTTCCTCGAATAGAAAGAAATTTTGACTTGGACTTATTATAGTTAGTTCAAATAACACATGAAAGGATATTTATATTTATGCCTTATTTAAGCGCACTACAAGAATCACTGCGCCATTCATATGTCGTAGATTATTCCGCTTTTTTTCGTGAATATAAGCAACTATTGTATTTCGAGAATAAACAAAAAGGTTATTGGTTTATCAAAACCTGGATTAAAGTATTAAAAGAACATGATGATTTCGAAGGAATTGCAAAGGGAGCATCCACATATAAAGAATTTGACAAAAAACCTTTTGCACAAGAAGTTCTATACCAATATAACAAATTATATATTCATTTTAATATTAGTACTATAAAACCGATACTTGAAGAAAAATCTGCTTTATATGAGCTAAAGGATATTAGAGTGGATGAGTTCTATGGGTATGGTGATTCTGTTCATATTTATAGAACGGATGTTGATTGGTTGGATACTTCATATCCCAGAAATTATAACCCTGTGTATATTGTGCCATTTATAACGCCTGCACATGTTCCTATGCAGATTGATTCCTTGTTAATAGATGGAAATCATCGTGTTGCAATGGCTCACCACAAAAGGGAGAAATATATCCCAGCATATCTTATAAGCGAAAAATTATTGGCCGAAAGTCAAATACATTCCACTTCTTTCGACAAGATGTTTTATATCTTCTATAATGAATATGCGCTTTTCAGCCATCTGAAAAAAGAGGGAAAAAGTGATAATGAACTATTATCACAGTCCTTTCTTTTAAAATTAGGTTATGAATTTGTATGAGCAGATTACTAAAACAAACAAAATAGTGATTAAAGGATAGCTGCTGGTGAACATCCCAGCGGATGTTGTGGCGTTATGTTAAATATAACCACAATGTATTATGAAGAACCTTTCTTACTCTTCCGGCCCCTCTCCCGCTTGATTCTCTATCCATCCAAAAAATCATTACTATTTACGGCCTAACCACACAGCATCATATCACACAAATTGTATGGAAAACGCACTATTTGGTGCTGCAAGTCTCGGTTTTTGTGTAAAACAGCACGAAAAATGTCTCGCCGAGCATTGTATAGATATAATGTAACCGACAGTTTCCTTATTCGGTTATATTTATGTATAGTAACAACTGTCGCTATTATCCATGGTCCATGGTTCATCTATGAAATAGGCTTGCATTCCTTAATGAATTATGATAAAATACACCTATCAAGTTTATTTATACTTTGTTTATGGAATTTTATGTCATGTCAATTCTTATATTAAGAGTTGTCATGGCATTTTTTTGTATAAAAAACTTGTTCATATAAAAATGGTTGCAATGCAACTGAAACTTTTACCATCACATATATTTATTTTTATCTATATGCTGGTACAACAGGAGAAAAACTATTTGAAAAGGAGAATTCAAAATGACAAAAAAAAGATTGCTTCAAGATACTGAGGAGTTGACTTTTAAGAAAGGCGAATCAGACCTCAAAGGATTACTTTTAACTCTGAAAAGACAAAAAGATTCTGATGTATGGAGACGCTGTTATACAAAGGAGATTAAAGTTCTTCCCCTTTATGACAACCCAATTGGTCTCCCTATACTACGTGAAAAAATATCCATCCCTTGTGATGATGATGTTCTTACGGAGTCTATGGCGGGTGGTGGACTTCTTTTGGAGTTTCCGCTGGAAAGTAAAACGATTGTCCCTTTGCGGAAAATTGCATTTTCCTCTCTTTGTGAACGTGGTCATATCAGTGGAACTGTGCTGCAAAGAATGAATGTTGATGATTTTTGCAATGTCATTAACACCTGTTTGCAGCAATACAATGATTCCTGCTTGGTTTTATATCGAGACCAAAAAATATCAGCTGTCCATTCTGGAGATGAATCAGACTACTCTATCCTGTCTCCCTATTTATTACTTTCAGGATTGCTCGCAGGGCTAAAGAAATCGTTTAAGGACAGGTCTTCTTTTGAGTCCGGGTTCATTACTCATAAACTGGTGGTTGCTAAGTTCATGATTAAAGATGAACGTGTTATGGATGTTTATAAGCCATTTTTGCAAAAGTTGGGATATGAAGACTTAAATTCTTTTTTCCCACTGATTCAGTTTTCAACATCGGATGTTGCACAATGTGGAGCTAACTTATATCCATATATTACAAACGGGCCTGTTCTCATCCAGATTGGTCCAGCACTTTCATTACACCATAAGAGAAAGGCGTCGATTAAAGATTTTTGTGACAATGTGGGCAAGTTGTATTCACTATTTTTATCTTCTGTCGCTCAAATTGAAAAAATGGCTGATATCCCTGTTAAGCATCCAGTTTCTTGTTTCGCTAATATTTGTAAAAAAATCAGCGTTTCAAATCGCTATGCAAGTGATGCTCTCATATTATTTGAGAATACGGTCGGGAAAGAAAGCAATGCTCTTGAAGTCTATATTGGCTTATGGGAAATCATTACTAATATGAGGTCCAACTATGAGTCAGAAGCCAAAATATTTTCTATGCAGGAACGAATTGCAAGAGTTTTGGCTATGGATGTTAAGGCATATGACAAACGCGAGGAATTAAGTTAATAATTATACATCAATCAAGAGAAGAGGAGCTTATCTCCTCTTCTCTTGATTGATAGAAAGGAATGATGACTATGCTCGTATGTGAGTATGACTCTCCTATCCTGTCTCATGAAGGATATCCGGACGACACTGGTTTCCGGATTTATAAATGCAGGGTATTAGAGCCAGATAATAATTGTTGTGAAGATGACATTATAGTAATTAAGGGGAATAATATTCCCAGGGCAAATGGACTTTGTTATAAGTTCGAAGGAACATGGAAGGAAAGTCCCAAGTATGGTATGCAATTTCAAGTGTCTGTGTTTGAAGAAATCATTCCTGAAACCTATAAAGGGATTGTAGGATACCTTTCTTCCGGACGTATTGATGGCATTACCAGTGAGCTTGCCGAAATGATATACTGCAAGTTCAGGAACGATACCATCAACATCCTGGATGAGGACACTTCTCGGATAAAAGAAGTTCCTGGAATAGGCGAAAAAACTTGTGACAAAATCATCCAAAACTACGAGAAAGAACGTTTCTTAAAAAAAGTTCTAATCCGTTTTGCTAAATACAAAATAAGTAACCGCGTTTTGGAGAGAGTATACTTTGAACATGGCAAAAATACTATTGTTGACATTCTGGAGAACCCCTATGTACTCACGGAGTTTGGAGCCGACTTGAAAGCAGCTGATAGAATTGCTTATGATATTAAACTCCCCAAAGGGCATACAGGTCGTGTAGAAGCTATCATGCTGGAGACCGTGGCCTCCATTGAACGTAGTAATAGAAATGTATGCGCTCCTATGGAACTTTTTCTTTCTGAAGTCCGTAAAGTGGCAACAGCTTACCATATTCCTTATGAAATGATTTCAAAGGCTGAAGATAGTTTTTTGGCAAATAATAAAATTGTTTATTATAATAACCTTGTTTACCGGAAACAGAACTTCGATATCGAGAATGCTCTTGCAAAAGAAATTTACCGCATTGTAAAGGGATTTACACCTCATATTGACTTTGATATTGATGCAGAAATCAAAAAATCAGAACGGTTACTGAATTGCAGGCTTCATAAGATTCAGCAAGAAGCAGTTAGGGAATCTGTTTTAAATGGCATGCTTATTATTTCAGGTGGTCCCGGAACCGGAAAAACGACTGTAGTAAACGTCATAAGAAATATCTTTGAAAGAGTACTTAAAAAGGATATGCTTTTTCTTGCACCTACTGGTCGTGCTTCTGCAAGAATGAAAGAATCTTCTGGCTTTCCTGCCTTTACTGTTCATAAGCACTTGCATATAAATGACGACAATCTAATGAAAGATGAAGTTGAGGTTCAAATGGAAGAAGCTTGTGCTGTGCATGATGAAACATCTATGCTTGATATGTATGTTGCTCTTAAGTTATTTAAAAGCATAAAGACAGGTTCTCAACTCATACTACTAGGTGATGTTGAACAGCTTCCCTCTGTTGGAGCAGGTGCTGTTTTAAGAGACATGATTGATAGTGGTTGTGTCCCAACTGTTTTTCTCACAAAAGTTTTCAGACAAGCAGCAGGCTCGAATATCTATCTGAATTGTAGGAAAATAGTTAAGGGAAATCTTTCTCTTGAGTATGGAGATGATTTTGTTCTCAATGAAGTCTATGATTTAGAAGCAGCAGCTCAAGTTATGGCGGAAACGTTTATTCAAGAAGTAAGTACCTTTGGACTTGATGAAGTTTGTTGTTTGTGCCCACTTAAAAAATCAACTGTCGCTGGTGCAACGGCAATGAATTTCCGCATTCAGAAAATGATTAATCCTGGAGGTGATGGTATAGTAGAATTATATGATTCAAATTCCGGCACCTATTATCGAGCAAACGATAGGGTTATGAATTTAAAAAATACTGAAGATTTGACCAATGGTGACCTTGGTATTATTACTGAAGTTGGATACAATTATATAATCGCTAAGTTTGGTGACTTTTATAAGACATACGAGTATAATGACTTAGATAAGGTCACCTTAGCATATTGTATGACAATCCACAAGAGCCAAGGGTCAGAATTTAAGTCTGTCATTTCCACTCTTCTCGAAGAATATAGTATAATGCTACAAATGAATTTGTTTAACACTGCTGTTAGCCGTGCTAAAACTAAGTTCACCATGGTTGGCAACAAAAAGGCTATGGAAATAGCAATCCTTAATACAAGTGGCCTTTCAAGATATACTGGGCTGTCGGACAAAATTATTTACATTTTTGATTACTATGGAAAAAATGTCGTTGCATAGCAACGACATTTTTTATTTACGCTTATTACAGAGTTTTCTACGAAACATGTAGGAGGCGTGCAAATTTAAAAGAGAAAGAAAATGATATTGGAAATTAATCATTACCACCCGCTTAGCAGGTGGTAATGATTTTGGTTTCTTTTGTAAGAAATTTGTAATTAAAACCATTATTTTTTTGTAATTAATTATTCATATAAAAATTATGGTATTTTTTCCAATATATGATACAATATAATTAGGTTGCAAGCCTAAAACTGCCAATGTTGCTAGGGAAATGAGATAAGGAGGCAATGTGGTACAATCAAATGATAATTCAAGCCCTTTTTATCATTGCACAAGTGCGGGGATTTATCAGGGATATGATAAAGATACCTGTCTTCATAAGATTGCTTTGAGAAATCCAGTGCTTGAATTACCACATGGAGAGAAGCGTTTTCAGATGTTTTTTCTTGAAGAATTTCAATTCATGATTTGGTATTCTTGTCATGGCAGTATAATTGCCGAACAGGAAATGTTTGAAAAAGCCAGCATTCTTTGGGAACAGAACATGGCCGAAAAGAAAAAAGGAGTTTTGAAGTGTTACAATGAGCTTAAAGAGATGGGGCTTATTTATATGAGTCAATCTGTAACTATTGAAGAGGGGGTTTATGATGTTTTTGTCAAAGTCCAGCCTTATGTTGTAAACATTTTTGATTATGGCCGATTAGTAAAAAGCCCTAAATTGCTCTTTTCTTTTTCTATTTGGAGAAAGACTATTTTAAGTTTATTCCTTGATCCAGAAGAAAAAAAAATGATTCATTATCTTCGAGAAAATCCTGGGGCTAATTTTTTAGAGTATTTAAGTAACTCGCAAAAATTGGCTTCCGGAGAATATGCGAGATTTGGATGCATGGTAAATAGTTTAATGAGCAAAGGATTTATTCTTCCTGTCGGCTGGTGCTCTTCTCTTCTATCTACCAAATAGAACAACCTTGCCTATTTTCACTCGGCAATGGTTGTTTTTTTTTATAATATTTAGTAATATAGAAATATAATAGGAGGTGCTTATTTATGAATGAAGTAAAAAAACTTTTCTTTTCTTTATTAGGTATAAATTCTGAATCTGAGAACAAATACTATTTAAATGAATTCCCATTAGAGCTAAGAAAATATTTCTTGACTTTTGTGTTTTTTAGTATTTGTGTTTTTGCTGTTAATATTTTTATTCTTATTCAGTCAAGTGCAAGTGCCAAAGCAATGATATCTTTGGGTTTTATTATTTTTTTCGCTTCATGTGTATATACCTTTTTGTTGTATGTTAACTTCAGATACCAGAAGTACATTACTGTTTCAGGCACTTGTCAATCTTCAGAATGGGTTAATTGGACAAAAAAATATGTATACTGTTTTATTCAAAACTCCCAGGGCGATTTATTTCGGGTTACATTAAGTAAAAGCAAGGGAATGCATATTAAGGCTGGTGATATTGTAGACATATATGTAAATAATGAATCTTCTATTTATAAGCAAGATGGCATGTACATAGTAAATCAATATTATACTACTTCAAGAATACCTATAAACAAAAACATTGCTTCTTGATTTTGCTACTGTACACACCACAGCCAGAGCATGAACAGTAACCTCAGCGTTACTAATACCTGAATCAGAGTGTTTCCATGCTTTTTGACGATAAGCCAAATTCAATTACATAAAATCGCCGTATTTGCAATTCCAGTACACATTTTTGTTCGTGTCTTAGCTGGGGTCTGAATATGTAAATAGTAACTTTCATTCGGGATGATTTTGCTGCCACCAGGATAAAAAGTGCTTGATAATTTAATTAAGGTAAGGTATAATGTAGTTGTTAGTTTATTTATTAATTGTTTGTAGGAATATTGGTCATAGCAGAGATATTACTCTGTTATGGCCTTTTTTGTTCAGAAAGGAGAAAGAAGAAAATGGGAACAAAAATGGTTATTAATGATGCATTAGTATTAGGTGGTAAGGATGACGGACAAAACCCTGTAACATATGGTAATTCACCCCTGAATGGAGAAGAATATGCCACCTTTCGAATAGGTGTTCGCATGTATGATGCTTCATATGCAGACCATTGCAGATACAATAATTTCTTTGTATCAGTTCCGGCTGATAAGGTTGATACTGTTAGGCGGTTGAACTTACAAAAAAACAGCATGGTTCACTTGATTACTACCTTTGATTATTCCAAGGATGTCCTTTCGGAAAGAAAGGCTGTTAACAGTGACCCTAACGAAAACCCTAATTATGGCAAGAGTCGAAGCGTTAAAGGAGTTGTTTTGCGCTTGCTAGATATTGAGTATGCCGGAACAACTTCATCACAAAAGAGAAACAAGAATGAACAAAGCACAAAAGAAGGTACACCCGTTCCAGCACCTGTTCCAACACCCAGTACCCCTACTACTGCTGCTACAGTTCAAACTACTAGTCCTTTAGCCACATCTGGTACTGCATCTTCTGAAGGCAACAAAACGCTTGAAGAAGAATTAGATATTCCAGTTATAAATCTTGATGAAAAGGATATTTTTGGTGAGCGGAAGATGCTACGAAAGTTTTTTTAAGAAAAAAATATAATAAACAAGAGGAAAAATAAGAGAAAGCCATATAGGGTTCTCTTATTTTTGGTTTTAAACAAAAAAGGAGGAAAATTAATTTATGATTTATGCAGAAATTAGTAAAAAGAGAGGTTTTTTAAGTGGTTATAACATTTCTCAAAACGGTTCTAAGTCAAGTTCTTATTCAGATGCGGTTGTACCATTCCGTTACACAAATGCGGCGGTTCTGAACGCTTTTGTAAAGTATCAGCAAATTTTAGACAACCCAAAGAGCGGGGCTATTGCTATTGATGTGAATGGCCGGTATTTGATAGAGTATATCTCAGCGGAGATTATCGAATGCGCTGTTTACAACCCTGTAAACGGGACTGTTCTCGCTGGGAAGTATGATACCACCCACAATAAAATGTTTTCATACGACATCAACGCTGAAGATTGTTCGCTTTTAATTCTATCACTAATCGAGGTCATTTTAGATGACAGCGAAGCAAGGAATGCATATGAAGTCATCCAACTTGGTTTATCTGACCCAAGCAATGTCCCAGACTGGACAGAATATAGCAATGATGTGGCTCTTCTTTCAGACAATATTTTGTGCAGAATTAAGAATTCATCAAAAGGAATCAGTTCTGGTATTTGGACAAATTTTATGGAAGCGAATAGTACTATTAATGTTATTCCTATGGCAAGCATAAACAATGATTCCTATGCGGTTGCCAATCAACGTTATGGAAATACTAAACTATTCAAAGGTATTACTTCTATTTCTAACCATTTATCTATTCCTGCCAGTGAATTCAACGCTATGTATAAACTTACAAAAGAAAGTTATGATAGACCTGTTTCTACCCTTAGTGATAGATATCTAGTTCCATGTGATATTGACGAATGTTGTCTACTTATTAAAAAATCTAGTAACTTAAGTTCACCTTTTAGAAATGTTTTACTTATAGGGGACTCTGGTTCTGGCAAAACAGATGGTTCATATGCAATAGCCGCAGGATTAGGTCTTCCTCATCTTTCATATAATTGTCATCCGGACACGGATAACTTCGATTTAGTGGGGCAGTTTGTTCCTGCAACAAATAACAAGGAAGGTAAATTAGACTCCAGTAAATGGTTGAAAAAACATCATTTTCCTTCATTGGATGATATTGAGAACAATCCTCAAGCTTGCTACAAGTCTCTTACTGGAGACATTGCACCTAATGGAACTAAAGGAGCTGATGTCATTGGTCTTCTCATTGATAAGATGTTGGCACTTTTAAAATCCGAACATAACGGAAAAGAATTTACCTTTGTTAAATCCGAAATAGTGATAGCACTTGAAAAGGGTTACGCTGTTGAAATTGCAGAAGCAAGTACTATTGTCAATCCAGGTGTACTGGCAGGTTTAAACACTATTCTTACTGGAGGCTATATGGCCTTGGCGAATGGCGAAAAGATATTCAGACATCAAAATAGTGTTGTTATTTTTACAACAAACAAGTCTGACTATGCTGGATATGGTGCATTAGCCAATAGTATTATATCAAGGTGTCCCCTTGTTTATGAGATGAATACTCCAGATATCAGCACAATGGTTGAACGTGCTATTGCCAAAACAGAGATGGAAAACATCGAATTGCTTACAGTTATGGCAACATGTATTGATGATGCTGCAAAAAAACTGAAGGAAAAAGGTAAAAAAGATGGTGTTTGTGGATTTCGCGAATTAATTGACTGGATAATAGCCTATCAAATCACAGGCAAAGCATATAAGTCGGCCAAACCAACAGTCATAAGTAAGTCTACGTTTGACACTATAGTAAAAAAAGAGATTGATGACTTATTAAACTCTGCATTGGTCTCTTATGATTAACGCCCTTAGAAAGAAGGTGAATTATGAGCATATATGAAATGCTAAGGGATGATAAAATTCCTGCTTCAGATATTTTTCTTAATATTGCGTTTAGCCGCTTTCTGGAAGATACTACGAATAATTTGCTTCGTAGGAACAGAAAGGGCAAAGTGTCAATCTCTGTAGTGGATAATCACCCAACTGAAATTGCTTTTACTAATGGTTCAAAAACCATAATTAATTATGGTTGTAAGGTTGTACAAAAGCCTAAAGACAAATATGACCAATTTAGGATTCTAAGAGGACTTAATGGTCATGAATTGGGGCATATATTATATGATGACTTTGCTCTTTACAAAAAAATCATCAAATATTTTGATATCAATACATTATTTCCGATATCAAACCATTTGAGCATTTTGAGCAATGAACAGCAGGAAACCCTTGAAGAGATAAAGCATTATTTAAATGACACAGTAACTAAACGCTCGATTATAGGTATTTATGACCATTTTGATAATGTGTTGTCTGATGCTTTTGTTAATACACAGATAATAATAAATCTTCAAGAATACCGAAGCGAATTGTTGTTTACTTTATCTCTATTAAGAAAGGACTTTCCTTCCTATAACGAAATCATAGAGGGGCAACAAAGTGACTTGATAAAACTAATCACTCTAATTCATGGATATGCTGTATATGATATTAGGTATGCAGATGTCGAAAACAAACTAGTTAAGGTGGTTTTAAGTCTGGCTCCTTTAATTAAAAAAATCAGAGCAACAACTTGTTCCGAAACCAGAGGAACATATATTCAAATTGCTTTTTGTTCTTTATGGCCGTATTTGAAAAAAATGTTGCCTGAACCAAATGCAAATGAACCATTAGATGATGCTGAGGAAGGCTCTGATGTAAATGGCTGTCCTGATAATAACAACAAGGATAATGCTGGTTCTTTTTCTGAAGGTGATTCTTTACATGAGAATGGTTCTTCTACAACCGGAATCCAGTGCGGTTCTATGGGCAAGAAAAAGGATAGTCCTTTCGTCAAGAGTGGGGATTTAGATGATGTTTCCTCTTTGATTTTCTTTTCGCAAAGACCAAATTTACATTCGTCATCTGTCTTTGGTGATGAATCCGAATGTGAAAAAGTACCATTGCTTGACATTGACTCGTTAATTGAGGATGCTCGCAATGATGGTATCAATTCAGATGACTTAGGCGGAGTTGTTTTGACCAATATTAGCACCTTGCTTAACGAATGCGAAGACAATAACTTTGGTGAAACAACTATTGACTATGGCACAGAAACAAGAAAAGCAGATGAGCGCCTTTGTCTTCAAGCATTTGATAAGGCATTAAATCTAGTTGCTGAAAAAATGGAATACCTCAACTCTTCAACAAAAAAGGTTAATGAGCTAATTGAATTTAATAATGATTTGGAATTCCCTTTAATCCATTCTGGCTTAAAGGTTAAAGTCTCTCGTGTGACTGACGTAGATTTTCCTGATTTATCCATCTATGATAAATATTTTAATGATGTGATAAATCCAGTGGCTGCCCGATTAGCTGATGAAATTTCACAAGTTCCCTTAAACCGGCATAAGGGTGGTAAACAAAAAGGTTATTACTCAGGGAAAAGAATTAATATGCCATCTTATATTCGAGATGACTTCAAGCTTTTTGAAAGAATAAAAGCGCCTACCAATTTTCCTACTATTGCAATTGAAGTGATTTTAGACGAAAGTGGTTCCACTAAGATGGGGGAACGGAGCTTCTTCATAAGACAATTTGCTTTGATTTTTTTAGAATTAGCAAGATTGTTAAATATCCCTATTGGAATCATTGGTCATGAGGCAGATTGTTTAGTTCCTACAGAAGTGAACTCACTTACAAACAAAAAAGCACCCAAAGAAAAATGGGTTGATGTACATTTACATGTTTATGCTGATTTTGAAGTTGACAGTATCGATAAGTATCGGTTAATGGCTGTAAAACCTGGTAGTAATAACCGTGATGGCTATGCATTGTGTTATGGCTGTGAACGTTTATTATTACAATCCGCGGATGTGAAATTGTGCTTCATGATATCTGATGGAAAACCTCATGCCAAAAAGAATGCGTATGGCGGAAAGACTGCCGAGAGAGATTTAATGCAAATAAAGAAAAAATATGAAGACCAAGGAATTTTCGTCATTGCCGCAGCTATTGGTGATGACAAAGATATTATTCATAGAATATATGAAAATAATTTCTTGGACATCTCGGATAATGAAACCATACCCGAAGCATTAGCCAATCTGCTAAAAGAGTTTTATTGTTAAAACAGGGGGGATTCCTCCCTGTTTTTTTGCTTGATTATTTACTATAAATATTGTATAATAGTCTTGTTAAGTGATTAGTAATTGTTTGTTTGGGGAATATTGGTTGTGATAATCTGTTTATAGATTGTTATGACCTTTTTTGTTATAAGAAACAATGGCTACACTGGAAAGGAGAAAAACAAAATTAAATGAAATGCATCAAAGATGCTTTTTGAAAAAAATCAATTATTACCTTTATATAGGATAATTGAAAAAAGAAAGGAGGAAATGTTTTGGGTACATGGCGTTATGGTATTGCAGATGTGGCTAGTTTAGTTGGCATAAGAATGTCGCCAAGCAAAGTGGAAAATGTCTGTTATTGTCCTAACTGCGGCAGAAAAAAACTTGCCATTAATACACAAAAAAATATATTCCGCTGTTTGCATGCTTCTTGTGATATTAGTGGCAACTCTACAGAACTCTACCTTATAGCAGAAGGCAAAGAAGGAATGTCCATTGATGAAGGCCGGGCTGAAATCCTGGAAAGATTGTATGGGTTTTCAAACACAAGAACACCTGCGGAAATCGAAGAAGCAAAGCGTAAAATGGAAGAAAATGCTAGGAAAAGAAAAGAAGAAGAAGTTAAACAATGCTCTTTAAGAGATATTTCTCAACGTGACAAGACTTATTCTTCATTTCTTGATTTATTAACGCTGGCAGATGACCATACTAAAGATTTACTGAATCGTGGTCTATCTATGGAAACAATTGTCCGGCGAAAATATCGAACAGACGCAGTAAGTTCTTTCGAAGAGTACCCACTAAAACTCATGGAGGAAGGCCTTTATGTTGATGGCATTCCTGGATTTTTTCGCAATGATAAGAATAAGTGGGAATTATTGTGGGTTAAACGTGGCATCATGATTCCAATTACCAGCCATCATAACAAAATCCAGGGATTTCAGATTCGTAAAGATGAAAAGCTCTTGAAAAAATGGTATAGGCGTAATGCTAATGGAAGCTATGCTCTTGACGAAAATAAGCAAAGAATTCTTGAAAAAGAAAAAAAATATACCTGGTTGTCTTCTAAGAATTTGTTGGATGGAACTGGCATAAATGGTTTTGTCCACTATGCTTGTGATTTCACCTTGTCTAGTGGTGGTGTTTTCATTCCTCAAATGTCTTATGACAAAGGGATTGTCTTAACAGAAGGGCCTTTAAAGGCTGATATTTTTTTTGAAAAAAAGAAATATCCTGCCATCGCCGTTCCTGGGGTGCACAATCAAGTGCAACTTTCAAAGGAACTTGATTTCTTGAAATCCATTGGTTTTACTACTATATACAATGGATATGATATGGACTTTGTGACCAACAAAGAGGTGTATGTTGCCCTTGCCAAAGCATATAAACTAATACTAGAAAAAGGTTTTGAATTGAAACGCTTGCAATGGAATGACAAGTATAAAGGTATTGATGATTATTACGTTGCAAAGGAAAGGGGGTTCCATGAATAAAAAACAACTTGCGCATCGGATATTTGTTATCAATAATAAAACTTTGTGTAAAATGGTTTTTGATATGGCACAGTGGTTCCTTCAAGATTCAGACTTTAAGGCTGGGGTCTTTGAAATGGATATTTTAAATGCTCTTGAAGATATTGATGAGGTTAGTCTTTCCTTTATAGAAAATGAAACAAAAAAATATCGTGTGTATACTGCTTCTTTTATTAAGTATGGCTATTATGGTTTGTATGCTAAAACAAAGGATGAGGCCATTCAAAAGGCTAACTCTCGTTCAGCGAAAGGGTCGGAAATTAATTGGAGTGAAAACCTTCATTGTTTCAAAATAGCACCTACTAGATATATACACGAATTTAGAGTATGTGCCGCTTCTGGTTTGAAGAGAGTTACTTATGGTTATGATAAACCTGTTGCTATGACTAAAATTGAAATACAGGAGTTTTTATCGCGCAGTCACCTATTCCCAAGTGAAACAACATATGTCGTTGATTATAGTTTCATTCAGGATTCCGTGATTAAAAAAGAAAAGCAATACAATTTATCACTGTAAGCAATATAAGGTTTAATCTTAAGTTAAAGGGGTGTGTCAACTTGACACACCCCTTTAACTTATTGTAACTAAAAGATTCTTATCATCATATTATTTTTTATACTTATCAATCATTTCAGTTATTTGATGTTTGAGGTTTTCCAATTCCTCAACCTCATCGGCTTCAAGAATGAACCCATCTTCATGTCTTGCATTGATAATGTTTCTCAAGGTTCCTACCCCTTTGATGAACTTCATTTTTGATACCACCACTTCCGGTTTTATTTCGTTTGTTTTCGATTTTTCTTCGTTTGCACCTTGATTCTTAAAGGAATTTATGAGTTTTTGCATGTCCACCTTGGAAAACTGTTCTTGCTCGTTCTCTTTTTCCCCAATGATATCATCGACAAATTCTTGCAATCCTTTCACATCCCTGTTCTCATCCTGAAGCAATGCCAGTGCCGCATCAACAGACAATGTTCCGCTGTCGATTTTTTCTTGTAATGGCTCTATCAGATTTATCAGCCTTAATGTTCTTGACACTTTAGATGGTGATGTGTGAAACATTTCTGCAAGTATATCTTTTGTGTCTCCGGACACGGCACCCTTCTCTCTTTGCTCTGGAATCCAAACGCTTCTGATTTCATTCATAGCACGGGCCATATCCATCGGAGTCAGAACCCGTGCATTGATGTTGTCAAAGATAAGACGAAACACCCTTTCTCCTTCACTTTTAGGTGCAACCTGGACAATGGCATCTATGGTATTTTCTCCAAGTAGCTTCTTTGCCCTGAACTTCCGATGCCCCATTAAAATTTCATATCTTCCATCTTCTTTTTGAAAGACCACGATTGGTTGGTAAAACCCTTCCTGTTTGATGAAGTCGGCCAGTTCTTGTATTCCTCGCATATTAAAAATGCGTTCGTTTTTTTCGTTCTCGTCAATCTGGTCCATTCGGATTATCACGCTTTTGGTTGTGGATGCCTCTTTTGAAATGATATCTTTATGTCCTGAAAGCTTTTTATCGAATTTATTCATCGAATCTCCTCTCCTATTGATTCCTACTTCTCCATGACGTAATCAGCTAATGTCTCATAAGCTTTCGCAACATTCGAACTACTATTATACCATGCCATTGGCCGGTCTATTACTCTGCTGGTTTTAAGCAATCCGGATTGCGGAATCCAGATGCCAGAGTAGGCTGCCATGCTCTCGCAATATTCAAGAAAGTCTCTGTCGGTTTTGTAATCCGTAATATTATTAAGAAAAAATGAAATCCTATAAAGATTGTGATTATAGTCTTCCTTAATTACGTTAGCATGTTGCAGTAAGGTGGTAAATCCAGTTACACTGTCTACATCCGCTGTGCATGGTGTGATGATTTCATTTGCGCAGCAAAGAGCCATAGCCACCATGTTAAACTGCCCTTTTTCCGTATCTGCATAGGGACGCTCGGGAGGGAAATCAATAACAATATAATCATATTTATCTTTGACTTCATCTAACCTTTCTTTAAACAGCAAAATATTACTAAACATTTTGCTGCCCTCTTCTTGAGCGGCAGGAAGAATATCAATATTCATCCTTCGAGGCTTTCTCTTAGAATTAGTCTTAATTAGCACAGGCTGCACTACTTCTTCAAATGAAGCATCTCCATTTATAAAATCCTTTAAATACTTTGTTTGCCCATTACTTCTATCGAATTCATGAACTTCGCTTAGCATTGCATCGGTAAAATTCCCTTGTGTGTCACCATCCACAGCAAGAACATTGGCTCCTCTTTTTTCCAAAGAGGCTATCAAATTGATTGATGTTGTTGTTTTTCCCGTCCCACCCTTTTGGTTGCATACCGCTATTACCTTACCCATTATATTCTCCTTTTTTCTGCTTTTTGTTTTTATTATAAATAAATAAGCAAAGTATGTCAATAATAAAATAACATATTATTGAATAATATTAAATATTAATAAATATTAATGTCGAGCTTGTAAATATTGGTTTGACAATTCATTATTTATAAGATATAATGCTTGAGTAAATATTACATACAGGAGGTAACATATATGATGGACCCAATCGCTTTAAGCTCATTGTCAGACACTAAAGGCCAACTGCTGAGTATTTTTGGTGTTGATGTTGGTAACCACGATACTAAATCACGACACTCAACCTTTGTTAGCGGCTTTGATAAGTCAATGGTAGTTAATAATCTTTCCAAGGAATATCTTGAATTTCAGAATGCCGATGAAAAAACGTTTTACACTTCCATGACAACACCCTTTAATTACTCCCTTGATAAGACGAAGACAGAAGATATGTTTATTCTTACATTGATGTCGATTGCGAAAGAGGCTATTGCCCGCAGAATCACCCTTTGCAATGGCGAGAATATCGTCTTAGCAATTGGTATGCCGCCAGGAATGTTCAATGCAGCTAACATTTCCTCTTATGAGAAGTATTATAAAGACCGTAGCCAAAATATTTCTTTTTCATATTTAGGTGTCCCCTTCAGATTTAACATTAAGCGGATTGCAGTTTCTGCTCAATGCTGGGGAACCGTAGTTGGTTATTCTCATCTTGCAGTACCTTTGAACGAAGTATACATCTTTGATATCGGTGGTATTACAATTGATACGTTTCGATTGCGGAAGGGTGTCATTGTCGATGGAAGCATTGATAGTTATGAGGAAGGGGTAAACAAGATGTTTGCTATCATAACAAAAACTCTGAGGCAAGAGACCGGTATACGCTTCAAGCCCGAGGATATAAAAAATGCACTTATGGGAAAAGAAAATTTGCCCAATAGCCAAGTTCAGAGAATTAAAGACATGTCATATGCCTGGACAAGAGATATTTTTACGAAAATGTTGACAGAAGGTGCTGAGTTTCGTATTACACCAGTTATTACCTGCGGCGGTGGGAGCTTGCTTTTAGACGACGAAATCACAAGGGTTGCGGATGAACTTAATTTTTTTAAGAAACTTTCCATCAAGGATAATAAAGCAAATGCGATTGGCTATGAGATTATTGCCGCGAAGGGTCTTTTAAAACTGAGCAAGGAAGAAATAGTTGACTTTTGGTCTCAATATGACCATGAGTTAGCGTCTTAACTTGCGATATTGCGAGGTATGAAGTATGGCTGGAAAAAAAGAATCAAATCCTGTTATCACTGTTTCATTCGACAGAACTTCGCCTGAAGCTATGGATGCTTTGAGTTTTATAAAGACATTCAAACGCGGCCAAGGGAAATTCATCACCGCTTTAGTTATGTGGTATCTGAGCTTTGGTGATTCCGTCTATTATGACAAGAATTCAGAAAAAATTATAGATATATCTGATGTTATTTATTCTTTGCAGCAAGCCGGAGTTGATGATACGGCCATAGCAAAGATTAGAGCCAATCCAAGCATCATATCTCAGTCTACCAACTTTATTTCAAGGCCAGAAATAAAGCCATCAAAAGCTGGTGATTCGCAAGAAGAGATGTATCCGCAAAATGCGCACGGGAAAGACGAGATTCTTGTCGCTCAAGCGGAGCCGGATTTAACTCATTCAGACAATGTTTCGACTGATTTCGACACAGGCAATCAATCCAATAGCGACTCTGACGATTTTGACATTAATCAAATGGCCCATTTTGGATAAACTGGATTTAATTCCTTTAACAGCGCAAAAGAAGAGTGGCAGGGGGTGTGTCAAATTGACACACCCCCTGTTTTTCCTGTATTTGACAAAGTTAGTGTTTTTGTGACATAATATATTACTATAAAGGAGGGGTTAATCATATGGATGATTTGGAAAAAGGAATATGCAGATGTATGGATTGCAATTCCAAAATTGGCAATGTTGGTGGTATTTATGTCGGGGAAGTTGTTGATAAAATCTCGCTTACAGAAGATTTGCTAAAAAAATATAGAGAAATCAAATTCAATGCCGACAATTCAACAAATTCTATTTTTTGCAAAAGCCAGGAATATGTAAATAATATAATAACAAGCAGCGACATCCAAGACATAAATACTATATGTGTAAACATTATGCTTGCATCTCTAAAGCGATTAAGGAATTACCCAAAAACCGGAAAAGAATATTATGAAATTATATATGCAAAATTTATAGGAAAACAAATTCTTACATATGACGAGATAGCAAAAAAAAGAAAATGTTCAAAACAAAATGTTGTAAATAAAAAAAATGAGGCTATCTCGATTTTAGCTTCGATTATGTGGGATTCTACCCTTGACGAATCGGCCTTAAACCTTGTGAAATCTCAATTTGACATATCGAAAAACTAGAACCATTTTTTTTACTTTCTGTTTACTTTTGGATTTACTTACAAATATTGACTTTTTATGACATTACTCGTATAATAATAGTGCAGTCCAAAAATAAATAAGAAGGAGGTTAGGTATGAAAAAGGAAACAATGCAGCTTAGGGTTTTTTCTCTTCAACAGGAACTTTTAGGAACATTCTCCAAAGTCTTTTCAAAAGGCTATATCTTAATCACAGCACTGATGATTGTGCTGATTATGAATACAGTTCCTGTTTTTGCTACTGGTAACGGAACCATATTTACAGACATGGCTACCCAGCTCACCAAAATGTATGAGGATTTTTTGCCGGTAATTAATATTTGTGCACTTATCCTTGGTGGTTTTGCTGGTCTTATGTTTATGTTTTCTTCCAATGAGAAAACCTCGCAAACCGCCAAAAGCTGGCTCATACGCATTGGTGTGGGTTGGATTATTATCAGCGTTTTCCCATATATTCTTATCCAAGGCAGAAACCTGTTAGGAAGTTCTGCGACCGGGAAGAGCGCTAATGATATTAAACAAATCAAGCCCGGAAGTTAAAAAGAATGCATCAATAGTTAACCCCACCACCCATTACAAAAATGGGTGTGCCAGACCTTTAAAACATCCGGAAGGGCACATTACATGTAATGTGCCCTTTTTTTGATACTAACACTATGAAAGGATGATAAAATGTTAGATTTTATTTGGGAATCCTTGCTTGCATGGCTTCAAACAATTATTTTATCTTGTTTAGACCTCATTAACTTGGACATGTTATATGCTTTTTCCCCTCAAATGATAACCATGGAAAAGTATTTCCCATGGTTAACAGAGACATGGGATATTATACAAGAGTCTGCATTTGCAATGATTGTTTTTCTTTGTATATTTAAAATGTTTCAGAACTCTTTTTTAGTTTTTACCAAGAATTATGAACACCCTGGGATTTTAATTATCAGAAGCGTTTTTGCATTTGCTGTTATTACAGCGCTTCCAAGTTCCGTGAAGTATCTGTTTGATTTTGCCGATATAGCATACTGGGAAGTTATGCAACGCGGTTTTTCTAATAACTTAAGTGCTGATGCAGGTTCTGACGAAATAACAATAGTGGGAGATAACATGTTTACTTCCATATGTGGTAGTATTGGTTCTTCCATTATAAGCGTTGCTTCCGATTTCGGAGAGCGGGATTTGACTGCTGAAGATGTTGCCGACTTGGCAATGGCTGCCGTTGCGCCAGTATCAATGGCTGATAACCTTGCGGCAGCATTAGTATCTTTAGTTTTGACAATTGCTATTGCTTGGAATTACTTTAAATTGGTTTTGGAAATTGCCGAACGTTATATTGTACTTGGCATTATGTATTATACAATGCCTTTAGCCGCGGTTCCTCTTGTCAGTCGAGAAACTTCCGCTATAACCAAGTCATGGTTACGAATGCTCGTATCGGAACTAATGATACTGGTGCTTAATGTTTGGTTTGTCGCTGCTTTTAGGATGGCAATGCGAACCTCAGGGCCTACCACCGCTGTAACCATTCATGGACAATCGGTACATGGTGGGTTGCTATGGTCTTTTATTGCCATTGCTTTCTTGAAGACGGCTCAAAGAATTGATTCCTATATTGCCACTTTGGGTTTAACAACGGCGCAATTAGGAACCGGTGTTGCAGGAACACTTTCAGCCGCTGCACTCTCAACCGCTGGAATGTTCCGTATGGGACGTAGAGGTTCATCTGGTTCGGGGGCGGGTGTTTTTGGCTCTGGGAAAGGAGCTTTTGGAAAGGGAGTTTTTGCTGGTATGAGTCCTAATGCTCAGAAAGCTGCCAATACAATGGCAAAGGCCGGAAAGCAAAATAGCACGCTATCATCCGTTCCTGGCATGAAAGAAATGTCCCCTGCCGAAGCAATGGCTGCTGTTAAACAAACTGGTGTTAAATTAGAAGGGCAGGCTGCGGCAGAATATGTGCAAAAGATGGCTCCAGGACTAAACGGCAAAGAAATCACATCTGCAACTGCGGATAAACACGGTTTTGAAGCTCGTTATAAGGATGCAAATGGGAATGATGCAACCTTATCATTTGGCGAGCAGAGACCTGATGGTATTAGTAAGAACGTAAGAATTGGCGACACCGAAGGCTTTTTGCAAGATAACGGAACCCCATTTTCTGATATGGAAATCAATGGTGGCGATACACTGTTTGATGATTTTGCAGCACAGCACCTCAATGGGTCTGACAATTTTATTGCACAGTCCGGCAAAGTCACACCAAAGGACCTGGCAGATTCTACAATTCATGCTGATGATGATGGCAACGGATTTACGATTCGTGATGCTGATGGTTATGAACTTGCGCATGTTACTCCTTTTAATGAGCGAAATGCAGATAGCCTTACTCCTAATACCGTTATTGGAGAAGGTTCAGATGGGTTGTATCGTGCAGACTTTAATCCTGAAGCAAAAATGCCTCTTCCAGAAGGATATTCTTATGCTGGTGAACGTTTTGTAAATGACGAAGGTGTTCAAATTTCTCCGAGTGGACCAGATTCAGCAAATGGGCATTGGCAGGATTCTTTCTATAGTGCTAATGATGATAAATACCTTTCACGAGGAGAAATAAACCAAGTTGTAAGAGAAAACACCTTAAGCAACTCCGACTATGCAGGAAGTATTCAGTATTCTACGAAGGATGGTTTCGTTGACAATTCAGGCAATCCTGTAGATATCAGTAAAGCTGGATGGACTCCTAGTCGCACAGGCGAGGAGGGTGTTTATGAAAACAAATTTACTGGTGGTGTTGCTTCTGGTGAACAGATTGCTGAACATATGGCAAACCCATCCTACGCGGCTCAATCTTATGGTGGTTTGAACGGCGAAAAGGAAACGTATTTCGACAACCATTGCAAGGTGCCTTTATCTGCTGAGCAGCTTGAATCTGCACCTCAATATGGTGAGACTATTTCTGATAGAGGGGATTATTATAACCCCGATACAGGTGGTTTTGGTTCACCAGTTAATACTACAAAAAACAATTTTGGTGACAGTGTTGAGGCTTTGATGGATAAAGATTATTCTTTCAGTGGAGATGTTGGTGCAAAAGTAGCCAAAGCATATATGCCGAACTTGAAAGATAGTGATGCTGAGATTTTAAACGCATATATGGAAAAAGATTCTATCACGGTTGATATTGCTGATGCTAACAAAAATCCATTAGGTCCTACTAGCAATACTCCTTTTATAAGGGAACAGTATATGCGTAAACTTCCGGAAACAAAAACAAGTGGAACTTATGAGACTGTAGATAGTTCGGGAAATTCCGCTTGGACAAGAACGTATCGCGGAGAATCAAAAGGTTCAAATTCAAATAATTCCAGGGATTCTTCTGGTTATGGTGGCGGTGGTGGTAATCGTTCTGATAATAGCGGAAACAGGCGCCCTGATAACCAATCGAATAGTGGAAGAGATAATTCTGGTAATGGGAATGGAAAAAAGTCGAGTCAGAACAAAAACCAGAATAATCGTCCCTATAGTGATAAAAGAAAACCTGTAAACAAGAAATAATTGAGCCAAGACAAGAGAGGACATGGTAATGAGTCAAGATGACAGAACACAAGTATCAGATTCTCTTGAATCTGGAGCCAGTACATCCGCTGATGTTGCCAGGAATGCTGTAGATGTAGCAAACAGGATGAAGCAGGATAAAGCAGGAGATTCCAAAGAATCTCCTGAATCTCCTGATGAAAAGGGCAACAACGAAGCGGCTGATGATTCTAAAAAAAGTAATAATGATAGTCAATCCCCCAAGAAGCAATCTGATGAAAATAACCAAAGCCACGACAAACCATCAGAAAATAATAGCAACGAATTCTCGCATAAGTCTCCAAGCAACACAAAGGAATCCTCCCCCAATAGCGGTGGTGATTCCGCCAAAAACCCTAATGCCGGTATAACCCTCACAAGCGCCGGGACTGGTGAGGCGGCAGGAGCTGGCGCTGGTGAGGCGGCAGGAGCTGGCGCTGGTGAGGCGGCAGGAGCTGGCGCTGGTGAGGCGGCAGGAGCTGGTGCTGGAGCGGCTAGTTCTGGAGCGGCGGCAGGAGCTGGAGCCGCTGCTGGAGCTGGTTCTGGCGCGGCGGCGGGAGCCACTGCTGGTAGTGTAGTAGGCCCCGCTGGAACGGTTGTCGGGGCAGCGGCGGGGGCTATTGCGCCAAAACTAATTAAAGGAATATTTATAGTATTTATAAGTGCTTTATTTATTATAGGTGGTATTGCAGACCAACTTATTCCCAATATTATTACAAAACCAGTTGCAATTACAGTTAGTGTTGCCAAGGGTATTTTAGAAAAAGCAAAAAGTATAGTCAGAGGTTTTATAGACTTTTTCACAGGTTCATCTGAAGAGGAAGAAAGAACCATCGAAACACTTGAAGAGGCTACTCAATATTGTATCGAGGTGATTGATGAAATTTTAGAATCTGCCTATGAGGAAGCCGCTGATGAAGTAAGGGAAGTATGCAACAGTAAAGGTTATGATTATGACACCACCATGGATTCGCTTTCTGCGCAGGGTGGATTATTTCAGACAACTGACTATGCGTTTATTATTTCCACATATTCAGTTACAACCGACTTTACAAATGTAACAATCAAAGATTTTAAGGACAAGCTGCGCAGTCAGCTCAGAATATCCTATGAGGTGTCAGACGAAACAGAAACCAAAGAAGAATGGGATTCTGTTCCTATCTATAAATATACTCCTCAAAATGTAAGCATTTGTGTTGACGAATATGAAGAAGAAGAAGAGAATGCGGATGGAACCACTTCATCAACAACAGTTCACAAACACCAAACATTTACTGTTTACACAAAAACAACCGAAATTGATAGAAGAGCAGATGGAACGGAGTATTTAATCAGCAAGCTTGAAGGTGAATCAGTAATAAACTATGTAGATGCCACAAGAATCAGCCATAGTGACCATAGCCGTGGTCTATTGGAGGGGAAATTCGTCGTTGGCAGTGTAGTTGGCGATTCATCAGAAATTATCGTTAATCCCGAAATTAGAATAGTCACATATGGCAGTATAACACTCGAAGCATATAATGTTGACGATGTATATGAAATGTTTGGTGTTGACCCTAACGGAATATATACAGAAGGTTATGAGACTACAAATCGCGAAATGATTGAAGGTCGTATGCGGATGATGGAGGGCCTTGTTAATAATATTTTGACAACAGCTCATGTAAACTATGCCACAAAAGGATTGTCCCAGACTGAAATACAGGCGATTTTAGACGCCTTGCCATCTGATTTGTCCGGCAATCGAAAACAGGTTATCAAAACAGCACTTACCCTTGTAGGAATGGTTCCTTATTATTATGGTGGAAAAGCCGCTAATACTGGATGGAATGATTTGTGGTGGACTACAGCCGCGCCTGACCACAAAGGTCGAACACAATTTGGCTTGGACTGTTCTGGCTATGTTCAATGGGTCTTTGCCACAGCCGGATTCAATAATGCTACATTGGATGTTCATTTAGGAAGTACAACAGCCATCAGTCAATTGCAATCCATAAACAAAAGCGAATTAAAAATTGGTGATATCGGCTTAAAATATCAAGGTGATAATAAGCATACAGGAATCTATATGGGAAATGATACTTGGATTCACTGTTCTTCCAGTGGAACCGTTGTTATCAGTGAAGGGTATCAAGGATTTAATCTTTATAAACGGTATCAACCATCTATAATGGAAGAGAGCGGTTTATATACAGCTTCGCTCATGTTGTACAGTACCGTCTCAAATTATAGTTTTACAGGGGACCAGTGGTACTTGATAGCTCAAGTTATCTATCAAGAATGCTCTACCAATGTTGAGGGCACAACAGCAGTCGCCGAATGTATTCGTAATAGATGTATAAGTTCGGATTTCCCGAATGACCCTTATTCTGTAATTACTCAAAAAGGACAGTTTGAGGCATATGGTGCTGGTCATTACAAACAAAGATGCCCAACAAGTCAGCAAATTGAATTAGTGAAACAGGTTTTAGGTGGGACAACACGAATTTTGAATGATAGCCGGGTTCTATTCTTTGTTTCAAACGCTTACCATAAATCAAATTATCTTACTGGTAAAAGTTGGCTTGTGGGTGCTGGTTATAAAGTCTTTGGCAGCTATGGAGATAATACATACTATTACAGCCCTAACACTGCTAAAGTGTCCTTAGATATAGATATTGGCATTTCCAGCGGAACAGGAGGCACTGCACCAGCAAGTAATATTGTTGTAAATGCTGAAACAAAAAAAGTTCCTAACAATGGAAGCAATAACCCAGTGGTTTATTATGGACAATCAAACAGAGCTGGTGGTACCGAATGGGCATCTGTTAAATTTGGTGGTGGTACTATTGCTTCGAGTGGCTGTTCTGTGACTTCGCTTGCTATGGTCATTAGTTATTTAAAGAGCGGAACCAGTAGTAGTGGCTGGGTCTATCCACCAGATGTTGTTGCTATGATTGCCGCAAAAAATGGTGGGAATTACAATAAATTTTATTCAGGAACACAAGGGCAAAGTTGGGACATAATGCCTGCTGTTGCTGGTTATTATGGAATAAAGTGTTCTAAGATAAGTAGTCAAAGCATTGCTAACAGCTTGAAAGATGGAAAACCTGTAATTATGAGTTGTGTTCCTGGTGAGTTTACAAATGGCGGTCATTTTATTGTAATTACTGGTATTGATAGTGCAGGGAATTGCTATGTCAACGACCCTAGCCACCCAGAAAAGAGCAGTAAGAAATATTCTGCAAGTTATCTTGCCAGTCAGGGAAAAGGCTGGTGGAGTTTTTCTAAGTAAACATTAATACAAGTAAAAAGCGAGAGGAGTTGAAATATGAAGGGATTCTTGTTTGTATTATGTTTCTGTGTATGCCTTAGCCTTAACATGGTTAAGGCATATGCTGAAGCTGAGACTGATGAATATGGTAACCTTATCGACTGGGAACCTGGTGCCGGAAATGAAGACAATGCAGGTAATGATATTATTGAAGATTATGGTCAATGGGATGAACTGCGAACGCAACAGGCCGAAGATATCCAAGAAAGTATTTCGGAATTACTCAATGAGGGAATTCAACCTACAAATACTGAAATCATTAAAACTGGCACAGTCACTTGTAAATTTCTTTATCCTGAGCATTGGATAGGGAATGATGTTATTTTATATGTCTATCACCGAGTTTCTATGAGAAAATATGACATTCATGTTGGGAGCGGCACAAATTATGAGACTACAGAAGAACTTCCTTTGGGCCATTATGAAGTGCATAGTGCTTATGTTGACGGTGACGAGGTGAACGCTTATAATCCGCTCTTCGATGTTTATGATTTTGAATTATTGGAGGACTCGAATGTTTTTATAACAATAACGCTATCATTGCCGGGCGTTATATCCGGCGTTGAAGAGGCAAGCAGCTCTTTTGGGGAATCCACTACAAAAACAGAAAATAGTGCTTCTCAAGAAGATTCGCAGGTAATTAAAAACGCACATCCTGTATCCACTTTTCGCATGGTGTTGATAGGGCTATGTCTTTCAATTGGTTCAATATTACTTTTCTTGTTATTAAAATCTTCTAAGAGAAAGGAGCGATAATATGCAAGATGAGGAATTAGAGGTATATAATATTCCTTTGAATTATAGGAATGCCGGGACCTATAGAGGTATTCCTATCCCCAATGCTATAGAAGGAGCCATTGTTGCAATAATTTTTGAGTTCTTTTTCATGCGGATTTCCTTTACCTTTCAGTTCCGCATGGTAGCTTTTTTTGTTACTTCTATAGGTATAATGGTCTTGTTTATTAGAGGAATAAATGGAGATAGGATAAGTATCTTTTTCATTTCTTTTCTCAAGTTTTTATTTAAGAAAATCACACGAGAGTGTAAGTATCATATGAGAAAGGTTGGTGTTAAAGATGTCGAGACATTTAAGAATCGAAATACCGATTCGGGAACATCAGAAAACAACTTCAAAAAATATCTCTCCTCGTTTAAGAAGCGGAACGCAGGTAAGAATTAATAAAAAATCAAATATTATTAAGTTAAATGACAAGTATACCCAAGACTGGTTGCCCTTTGATAAAATTGTTTACGGAATGGTTCGACTAAAAGGGGGAAGATATATCAAAATATTAGAGATAAGTCCCCAAAATTTTAATTTAAAGAAAAACAAAGATAAAAATAATATTATTCGTTACTTTACAAACTGGACACGAACCTCTCCTTTTTCCTTTCAATTTAAAATTATAACCGAAAAAACTGATATCACAAGTTTGATGGAGCAATTAAATGAGAAAACCCGAACAGAAAGGGACCCTGCACTCCTTGAAAGCAAGAAGGATTATGTGAACCTAGTCGCACAGCTTTCTTCCCACGAAGCCTCCAGTAGGAGATTTTTTATGATAATTGAGTATGAGGGCAATACCCTTGATAACCACAAAAAATCCAACAACGAGGCTCAGATAGCTGAAGATATGAATCAAGCTGTATTCATGATTGATAGAACGTTCTCTCAAATGGGAAACGCTCTTATAAAGCATGATGATGAGGCTCTTTTTATTGAGGAGTTCTTGTATCGCTTTATTTGCAAGCGTTCTTCCGTAACCGAAACAATTCGCTTACGGAAACAACGTCTTATTAGAGATGTCAAAATGGTGTATTCATTAAAGAATCCTGGGGATATCTTAGTTAAAACCCCCGATATCCCGCTGAACACCATAGTTTCTCCCAGGGGACTATCCTTTAATCCAAATTACTGTGTTGTGGATGGAATTTGTTATTCATTTATTTTTCTTACTAATGATTCCTACCCGACCAAAGTTAATGCAAACTGGACTGCTTGTCTTAACTTTGGCGAAGGTGTTGATGTTGACATGTTTTTTATAAAGACTGACCGAAATAGAGAAATATCCGAACTTAGTCGAAGTATTACACGGAAAAAGGTAAACATTAAAACTGCTCAAGAAGAAGATAAGGATAGCTTGGCAGATACCTTGTCTTCTGGGTTGTATATTAAAAACAGACTGAACGCAGGAGAAGAACTATTTTACGGTGTTACCATGATTACCATTTGGGATTATAGCCTTCAGACCATGAAAACAAAGAAGGGGATGGTAATGTCTACACTTCATGGAAATGGAATAAAAACATTACCTGCTTTTGTTGATTGTGATAGTGCATATAAAATGGCTTTGCCAATCCTTGATATTGATAGACATTTATTTGATAAATTTAAACGCAATTTTACATCAGCATCCCTTGCCAGTACCTATCCTTTTGATGAGACTCGTATGTTTGATAAGGATGGTTTTGTATTAGGCCTTGCTGGAAATTCTTTAGCCGTATACAATCCTTTTAACACAAAACGATATAACAACGCAAATATTGGTATTTTTGGTCCTTCTGGTAGCGGTAAAACATATTTTAACCTTATGTTGGCTCGCCGTTTCCGACTTAATGATGTCGGTGTTATGTTTATTCTTCCAATTAAAGGTCATGAGTACAAAGAAGGCATTGAAGCTATGGGGGGCTTACATTTAAACCTTTCTCCTGGCTCATCCATTTGTCTCAACATCATGGAGATACATGCTGAGGCTGATGTGGATGCTGCTATCCTAGCAGAAGCAGAGGTCACTTCTCGCAGCAAATTGGAACAACAAATTGACCAAGTGCAAACATTTATACAGTTGCTTTTAAAAGATAACCAGCTAACAGCTCCACAATCTAGTGAATTTGAAACTATCATCACTAAATTATATGAGAGATTTGGTATTACTGGCGATAATATGTCGTTGTATGATAGCGAAGGCAAAATCAAGAAGATGCCAATCTTGCAAGATTTATATGATGATTGTATGAATGTTCCCACGTTGGCAGATGTTACTGCTGTTTTAAAACCATTTATTGAGGGAAACTGTACTAATATGAATGGTCAAACAAACTTATCTCTCGATAACAAAATGATAGCTTTTGATGTTTCCTTTGTTGGGGAACGATACCTTCCAGCCTTTATGTATATCGCCTTAGTTTATTGCTATGATAAGATAAAAGAAAATCTTTATGATTTATATGCTTTGTTTCTGGATGAGGGCTGGAAATTCATGATTAATGAGAGGGCAGAAAAATATGTCAATGAGTTAATCAAAATTGTTCGTGGCTATGGTGGCTCAACCATTTTTAGCACTCAGAATATGAAGGATGTTATGAACGGAAAATATGGGGAATCCATTGTTGACAACTGTGCAACTAAGTTTTTACTAAAGTCTGGAGAAAAGGAATCTCCTATATTTCAATCAACTTTTAATCTCTCCGCCGAAGAAACTAAAGCACTTGAAACACAACCTAAAGGAAACATATTGATGCTTACCAATGGAGAGAAGATACCACTTATTACAAAAACTTCTAAAAAGGAACATGCATTATATACAACAGACCCAAATGAAAGAAGAGCTTTAAGAAGAAAGAGTGCTGCAAGTCAATAAAATTGAACATTTTATATTTATCATTTTTAAAATTACATATAAATAAATGCCACGGAATGGTAAGTATAGAAAAATATTAATAAATAATAATATTTATTAAAAACAACAGGAGGTTAATATGAGCAATTATAATGGTATTTATGGCGATGGTGGACAATTTTATAGGAATACATTAGGTGACATTATCTTAGCATATGCCAATGTTTGTGGGGTTTTTACAAAAGAGCAGGCCTACTTAATGGTTCCGGACAAACATTACACTAGTATTGACAAGGTATTGAAAGGATTAAAGACCAGTAGACGTGTTTTCTCAAAAGAGGGTGATTACTACACTATGAACCCTATCGCACCCATTGATTACAATATGCTACGCTGTTTATGGGTTCTTCTTGATTTCAAAGAAGACTGTATTCCAAATACACAGAACTTTTTACTGGCACCTTCAGTAAAACCAAGCTTTATAACCTGTGTGAGAAATAACATTGCATATGATATTGTACCTATTAACGCAGGCGAAGCAGCAACAATTCTTCTCTTAGACGGAAAATATGCTGCTGAAAATGAACATGCCACTTCAGATGAGGTTGTTCATAAATTCATTTTAGCAGTTCCAAATAAAAGCGTTGTTACAACTCTCCCTGTTATGAAAGCACCTCATATATTTGCTGTAGTAAACGAACTGCCAATGAGCGAACGCAACTATGACATGAAAAAAATCTGCGAGGTTGAATATTGGGGATGATAGGAGACTTTTATGAATAATCATATAGATTTTGATATCTTTAGTGATGATAATACCTCAAAAGATAATGTAACACCCCCAAAAATTATTCGAAAAGAAGAATCGGGTATGACAAGTTTAGAGATTGATGCAGCGATTGACACTATAAATGGATTATGCAAAAGAGCTGTTTCTTCTTTGAAAACCGCTAAGAATAACCACTTCAACAACCTGGAAGATTCTTCTTGGGGGATTTATCTATTGGAAAAGGCATTGTTGTCCGCCCGGACAGTTGTTAACGAAATTGTATGTTCAACGGATAATATTATTGCTTCTAAGAGTTTAGAACATTCTACCATCAGTGTAGAGGTTAGTGAGTCTTTTATAAAGCTGCTTTTCCCAATTCTTCTTAACAAACGTAAGCAGAATTTACGAACAGAGTACTATCCGTCTTCTGTAGAAAGTGTATTGAAAAACATCACCATCCCGGATAAATTTAAGACCAAACATATTTCCATTATCTTTCTACATTGTTATGAAATTGGACATTCTGTCTGGGCAAAACGTGACCATGACAATATTGATTTAAAATGGGTAGTCGATACTCTTAATAATCATTTCTTCATTGATGATGGGCCTTTTAGAACTAATTTGTTAAACTTTTCTACTATTGATGACGAAGACAAAACTATTATATATTTAGTTCCAACAACTATCTTACCTGCCTTTTTAGAAGAACATCTTCCAATCTGGATAAGTGAATAGTAAGGGCGCAAAACGAGTAAATTGGCAGCAAAGTGCTCCCTTACTTTTTGCAGAATTTTATGGCAACATTTTGATTAAAAAAAAACTTCAAAAATATTGTGTGTTTTTTCTCTAAAAAAGCCAGTATTTAAGCGGAGTTTCCCTGGGTCTCAATCTTGAAAATAAGACTTGATTTATGTAGTAAGGCAGCATTTTCCGAATAAAAAGGTTGTGGATTTACAAAAAAAAGTGTACGATAAAAGAGTGACAGAATAAAAAGGTTGTGGATTTACAAAAAAAGTGTACGATAAAAGAGTGATAGAATAAAATTGTTGTGAGTGAGGCGAATTATGGGTATCGAGTATGGGACGATAGAATACAAGGTTATGACTGTCTTGGTATTGGCTGGTCAATATCCATATAAGTCGTTAGACCTGGTAACGGATAATAATAATAAAAGGCGTGAGTCAATTAGACGATTAAAAGAACTAGGATATATTGATGTTAAAACAGTTGGCGAAAAGAAAAGAATACGTCTAAAAATGTTTGCTAGAAGAAAAGAACTATATGCAAAGGATTTATTTGAAGGTGCTGATAATTGTGAACCGGATATAAGATGTGGAGGCGAACGCAAACTCGAAAGAATTGATAGAATTGCGGAAGTCGTAATGATGATGATGGGGGCTGGTGTTAATGTCACTCCTGATACAAAACCGCTCCCCCCGGCCACTTTACAAGTGGGAGAGGATAGTGAGTATTTGCCTTACTTTATTACAAGCATTGAAGCAAGGGCAGCTCTCCCGATAAAAGAGGAAAAAGGGAAAGGTGCAAGGTTCCATGGTAGCCTTATCAGTCTTGGCGGCCTGTATAATGTATACAACATGGGCGAGGTAATGATGGAATGGGTTCGCCCCTCTGAAAAAACTGCCGTTGATTTTAATTCACAATATCAATTAAAAGTTGTACCATGGGGAAAAGATTACTCTGATTGGTTTGGGGGTAGCGCTATTGTGCTTTCCCGCAATTTGAATTATATAGTTGATTTCGTCAAGGGAAATTTAAAAGTTCGAAATGGTTATGGTTCAATAAAAAATTTGGTTAATATAAATGAATATTATTCCAACACCTATTATCTTCCCCTGTCCCGAAAAGGACAGATAATGATGAATATAATGACAAAGCGAAAATGGCACTACTATCTTGTTGGGATGTTTTATAAAGATGAGTACTTAGCAAGTCCTGATGTTAAACTATCAATAGCATGTGATGCAGTAAAAAATGGTTGTTATTGTTTGGTTTTTATGGATGGTGATATCGGACGTCTTAAGAGATTTACAAGTGTCGAGATAAGAAAAGAGGATTATGGGAAATTCAAAGTTATTTGTTATGATTTCCAAGAAGAAGTTGTAAGGCAGTTGGTTCCCCCCGGAATGGATGTTGTTCCTTATAGTTTTGATGATGTGATAAAAGGTTTTTATACTGTCTATTCTGAATTAGAACTATCACAAGAATAAGAGAGCCACTATATTGATATATGAGCGTCCTGCTGCCCACTCAACCCTCAAGTAATTATCAAGCTTTGATTTTTATTGAATTTCCATTTGCATTATATCTACTGCCTTAACACTTTAAATAATATGATGATTGAAGCATTGATAACTAGAATATTTAACTGTTCTCTTTTTGAGTCCTGCTGCCCCTCGCCATTTTCCTGCTATTCATCCTCTGCCTTACTGGCCTTGCCTGTAAAGGCAAAGGTGATATGAAGTAGTGACTAAGGGCGTCCTTACTCAGCCTTGGATAATTTGATGCTTTCCCCGGAACGGGAAAGATGTAATGTAGATATGATTATAAACAATAGAGAAAGGATTTAATTGCTATAATGATGAAGAAAGATGATTGCTTTACTATTACAGATACTATTAATAACTCCATTAATGGAACTGTTTTGGGAGTGAACCCAAAAATAGGTTATGTGACCTCTATTACCCCCGAAATGGTATACGGTAACAGAATGCTTTATTATACTTCCCATGCTGAATCAAGTAGAATGAAAGATTTTATCGTCAATGATTTGTTCCAGATTATCAAAAGAGGAGAGTCTTTTGTTGTAAGTGATATAAAGGCCGACATGATATTCCTGCTGCAAGATATGTGTAAGAGCAGTGGGTATACGGTTAAGGTATTTAATCCTTTTAAAAAAGAATCGCTCTTGTGTGACACCCTTGCAGATGGAGTTGACCTCATTAGTACCTTGTATGATAGAAATGGCATTAGGGATTGTGAAGTGGAGAATGCTATAGCTTTTGCCACATCTCTTATGAATGGCACTTATGAGACGGTCACTGATGGACTTCTGAATGATATACAAATGGCACTTTTAACCGCAGTTATTCTTTATACCATGTATTATGAGGCAAAAGATTTAAAAGAACCACTACGCACCATGTCCGCAGTTTATCATTTACTTGCAGATAATAATGTTGATGAGTTACATAACCTTTTTCTTCAATTCTCACAGGATACAGAAAAAGACGAAACACATTCTCATCCGGCATGGAACCAGTATTTAACATATTATTTTTGTGAGGAGTCGCATCTTAACAACGAAGAATACCTCCTTCACCAGACTAGTCTCCATCATACAATCCGCGAGGCCTTGTTAATGCGACTTGGCATATTCGCCTCTGAAGATGTATGCAAGCAAGCCTCTTTAAATGAAATTGACCTCTGCCTTCCGGCAAGAGAGAAGTGTGCCTATTTTGTTATGGAGTGTGATGATTTCTGTGGTGATGTATTAACGAATCTCTTTATTGATTCACTTATCACCCAGATAGCAATACAAGATAAACTGGCGATAGGAGACCCATCATTTAAAAGAGTTCCTGTGAACATGTTCTTACCTGTATTACCACACATTTTAGGCATTTCAGCTATAGAGATGAAAATGCGTGTCATTCGGGATTACATTCGCATAACATTTCTTGCAGAAACACCCCCCAGGCATTTAGCCGAAATGGGTGCAGATGTTAACTGGCGTTTATTGATGTCTGACTGTGACGTTCATATTTTCTTTGGAACTGACAATATGAATTATCATGAGTTCATGAGGCAACACCTAAGATGCTTTCATGAATTTTCAGAACCACTCTCTGTTATGTGGAGCGAAATCTTTACGGATTTGCCTGCTCTTTTATCAAATGAATGTGTTGTATTAATCGAGGGCAATGGGCCGTTCTTATTTAATACGATTCCATGCAAAGAACACCCCTTGTTTCCCCGCCCATTTACCATAAGCACCATGAAATGATTATTGGTAATTATATAAGCTACAGCAAGGGCAAAGGATATCCTGCTGCCAACATGCCCACTTATTGAAATTTAAAAGTAGCTGCAATGCCTGATACAGACTTATACCTGCAATTGTAAATTATATTATGTCTAGCCTGCTGCCAGCTGCTATTAAAAATAGGCAACCGCGCTGAATGAAAAAAAGCAACCATTAAATACTACAAAGAGGAAATATCATGGGAGAAAACAACTTTGTAAAGATTTGGGGAAAAATGAAATATTACTACCATGCCAATAAGACACGACTCAAAGTTCAAGTGGCAATTATTGCCCTTGTAATCACCTTTGTCGTGGGACAGGCCGGACAATCCTTTTCCTCTTTATTGGATTCCTCGAAAAGAATATCATTGAATCCCTTTATCCTTATCTATTATGCCTGGGGAAAGATGTTCTTTATCAGTTTAGCACTTCTTGTTGTTTTGAATGTCCTATTGATATTTGTCATTACTAACATGGAGGACAAATATTATGATAAAGAGCGTGATTTTCAGATTTCAGAGCATGGTACTTTAGGCACCGGCGGATTTATGCAATTAGAAGATAAGCAAAAAGCCCTTATCATGGATGATGTGGAGAAAATAGAGGGGCCTATTCTCGGAAAGGACCCTCTATCACAGCTGGTTTGCTCTCCCAAGGAAAGTCTATTTTTGAATGGACATAAATTTATCTGTGGTGGTTCCGGTTCACGGAAGACCACAACACAGGCTATGAATGACTTGTTGCAGATTATCAAACGTGGCGAATCTTTCCTAGCCAGTGACCCCAAAGCTGAGATTGTTGGTATGCTTCGTAAGCTATGTGAGATGGAAGGCTATGTTGTAAAAGTCCTCAACCTTGTAAACCTTATGAATTCAGATGGCGTTGATTTTATCAAATGTCTTCGTAGTGATGATGGAAACAGGGATTTGGAAGTTGAAAATGCTATGACCCTCGCCCAGGTCATCATGGAGAATACCACAGAGGATGTTACAAACGGCTTCTGGGATGATTGCCAAAAGGGTCTTTTAACAGCAACCATCCTTTATGTCATGTATGACGCTACAGGAGGAACAAAACCTACTCTTGCAGACGCTTATAACCTTATCCTGAAAAAGGACAAGTTGGAACTGGATAGATTGTTTAACTCTCTATCAGATGACCACCCTTCCAAAGCACAGTATCTTATCTATGCTAAGACAGATGCCAAGGTCCGGGATAGTGTTGTAATTGGTCTTATGATGCGTTTGCAGGTATGGCAAGGTGAATCTGTAAAAAAAATCATCTCTGAAGATGAAATTGACCTTACCCTTCCAGCAAAACAGAAATGTGCTTACTTTTTGGTTATGTCTGACCAGAAACATACATATGACTTTATTTCCAGCCTATTCTTCAGCATGTTCTTCATTAAGGAAGTAGAGTATATTGACTCATTACCTACAAGAGAAGCAAAGGTTCCCATTAACCTGATAATGGACGAATTCCCTTCAATAGGCCATATTCCAGATTTTTCTCGAAAATTGGCAACACTTAGGTCTCGCCGGATATTTATCACTGTTATCATCCAGAACTATGGGCAGATAATTGATATGTATGACAACAATGAGTGGCAGACTATTGTATCAAACTGTGATACCAATATTTACCTGGGTGGTAATGACATCAAGGAAACAGCAGACTTTTATACGGAACGTCTGGGTGAAATGACTGTAATTTCACATGGAAAAAGGACTAATCAAAAGTTATTATCTGTGACAAATAATAACTTTCATCCACAGTACATGATGAATGAATCGGAATCCAGCAGACCTGTCATGACAAAGGAAGAATTGATGCGCTTATCTCTTGATGAAGCAATTGTGTTTTTGAAGTCATGTAGGCCACTGAAAGTTGAGAAGTTCGTCTATAAAGACCATCCATTGGCAGACAAAATCATTGATATCAATGCTACTACTCATTTTCCTAAGTGGAAGAGGGAGATGGATGGGCTTCCTGATCTAGCTGATGAGGTATTATATCCTCTTATTATACAGTTAAGGGCAGCAGGGCAAATGGCCCAGTATTTGGAACTTCATAGAAACAACAAAAAATATCTCCTTATGGATTATTTGTCTGAATATGACGAGAATACCTTTAATATATACAACGGGTATCTTACCGGAAACAATACAAATCTTCCAGAATTTGAACTTCCTACTTCCGAAGAGGAAGTTACTCCCGAAGAAGAAGAGCTTGTTGCAAGAAGGGCTGCACAGAATGTTTCTGTAAATACATCTTATGGTGATATAAACGCTGCTATAGATGCAGTAAGAGAGTATGAGGCTTCTCACCCAGAAGCTGTTAAGGCCGAAACTAATTTTTCCAAGGTAACTCAAAACGAAAAAGGGATGCGGTCTTATGGTCCTATTTCTTCAGGAAATAGCACTCCGGCTCCAACAGCTCCACAGCAACCTTCTGTGGCAGCAGGCAGTACCGTAAATACTCAAAATCAGAGTCAGGGAAAGAGCCAGAACAGACCTACGATTACTGATATAGACACCTCATCACCACCGCAGCCCCAAGCACAAACTAAAACCCAAGCACAGGCACAAACAGAATCGCCTCCAGTAAAGGAGAGGGAAGCTGATAGGCAAAGAAAAGGCAGAGAGCAGCTGGGCGGAGAAGGTGGCCTGAAACGTTATGGTCCCATTGATAAGAAGAGTCTGTTTGCAGCAGATGAAAAACTCCAAACAGAAAGAATTCAACAGTTGCAGCAGGATACAAGTACTGGAAATGAATTTAGCATGGGAGACTTTACCGCAAGCAGTTTCAATAATGCTAAAGAATCAAAATTACCAGCATCAGATTCTCCGCAGATTGAAGTAAAAAGCAAAAGTCCAAACAAACAACAGGAGAAAACCGCAGCATCCCAATCAACAGCTCATACATTGGGGGATTTTCTTGCTAGTTCTTTTGATAAAAGTAAATATACAGGTGTTGATGCCAAAAAACACAACGATACAGAAGCGACTGTAACGGCTCCATATTCGGCTTCTAGTCCTGCTGCCGCCGCTCCCACGAATAAAGCGCAAAAGTCCGAGGAAACGGAAGATAACGGCCTTGAAACAGGTGTAAAACTGCCAGTGACAGATAATGTTTCACATGAAACATTTGGTGACACAAATACCATCATTCCGTCACCAGGAACGGAAGCCACCCTAACTAAGGATGATGATGACTACGAGGACTTTGATTCATATGGCAAACGTTTATTAAACCAAAAATACCAAAGTATGTTGGTACAACTTCCTACAGCAACAGGAGAAGACTTAACAGCAGAGGATATTACAGGTAATATAGACTCAGCTTTCGATTCTGAAAATGGTTACATTGATGAATCCGTTGTTGCCAGTAGGGAGAGTGTTACTGTTCCAAAAGTGAATGATAACATTGATGATGTGGTGTCTCCACTCACAGATATGCCTGCTGCCGAATTACCAATCACAACTACTCCAGTTTTAAAATCTACGGAAACAGAGGGGGCAGTTATAACAACTACCATTACATGTGATACACCTTCCACACCAGTAGTAGAAGCAACTCCACCTACTACATCAAAATCAGCATCAGAAATAAAAAACAACGATAAGGGTCAGGTTAAAATAGCGCCAACTGAAACGGAACAACAGACGCCCCCTTCTCTTGGCGTAAAGAAAGGTAACTTTCAGTTGTTTGATGATGATGGAACCATGAAGGAAGGCATTTCCGTCCCTGAGACGAATATCACAAAGACAATTGGTATGGGTAAGAAAGCAGTGGGAAAGGGACTTAAGAAGATAAATCCCAGGGATTTCTAATTTTAAGGCGCTCCTCGGTTCCTTGTTATCTGTTGGCAGCAGGCTTATAGAAAATAGCCACATATACATATATAAAGTAAGATTCTCTTCCAATGCCACAGGCGACAGATGAGAAACCACTAACATACTAAAGAGGGATGATTTAAGCACTATGGAGAATGTAGCAACAATAGCGGATACTTCAACTAATGGAGAATTATGACCACAACACCAGAAAAGAAAGTATATTGTAAATCAAAAGAAGAAAGAGGGTTGTTACAATGTCACACAGTGAACTTAAACTTAATGAAGATATGCTGCTTGAAATAATAGAAATCTGTGGAGAACTTCAAGTAGAACTGGCAAGGGTTAATGTTCCCGGTCAGAGCGATTATGAAAGGATATATGAAATATCAAGGCATTATTACAACCTTGGTGCGACTTTAAAAAACGCTGGGCTTGAAAATATAAAAGCAGACATGGGTATTCTTTCCGTATTCACAGACACGGAGAATCCCGGATTGTAATTTAATAACTTGATTTTATTTATTAAGAGAGGATGATACAGATATGAACCAGATGTTAAAACACACATATATGCATGAGTTTTTTGGAGATGTCTACCCCTGCGAGATTAAATATTTAAAGAACCCACCCGAAAACGCTTACCAGATTAGCGTGATTATCCCTATTGAATATGATACATATGAGGAAGCTGCTGCTTGCCCTGCACATTTGAGATTCTGTAAAATGCATGGTCACATTGTACTGGCCGTATTTTCCAACTTTGAACAGGGGCTTAACTCCTCTGGAAAGTGGTTTGAGAGAGTTTCGGGTGATGTACTGGAAATTATCAAATGGGAAGAATGGTGGGGATACAAGATATCAAAATCAATAGGCAGATTTACTGACTGTCCTGATGTACTAACCTCTTTCCTTCCTTGTGCTGAAAAATGGGATGATATCTTTCAGGTGGAACGGCTTCCTGATGGCTGGGGGAGAAATGTACAAAGTCTTGCTTATAGTGTGCATTGTAAGGTCACTCCCATAGAAAAGACTTGAAAAATATTATAAAAGGAAAGTTGAGGGGACATTATGACCACAACAACGAGTAACGCTTTATCAATCGCACAATCCATAGTTGGCCCATATTTTTCAAATCCTGAGTCAGTACAAGAAAATAAGATGAGCTTGTATTGGTCCTCTCCTGAACCAGAGGATGACGAGTATGAAATAAAAAACAAAGACCTTGCTAATCAATTACTTTTACAACTTGTTGAAAGATGTCTAAAAGAGGATTTTCCAATTGGAGAATATTATATAAATGATATTCCCTACTCAGACAAAGAAGGATGGAGGTTTTGTTTTGCTCACTCAGGCGATTGTGCGAAATATAAAACGAATATCATTCCTGTTTCCCAAGTAAGAGCAATTGATTTCATGTCATATTATAATGGTGATGTGACCCCTCTTAAGTTAGTTCAGCAAGCTGACAAGGAATATTTCGATGAGCCTGTTCTCACTTGTTTGGAAGCCTTGGTTCACTGGTATGAGTAACAAAGGGCAAAGGAGACAGCATTGATGATTTATGACCAGAAAATGATAAAAGACCTTTATCAGCAAGAATTAAATATTATATACCCAGAAGGGATGGGTGAAGGAGACTATATTATTAATATATGTTCCCGAATCTATATGCCTTATGTCGGATATACCTTTGCAAGCTTTCTCTTCCTAGACAAGGACTTAATCCCCCTGTCAATAGAAATGCCCAAGCATGGTTATGATTCCCCATATACAAATAAGAGATTCATCATTGCTAAGGCTATTGGACTGCATAATGTGTTCTATCATGGCGGAATCCCTGTAAAGGTCTCAAGAGATGACTTGAACACGATAGCAGCAGTCAAGGTGACTTGGAATACTATTTATGGTGATTCCCATGTCATCACCGTAACGGAGATACATAATATCTCTTTCCAGGAAAGCGAAAACCATGAAAGTGAACGTATCTATGACTTACTTATAAACACTTTGGTAGACGATTCCTTAAGTGAAGAGGCTTCATATCAGCACTTCAGTCAGTTTACGGATTATTGTACTTTTCATATCAAACCATTGACTTCTGGGAATATTGTCTCTTTGCCTATGAGTCTTGAAACGGAAGATAAGCTAATTGAATACCTGACAGGAGATGAACCTGTAACAAACATCCATGAGCAACTTGCTTTTGATGATATTAATTGCATAATAAATCATCAGGTAGGAACAAACCTCCCGGCAGATGACTATATCATGTCAAAGTTCATCTTGCCTGGAATAGACCCCATCTCTTATATCGCTGGCAGAAAGGCTCATAACTACAGACTGGAAATAGGCTGGAAAGAATACATCTTATCTCCAGACCTGGCACCCTATAATTCCTTTGCTGAATATTTGGCTTATAAATACCAAGACCAGTAACCGTGATAAGTATTAAGTGATATGTGGCAAAGAATTAAAATAATCAGAATCCTGCTATCTACTATTGGACTGCACCTATATTCACTGCCTAAGCAGCAGTGAACAGATATGCAGGAGGCTGTTTTAAATATATGGCTGTAACTATAATTTTAATTACAGCTACACCTACAGTTAATCTTAATATTAATAAAAAAGATTTAACAACGTAAATACCTTACTACTATTAAGATTTAACAACTTAACTGTTAACTCTTTGTCCTTACGAAAGGAGATTTTTCATGAAAAAGGCTCATTATATGAGAATACGCTATCATCCGGCTTGAATATTGATTATATGCCTTTATTCTATTTGCTGGTCCTGCTGCCCGTCAGCAACCATAGCACTTGAGAAGAGGCGGGAATTAGTTTAATGGAATCAAAATAAAATACATCGTAAAGATGAAAAACTCAGAAAAAAACGAATGAAAGAAGAGGTAACTATTATGCCTAGAAAAGCTACTATGCCCAAAGTCACTACCAGTAAAGAGCAAACCGAAGAAATCATTAGAAATGCGGAACAGTATGCTCAGGAAGCGGTGGAAAATGACCTGCTTAATACAGATGGTGATGAACTTGTTATGGGGGTCTTTACTGAAGAAGATGCAAAAATGTTAGAACAGCAGCAGAAAGAACAGGAAGAGCAGAGGCGTGTTCTTGCCGGAAAGAAGACCAAGAGAAACCTTTATCGTAAAGGTACATTTGCCGCAGTAGATGAAGCTGATACGAAAAATATCATCACGGCTTCCGATTTGCGCTACGAAGCATTCCAGATTCTTAATATGTCACTGCTTTCCGGGGCACCAGTAAAGGGAACAATTCTTAAGGCCGAGCAGAGAGACCCTGATGTTGCATCTGTTCCAACCGCTATCATTTTAATGGATAATGACAGCTATTTCACCATCAAGATTCCCTTTCAGGACCTCATCCCTAAGTATGTTATGGATGCCCTGAAACTTAAAGAAAAGATTGATAAAATGGAACCCAGAGCGGCTATGACCTATATGGACATGCTTATCAACAAGAGAACAGGTTCAGAAATCTACTTTGTTGTAAAAAAACTTAACGAATCAACTGGAGAGGTTCTTGCTTCCAGAGTAGAGGCCATGAACTTCCACAGGAGAGATTGGTTTAAGCGTGAGCGTATAGGCGGCGGTCTGTGGGACTGGGTTCATAAAGTGGGCGATAATGTTGTCGGTAAGGTCCTTTATGTTGACCGTGCCAAGATGGGTGTCGAGGTTTTTGGTGTCGAACAGGAATTGGATATTTCCGACATTGCATGGTCCCGTCATTCAGACCTGAGAGAAGCTTTCCTCCAGTACAAGAGAGACACTATCTCTAACGCCACTTATCTGGATGTTTACCGTCCGGGTGATGTTATTCCTTTGAAGGTGATGTATATCGCTCGTCTCTTTGAAAACAGAAATGAAAAGGATGAGGAAGGCAATCCTATCAGATATCGGGAGAATGAGGTATTTAAAGCGCTCAGTGAAGGTAAGAGTGTTAAGCCTGTTTCTTATCTTTTGAAGTTAAGTTCAAAAGAAGTGGATGAAAATCCAGAGAAGCGGTTTTTTAATCTCTTCAAGGTTGGTGATAAGGTACCTGCAAAAATTACACATGTGGATGAGTATGGCATCTTCTGCCTGTTGGCTAACAAGCGTTCCGGTCTTATTAAGTTCAATGCCGACCGTCCTGTCCTGCCTTCACCAGGAAGTGCAGTAATGGTCCGCATCACCAGAATGGATGAAACAGACCGTAATGGCAAGGAGGCATGGAATATCACTTGTGAGATTGCTTATGACCATCGTTAATAAGTAGTCCGCCTCATTTGCTAATGGATTGTCCTGCTGCCAGATTTCCTATCTTGTTGAGATTTAACATTTAACGTCTAATATTTAAAAGTGGCAGCAGGACAAATACCATTCAGCCTTTGTTTTAATCTTCAATCTTGACTCTTAAGTCTTGTGGCAATATAGAACATATAACTTTATTTTAAATATTATTTTTTACGTTTAAGTATTATATTGCTTTATGCTTAAAAGATATTGCTGGCAACAGGCCCTTGCAGTATAATGGACTGTATCAGGGTTGTCCGAATGTGATTATTACATAGGAATAAGGACTGCATACGTCGGGTTCCCCGGCTCCCTCCTATGTCTTATGAAACTTCCGTCTGCTTTGTTACAGTCCTTGCCGAAGGGGTTAACGGCGAGACTGTCATTTAGGCTATGGTTTCTTGCATGGGAATCTGTTTTTCTTACTCTGCGAGAAGCCTGCTGCCAGTAATATTGGTCACTTCCTGTTATTTGGTGCACTCGTCCCATTTGTAATTATTGGCGTTTGTTCTACTGGAGACAGGAGTGATGGGGTATATATTATAAGTAAGGGTTCCATTAAATCCTTCTATGGGCCTTGTAGTGCTTTATTTCTACATTAGAAATTAGAATCGTTATCTGTTGTATTTCCTTGATGTCCTCATGGTTTAAAGCTGATGATTTTAATTTTATTAAGTTGAAGTCTGTGCACAAAGAAGTAGATGCCAGGCTTATCAGCCACCATAGGACTGCCAGAAAATGCGAATGACCAAAGATGCAACGCTCTTGTGGTTATTCCCTATCTTATTTCTCTTCTTCCTGCACAGAAGGAGAGATGAACCATATAAAATATATAAAAAATCACTGCAACAATATACATATACTGCTATGCAGACCTACAGATGCAGAGGCGGAATGGATGACGCAGGAAAACCCTGGGAGGAAAAGATGTCTGTTCAACCACCTAATCCTAAAAGTCTGATGAGAGAGGATACTCCTACTAATGAAAAACTCTTTCCGATTGATGATGTCATGTGTGCGAAATTTCATGATAAGTTTCCATCTTTTGATGTTCAGAAGACAGATGCCGGAAACGCTGTTTTTGCATATAAGCGAAACAAGCAGAGGAACGTGGAAGAGGAATATGCTATCATAAGGGTTGATGAGGGTTTAGCCCTTATCGTAATGAATAAGAATATGGCTGGTAAAGAATTGACAGAAAATGCATTGCGGATACTGAATCACATGAATTGTACAAGATTCCTGGTCTCTCATGAAGTAAATGTCAGAAAACGGATATACCAATGCAAGTGTACCATTCCTCTATACAAACTGACAGAGGACTTTGATTCTTCTATAAAGTTTGTCCAACAGGAATATGAGAAGGCCAAGTGCCTGTTACATCTGGAATGCAAATAGTGTCAGTCGTAAACTTGTAACTTAGGAAATACAAAAGAAGACAACACGGCTTTCATAAGCCAAAGCTTATTTATAGTCCCTAAAAGCCTAAGTCCCAATACATAAGCCATAAAAGAAGAAAGCAAAACGCCATAAGACAGTGAATTATAATTGTAACAAAGAAAACACAATTTCCTACATGCAAGAAAAAGGGGCAAACGCCTTACTGCTTGATGGCAAGAGGGCGGCAGCAGTCAGCCCATTATCCCTGTAATTGCTAGTCCTGCTGCCAATCTCTTTTATACTTATAATAGACAATTTTCGTTAAATGGAATATATTTTACTCATCAGTACTTTTTAATTTTGTTTGTTAATGGAAAATAGGTCATATTTCTGTTTTGTACAGAATATGACTTTTTTATGTAAAAGGGCTGAAATATAACATGTAAGGAGGATAGTCACTATATCCAACAAAAAAGATAAGGACACATAAATCCAAGTAACCCACAAGAAGGAAAAGTATGGGAAAGGAATGTATTGATGTTGAAGATATGAAATTTGTCAATTTTTTGAAAGAGATTGCACCATACGTTATTGTTGTTGGTTCTTTTGCTCGTAATGAAGAACACGCAGGAAGTGATATTGACTGTTTTTTGAGGGCAAGACCCAGAGTTGCCTCTGACGCAGTTTTTGACGGGAATATTTCTACTACTAAAATAGCAGCCACTAGGGGCTGCACTGACATTGTATTTGATTATTATACACAAGAAGAAGCCGCTTCTTGTCGCACACCCCTTGTGGGCGGTTGTTCCTTTTGTATACTCATTTTAGCACATATAAAGAATGAATTTAATAAGAATACGAGAGAAAATCTGATAACAAGATTGTTCTGGTTCTGGTTACAGTTCATATAATTGGTTTTATCATGGTTGTTATTGACAACTCATCAGAAAACATGCTATCATCTGAAATACAACAATAAAAGGCGGATGGATATTATGGCAGGTTTCATTGATTTTTCAGAAAAGTATGAAGAACAAAGCATCATGAAGGCTTTTCCCTATATTACAGATGTGACAGAAGATGGCAGGCTTGTTCTTTCATTTGAGCTACCAGCGGTAACTCCTTCCTTGGCGACTAAAACGGGAAAGAATTCGGATTTTTGCAGCAGGCGAGCGCAGATTGATTATGATGGTAATAATCACCAGGACAAAAGTGATAACATTATCAATTTTCCACCTATTGCCAAAGTCTAAATACGGAATCCCAAAGACCTATCGCAAGGTCTTTTTTTATTCGATTGTATTGCTTTAGCGTAACGAAAACCTCCGGCTCTGCCGGGGAGAGTAAAAGAGCTTTTAGCTTTGGCATTTACTACAGCATAGCAATGAATTGTTATAGAATAAATACTGCATCTACCCGTAGGGCATGGTTTTCTGTTTCAAGTCCCTTCTAGGGGCGAATTCTTCAAACCACCTGCTAAGTGGGTTGTCATGATTTCTATAATTTCAAAACGCTGCTAATTCTTGACTTATATTACAATGTGTGTTATTATAGGGTGAGAGGATTATACCCTTTTACGAAAGACTAAGGAATGCAGGAAAAAATGTTTATCTCCTGCTATTAAATAGGGGTGTGTCAATTTGACACACCAGCAAATTAGGAGAGGAGGATATATTATGATAAGAGTTCCTAGACGTGCTATTACTGAGCACGAACGTTTTTTTTTAAAGAAGGTCACTACTTTTAAGGATTCACCGCTTTATGGCTGCTTGAAAGACTATGAAAAGGAAATTCTACGAAAGCTCACAACGACAGATGAAACCAGCCTGTGGGCAAGAGATATGATGGACAGAATTATCTGTATGCCGAAAGACTATATTGAAGGCTGGTTAGCTGGCAGAAACTCTTTGGGTTACCGGGAATGTGATAAAAGAATGTTGGCTGCTTATTATGGCGGTTTTCTTGAATTGCAGGAAAAGTACCCTTACTTCGACATTCATAAAATTTCTTCTAACATGCTGCCTGTTTATGAATCCTACAATTATGTAGTATTAGGGCGTAACAAAAAGGAAAAAGCTGTTTTTGTTGGAAAATTGGCGGATGGTGAAATTTTTCCATGTGATGCCATTACACCTGCTGCAATGTAACCGACAAAGCTGCGGCAAACACTTGAAAATCCATCGACATATTTTGCGGTTTTGATGCGAATCAGCCAAAGGAGCAATTATGTTTAAGCAAATGAATATTTTCGACTTCATGGATAAGCCACAAGCGCCAGACGTGGATACAGCACAAGAACCAATCTGCGAAACATCATTATTCGACAATATTTTCAAAAGAATAATACATCCTGTGGTTCGTTGTGCAAATTGTTTATGTAACTATTGTTCCAATAATGTCGAGGGTAATATTGCTCCAGGAGAACTGGTTGAACCATGCTTTAATTGTGACGAATGTCGCGATTTCTCTGGGAACAGTCAGCACTCCTGGAAATGTAAAAATGATTGTTCCAATTTCATGATTTCATTCTATGGTGTTGCTTCTAAACGAAAAAGAATAAAAACACAAAAAACATAAACAGATATCCTGGCTGATGACCAGTTTACTACATACCCAAAACAATTACTTCCATTTTTTATACTTTTAGTTCTAAATTCAAAACAATAAGAGGGTTTTATTGAGCAGTGGTTTAAGAATGCCATGCATTATCCGGGAAATCAAACTTTAGGAGCGGAAGGTGGAGAAGTGCATAAAGAGCATGGATGCAACAATTTCAGCTGTATTTATTCGGACTTTGCATATTGCGATAACGGAAATTCGGAAAACTTTGACAAAGAATGTCCTCATAACGAAGATGGGTGCGAAATATTTAATTGCTGCGAACGTTGTAACAATGAAAATACTTGTCCTACATATAACAGATTATCGGCAGCAGCCGGGAAAGGAAAACAGAATGTTAAAAAAAATAGTGGAAAAGGTTAAGTTATTACCGGCCATTCCGAAAGAAAACGAAAAGCTATGCGATACATGTGGCGGTATTAGTTGGTTAATAGATAAAGAAAAAGGTCGTATAGAACGTTGCCCTGTGTGTTATTGCGGAATCATTAAACTGTGTCCTTACTGCGGTAATCCAGTAAGAGGTGTATGCAGTAACTCACATTGTGCAACTCAAAGAGAAGCCGAGGCCGAGCGAAAGCGGTATGAAAAGGCAATTAAAGCGGACTGTAGCAGCGTTCCAGCAGAGTATATGGAAATGATGTATTCTGAATGCTACAGCTACAATGAAGGGTATTTTACAGACATTGTAGACTTAATTGAGGACTGCTAAGCAAATGACGCTACTGTACCAAAATATGTTTGGTCAACCAGTAAAATCACCCTGTCGATTGATGCCTGGAACATCCTTGAAAATGCTTGTGAAGAGCTTCACGAAGATGCAAGCAGCAATTTGATAGATGTTGATGGATTACAAAAATTTCTTGACCAGTGGTGTCAAAAACAATCCGGGATTGATTCATATGGCGTGAACTATAAATACGCAATAACAGTTAAACGGTAGATACATAACAAGCTGCCAGCAGGACAGGCGAGGCCGCCGCTGTCGGCATAAAGAGAGGAATAAATGCCAATAAGTATAGAAGGGTCAATATGCCCATATTGTGTAGCAAGAGCCGTAATCTCAGAATTATTGGAACGAGTGGCACAATTTGTATAGGAGGTACAGAAGTGTAAGTAGAATGTCAAATGCGTAGAATAGAGTTTGAATGTAATGCCGATGTGACAATCAAATATAGGACACACAATGTGCAAAATCAACCTTAGCCACCTAAAAAGGAAAAGAATATGCAATGTATAGAATGTTATTGGTGTGTTATAAACGAGACAAACACAAAAGATAAATATAAATGTTGCGGTAACGAAAAATCACAAAACTACACTAAGGTTTTTTCAAAAAAAGAAATTTATGAAGAAGCCTGTGAAAATGGTGAATCAAGAGTAGCTGTAGATTACAGGACATTAAATGCTTGGCAATTTGCAGCTAAACATTATGGATAGTAGAAACAAGTAAATTAAAAGAAGCATGTGTAAATAGAATAAAACGACTAAATTAAAGTTATATAGGCATCTAATTAATTTTTAGCAGATTTGAAATATGGATACAATGATTAAACTAACAAAAGGAGAAAAGTATGGGAGAATACAAGAATCCGGTTCCTAATTTGGATGATAAAAATGTTTCAACTGAGTTTTATATTTCTTTTGTCTTTGAGGAATATGTGAGCCGAGAGGAAGCTGCCAAGGGTATAAGCCGTGTAATCGCAGCAAATGGTGGAAAAATACCTATTGATTGGATTAAGTTTGGTAGGAAACCAAGCACTTTATCAGCTGAAACTGGTAAAATAAATTAATTTTTGTGAATGGACTAAAGGGTAACCAATAAACTATATATCAAAATTTCACGGCTATAAGTCTCTTTAAAGGCGTCAGTATTTGGGCCGAGATATAAGGTTGATAGACTGTGATTGATACACATCCACGCTATTAAAGTTTACGGCAGGACTAGGGAGGGGAAAAAGATGATATTCTATGGACTTGTTGCACAAGGCGAAAACATGTATAAACCTATATATAAATTTGAAGCGAAAAACATTGATGAAGCGCACGAACTTACAAAAGAAGCAAAAGCATATGGCGCACTACTATTTAAATATAAGGGTTATAAACGCATAACAAAAAATAATGCAACAATTTATTGCATTCAAAAGGTACTTGGTAAAGATGAAAATTAAGAATGCAGTTCTATATGACAGTGAACTGTAAATTTAAATTTGAGTAAGGAAGGATAATAAGGATGAACCTATTTTTTATTTGCATTATGTTTGCTTTTTTAATTGTTTTATTTTCTGCGAAAAAAGGATTTATATCTACGTCAACTCTGTTTGCAGGACATGGAATACTTGCTGTGTTTCTTTTAAAGGTTTTTTCAATTGTGACCGAAAGCCTTAAAGCGACAGGTGGGATTAGAGGGATGGGAATTAATTTAAAGGAAAACATGCGATTTATTATTATTTCAATCATTTTAATGATTTGTTTTTATATAATTTCGACAGTTACTGACAAGAGTGTGAATATGAAAAATTAAATATTTCATTCTGCCGAAGGATTGTTAAAAAGACAAGTTTTACTAAATTGATTTTTAGAAAAGGTGGTGTAATATGCCTAAACAAAAGTTTTCTTTGAGCAAAAAACATGAAAAATTGATTGACATTGAAGTAAATGTGCCGACCATACAAGAATTGAGAAGTATGGGTTTGAGCCGGGAATTTACTATCATAGACCATAAAGGGAATGCAGAAGACAGTCTTATTATGGCGTTAAAAACAATATCACAGGGAACTCAATATGAGGATACATGTAACAGTATTATAAGTAAGTGCAAAGCTATTTTGGAGCCGTATAATCCAGAAAATTAAACTTTGAGTAAGGAAGGGAAAAATATTTTATGTCTGGAGATATTGGTAAAAATTCGTGTTGGTGTGGTATCTGTTATTATATGTTGAATTGTCCAGAAAATTGCAATCATGAAAAATGCAACTTAAATCTTGCTTTTGAAGCATTCTGTGGCGAACTGAAATTGGATGTTGAGGAACCAAGTGAGCCATGTTGTTCTTGTTACCATGCGTCGTGGCAGTTAATTTATGAACTTGGAATCTGTTATTATGGTTGCGATATGTCTCATTGTTATTTGGCTGATGATGAATATTGAAAGGGAAATTGAAATGACAGACATATTATTAAAATTTAATAGATTTTGAAAAAAAAGGAGGTATAACTTATGGCAGCATTAAAATTTCCGCCAGACTTGTCACTAATAATTGGTATCATCTTACTCATTATATCCATTGTCTTTTATATTATGGGTGTATGGAGACGAATAAGAACTAATAACTCATTTTATAAAAAAGTTACATTTTGGCTTTTAATGGTGCTAAATACCTGTAATATGATTTATATTATCACAAAAATTATTATTCCAGCATGGAATGGTAATCCGGTATGACATTATTTCAGTAAATTAATTTTTAGTGGAGGTATCTATGGATTGTTTGGAATGTCCATCTTGTGGCAACGCGAAGCGGTTTTACAGGGATATAAGCATAGTTGCTAAGTTAAGGGTATCCCCAAAAGGGGAAGATATGAAGGCGGTATTTGATGTGAAGAAATCTGTTTTTGATGGATGGTATGAGCCTATCTATTGTTGCGATTGTGGTACTCAGGTAGGCGAGTAAATTGATTTTATCTGGCTGAGCCGGAAGAAAGGAAAGAAGATATATGAATTGCTTAAACTGTAGTTACTATGACAAGAACGACGCTGTTCATGCCTGGGGAACCTGTGAGCCACAAGACGAAGACTTTCCGGCCACTCATGAGTGCAATATGACTGATGGTGAGATTAGAGAACTGGAAAGTCTAACAGGTCATGGACGCTAAAGTGTTATATGGACAGTGTAGGTTTTTATGCATCTGCATGCCGATTGGACCATTGGAGGATTATGCAAAAGTAATTGGTAATATCTTTGATAATCCGGAATTAATAAGCAACTAAATTAAAGTTTGATGGAGGATTAGCAATGGATATTAATTACGAATCATATAAGGTTTTTTATCACGTTGCCAATACCTTAAGCTTTTCGGCGGCCGCTAAGCAACTACTTGTTTCACCGGCTGCTGTCAGCCATTCCATTAAAGTATTGGAAGAAAAGCTGGGTCTGTCTCTGTTCATTCGTAGTACCAGATGCGTTCGACTCACTCTGGAAGGTGATATTTTATTTAAATACATTAAACCTGCAATAAACCTGATTAAGCTGGGCGAAATACAATTATTAAAAACAATACATTGAACAAAACTAATTTTTTGTAAAGGGGGAGCTGGTATGAATAAAAGAAAATGTAAGAAAAAATATAAAAAATTAATTTCAAGGCCTAGACTTGTTATACGAGCACCTGGAATGTTAGGCGGATATATATGTCCAACATGTGGCAGACAACACATAAAAGAGCCATATTGTCCAAAATGTAACCAAAATTTGTGTTATGACAAGTCGGAAATGGATAAGCAAAATTATTGGAAGAGTAATGATGAGTGGGAGAATACAACTAATGAATTAATTTGGCAAAGCAGGAATGGGTGAATAGATAAAAGCGATATTATTGATGGATATGCCGGAAGGGTGTAGCGTATGTGATTTTTCTGGGAGTGATGGAGATAGATGTTATCTTCTTGGCGAAGAAATGATGGTGAAAAATCAGTCAATTGTCCGCTCCGGGAGATTCCGGAGAAAATGGAGATAGATGGAAAATGTCCGCAGCCGGGGCAATTACCATCGTACCGGATTGGATGGAATGATTGCATTGATAAAATTTTAAGGCAAAAATTAACATTTAAGTCAGGAGGATGATTGTGAAAAAACCCAGGACAAGAAAAGAACGTTTACAATTCCTTGAGGAAAAAAAAGGTAGAAGAGGGATGGAAATTTTTCTTTATGCGACAGATAAGGAAGTGAAAAGTTTTTTTGAGTTACTTTATCCGTCTTTAAAAGATAAGCCAGACGCAACAGCTGCCGATGATACTGTGCAGTGTTTGCGGTGTGGTTGCGATGTAGAGCATCATCTTGAGTGTGGGTGTGGCATTGACAGATGTGTTTTTACAGAACAGGAATGGAAAGACGATATAGAAGGTGGACACTGGTCAGACAGGAAGAATGCTGATTTTTGTTTTATCGAAAATGGATACAAAGTTCCTGACTATATTAGGGAATGATAAACTGACCAATATTAAACATTTAA
>Ga0153950_1000029_pt1 | contig 63506 bp, 64 predicted proteins | sample TSNJ034MetaG_FD_104737 | JGI IMG/M metagenome (GOLD analysis project Ga0153950, IMG submission 104737) | Attine ant fungus gardens microbial communities from New Jersey, USA - TSNJ034 MetaG | ecosystem: Host-associated > Fungi > Mycelium > Unclassified | place: USA: New Jersey, Wharton State...
GCTTTAGCGGCGGCCTGAGATAGTAATGCGGTGCTAAACTTTCGATGCCCCTTTAGGGGCTAAGCCAGTATTTGGCCCTTCTAGGGCCTGTGCATACCACCACTTCAGTGGTGGTTATGATTGTTCGGACATCCTGGAGGTGCACATGTCGGTTCTTTATCCCGATCTCAGGCTTCAACGCGCAAGCGAGCTGCGCGATGAGCAGCTCAGCTTCTGGCGGGTAAACACATTGGTCCTGGATGTGGACAACACCCTGACCACACACAATAACCCGGTGCCTGACCAAGATATCCTGCGGTGGCTTGAGCAGATGAAGCAGGCCCAATATCGCCTTGTGATCCTCTCAAACAACAGCGCGGAGCGCGTAGAGCCCTTTGCAAGGCTGCTTGGGCTGGACTATACCGCCAATGCCATGAAGCCGCTGGCCAAGGGATTCCGGGAAACTGCGCGACGCCTGGGGGTGACCGCGCCTGAGATGGCGGTGGTGGGGGACCAGATTTTTACCGATATCCTGGGCGGGAACTTGTTTGGCGCGAGAACCGTGCTGGTTGAGCCGATGGAACCGGAAAAGAGCTGGCCTTTCCGCCTGAAGCGCAGGCTGGAGCACGGGATTCTAGAAAACTACGATAAAAGGAAAGGCAAAAACACATGATTCGATTCGGACTGGCGGGCAGCGCGGACAGCTTCGCGGCCATGGGTTACAAAAGCATGCTGCAAATGCCTGAATATTTGGAAAAGATGGGGCTCAATGCCTTTGAATACCAATGCGGCCGCGGGGTAAGAATCACTAGGGATGCCGCTGAAAAGCTTGGTCAGGCCGCGAGGGAAAAGGGGGTGCGGCTATCGGTGCACGCGCCCTATTACATCTCCATGTCCAGCGTGGAGGATGAGAAGCGGGAAAAAAGCATCGACTATATCCTGCAGTCGGCCGCCGCGGTGCACAACATGGGCGGGGACCGGATTGTGGCGCACACCGGCTCTTGTGGCAAAATCAGCAGGGAGCAGGCCCTGGAGCTTGCTCTGGATACCATGAAAAGGGCGTTGGAGGCACTGGATCAGCAGAGATTGGGGCATGTGCATATCTGCCCCGAGGTGATGGGCAAGATCAATCAACTGGGCACTTTGGACGAGGTGCTGACCCTTTGCGGCCTGGACGAGCGCCTGATTCCCTGCATCGACTTCGGCCACCTTAACGCCCGCACGTTCGGGGTGCTCAAGGGCTATGAGAAGTACAGGGAGGTGCTGAACGCCGTAAGAAACAAGCTGGGAGAGGAGCGCATGCGCTGCTTCCACGCGCATTTTTCCAAAATCGAATACACGGAAAAGGGCGGGGAAAAGCGTCATCTGACATTTTCGGACAGCAAGTACGGCCCGGACTTTGAGCCGCTGGCGGAGCTGCTGGCGCAACGTGGCTGCGAGCCCACCATTATCTGTGAGTCCGCCGGAACGCAGGCCGAGGATGCCGCCATCATGAAGAAGCTCTTTATCGATAAGGGAGGCAGCGTACAATGAACAGATTAGAGACACTTGTAAAAGCCTTGCCGGAAGCTGTAGACGGCGCACTGATCACCTCGCCGGTAAACCGGAGGTACTATGCCGGATTTTCGTCCAGCGCGGGCACGATTCTGGCGACCCGCAAAGGGTGCTGGCTTGTGATCGACTCCCGCTATTTCGAGGCGGCCAAGCACAAGGTAACCGGTTGCGAGGTGATCCTGCAGGACAAGGTGTACGCGCAGTTGCTGGAGCTGGCGGAAAAAGCCGACGCCAAATCTTTGGCGATGGAGAGCAAAACCATGAGTCTGTGGACGCTTGGCGACTGGGGGGAGAAGCTGCCCGGCATCACGCTCCAGACGGACAACGCGCTCAGCGATGCGATAAACCAACAGCGGCGCATCAAGTCCGCCGCCGAGATCGAGCGCATCCGCGCGGCGCAGCGGATCACCGACGAGACCTTTTCCTATATCATCAATCACATCCGCCCCGGTGTCAGCGAGCGGCAAGTGGCGCTGGAAATGGAGTTCTACGGACGTAAGCAGGGCGCGGACGGCGTGGCCTTTGACTTTATCGTGGTGTCCGGCAAGAATTCCTCGCTTCCCCACGGCGTGCCGTCGGACAAATTGATTGAATCGGGGGACCTCCTGACCATGGACTTCGGCTTTCGGGTGGACGGATACTGCTCCGACATGACCCGCACCATCGCGGTGGGGCGGATCGGCGACAAGCAGCGCCGGGTTTATGACACAGTGCTGAAAGCGCAGCTTGCGGCGCTGGAGGCAGTGAGAGCCGGCAAGATCTGCAAGGAGATCGACGCCGTAGCCAGGGACCTGATCGAGGCTTCAACATTCAAGGGTTACTTTGGCCACGGTCTGGGGCATTCTCTGGGCCTGGACGTCCACGAGGAGCCTCGCTTCAACCCGTCCGATGAAACCGTTTTGGAGGCGGGCACGGTCATGTCGGTGGAGCCCGGAATCTATTTGGAGGGTGAATTCGGCGTGCGCATAGAGGATATCGTAGCGGTTACCGGGAGCGGATGCAACAATCTGGCGCGTAGCCCCAAGGAATTGATCACGGTATAGCCCGCCAAAAAAATCATATTTTATAACACAAACACTTGCAAAAACGCGCAAATTGCGCTAGACTTATAGCAATTGCAACAAATAACCGGAATGCTTGGCAACCTTGATTGCAATTGCATACAGCAAAGCATCAGGCTTTCTGTCTGAGTAATAAGTCAAGTTGCTGTAGAATCAGATTATTTTTGGAGGTATCCGCATGATATCAGCAGGTGATTTCAGGAACGGCATTACATTTGATATGGACGGCAACGTCTATCAGATTATCGAGTTTCAGCATGTAAAACCCGGCAAGGGCGCCGCCTTTGTGCGCACCAAGATCCGCAACGTCATATCTGGAGCGGTGACAGAGCGCACTTTCAACCCCTCGGATAAGTACCCCTCCGCTTTCGTGGAAAGAAAAGAAATGCAGTATCTTTACAACGATGGCGGGCTATACTATTTTATGGACAACGAAACCTATGAAAATGTGCCCATCGGCGCGGACAAGCTGGGCGACGGCTTTAAGTTCATCAAGGAAAATATGGACGTCAAGGTGCTCAGCTACAAGGGGAATGTGTTCGGCGTTGAGCCGCCCAACTTTGTGGAGCTGCAGGTCACCCAGACCGACCCCGGCTTCAAGGGCGACACTGCCACCAACGTGACCAAGCCCGCGACCCTGGAGACCGACGCGGAGATTAGGGTTCCGCTGTTCATCAACGAAGGGGATAGGATTCGTGTGGATACCCGCACCGGTGAGTATATGGAGCGGGCATAAAAGAAGTGAATAAATTCAACGACCACAAAGGAGAAGCCATGGATATTACAGAGAAAGTTGCCTATTTAAAGGGTCTGATGGACGGACTCGACATCGACAAGAGCACCAAAGAGGGCAAGGTACTGATCGCCATCGCCGATATACTGGATGAAATGGCGCTTAGCGTATCCGACCTGGAGTCAGGTATGGCAATGGTGACCAATCAGATGGATATGATGGACGAGGACCTGATTGAGATTCAGGAGGACCTGTACGATGGGGACGCTTGCAGTTGCGGCTGCGGGGACGAGGATGACTTGTTTGAGGGAGAGCTGTACGAGGTGACCTGTCCCAAATGTGGCGACACCATATGCGTGGACGAGGATATGCTCGACGACGGTGAGATCGATTGCCCGAACTGCGGAGAGCCCCTGGAATTTGACCTGGATGGGGAGCTTGATGGGTTCGACCGCGGCGAAACGGAAGACGAATGACCTATAAAAAATATTGCTTCAAGCAGCTGGAATTTATAAATCCCGCTGCTTTTTCTATTTCACAGTATAAAATCAGCTCTGGCTTTTGACATAGAAAAAAACTATAGAATTTGTTTTTTTCTAAACAATTCGGCCATATAGCTTGAGGCATAATTATAAAAAATATACAAAACACTTGAATTACTAAGGCAAAGTGTGCTAAAATGTATGGTGTTTTCATGAGCCCGTAAAAGCCGCTTCACCTGAAGCGGCCTTGTTTGCGGGTGGCGCAGTAATCATTAGGGAGGTTATTTTCAGTGGCGAGTATATTTGACAAATCGCTCAAAGGGGTCGCCGTACCGCATCGCAAAAACACTGAGGACTCGGCCACGCAGGTTATGCCTGTTCCGGACAAGGTGTACATAGTGATGTCGCAGCACATGGGTCCCCCCTGCGAAGTCAAGGTAAGCCCGGGAGATTTGGTGAAAGTCGGTCAGATTCTAGGGAATTCCGAGGCTTTTCTCAGTGCGCCGATCCACTCCAGTGTATCGGGCACAGTCAAGGCCATCGATGAGATCACAATGCCCAACGGCGTGCGCTCCAAGGCTGTTGTGATCGAAACCGACAAGCTGCAGGAGCTGCACGAGGATATCAAAAAACCCAACATTACCGATAAGGCAAGCTTTCTGGACGCGGTCAAGTCATCCGGCATGGTGGGACTCGGCGGCGCCGGGTTCCCGGCGCATGTGAAGTTCAATCCCAAGAACATCGACGAGGTGGACACACTCATCATCAACGCGGCCGAGTGCGAGCCCTACATAACCAGTGACTATCGCACGATCATGGAGGAAGCCGACGAGGTGCTGGACGGAATCAGACACATCATGAAGCACCTGGAGCTTACACGTTGTTATATCGGCATTGAGGACAACAAGCCCAAAGCCGTTGAAAAGCTGCGCGAAATGGTGAAAGGCATGCAGGGCGTGGGTGTTGTATCCTTAAAGTCCAAGTACCCGCAGGGCGCGGAGAAAGTGCTGATCTATGAGACCACCGGCCGTGTGGTGGTGGAGGGCAAGCTGCCCGCCGATGTGGGCGCAATCGTCACCAACGTCACAACCGCCGCCGGCCTTTCCAAATACTTCAAGGACGGCTTGCCGTTGATTTCCAAGCGCCTGACCGTGGACGGTGGCGCGGTCGCAAACCCGCAAAATGTCAAGGTCTTAATCGGCACACCGATCAAGGAGGTCATCGACTTTTGCGGGGGCTGCAAGGTGGAGCCCAAGAAGATCCTGATGGGCGGCCCCATGATGGGTATGGCCGTATACGATGAGAGCTACCCCGTTCTCAAGAACAACAACGCCATACTCGCCTTTGACGAAAGTCAGGTGGAGTATTATTCCGAGACAGATTGTATCCGCTGTGGCAGATGCGTGCGCTCCTGCCCGATGAACCTGATGCCGCTGCGCATCGACGACTGCTTTAACCGGAGCGACATCGAAGGGCTCAAGGAGTATAAGGTGAACCTGTGCATGGAATGCGGCTGCTGCGCCTATGTCTGTCCGGCAAAGCGTCATCTGGTGCAGACACACCGGCTGGCAAAAGTGCGGCTCCGCGTTGCGAGCAAGCCCGCATAGCTTCAGGAAAGGAATAGGATGAAAATGAATAGTTTAACGATTGCCTCGTCGCCGCACTTTCGCGCGCCACAGACGACGCGGGTTATTATGCGGGATGTGTTGATCGCGCTGGCTCCCGCGTTGCTGGTATCGGTTATGGTGTTCGGCGTTCCCGCGCTGGTGGTGGTGGTGGTTTGCGCCGCTGCGAGTGTTTTGTTTGAATATTTGTATAGAAAGCTGATGCATCTGCCCCAGACCGCGGGGGACATGTCTGCCGCAGTGACAGGTGTGTTGCTCGCGTTCAACCTGCCTGTCACCATTCCGCTGTGGATGGCGGTGATCGGCTGCTTCGTGGCGGTAGTGATCGTCAAGCAGCTGTTCGGCGGCCTGGGTAAAAATTTTGCGAATCCCGCGATTGTCGGGCGCATTGTATTGCTGATCTCCTTTGCCACCCCCATGACAAATTGGCTGCTGCCGAGAAACTCGGTCACGCCCGATATCACCACTGGCGCCACGCCGCTGGCCGTGATGTCCGGGGGCGGCGCTGTGCCCAACCCCCTGGAGATGCTCCTGGGTAACATCGGCGGCTCCTTTGGCGAGACCAGTGCGCTTGCACTGCTGATCGGCGGCGCGTATCTGATCGCCCGTAAGGTGATTACCGCGACCACGCCCCTCGCCTTTATTGGCACAGTATTTGTGCTGAGCTGGCTTCTGGGCGCCGACCCGGTCTTTCACATTCTGGCTGGCGGTGTTATGCTGGGTGCGATCTTTATGGCCACCGACTATGTAACCACCCCCACCACCGAGACCGGCAAGCTGATTTTCGGTGTCGGCTGCGGGCTGCTGACAGTGATCATCCGCCTATACGGCTCTTATCCCGAGGGCGTTTCGTTTGCGATTCTGATTATGAACATCATTACACCGCACATTGACCGCCTGACAGCCATCAAAGCGTTTGGAGGTGCACCGGCCAAATGAGTAAATTCAGAGACGGCCTTTTCGGCCCCACCATCATTCTGTTCGCCATCTGCTTCTTGATCACGATGGCATTGGCAGCAGTATACAACATCACCGAACCCGTTATCGCCCAAGGTAAGATTACCGCCGCCGATGCCGGTCGCAAAGAGGTGTTGAAAGCTGGCGCCAGCTTTACAAAGATAGAGGTGGAGTTGCCTGTGGGCGTAACCGAAGCGTACCGCGCTGACAACGGCTCAGGTTATGTATTCACCTCCCAGGCCAGAGGCTATGGCGGACAGGTGGTATACATGATCGGCACAGATGTAGCGGGTAGGGTGGTCGGAATTAAAATGTTGCCTCACGAAGAAACACCCGGACTCGGCACCAAGGTTGGCGAGGAAAAATATCTGGAGAAATACCTGGATGATGTTGACCCTGCAACAGTGGATGCCGTATCCGGAGCCACCCGTACTTCAAATTCGTTAAAAAATTCGCTGGCGCAGGCCCGAGATGCTTATGATCTCGTAAAGGAGGTGGCATAGCATGGAGAAAAAGCGCAGTGGTCTTTCGGTCTTACTTGCCGGGCTTATTAAGGAAAATCCCGTTCTAGTGCTTATTCTGGGCACATGTCCGTCGCTGGCGGTCAGCACCATGGCGGTTAACGGCATTGGCATGGGTGTTGCGGCAACCTTTGTTTTGGTCTGCTCCAATATCTTTATCTCTCTGCTTAAAGACATCATTCCAGACAAGGTGCGCATCCCCTGTTACATTGTACTCATCGCCGGGTTTACCACAATTGTGCAATTGGTGGTTAAAGCATATTTCCCCGCGATAGACAAGGCCCTGGGACTGTATATCCCTCTGATCGTGGTAAACTGCATTATCCTCGGCCGCGCCGAGATGTTTGCCAACAAAAATTCGGTTTGGCATTCCACGCTGGATGGCATCGGCATGGGTGCGGGCTTCACGCTCGCGCTGCTCGTGATGGGCTCGGTACGCGAGCTCCTTGGATCGGGCACTTGGTTCGGCATGCCCATCACCGTCAATGCCATTGACCCGATGCTCATATTTATTCTTGCGCCGGGCGGCTTCTTTGTTTACGGATGTACGATCGCGCTTGTCAACCGCCTGAGCCAGGGCAAGGCGATCAAGCGGAAGTCCTTTGGCTGCGAGGGCTGCCCGTCTGCCGCGGCCTGCGGCAATGTGGTCAATGAAAGGAAAGGAGAGTAAAGCATGGATCTTTCCAAAATCGGTATTATCCTGTTAAGCGGCGTTCTTGTTGAGAACTTCGTACTGGCAAAGTTTCTGGGTATATGCCCGTTCCTGGGCGTTTCAAAAAAGCTTGATTCCGCGGTTGGCATGAGCATTGCGGTCACCTTTGTCATGGTGATGGCGACGGCAGCCACCTATCCGATCTATGCGAATATTCTGGAGCCAAACAATATGGGCTACCTGCAGACCATTGTATTTATCCTGGTCATAGCAGCTCTGGTACAGCTTGTCGAGACTGTGCTGAAGAAATATGTCAAGTCTCTCTATCAGGCGCTGGGTGTCTACCTGCCTCTGATCACCACCAACTGTGCGGTTTTGGGTGTAACGATCCTACACTTTGACAAGGGCTACAGCTTTGGCGAAGCGCTCATCAACGCGTTGGGCGCCGGATTGGGCTTCCTGCTTGCAATGGTTTTATTTTGCGGCGTGCGCACCAAGATGGAAAGCGCCAAGATCACAAAGAGCTTTGCCGGAATTCCCATCACATTGTTAGCTGCATCCATCGTGTCGTTGGCCTTTATGGGCTTCAGCGGTATGGTGTAAGGGAGGAGTGAGAGTATGTCCGGAATAGTTCTTCCTATAATGGTTGTGTCGCTGATCGGTATAGGCGGTGGTGTCATCCTAACCATTGCCGCAAAATACATGGCTGTCCCGGTGAATGAACGCGTCACCGAGATCCGTGAGGTCTTGCCTGGTGCGAACTGTGGCGCATGCGGCTTTGCGGGCTGCGATGAATACGCTGATAAGCTGATAAACGAGGGTGTGGCAGTCAATCTGTGCACGCCTGGCGGCGGCGAAGTCGCGCAAGCGGTGGGCAAGCTGTTAGGGGTCGAGGCCGGGGAGGTAGTGCCCATGGCCGCAATCGTCAAATGCGCGGGCATGTGCGGCAAAACCTCGTATATCATGGACTACCAGGGTCCGCGGACCTGTGAGGCTTGCAACTTTTTCTACCAGGGGCGCGGCAGCTGCTCCCACGCCTGTCTGGGCTTTGGGGACTGCGTGAACGTGTGTCAGTACAACGCCATCTACATTGAAAACGGCATCGCCGTTGTGGATCGGGAGCTGTGTACCGGCTGCGGTATGTGCGCGAAAGCCTGCCCCAATATGCTGATTAATATTGTGCCGAAGACCAGCGAGGTTTATGTGGCCTGCTCCTCCACTGACAAAGGTGCGTTCACCCGCAAGGTGTGCTCGGCGGGCTGTATCGGATGCAGGAGGTGCGAAAAAACCTGTGAGTATGGCGCGATCACGATCACTGACAATTTGGCAAGCATCGACCCTGAAAAGTGCACAAACTGCGGCGCCTGTGTGGGCGTTTGCCCCACAAAGGTCATACGCAGCGATCTGCCCGCAGCACAGGACGAGACCGCGTAAAGGCGGAAACAATAAAAGAACCGGAGTGGAAATCAGATTTCCACTCCGGTTCTTTTATACCTCTCCAGATTTAAGCGCTCAAATTTCAAAACATTTTTTCAGCACCGTGACCGCCTCATCAAGATGGGCAGCCTGAACCAGCACGCTGATGTCCACCTCCGAGGTGGTGATTTGCTGCAGCTCCATACTGATGGAGGATAGCGCCTGCAGGGCGCGCGCAAAAACGCCGGAGGCGCTGCGCATCTCCTCGCCGTACAGGCGGATTTTGCAGTTGCCGCTGGATACCATGGGCTTTGCCTGTGGGTATTTGTGCTTGAGCTCTTTGGAGAGCTCGAGCACTTTCACAAGCTCCACCTCCTTGCATGTAAACGAAATGTTCACATTTTCACCCACGGGGGCTGTCTGGGAGATCATGTCGATGATGATGCCATTCTCCGCCAGACGGCCGAAGATGTCGGCCATCAGCAGCAGCTTGCAGGGGATGTTGCGAAAGGTGACCAGCGCAACCTCTTCACAGATGTCCAAATGTGTTACACCATACATATGTCTATCCTCCTAATTTATGAGCCGCAGCTTTTTCAACTCGGCGGTCAGCGCGGCCTTTGCGGAGGCGCCGATATCCACCAGCGGCATGCGGCAGGGACCCGCGTTCATGCCCATCAGATTCAAGGCCACCTTTACCGGAACCGGGTTCACTTCGCCAAACAGACTGTTGATCAAGGGCAGCAGCTTGATTTGCAGCGCTGCGGATTCGGTGGTTTTACTGTCCCTGTAAAGCTGCACGATGTCGTGGGCTTCCCGCGGCAGAATGTTGCCCAAAACCGAAATCACGCCGATCCCGCCCAGCGACAGCAGCGGCACGATCTGATCATCGTTGCCCGAGTACAACGCAAGCTCGTCTTCGCAGAGGTTCACAGTCCTGGCAATGGCAGATATGTCGCCGCACGCCTCCTTTGTGGCCACGATGTTGGGGTGCTTCGCCAGCTCACGGTAGGTCTCGGGGGCGATGCCCATGCCGGTGCGGGAGGGCACATTGTACAGGATCACCGGCAGGTCGGTGGCGTCGGCAATTATCGTGAAGTGGCGGATCAGGCCGAGCTGGGTGGTTTTGTTGTAGTAGGGGGTCACGTGCAATAGCGCGTCGGCTCCGCACTGCTTTGCCTCCTTGGACAGCCACACGGCGTAGGCGGTGTCGTTGCTGCCGGCGCCCGCTACCACCGGAACCCTGCCCGCCACCTTTTCCACGGCGAAGCGGATGCACGCCACGTGCTCGTCGTCGGTCAAGGTGGTACTCTCGCCGGTGGTACCGCAGATCACGATACTGTCGGTACCGTTTTCAAGCTGCCAGTCGATCAGTGCGCCCAGCGCGCTGTAGTTGATGGAAAAATCCTCGTTCATTGGCGTGACAATTGCGACGCCGGAACCGGTGAAAATTGTCCTTTTCATAGTGTATCGCTCCTTATAATTGTTCTCGTTAGCTGGCTTTCCACTCGCTGTGCAATACCGAGTAATAAAGTCTGTCGAAGTATTTGCCGTCCACGTGAAAGTAATCCCGCAACGTGCCCTCGTACCGGAAGCCACACTTTTTGATGACCCGCCGGGAGGCGGGGTTGTCAGGCCTGTGGCACACTTGTACCTTGTGCAGGTTAATCTGCGCAAAGCCAAATTGCATGACCGCCCTGACCGCCTCGGTTACGAGGCCCTGGTTTTGGTGTGCGCGGCTGATACAGTACTCGATCTCGGCGAAATGGTTTTTATCGTCTAGCAAAAAGTATGCGATCTGGCCGATACAGTTGTTGCCGCCTAGTGGAGTGATGGCCCAACGGTAGCAGCTGCTCTGGCTGTAGCCGGAGATATATCTGTGCAGCAGCTCTTTTACCGCTTCTTCGCTTGCGTAAACGGGCTCTGCATACATGGGCTGCACCAGCGGGTCCCCGGCCCAATGTGCAAAGGCGGAGTGGCTGTCATCGTGTTCGAAGCGCCTGAGCAGCAAGCGCTCGGTTTGGATGGGCTGTGTTCCGATGTGGTTCAGTGGCATTTTGATCATCTCCATATTTGTGTTGCTCCGCAAATACCGATACGGGTTTAGTCCATATACCCCTGCGCCGTGAGCAGCTCAGCCATCAGCAGAGCGCCGCCCGCCGCGCCGCGCAGGGTGTTGTGAGAAAGGCAGACGAATTTCACGTCGTATACGCTGTCGGGGCGCAAGCGCCCGATGGACACCGACATGCCGCCCTCCAAATCCCGGTCCAGCTTCGCCTGGGGCCGGTTGTCCTCTTCAAAATAGTGCAGAAATTGCTTTGGCGCTGTGGGGAGGTTCAGCTTCTGGGGTTCGCCACTGAAGCTCCCCCACAGCTTTATGATCTCTTTGATCGAGGGCTTTCGCTCAAAGGAGACAAACACCGCCGCCGTGTGGCCGTCGCTGACAGGCACCCGCAGGCACTGGGTGGTGATGACAAGGGAGGGGGCGTTTTCAATTCTGCCGTCTTTCACCTGGCCCCAGACTTTCAGAGGCTCCTGCTCGCTTTTCTCCTCTTCGCCGCCGATGTAGGGGATTAGGTTATCTACCATCTCCGGCCAGGTTTCAAAGGTTTTTCCGGCACCGGAAATCGCCTGATAGGTGCAGGCCAGCACCGACTTGATACCGTACTCCCTGAGAGGGTGCAGCGCGGGAACATAGCTCTGGATCGAGCAGTTGGATTTCACCGCGATAAAGCCGCGCTTGGTGCCCAGGCGTGCGCGCTGGGCCGCGATCACGGCGGAGTGCCCGGGATTGATCTCGGGTATGATCATGGGCACGTCCGGTGTGGAGCGGTGCGCGGAGTTGTTGGAGATTACAGGGCACTCCAGCCTGGCGTAGCATTCCTCCAGGGCTTTGATCTCATCTTTTTTCATGTCCACGGCGCAGAATAAGAAGTCCACCATGCCGGCGATTTTTTCCGCGTCTTTGGTGGCGTCCAGCACCGTCATCTGTTTATACTTCTGTGGCAGAGCCGTCTTCATGGCCCAGCGTCCGCCAAGGGCTTCCTCATAGGTTTTGCCGGCAGATCGCTCGGAGGCCGCCAGCGCACACACGGTGTACCAAGGGTGATTTTCAAGCAGGGCCAAAAAGCGCTGTCCCACCATGCCGGTTGCACCGACCACGGCCACGTTGTAGTTTTTCATCATCATTCTCCTTATGCAGGTTATCAGACAGAGTATCCATTTGCGTATAAAAAAATCCGGCTTGAAAACCGGATGCGATTACAATATAATGAGTAAGCATGTTCAAAGCAGGCATATGCCCACAAAGCGGGAATACGCCAATACCTAGACAGCGCTTCATCAATTGCGTCACTGATGACAGTTGCAGGTCTTTCGACACTGCACCCAGGGAAAAAACCACCGCAGCCCTTTCCCTTCGGCGCATGTTCCCTTTCACGAAAGCGTCAGCCACGGCGGCCCAGCCCGCGCTACTGATGAACAGCGCACCTCTATCCGGTCTTTATAAAATTTATGTATATACTATCACCACTGCGGCGTTCTGTCAAACTTTTTTTGTCCGGCGGGGCGGATATTTTCATATCTGTTCATTTTTCCATTCAAAAAACTTGAAATATAGGTGAAAACCATGAAAAAATCTGATTTCTTCTACGAGTTGCCGGAGCGTCTGATCGCCCAGACGCCGCTGGAACGCCGCGACGCCTCCCGCTTGTTGTGCCTGGACCGCAAGAGCGGCGGACGCGAGCACCGCAGCTTTTCTGAGCTGCCGGAGCTGCTGGCGCCCGGGGACCTTCTGGTGATGAACGACAGCCGCGTGCTGCCGGCCCGCCTTTACGGACAAAAGGTACCATCGGGTACGGCTATGCAGTTTTTGCTGCTGGAGCGCAATGACAGGGATGTCTGGGAGATTCTTGTCATGCCCGGCAGAAGAGCCAGACCGGGAAGCCGCTTTGTGTTTGGCGACGAACTGCTCTATGGCGACATTCTGGAGATTTTGCCCGGCGGGAACCGCCTGGCGCGCTTTTCCTGTGAGGGGGAGTTCTACCAGGTGCTTGAGCGCATCGGGCAGATGCCGCTGCCGCCCTATATCACCAGGACGTTGGAGGACAAGGAGCGCTATCAGACGGTGTACGCCAGGGAAACGGGCTCAGCGGCTGCCCCCACGGCGGGCCTGCACTTTACACCGGAGCTGATGGGCGAACTGGAAAAAAAGGGGATTGGCACCGCCTTTGTTACGCTCCATGTGGGGCTTGGCACTTTCCGGCCCGTGAAAGCGGACAACATCCTGGAGCACCATATGCATGCGGAGCACTACGCGCTGCCACAGCAAACCGCCGAGAAAATTCGGGAGACCAAAGCGCGGGGCGGGCGTGTGATCGCAGTAGGCACTACCTCCTGCCGTACATTGGAGTCTGTGGCGGTAAGGCACGGCGGCATCCGCGCCGACGAAGGGTACACCGACATCTTTATCTACCCGGGCTATGAATTCCGGCTGCTGGACGGCCTGATCACTAACTTTCATCTGCCGGAGAGCACGTTGATCATGCTGGTGTCGGCGCTGGCGGGCAGGGAAACGGTTCTGGAGGCATACCGTGAAGCGGTGGAGCGGGAATACCGCTTCTTCAGCTTCGGGGATGCGATGCTGGTGCTCTGATAGAAAACAGCGTACCTTTACGAATTTTCAGTGTATTTTGTAAAATTTGCAAGATTTCTTCACCTGGGCTGCAAAATTGATCCGAAAAAGCTTGCATTTCCTTTTCTAAACAGCTAAGATGAAATGGCATATTAAGCTTTGCATGTGGAGGAAAATCATGGGAAACAAATTGATCGCAATCATTGAAGAGGCCATGCCGCGCTTTTCCAAGGGTCAAAAGCGCATAGCCGCCTATATTCAGGAGCATTACGACAAAGCGGCTTTTATGACAGCCTCCAGGCTGGGGATAACAGTGGGGGTCAGTGAGTCCACGGTTGTGCGTTTTGCCACCGAAATTGGTTTTGAGGGTTACCCCCAACTGCAGCGCGCGCTGCAGGAGATGATTCGCAACCACCTGACCTCGATGCAGCGCATGGAGGTGACCAACCAGCGCATCGGCGACGCGGACGTGCTGACCAAGGTGTTTCAGGCCGATATGGATATGTTGAAAAAAACCATGGAGGAAACCGACCGGGAGGTGGTGGCCCAGGTTGTGAACACGCTGATTGCGGCGCGGCGCATCTATGTGATGGGCGTGCGCAGCGCGCAGGCGCTGGCAAGCTTTACCAGCTTTTACTTCAACCACATTTTTGAGGACGTGCGCAATGTGGACACCTCCTCCACCAGCGCTATCTTTGAGCAGATGCTGCGGGTTTCTTCCGGCGATGTGTTTTTGGGCATCACTTTTTCGCGCTACTCCCGCCGTACCTTGAAAGCGGCAAAATTTGCCAAGGACAACGGAGCGAAAGTAATCGCCATCACCGACTCGTCAGCGGCGCCCATCGCGGAGATTGCGAACCATGTGCTGGTGGCCAAGAGCGATATGGCCGGATTTGTGGATTCCCTTGTAGCACCTCTGAGCATGATCAACGCGCTGATCATGGCCATTGGAATACAGAAAAAGGATGAGATCGCCCGTACCTATGCCAAACTGGAGTCAATTTGGGACGAGTACAACGTCTACGAAAAGGGTGAGGGGCAAGGTGCCAATGACGAAAAGGACTGACCTGCTAGTCGTCGGCGCGGGTGCGGCGGGGCTGCTCAGCGCGGGATACGCGGCGCGCAGGGGGCTTTCGGTGCTGGTGCTGGAGCGCATGGAACGGTCCGGCCGCAAGCTGATGATCACCGGCAAGGGCCGTTGCAACCTGACCAACAATTGTGATCGCGACGCGTTTCTGGCGGCGGTGCGGCGAAACGGCAAGTTTTTGTACAGCGCAGCCAGCGCCTTTTCCCCTCAAGATGTGATGGCGCTGTTGGAATCCTTGGGTGTGCCGTTGAAAACCGAGCGGGGTGGCAGGGTATTTCCCGTCTCGGACAGATCGGTGGATGTTGTGGATGCCCTAGTCTCCTTTGCGAAGCGCAGTGGCGCGCGCATCGAGCGGGGCAGGGCCGAGCGCCTGTTGCTTAAGGGTGGCAGAGTCGTGGGCGTTGCGACCGATGAGGGGGCAAACTACAAGGCGGGCGGCGTTTTGTTGGCAACCGGCGGCAAAAGCTATCCGCTGACCGGCTCGACCGGGGACGGATACCGGCTGGCCGAGCAAGCGGGGCATACGGTAATGCCTCTGCGACCGTCGCTGATCCCGATCGTCACCGCAGAGGACTGGTGCCGCGAAACCATGGGGCTCTCGCTAAAAAACGCGCGCCTAAAGGTTTTTCAGTCCGGCAAAAAAAAGCCGGTGTTCGATGAGCTGGGGGAGATGCTGTTCACCCATTTCGGCGTGTCCGGACCGTTGGTGCTCAGCGCATCGGCGCACATGGAGAAGAGGCTGGAGCAGTACAGGCTGGTGATCGACCTGAAGCCCGCGCTGTCTTCCGAGCAGCTGGACGCCCGCGTGCTACGGGATTTTGAGAAATATAGGAACCGGGATTTTGCCAATGCGCTGGGGGATTTGCTGCCCAGGGCACTCATTCCGGTGGTTGCGGGGCTGACCGGGGTTGAGAGCAGGGTGCACCAGGTGACCAAGGAGCAGCGGAGGCGCCTTGTGGAGCTGATTAAGGCTCTGCCGCTGACACCGAAGAGCTTCCGTCCTTTGGAGGAGGCTGTGATCACCTCGGGCGGCGTCAATACCGGGGAGATCGACCCGGGCACCATGCAGTCCAAGCTGGCAAAGGGATTGTATTTCGCGGGGGAAATCATCGACGTGGATGCCTACACCGGCGGATACAACCTGCAGATTGCGTTCAGCACCGGCTATTTGGCCGCGCAAAGCGTAGAATTGGGAGAGTGATCGATATGACGGCAATCGCCATCGACGGACCCGCCGGAGCGGGAAAGAGCACCGTGGCACGAAATGTGGCCAAGGAATTGGGCTTTATTTACGTGGATACCGGCGCACTGTATCGGGCCATCGGTCTGTTCGCCGCATGTGGCGGCATCGACGTGACTGACGAGGCGGCGTTGGGGCCGCGTCTTTCAGAGGTGGCGGTGGAGCTGCGCTATCAGGCAGGTGAGCAGCGCATCCTCCTGAACGGGGAGGATGTGTCCGAGGCCATCCGCAGCCCCGAGATCTCCCTGGCGGCATCCCAGGTGTCCGCGCTGGGAAGTGTGCGCGCCTTTTTGCTGCAGCTGCAGCGAGATATGGCGGAGCGCTGCAACGTGATCATGGACGGACGGGACATAGGCACCGTAGTGCTGCCGGACGCGCAGATCAAGATTTACCTGACGGCATCCCCCGAGGCCAGGGCCAGGCGGCGGTGTGACGAATACCTTGCAAAAGGTGAGAAAGTGCAGTATAATAAAGTGTTAGAGGATATGCGGCAGCGGGATCACGACGATTCCCACCGGGAAATCGCGCCGCTCAGGCAGGCGGAGGACGCAGTGCTTTTAGATACCTCGGACTGCGCCACCGTGCAGCAATCCATTGCGCTGGTGCGTGATTTCCTAAGGAAGCGAGGGATTGGATGAATCTATACCCCCTGGGCAAGATGCTCACCCATTGGCTGGTGATCATACTATTCCGAATGCGGTATGAAGGTTTGGAAAACATCCCCGCCAACCAGGGCTTTATTTTGGCCTGCAACCACCGCACGAATTTCGACCCGCTTTTTATCGCCCACAAGGTCCCAGCTCAAATCCATTATATGGCCAAGGCCGAACTCTTTAAGGGCAGGCTGTTTGGCTGGATCATGCGCGGCTTGGGCACCTTTCCGGTCGAGCGCGGCAAAGGAGATGCGGCCCCAATGGATTACGCGACCGGGCTCGTGAAAAGAGGAGACATCCTTGGTATGTTCCCGGAGGGACACCGCTCCAAGGATGGCACACCCCTGCGCGCGCGTAGCGGGGTGGCCATGGTAGCCGCCCAGACCGGGGCGGGCGTACTGCCCTGCGCAGTCATCTACGGCAAAAGCCTGGGGTTTCGCTGCAAGGTCACCGTGCGCTACGGCAAGCTGCTCACCAACAGCGAATTGGAGCTGGACGCCAACGCACCCTCCACCATCCGCAGGGCGAGCAAGCGGGTTATGGAGAACATTGTGGCGATGCTTGATATCCCGGCCGGCCAAGGGGAGGCATAGCGTTTGGCGAAGATCACAGTCGCAAAAACCGCCGGCTTCTGCTACGGCGTCAAGCGAGCGGTTGATATGCTCACCGCGGCGCTGGATGAGGGCAGGTCCGTTTCAACGCTGGGGCCGCTGATCCACAATCCGCAGGTGATCGCCTGGTTCCAAAGGCGCGGAGTGCGGATACTGGAAAATGTGAAAGAGGCTCCGCCGGACCACACGGTGATGCTCAGGGCCCACGGGATTCCGCAGCAAATTTACGATCAGCTCGCCGCACAGAAAACTCCCTGGTTGGACGCTACCTGTCCCTTTGTGTCGAAAATACACAGTATTGTTCGAACCGCTACAGAACAAGGAAAATCGGTGTTGATTGCGGGTGATATGCAGCACCCGGAGGTTGTGGGGATCATGGGCCACAGCAAGCCGGGCAGTGAAATCAAGGTGTTTTCAAATCATCAGGAATTGGAAATTTTACTCAATCAGAAGATGTTTTCTGTTCAAAAGGTCTATATTTTGGTGGCCCAAACTACTTTCAATATGTTGGAGTGGCAAAAATGTGTAGAAATAACAAAAAATATGTGTACAAATATCACTTTATTTGATACAATATGTAAAGCTACGATGCTCAGGCAAAATGAGGCGGATGAACTTTCACGCGTGTCCGATGCCATGGTTGTGGTAGGGGGGCGCGGCAGCTCTAATACTGCCAAGCTGGCTCAAATCTGTATGCGGTACTGCCGAACAGTTCTGATAGAGGAGGCATCAGAGCTGGCGGGGTATGATTTCAGTGCCGCCGCCAGGATTGGTGTTACAGCTGGAGCATCTACGCCGGCGTTCATAATTAAGGAGGTACAAAAAACGATGAGTGAAACGACCAACGTGCAGGATGAAATGAGCTTTGAGGAGATGCTGGAAGCATCCTTTAAAACAATAAATTCCAGAGAGAAGGTCAATGCAATTGTAACCAATGTCTCCCCAACAGAGATTGCCGTGGATATCGGCACCAAGCATGCTGGTTATGTTCCGCTGAGTGAGTTCACCGACGACCCCGCCGCAAAACTGGACGAGCTTGTTAAGATCGGAGACGAGCTTGAGCTGATGGTGCTGCGCGTAAGCGATGTGGACGGCACGGCGACCCTCTCGAAGAAGCGTCTTGATGCGATCGCGGGCTTTGAAAAAATTGTGGATGCCGAGGAGGCCGGCGCAATTCTGGAAGGAGTTGTGGTGGATGTGGTGAAAGGGGGCGTGATCGCGCTGACCAACGGTGTACGGGTGTTTATTCCCGCATCCCAGGCCACCATGTCCAAGAGCCAAGACCTGCAAACGCTCCTCAAGCAAACCGTTCAGTTCAAGATTCTGGAGACCAACAAGCAGCGCCGCCGCGCAGTGGCGTCGATCCGCGCGGTGCTCAAGGAGCAGCGCAAGGAGCTGGAGGATAAATTCTGGCAGGATGTCGAGGTAGGCAAGGTTTACAAGGGCAATGTCAAATCCCTCACCAGCTATGGCGCTTTTGTCGATCTGGGTGGCGTGGACGGCATGGTGCATATCTCCGAGCTCTCCTGGAGCCGAATAAAGCACCCCTCCGAGGTCGTGAGTGTCGACGACGTTGTGGAGGTGTATGTCCGCGACATCGACGCCGAAAACAGAAAGATTTCTCTTGGCTACAAAAAGAACGACGACAACCCCTGGGAGATTCTCGGTCGCGATTATAAGGCCGGTGATGTCGCCACTGTGAAAGTGGTTTCAATGACGCCGTTCGGTGCCTTTGCCCAGGTGATTCCCGGTGTGGACGGCCTGATCCATATCAGCCAGATTTCCAATGAGCGCATCGGAAAGCCTGCGGATGTACTATCCATCGGGCAGGAGGTGCAGGTCAAGATTACCGAGATTGACTTCGAGAAGAAGCGTGTGAGCTTGTCGATCCGCGCGCTGCTTGAGAAAGAGGAGGCCAAGGAGACCGCCCCTGCGGAAGAGGAGCAAACCGTGTACGAGTTTGGCCCGCCTGAGGAGACCAAGCCCGCGCCTGTAGTTGAGCCCGAGGAAGAAAACGCCTCTGAAGAGGAAAAGGCTGAGATATCAGAAGAATAAGAAAGTTTATGCATTTACATGAGAGAGATGCTGTGGGCATCTCTCTTTTTCACGTCCTGAAACATAAAAAATCCAAGGCATACTCTCTGGATATGCCTTGGATTGGTAAATTTCCCAAAAAATTCTACAGGTTTGACAAAATAGCTATTGACATCTTGTTCAAAGTGTAATATAATAATATACTGTATCAAAATAGCTATTTTCCTATTGTTTGTAGTATTATAGCATATAACACGCAGAATTTCAATACCGTTTTTTCCCGAATCGTCCAACAATTGCCCGCCTTGCGAAAAAACGGTGTTAGAATAGGAATGGAGTGGGTAAGCCTATGGTAAATGTCAGGCCGGTAGAATTAGGCAGGAATGTCCGCATGAGCTTCAACCGCATCAATGAGGTTCTGGATATGCCTAATTTGATTGAGGTGCAGAAAAATTCCTACAAATGGTTCCTCGAGGAAGGACTCAAGGAAGTTTTTCGTGATATCTCGGCTATTACAGATTATCAGGGGAATTTGGTTTTGGATTTCATCGACTATCGTATGGAGTCAACGCCGAAATATTCCATTGAGGAGTGTAAGGAAAGAGATACCACCTACGCAGCGCCGCTTAGAGTGCGCGCCAGCCTGTACAACAAGGAAACCGGCGAGGTCAAGGAGCAGGACATCTTTATGGGTGACTTCCCGCTGATGACCGAGAGCGGCACCTTTATCATCAACGGCGCCGAGCGCGTGATCGTGTCCCAGTTGGTTCGTTCACCAGGCGTCTACTATTCCTTGTCCAGGGACAAGGCCGGTAAAGAGCTTTACTCCTCCACTATCATTCCAAACCGGGGCGCTTGGCTGGAGTACGAGACCGACTCCAATGACATTTTCTATGTGCGTATCGATAAAAACCGCAAGCTGCCTGTCACGACCTTTGTGCGCGCACTTGGTCTGGGCAGCAACGAGCAGATCGAGGGCTTTTTCGGTGAGGACCTGCTGATCAAGACCACGCTGGATAAGGACATTACCAAAAACGAGGAAGAGGCCCTGTTGGAGGTTTACCGCAAGCTGCGCCCCGGTGAGCCCCCGACCGTTGACAGTGCCCAGACCCACATCGACAACCTGTTCTTTGACCCCCGCCGCTACGACCTAAGCAGGGTGGGGCGCTACAAATACAACAAGAAGCTCGCACTTACCGAAAGACTGGTGGGACAAACCGTATCCCAGCCGGTCATTAATCCGCTAACCGGCGAAATCATGGCGGAAAGCGGGACAATCCTGAACCGGTCCTTGGCTGAAGCGATCACCGCGTCGGGGGTGGACACCGTCTATGTGACCGTTGGCGAGGTCGAAGTGAAAATCATGTCCAACGGCATGGTGGACATCAACAGCTTCGTTGGATTTGACTGCGCCGAGTACGGCATCAACGAAAAAGTCCGGTTCTCGGTTCTGCGTGAAATCCTGGAGAACAGCGCCGACGAGGATGCCATGCGCGCCGCCATCAAGGAGCGTGTGGACGAGCTGATCCCCAAGCATATTATCAAGGACGATATTTTTGCTTCAGTTAATTATATGTGCAACCTGAACCGGGGCATCGGAACCTGCGACGACATCGATCACCTGGGGAACCGGCGCATCCGCTCGGTGGGTGAACTGCTGCAGAACCAGTTCCGCATCGGCTTTTCCCGCATGGAGCGCGTGATCCGCGAGCGCATGGCCACCCAGTCCCAGGATATGGAGGTTATTACGCCCCAGGCTCTGATCAATATCCGCCCCGTAATGGCGGCGATCAAGGAGTTCTTTGGCTCTTCGCCGCTCTCCCAGTTTATGGACCAGACCAATCCGTTGGCGGAGCTGACCCACAAGCGCCGTTTGTCGGCGCTTGGCCCCGGTGGTCTCTCCCGCGATCGCGCGTCGTTCGAGGTGCGCGATGTGCACTACAGCCACTATGGCCGCATGTGCCCGATTGAAACGCCAGAAGGGCCCAACATCGGACTGATCTCCTATCTGGCCACTTTCGCCCGCATCAACGAGTATGGCTTTATCGAAGCGCCGTACCGCCGCGTGAACAAGGGAATCGGAAAGGTGCTGGACGAGGTGGTCTACATGACCGCCGATGTGGAGGACAGCTACATTGTTGCGCAGGCCAATGAACCCCTGGATGAAAATGGAATTTTTAAAAACAGGCGCGTCACGGTACGCTTCCGCGACACGATCCAGGAGGTCGAACGCGAGCGCGTGGACTTCATGGACGTGTCCCCCAAAATGGTGGTGTCGGTCGCCACTGCAATGATTCCCTTTTTGGAAAACGACGACGCCAACCGCGCACTGATGGGCTCCAACATGCAGCGCCAGGCTGTGCCGCTGCTGAAGCCGGAAAGCCCGATCGTGGGCACCGGCATGGAGTACAAGGCGGCCGTGGACTCCGGCGTTGTGGTGCTCAGCAAGGTGGACGGCGTGGTGGTCAAGGCAAGTGCCCGCGAAGTGCAGATCCGCGACGACGAGGGCAAGGTGCACCCCTATAAGCTGATTAAATTTATGCGCTCCAACCAGGGCACCTGTATCAACCAGCGCCCGGTCATGGACGTGGGCGAGCAGGTAAAGGCCGGCGATGTGATTGCCGACGGCCCCGCCACCGCCAACGGCGAGATATCGCTGGGCAAAAACGTGCTGATCGGATTTATGACCTGGGAGGGCTATAATTACGAGGACGCTGTCCTGATCAACGAGAAGCTGATCAAAGAGGATATGTTTACCTCAATTCACATTGAGGAGTATGAGATCGAGGCCCGCGATACCAAGCTGGGCCCCGAGGAAATTACCCGCGACATCCCCAATGTGGGCGAGGACGTGCTCAAGGAGCTGGATGAGCGCGGCATTATCCGTGTGGGCGCGGAGGTGCGCGCCGGCGACATCCTGGTAGGCAAGGTAACCCCCAAGGGCGAGACCGAGCTCAACGCGGAGGAGCGCCTGCTGCGCGCGATCTTTGGCGAAAAGGCCAGGGAGGTCCGCGACACCTCGCTGCGGGTTCCTCACGGCGACTATGGCATCATTGTGGATGTAAAGGTCTTTACACGCGAGAATTCCGACGAGCTGTCGCCCGGTGTCAACATGGTGGTGCGCTGCTACATTGCCCAGAAACGTAAGATATCAGTGGGCGACAAGATGGCGGGACGCCACGGCAACAAGGGCGTTGTGTCGCGGGTTATGCCCCAGGAGGATATGCCCTACCTACCGGACGGCACGCCACTGGACATCGTGCTCAACCCCTTGGGCGTTCCGTCGCGCATGAACATCGGTCAGGTACTGGAGGTCCATCTGGGCCGTGCCGCCAAGACCTTGGGCTGGAAGATCATGACCCCGGTGTTCGACGGGGCCAACGAATACGACATCATGGACACGTTAAAGGAGGCCGGACTCAGCGAGGACGGAAAATCTGTCGTTTACGACGGCCGCACCGGCGAGCCCTTTGATAACCCTGTCACGGTGGGCTATATGTACTTCCTGAAGCTGCACCATCTGGTTGACGACAAGATTCATGCCCGCTCCACCGGCCCCTACTCCCTGGTCACACAGCAGCCGTTGGGCGGCAAGGCCCAGTTCGGAGGTCAGCGCTTTGGAGAGATGGAGGTCTGGGCCTTGGAGGCCTACGGCGCCGCCTATACGCTGCAGGAGATACTCACCGTCAAGTCGGACGACATTGTGGGCCGCGTAAAGACCTACGAGTCGATCATCAAGGGCCAGAATATTCCAAAGCCAGGCATACCCGAGTCATTCAAGGTGCTGATCAAGGAGCTCCAATCCCTCTGCCTTGACGTAAAGGTGCTGGATAAGAATGGCGATGAAATAGACCTTAAGCAAAGCTTCGACGATGACAACATGGGCCTTTCACTTAAAGACGACGAAATCTTTGAAAACGTGGAGGTTACCTCCGAGCTGGAGAGCGGCTTCGAGATCGAAACCCCCGATTTGGACGATCTGGACGACGATTCGCTGTTGACCGGCGCGGATGACGAGGAGGACGACGACGATATTTTTGATCTGGATGGAGATGATGAACCCTCGGATGATCTGCTATAATCATTCGTGCCCCTTATAACAATAGGATAGGGTATTCGTATAGAATTGAAATTAGCATGAAAGCAGGGGTTGCATTTGGAATTTAACGTATTTGAATCCATGAAAATCGGCCTTGCCTCGCCGGATGCCATCCGCGAATGGTCCTACGGCGAGGTCAAAAAGCCCGAGACCATTAACTATAGAACTCTAAAACCGGAAAGAGACGGTCTCTTTTGCGAGAAAATTTTTGGCCCCCAGAAAGACTGGGAGTGCTATTGCGGCCGCTACAAGCGCATTCGCTACAAAGGTAAGGTCTGCGAGCGCTGCGGAGTCGAGGTCACCCGCTCCAAGGTGCGCCGCGAGCGCATGGGGCATATTGAGCTGGCCGCCCCGGTTTCCCACATCTGGTACTTCAAGGGCACCTCGTCCCGCATGGGACTGTTGCTCAACATGTCCCCGCGGCTTTTGGAAAAGGTGCTGTACTTCGCGGCATACATCGTCATTGATCCCGGCCGCACCAACCTGAAAAAATACACGCTGCTCACCGAGAAGGAGTATCGGGACCTCAAGGAGGCCTACGAGGACGAGTTCGAGGCAGGCATGGGCGCCGAAGCGGTCAAGCGCCTGCTGGCCGAGATTGATATCCCAGCCCTTTCCGAGGAGCTCAAGGAGGACCTGAAGACCGCCACCGGTCAGAAGAAAGCAAAAACCCTCAAGCGCCTGGAGGTGATGGAGGCATTCCGCACCAGCGGCAACAAACCGGAGTGGATGATCCTGGATGTGGTTCCGGTGATCCCGCCCGACATCCGTCCCATGGTCCAGCTGGACGGCGGCCGCTTCGCCACCAGCGACCTGAATGACCTGTACCGCCGCGTGATCAACCGCAACAATCGACTGAACAAGCTGCTGGATTTGGGCGCGCCCGACATCATCGTGCGCAATGAAAAGCGCATGCTGCAGGAGGCGGTGGATGCTCTGATCGACAACGGTCGCCGCGGCCGCCCGGTCACCGGGCCCAACAACCGCCCGCTCAAGTCCCTGTCTGACATGCTCAAGGGCAAGCAGGGCCGCTTCCGCCAGAACCTGTTGGGTAAGCGCGTCGACTACTCCGGCCGTTCGGTAATCGTGGTGGGCCCCGAGCTTAAAATGTACCAATGTGGCCTGCCTAAGGAAATGGCTATCGAGCTGTTCAAGCCCTTTGTCATGAAGCGCCTTGTGGACAACAAGGACGCCCAGAATGCCAAGCAGGCCCGCAAAATGGTAGAGCGTGCCACCTCCAAGGAGGTTTGGGACGCGCTGGAGGTTGTGATCAAGGACCATCCCGTGCTGCTGAACCGCGCGCCGACGCTGCACCGCTTGGGCATCCAGGCCTTTGAGCCGGTGCTGGTGGAGGGCCGCGCCCTTAAGCTGCACCCGCTGGTTTGCACGGCGTACAATGCCGACTTCGACGGCGACCAGATGGCCGTGCACGTGCCGCTCTCCGCCGAGGCCCAAGCCGAGGCCCGCTTCCTGATGCTCGCGGCCAACAACCTGCTCAAGCCCTCGGATGGCCGTCCGGTGGCGGTGCCGACCCAGGACATGGTGCTGGGCGCCTATTACCTGACCAAGGTACGCGAGGACGAACCCGGAGCCGGCAAGGCTTTCCGCGACGCAAACGAGGCGACCATGGCCTATCAGGCTGGAGTGGTAGGCCTGCACGCGCCGATCAAGGTGCGCGTGATTAAGGAGGTGGGGGACACCACCCAGAGCCGTTTGATCGATGCAACCGTGGGTCGCATCCTGTTCAACGAGCCGCTGCCCCAAGACCTGGGCTTCGTGGACAGAAGCAATCCTGACAACCAGTTTGACCTTGAAATATCGTTCCTGGTCCGCAAAAAGGAGCTGGGCAAGGTCATCGACCGCTGCATCGCCCGCCACGGCACCGCCCGAACGGCGGAGGTGCTGGACAAGGTCAAGGCGCTGGGCTTTAAATTCAGCACCCGCAGTGCGATCACGGTCGCCGTATCCGACGCGGTGATCCCGCCTGAGAAAAAGCAGTATCTGGCCGAGGCCGAGCAGAAGATCGAGGAGATTCAGCGCCGCTACGACCGCGGTCTGATCTCGGAGGATGTGCGCTACGAGCGCGTCATCAAAACCTGGAACGACACAACCGCCCGTGTAAAGGATGCGCTTCAGGCATGCTTTACCAGTGAAAACCCCATCTTCATGATGGCCGACTCGGGCGCACGCGGAAGCATGGATCAGATCCGCCAGTTGGCGGGTATGCGCGGCTTGATCGCGAACACCTCTGGCAAGGCCATCGAGATTCCGATCCGCGCCAACTACCGTGAGGGCTTGAACATCCTGGAGTATTTCAATTCCTCCCGAGGCGCCCGCAAGGGCCTTGCCGACACCGCCCTGCGCACCGCCGACTCGGGCTACCTGACCCGCCGCCTGGTGGACGTATCCCAGGAGGTCATCATCCGCGAGGAGGACTGCGGTACCACCGAAGGCGTGAACGTCGAAGAGATTTTGGACAGCGGCCGCGTGATCGAGGAATTCTCCGAGCGCCTGCTGGGCCGCTATGCCGTGGAGGACGTGGTGGACCCGGGCACCGGCGAGGTGATCGTTTCCAGCAACAAAATGATGGACGAGAACGACGCCAACAGGATTGTAGCAGCCGGCATTGCCAAAATGAAGATCCGGTCCATCCTGAACTGTGCCTCTGACAACGGCGTATGCTCCAAGTGCTACGGCGCCAACCTGGCAAACGGGCAGCCCGTGGCCATCGGTGAGGCTGTGGGCGTTATCGCGGCCCAGTCCATCGGCGAACCGGGCACCCAGTTGACCATGCGCACGTTCCACACCGGCGGCATCGCGTCCGCCAGCGATATCACACAAGGTCTGCCCCGTGTCGAGGAGCTGTTCGAGGCTCGCAAGCCCAAGGCGGCGGCTATCATCAGCCACCTGGACGGCGTGGTTTCCTTTGAAAAGGACCCCAAGGGCAACGACTTTGTATATGTAACCGACAACGAGAGCGGCGAAAAGTTCGAGAAGCAGGTGATTTACGGCTCCACTCTCAAGGTTTCCGAGGGAGATGTGGTTGTAAAGGGCCAGCAGCTTACAGAGGGATCCATCGAGCCGGCCGAAATTTTGCAGGTCAACGGGGAGTTGGCCGTGCAGGACTACCTGATCCAGGAGGTCCAGCGCGTGTACCGCACCCAGGGCGTTGATATCAACGACAAGCATATCGAGGTCATCGTACGCCAGATGATGCGCAAGATTAAGATCGACGACCAGGGCGACACCACGCTGATCAGCGGTTCGGTGGCCTCCAAGCATGAGGTTGACGCTGAGAACGCCAGGATCTCCGAGCTCAACACGGCGGACGGCGGCGGCCGCAAGCCCGCCACCCGTACTCCGATGCTGCTCGGTATCACCAAGGCGTCGCTGGCCACCGAATCCTTTATGTCGGCGGCCGCGTTCCAGGAGACGACCCGTGTGCTCACCGAGGCTGCCATCATGGGCAAGGTGGACCCGCTTGTCGGGCTCAAAGAGAATGTCATCATCGGCAAGCTGATTCCCGCGGGCACCGGTACTGTCGTGTACTCAAGGTACAAGAAAGAGCGGCCTGTGTCGGAGGATGTCTACAGCATGGTGATGGATCGGGTGAATCTGGAGGAAGCCGGGCATATCGCGGACAACAGCGAAACGGCATATGTCGAAGCCCCGGTAGCCGGCAGTCAAATGCCCCGGGATACCGCGTCGGTCGAGCAGTTTTAGCCGAATGTTGCATAATTGACTCACTTTTTTTACAAATTGCCGTATTAGATTGATAAATTTTGTAAAAATACCATTGACAAACTGTAACAAACAGTGGTAGAATCTTGATTTGGGTGAGTTTTTTTCAGATTGTGAGCGGCGGCCTGGACCGGGTCCATCCCGCCGCTTCAACAATATGCCATTAATTTAAAGTAAGGAGGTGCCACATGCCAACATTCAACCAGCTTGTTCGCAAAGGCAGAGAGGTAAGCGTCAAAAAGTCCGCTGCGCCCGCTCTGCTCAAGGGTCTGAACTCCAAGAAAAGAGTCATGACCGACCACGCGTCCCCTCAGAAGAGAGGCGTTTGCACAGCGATCAGAACCGCGACACCCAAAAAGCCCAACTCCGCGCTGCGCAAGGTAGCGAGAGTCCGGCTGTCCAACCAGATTGAAGCAACAGCTTACATTCCTGGTGAGGGCCACAATCTGCAGGAGCACAGCGTTGTGCTGATTCGTGGCGGACGTATCAAGGATCTGCCCGGCTGCCGCTACCATATCATCCGTGGAACACTGGACGCCCAGGGCGTTGCCAACCGTAAGCAGAGCCGTTCCAAATACGGCGCGAAACGTCCAAAAGCTGGTGCGTCAAAGTAACAAAAACTCAGGAAGAAGCAATTCACTGCCAAAAGGCAGCTAACATAGAGGAATCATGAAATGAAACAGGAAGCGGCGCAGCCGCGTTCCGTTCTGCTAATTCCTATTTTCTAGCTACTATTTTGGCACCACGAGAGTTTTGTCACTTTCGAGTACCGATGAATTCATTATGTGAAGGAGGGAAGCGAAGTGCCGAGAAGAGGTAAGATCGCAAAACGTGATGTTTTACCCGATCCGCTTTACAATTCAAAGATGGTCACACGCCTGATCAACTCCGTTATGTATGACGGTAAGAAAGGTGTGTCCCAGAAAATTGTGTATGGCGCATTCGATATCGTAAAGGAAAAGACCGGCAAGGATCCGCTGGAAGCCTTTGAGCAGGCTCTCGAAAACATTATGCCTGTTCTGGAGGTCAAGGCCCGCCGTGTGGGTGGCGCCACCTATCAGGTGCCTATGGAGGTGCGCCCCGAGCGGCGCACAACACTGGGGCTCAGATGGCTGACATCCTATTCCCGCGCCCGCAATGAAAGAACCATGCGCGAGCGCCTGGCCGGCGAGATTATGGATGCTCTCAACAGCTCCGGCAGCGCGGTGAAAAAGCGCGATGACACCCACAAAATGGCCGAGGCCAACAGGGCCTTTGCTCATTACAGATGGTAAGATCAAAACTATTTAGGAGGACACTATGCCAAGAGAGGTCCCGTTAGAACTCACTCGCAACATAGGCATAATGGCCCACATTGATGCTGGAAAAACAACCACAACCGAGCGTATATTGTACTACACCGGTAGAACCCATAAAATAGGTGAGGTTCACGAGGGCGCCGCAACAATGGACTGGATGGAGCAGGAGCAGGAGAGAGGCATTACCATTACCTCTGCCGCCACCACTGCATTCTGGAACGGCCATAGAATCAACATCATCGACACCCCCGGACATGTGGATTTCACGGTTGAGGTTGAGCGCTCCCTGCGCGTGCTCGATGGCTCTGTAACCGTTTTCTGCGCAAAGGGCGGCGTTGAACCTCAATCTGAGACTGTTTGGCGTCAGGCGGACAAATACCGCGTACCCCGCATGGCTTATGTAAACAAAATGGATATCATGGGCGCCGACTTCTACCACGTGGTGGAAATGATGCACGACCGCCTCAAGACCAACGCTGTGCCAATCCAGCTTCCGATCGGCTCCGAGGCAGACTTTAAGGGCATCGTTGACCTGGTGGAGATGAAAGCTTACGTCTATTATGACGACTTGGGCAAGGACATCCGCGTGGAGGACATCCCCGAGGATCTCAAGGGGAAAGCCGAGGAGTATCACAACGCGCTGCTGGAGGCGGTCGCCGAACAGGATGACAGCCTGATGGAGCGCTACCTGGATGGGGAGGAGCTCCCTGTCGAAGACATCAAAAGATGCATCCGTAAAGCGACTCTCGCCAACGACATGGTCCCCGTGGTTTGCGGCACATCCTATAAAAACAAGGGTGTGCAGAAGCTGCTGGACGCGGTTGTGGATTATATGCCCGCCCCCACCGATGTGGATCACATCACCGGCGTTAATCCGGACACGGAGCAGGAGGAGGAGAGACCGTCCTCCGACGGTGAGCCTTTCGCGGCGCTGGCGTTCAAAATCGCCACCGACCCTTTCGTGGGCAAGCTCTGCTTCTTCCGTGTGTACTCCGGAACCGTTAACGCGGGCAGCGCGGTTTACAACGCCAACAAATCCAACAATGAGCGCATGGGCCGCATCGTACAGATGCACGCCAACCACCGCCAGGACCTGGAGACCTGCTATGCGGGCGATATCGCCGCCGCCGTGGGACTCAAAAACACCACCACCGGCGACACACTCTGCGACGCAAAGCACCCGATCATCCTGGAGTCGATGGAGTTCCCCGATCCGGTTATCCGCGTGGCTATCGAGCCCAAGACCAAGGCTGGTCAGGAAAAGATGGGCATTGCCCTCTCCAAGCTCGCCGAGGAGGACCCCACTTTCCGCTTTTACACGGATGAAGAAACAGGGCAGACCATCATTGCCGGCATGGGCGAGCTGCACCTGGAGATCATCGTGGACCGTCTGCTGCGCGAGTTCAAGGTGGAGGCCAATGTGGGCAAGCCTCAGGTTGCCTACAAGGAGACTGTCCGCAGAATGGCCGAGGTGGACACCAAGTATGCCCGCCAGTCCGGCGGACGCGGCCAGTACGGTCACGTTAAGCTGCGCATTGAACCCAACGAGAGCGGCAAGGGCTATGTCTTCGAGAACAAGGTCGTGGGCGGCGCCATTCCCAAGGAATACATCGGTCCTGTGGACCAGGGGATCCAGGGGGCCATGCAGGCGGGCATCGTAGCCGGTTATCCGGTTGTGGATGTCATCGCAACCGTGTTCGATGGCTCCTACCACGAGGTCGACTCCTCCGAGATGGCCTTTAAAATCGCTGGCTCCATGGCGTTCAAGGACGCGATGAGAAAGGCGGACCCCTGCATCCTGGAGCCGATCATGAAAGTCACGGTTATGGCTCCCGAGGAGTATATGGGCGACGTTATCGGCGATCTGAACTCCCGCCGCGGACAGATACAGGGCATGATTGCCCGCAGCGGCGCGCAGCAGATTGATTCGTTCGTTCCGCTGTCCGAGATGTTCGGCTACGCCACCGATATGCGCTCTAAAACACAGGGGCGCGGTCAGTACACGATGGAGCCCAGCCACTATATCGAGGTTCCCAAGTCGATTTCCGAGGGTATTGTCAATTCCCGAGGTAAAAAAGACTAGCTTTTTACACCAAATACTTGCATTTTTGGCAAGCACTTGATACAATAGCATTTAGAGTTAAAAATTCGGTCACTATGGCAAAAGATATCCTTAAATAAGGGAGGAAAATTGTAAATGGCTAAGCAAAAATTTGAGCGCAACAAGCCCCATATCAACATCGGCACCATCGGTCACGTCGACCATGGCAAGACCACCCTGACCGCTGCCATCACCAAGACCCTGGGTATGAAGGGCGGCGCTGAGTTTATGGCGTATGACCAGATTGATAAGGCGCCCGAGGAGAGGGAGCGCGGCATTACCATCAATACCGCGCACGTTGAGTACCAGACCGATGCGCGCCACTACGCGCACGTCGACTGCCCCGGACACGCCGACTATGTGAAGAACATGATCACCGGTGCCGCGCAGATGGATGGCGCGATTTTGGTTGTATCCGCGGCTGACGGCCCGATGCCCCAGACCCGCGAGCATATCCTGCTGTCCCGTCAGGTTGGCGTTCCCTATATCGTTGTGTATATGAACAAGGCCGACCAGGTGGACGACCCCGAGTTGCTGGAGCTTGTTGAGATGGAAATTCGCGAGTTGCTGTCCGAGTATCAGTTCCCTGGCGACGACACACCGATCATTGTAGGCAGCGCGCTGCAAGCGCTGGAGTCCAAGAGCACCGATTCCACTGCGCCTGAGTACGAGTCCATTCTGAAGCTGATGGATGCTGTCGACAGCTATATCCCCACCCCCGAGAGAAAGGCCAACCTGCCTTTCCTGATGCCTGTTGAGGACGTGTTCACCATCACCGGCCGCGGCACCGTTGCCACCGGCAGAGTGGAGCGCGGCCAGATCAAGACCGGCGACGAGGTCGAGATGGTTGGTCTGCACGACGAGTCCCGCAAGACCGTTGTCACCGGCATCGAAATGTTCCGTAAGATTCTGGACTACGCCGAGGCCGGCGACAATGTCGGCGCCCTGTTGCGTGGTGTTCAGAGAACGGAGATTCAGCGCGGCCAGGTTCTCTGCAAGCCCGGCTCCATCAAGCCACACACCAAATTTCGCGGCCAGGTTTACGTGCTGAAGCAATCCGAGGGCGGACGCCACACCCCTTTCTTTGACAACTATCGCCCGCAGTTCTACTTCCGCACCACCGACGTTACCGGCATAATCAAACTGCCCGAAGGCATAGAGATGTGCATGCCTGGCGACAACGTGGAGATGGATGTTGATCTAATCACCCCCATCGCCATTGAGGAAGGCTTACGCTTTGCTATCCGCGAGGGTGGACGCACCGTCGGTTCTGGCGTTGTGATCAAGGTGAACGAGTAAGCACAAGCTTTATTGTAATTTATTGTAATGAAAATCCCCCTTGCGTTAGCAGGGGGGATTTTGCGCGCTTGACAAATATCCGAGAACTGAGGTAAGATAGACCAAAAGGCAATTGGGAGGTCCTGCACAATGAGATATAAGCCCGGGATTTACCGGCACTTTAAAGGCAATAAATACCGCTTGCTGTGCGTTGCAAAGCACAGCGAAACGTTGGAGGAAATGGTCGTTTATCAAGCGCTCTATGCCGGGATGGGTGTGTGGGTGCGCCCGCTGAAGATGTGGGGCGAAATGGTGGAGCACGAGGGGCGACTTCTGCCGCGCTTCCAATATGTCGGAGAAGAGGATGAGGGATTCGGAAAGGAATTTGCATAGATGGACACTGCAAATGCAAAACAGGAGTTTATAGACATCTACAACGCACACATCATGAGAGAGGGCGCAGACAAGCTTCTGGAGTATCTGGATTCCAAGGGCAGTGACTTTTTTACAGCCCCCGCCAGTCAGCGCTTCCACGGTGCCTGCGAAGGGGGGCTTGTGGCGCATAGTGTAAATGTCTATCACTGCCTGAAAGCGTATCTGGACCGGGAGCGCGTCCAACAGGTGTACGGCATAAAATATGACGATGAAAGTATTGCCATTTCGGCGCTGCTGCATGATATTTGTAAAATCAATTGCTACAAGTCCGGCTTCCGCAATGTAAAGGACGACAAGGGCGTGTGGCAGAAAGTGCCCAGCTATGATTATGAGGACAAGCTGCCCTACGGCCACGGCGAGAAATCCGTATATATCGTGAACGGCTTTATCCGCTTGAGCAGAGAGGAGGCATTTGCGATCCGCTACCACATGGGTTTTTCCGGTATTGAGGATAAGCGCAACATCGGCGAAGCCTTTGAGCGCTTCCCACTGGCCTTCGCGCTGAATGTGGCGGACATGGAGGCCACCTATTTTCTGGAGGGAAAGCTGTAAATTAAATTTAAAAGCCAAGCAACGAGGGGAACCAGAACGCGAGCACCGACATAATTGCCGAAGCACCCAGCACCCCTAAACAGATGGGCCACCAGGAATCCTTGATTTTAAGCCCCAAAAACGAGGCGACCAAAGAGCCGGTCCAGGCGCCCGTGCCGGGCAGGGGGATCGCAACAAACAGGAACAGTGCCAACTTGACCTGTTTGGGGTATTTCTCCATGATTTCGCCGCCTTTGCGATACGCCTTGTTTTCCACCCACCGCACCAGTCCCTGAAAAGGCCGGAACCGCTTCAGGAACTGTAAAAATTGCTTGATGAACAATAAAATAAACGGAATTGGAATCACATTACCGATGATACTGATGAAGATGGACGGCCCCCATGCCATACCAAAAGCCTTGGCGATGATCATGCCGCCACGCAGCTCCAGGATCGGGAGCATGGATATGATAAACACTACCAGCTCGCGGGAAAGGTAATTCTGCAAAAGGTCCGCCACGGATTGTGCGATGCGCTCTGCCATATGTTCACTGTCCTTGTCTTATAATATCTATTATAGAAATTGCAATAAATACCCGGAATGCCTGACAACCTTGTTTGCAATTGCATACAGCAAAGATGCATCGTTGCTTTCCGGTTATTTTTTTCCCTTGCTGTAGTATAGCAGATATAAAGCCTGTTTTCTATAGGCAGCGTACTTTTTCGGCCTGCATGTTTCGCACTTCCCCCGCATACATTTAAAGGAAGACGCAAAAAAGGGGGATTTACATGAACAACAGGTATGATCCTTACCGCTCACGCCCCTCCCGTTATGGCAGGGCCGAGCGGGACAGCCAGCAAAGCGACGCCATTGTGGTGGCGCTCACGGTGCAGATCCTGGTCTGTGTTGTGTTGCTGGTGGCATTTGGTGTGCTCAAGAAAGTGAATGAGCCTGGGTTCGACCGCGTCAGGAGCCAGTACGACACAATGACCACCGATCCAGAGCAGGTAAACCAGCTGGCAGCTTTGCTGGCGGAGTGGACAAACAGCGAAGAGGGTATCGGTGCTAAAATAGGGTATGCACTGGAATATTTGATCGGCAAGATCACGGGGAATCCCCCACAAGTCACGGAGGATGCGGAGAGCTCCTCTCAGGAAGAGGGGCATTATCAGTCCGCTGGAGGGTTCTCCTACGATTATCTGAGGCCCACCGGCGCTGCCGGCGGCGTGGGAGGGTGGCTCCCGGTGGGGGAGACGGATAATGAGCAGATGACCGCGCCCAAGGGTTCGTCGCTGAACCCGGTGTATATGGGCGGCAGGGTGTTGTCTCCTGTGGAGGGGATCATCACTTCGCTGTATGCCTACCGCTACCACCCGCTGACCGGCACCTCGGATTTCCACACCGGCATCGACGTCGCTGCGGAGGAGGGGCGGAATATTCTGGCGGCTCTGCCGGGGGAGGTCGTGGAGGTGGGCTGGTCGGATATCTACGGCAACTATATTGTGCTGCAGCACGCTACCCACCTGCAAACCACCTATTCTCACTGCGCTGAGATCATCGCCAAGGAAGGCATGGCTGTGCGGCAGGGGGAGCGCATCGCCAAGGTGGGCTCCACTGGGACAGTGACCGGCCCACATCTGCATTTTTCCGTGCTGGTTGACGAAACCTTTGTGGACCCGTTTTGGGTGCTGGGAGACAACCTGCGCGTGGTAGAGTAAATGCCGCTTAAGCTGTGTGTCTTTGGTACCGAGGTGTCGTTCAGCTTCTGGTTTTTCGCTGTGGTAGCACTATTTGTGCTGCTTGGCAAAGAGACGCTGGTGCTTTACCTGATCCTACCGGTGATCATTCATGAGTGCGGCCACCTGCTGGCAATGCTGTTTTGTCGTGCGAAAATCCACTCAATCCGCCTAACGCCCATCAGCGTGGATATCCGGCGTGTGGACAGGGACGTGCGGTCCCACCTTAATGAGCTTGTCATTACGCTGGCCGGCATCGCGACAAATATGCTGGCGGCCCTTGTGTTGCGCCTTTTCTTTTTTCAGTCCATACGGGTGATGTTTTTGGGCGCCGCAAATATTGCAGTTGCGCTGTTCAACCTGCTGCCCATCGGCAATTTGGACGGCGGAGAGCTGTGCCGACTGATCTGCGAGCGCCTGTTTACTCCACGGGCAGCTTGGTATATCTCTCACATCATGTCTTTTTTGGTGCTCACCCCACTGGTTGCGTTGTCGGTTTTGTTTATCCTGCGGGGGTACAATTTCACACTGCTGCTGACCTGCATATACCTTGCGCTGACGGTGATATTCCGAGAGTGACCGGTCCATATAACAGCCTATAAACCACGATTGACGCACCATGCGTGAACCGTGGTTTGCGAACATTTACAGCAGTTTCGAATTGTGTTATAATATTATGAGCCGTCAAAAGGGCGTCAATTAGGCAATTGCGAAAGTCCTTGACGAGGTAATCATGAAGAATAGCCGTTTTTTATCCATATTTGCAAATATGCGCTGATATGATGAGGAGATGTATATTTATAACATCTCAACAATGGCTTGATAATGAGACTTTTTGAATTTCACAATTGCCTAAAAAGGGCGTCAATACATGAAAGGAGCACATTATGGAGGCAGACATGGTCATTCGCGAAGCCAGCGAGAATTATTTGGAAGCAATTCTAAAGCTAGAGGATGAAGACCATTTTGTGCGGTCAATAGATATTGCGAGCGAACTGGCAGTATCCCGTCCAAGTGTTAACAAGGCAATGGGGGTATTGAAAAAAGCCGGAATGGTTGAACAGCAGCCTTACGGCAGAATCAGCTTGACCCCTGAAGGCCGACAGAAAGCTTCCGAGGTATTGTATAGGCATAACACATTAAAGAGGTTTCTCACGGCAGTTTTGGGAGTAGATGAAATGATCGCGGATACAGATGCCTGCAAAATGGAGCATGTTGTGAGCCCGCAAACCATGAGCAAGCTCACTAACTATATTGAGATGCTCACAAACAAAATAAAATAGCAAAAGAAATTCATAAAACCCGAAGCATTTATCCCACTATGCTTCGGGTTTTATGAATTTCCAAATAATGTAAAATTCTACTATATTTTACATTATTATATGTTACAGTATTTAGAAAACCAATATATTCATTTTTTAATATTAAAAAATGGAAATACTTCTTTTGTTTGACAGAAAGAGTATATTTTACATAGCTGAAAACAATAGATATTTCGAGCAATTATGCTATAATGTAGATGCTGTGGCTCACAAATCCCCGTCGTCCTGATCTTTCCCATTTGGGTTTCGGGAGCGGTAAATGATATCACAGAGAAGTCCAGCGCTAACACCTGCCGCCAAACAGGCGGGGGCGGCCTCCAGAGCGCCATGGTAAACGGTTACCGCGTTGATGTAGTTGGCGGCGTGCGGGGCGATCCAATATGCAAAAACAGCCACTATGTACATACAAATCATCGTGTAAAACCCGATCTGAATCGCCACTCTGGCATATGGGTGAAGTTTTTTTGATATTTTTCTCATCTTGTGAAAAAGCTTCATAAATCAATTTCCCCTATTTCTATAGGAATTTCGGGATTACTTCATGACTATATCATAGGCACATGATCATTTCAATGAAAAATAATACCATCTAAGGGGTTGACAACACCCATGCTTCCTGGAATATCGACAGCTTGCTTCTATCCCCAATATACTGAGGATGCCCTGCGTACATTGGCGGGCCATTCTCCTGAATGTGTGGAGGTTTTTATCAATGCAGCATGTGAGCTGGAACCGGAGTATCTGCGTTCTCTGCGCCAGATTGCAGAGGATGCAGGAATAAAAATTATATCCCTGCATCCTTATACATCCGGCCTGGAGCCCATGTTTTTCTTCTCGAATTACGATCGACGTTACGGTGAAGGTCTTGAGCTCTACAAAAAAATGAGCCAGGCAGCCAACCTCCTGGGCGCCGGGATCATAGTATTTCACGGAGCCGCACGCGCCGCAAAAATTAGCTATGAGTTTTACTTTGAGCGATTTCAGCGCCTTTGGGAGACGGTTAAAAGCAACGGTGTCGAGCTTTGCCAGGAAAACGTGCAAAGATGCACCAGCTACTCCTCCCGATTCTTTGTGGAGATGGCCCGGGCACTTCCGGAGGTCGGCTATGTGCTGGATACCAAGCAAGCTGTGCGCGCGCAGGAAGACATATATGACTTTGCAGCGGTCATGGGCAAGCGGATTCGGCATATTCATATCAGCGATCATTCTGACACCCGTGACTGTATTCCACCGGGAAAAGGAGTTTTAAACATCCAAAAACTCTTATCATTAACGGGAAAAAACGGGTTTTCAGGTGGGGTGATTGTTGAATTATACTCCGAGAGTTATGCCTCTGTTGTGGAAATATTCAATAGTTATAAACTGATTTCCGCAATTGTATCAACAGGCTGACAATATGCCATTTTAATCAGGCAAAGCGACAAAATAAAATTTTTTTATGCTTTGTGCATGATAATCATCATTTTATTACAAAAAATATCAGCAGAATATATAGGTACATAAATCACATTGTTGATTTTTAATAATTGTGGTGTTGTTTTTTAGTCTTGATAATATTAGCGAGTACGCCTATTATTTACTTAGCGCCACAATAAAACGAAGACAAACAAACGAACGATTGTGCATTCAGGGGATCAAATGATTCCCTGTGAAAGGAGGATCATAGAAAAACAGCATGACTTGCGGGGAAAATATATTCTAAATTATTATGATAATAGGAGGATCTATATGCAAACGATTCTGAAAGAGGTTTTGTTTTCTGATGGAAAAGATTATGCACTTGAGCTGACTTCCTGTGATGTTGACGGCGAAGAACAAATGCGGTATACTACATATGGTATCCGGCTCTCGGACAGGGACGGAAATACTCTCCTCCAGCACCGCGACATATCGACAGACAGAGCTTTCGTGGAAGAATTTGTGCATCTCTGTGTAGGGCATGAAGTTGCGGCCATCCATGTTGATGACATGCTGGAGGATTACATGGATTAATTTTGACAATTAGGAGCTGGTCTGGGTGAAGTGTCCGTATTGTTTTTATGGCGAAAGCAAGGTTATTGACTCCCGCCCCACCGATGAAGGGGAAAAAATCCGCCGCAGACGGGAGTGCCTTCAGTGCCGGAAGCGTTTCACCACCTACGAAGTCGTTGAGACAACACCAATCATGGTAGTCAAAAAGGATAAAACCAGGGAAGCCTTTGACCGCAACAAAATGCTCAGCGGTTTGATGCGTGCATGTGAAAAGAGACCGGTTTCGGCGCAAACACTGGAGCAAATCGTAGACAATATTCAGGCGGAAATCCAAAACACCATGGACAGGGAGGTGCAATCCTCCAGAATCGGAGAACTGGCCATGGAAGGGCTAAAGGATATCGACGGGGTGGCCTATGTTCGGTTTGCATCGGTTTATCGTCAGTTCAAGGACATAAATTCCTTTATGGACGAGCTCAAGAATATCTTGGAAAATAAACAGAAATGACTGTTTCCCGAAATTTCAGCGATTTCATTCAAACGCTACATTCAGAGCCATCATAACATTTACAATTGGTGATTGCACATAGCATGCCGGAGGCGCTCACGAGATGTCTGTTTTGTGAACGCCTCCGGTTTATTGCGCGCTCCATGGCGCCGCGTGTAATCGTCTGGCCTATTCGGTTATTCACGGATTATTTTGACAACAATGATATTGTATATTATAATATACCTGTGCCAGGGTTTTGGGAAGCAGGTGCAAGTCCTGCGCGGTCCCGCCGCTGTAAGCGATGAGCCAACTCCAAATCAGTCACTGCGCAAAGGCGTGGGAAGGCGGAGAAAGGCGTTGAAGCGCAAGCCAGAAGACCTGCCCGGGTGCAATCATTGCCCAATATCTGCGAGGACAGTGGGGTGGTATTTTGTGAAAAACCGAAGAAAAACAGGGAAGAGGCCGCTTCGCAATCATTTTGCGGAGCGGCTTTGCGCGCGCTTGCGCCTGGGGACAGGCGGTGCGGGATGAAAAGGCTTGAGCGGTACACGATTCGGGGCAGCCAGCGCCTGCGCAAGGGATACACAACCGGCTGCTGCGCGGCGGGGGCGGCCAAGGCGGCGGCTGAGATACTGCTGGGCGGCGAGAGTATATCCGCGGTAATGCTGACCGCCCCTGCCGGCATCGCCCTGGAGGTGGAGTCGGCGTCATACGGCGGGGACTGTGTGTCCTGCGCGGTTCGCAAGGATGCAGGGGACGATCCGGATGTCACCGACGGCATGCTAATTTTTGCCACCGTGACCCGTACTCCGAGTGGTATCCAGATTGAGGGCGGGAAAGGCATCGGCCGCGCGACCCGCAAGGGGCTTTCGGTGCGGGTCGGCCACGCGGCCATTAACCCCGTGCCGATGCGCATGATCCGGGAGGCCTTGGAGCAGACCGCGCAAAAGCACGCCTATGCGGGAGGTCTTCGCGTGGTGATCTCAGCTCCGGACGGGGAAGAGGTCGCGGAAAGGACTTTCAACTCCCGCCTGGGTATCATCGGGGGAATCTCGATCCTCGGCACCACCGGCATTGTAGAGCCAATGAGTGAGGCGGCGCTTGTTGCCTCGATCCGCGCGGAAATGGATACCAGGTACGCTGAAAACAGCAAAGCGGTCCTGCTGGTCCCCGGAAGCTACGGCAGGGATTTCGCCTTTGGCCGCTTTGGCATCGATCTGGACATGGGTGTAAAGTGCTCCAACTTTATCGGGGAGGCACTGGACTACGCCGTTTACCGCGGCTTTGCACACATTGTACTGATGGGGCATGTGGGGAAGTTGGTCAAGCTGGCTGGCGGCATCATGAACACCCACTCGTCCATCGCCGATGCCCGCATGGAGATTCTGGCGTGCCACTGCGCGCTGTGCGGGCTCAGCAGCGAAAGGGTGACACAGGTGTTCGGCTGCATCACCGTGGACGAGGCTGACGCCCTGCTGCGGGAGTGGGGTGTCCACCGGCAGGTGTGGGGCAGCGTGGCTGAGCGGGTGCGGTTCCAGCTGGAGTACCGCCTTGCCGGCAAGGCGGGGGGGGCATTCGCAGCGTTCAGCGCCAATGGGATCGTGATGTCTTCGGATCATTTGGATGCGTATATTGACATGCTGAAGCAGAAAAGAGGATTTGAACAGTGAAAGGCATCTTATATGGCGTGGGGGTGGGACCCGGAGACCCGGAGTTGCTGACGCTCAAAGCCGTGCGCGTCATGCATGAGTGCACGGTGATTGCCGCTCCGGATTCGGGTGCCGGCGAGACAGTTGCTCTGCGCATTGCACAGGAGCATATACGAGGCAAGGAGGTTCTCCTCTGCAAGCTGCCCATGACAAAGGACGAGGTGGAGCTCGCCGAAAGCCGCCGCAAAGCGGCAGGGAAATTGTGCGGGCAGCTGGAGCAGGGAAAGGATGTGGCGTTCCTCACATTAGGGGACCCGTCGGTTTACGCCACCTACAGCTATCTGCACAGGCTGGTGGTGGAAGCGGGATATCAGGCGGTCATGGTGCCGGGGATCACCTCCTTTTGCGCCGCCGCCGCCACCTTGGGGGAACCGCTTTGTGAGGGGGATGAACCGCTGCACATCCTGCCCGCTGCCTATCCCGCGCTTGAGCGGGAATTGGATACAGAAGGCTGTAAGGTCTTGATGAAAATGGGAAAAAGTCTTGATCAAACCCTTTCGCTGCTGAACAGCAAGGGGCTGACCGGCAATGCCTCCTTGGTGGAGCGCTGCACCATGCCGGAGGAAAAGGTATATCGCGACATAACGGGATCAAGGCCGCAAGCCGGTTACTTTTCCGTTGTGATTGTCAGGGGGGACTGTTGATGGTGTACTTTGTCGGCGCAGGTCCCGGCGCTCCCGACTTGATCACGGTGCGTGGAAAAGATCTGATCGAACGCGCCGATGTAATTGTGTACGCCGGCTCCCTTGTAAACCCCGCACTACTGGAATATGCAAACCCCAAGTGCAGTGTCCACAACAGCGCCAATATGACTTTGGAGCAGGTCATGGGGGTGATGCTGCCGGCGGCGCAGGAGAGGAAGCTGGTGGTGCGAATGCATACCGGAGATCCCTCCCTTTACGGCGCAATCCGGGAGCAGCTCGACCTGCTGGATGAGGCCGGTGTACCTTGGGAGGTCGTTCCGGGTGTCAGCTCCTTTGGGGCGGCGGCGGCTGCACTGGGGGCCGAATACACGCTTCCAGGCGTCAGCCAGAGCCTGATCATCACCAGGGCGGAGGGGCGCACGCCGGTGCCCGAGCGGGAGGAGATCGCAAAGCTGGCCTCCCACGGCGCCAGCATGGCGGTGTTTCTGAGCGCGGGGCTGTTGGATAAGCTCGCCGAGAGACTGATCGCGGGCGGCTACGCCCCCGAAAGCCCTGCGGCGATTGTTTACAAAGCCAGCTGGCCGGATCAGAGAGTGGTGCGCACCACGGTGGCGGAGCTGGAAAAAGCCGCCGGGGAGGCCGGCATCACCAAAACCGCGCTGATTTTGGTGGGGCGCTTTTTGGACAGCCCCTACGACCGGTCGCTGCTGTATGACGCGGCTTTTTCCCACGAATACAGAAAGGCGGAGCGTTGATGGCGCGAAAGGTCGCGGTGGTCGCCTTTACCGCGCGCGGCGCGGCGCTCTGCGGCAGGCTGCTCGAAGCGTTCGGAGATGGCGCGCGGGGGTGGGCGCCGGAAAAATACTGCGGCGCTGCAGGGCTCTCACCGCTCCACGAGTCGGTGGGTACTTGGGCGGCGGTGCGCTTTAGGACGGAGGACGCGCTGATTTTTGTCGGCGCGGCGGGCATCGCGGTGCGCGCGGTGGGTCCTTTGGCAGTTTCAAAGGGCAAGGACCCGGCCGTGATCTGTTTGGACGAAGCCGGGCGGTACGTGATTCCGCTGCTGTCGGGACACCTGGGCGGTGCAAACGAGCTGGCTGGACGGCTCGCGCAGATCACAGGCGGACAGGCTGTCATCACAACGGCCACCGACCTGCGGGGGGTGTTTTCCCCCGACGTGTGGGCTGTACAGGCGGGTTGCGTCGTGCCCCGCACCGACCAGATCAAACACATCTCGGCCGCCCTGTTGAACGGCGAAACCGTCGGGCTTAGCAGCGATTATCCGGTGGTGGGCGCCCTGCCTGTCCATCTGCGCGAGGGGCCCGGGTTTCGCTGCGGCATTCATCTGTCTCTGCGACTACGGCAGGTGTATTCCCACACGCTCTGGCTTGTGCCGCGCAGCCTGAGCGTGGGCGTGGGCTGCCGCAAAGGAATCGATGTGCAGGCGCTGGAGCAGGCCGTGCTTGGGGTGTTTCGTGAAAATGAGCTGCCGTCCGAGGCGATCGGGCAGGTTTGCACCATCGACCGCAAGGCGGAAGAAAAAGCGATTGTTTTCTTTTGTGAAAAGTACAAGCTGACGCTCAAGGCTTATACCGTGGAGCAGCTCAATGCGGTGCGGGGGAGCAGGGCCTCCTCCGGCTTTGTGCGGCAAACAGTCGGTGTGGACAATGTGTGTGAGCGGGCCGCTCTTGCAGGCGGCGGACGATTGCTCGTGGAAAAAAACACCCGTGACGGCGTTGCCGTCGCGGTGGCGGAACAGGATTGGAGTGCGAAATTTTGAGCCTGATTATGGCGGGAATTGACTATAAAACGGCGGATGTCGCGGTGCGGGAGCTCTTTTCACACACCTCGGCGGCCGCCAAAGATACCATGCGGCTGGTGAGAAAGCATCCGGCGGTGGAGGGATGCGTGCTGCTCTCCACCTGCAACCGCACCGAGCTATACCTTTCCTGCATCCCGGATGGGGAGGTCTCCGCGCAGGCGCTGCTGTGCAGTGCCTTGGGGCTTTCCCCGGACGCCTTTGGGAGATACTTTGTCGCACGGCGGGACCGTCAGGCCATTTCTCATCTGATGATGGTCACGGCGGGGCTTCGCTCCCAAATCCGCGGGGAGGATCAGATTCTGGCACAGGTGAAAACCGCGATTGCACTGGCCAGAGAGGAAAACTGCGCGGACCCGGTGCTGGAAACCCTGTTCCGCTGCGCTGTCAGTGCAGCCAAAAAGGCAAAGACCTTGGCGCCGATCACGCCCGTTGAAAGCTCGGTGGCCCTGCGCGCGCTGGAAACCCTGTGGGATGCGCGGGGGGATTTGTCGTGTATGCGCGCGTTGGTGATCGGCAACGGTGAAATGGGCAGGCTGATAGCCTCCTTGCTGGTGGGAGCGGGCTGCCGGGTCACTGTGACGCTGCGCTCGTACAAGCGCGGCGAAATCCGGGTGCCGGAGAGGTGCGCCACCATTCCCTATGACCAGCGCTATGAGCTTATGCCAATGTGCGACATTCTAGTCAGCGCCACAACCAGCCCCCACTACACGGTCACGGCCGACACCCTGGCCGGGCTGTCTCCGCTGCCCGCCTACCTGGTGGACCTGGCCGTGCCCCGCGACATCGAGCCCTCCATCGCGGACCGCTGCAATGTACGGCTTTGGAATGTGGACACCCTGGGCAGGGATACGGCGCGGCAGGAAAGTGCCCAAAAGCTGATGCAGGTTAAGGAGATCATAGGCGAGTACATTGAGCGGTACTATAAATGGCGTGGATACCGGGAGCACCTGCGGGAGTGTAGCCGATGAAGCTGTATGTTGTGGGGATCGGCCCCGGCGATCAGGCGCAAATGACCCCCTTGGCCGCAAAGGCGCTCCAAGAGAGTGAAGTGATTATAGGCTACACGCTTTACCTGGACTTGATCGCGCCCCTGCTGGAGGGGAAACACTGCATATCGACCGGCATGAAGCGGGAGCTGGACCGGTGCAGAGCCGCGGTGGATGAGGCGCTGTCCGGCCGGACTGTCGCGGTGGTCTCGGGAGGCGACGCGGGGATTTACGGCATGGCCGGTCTGGTCCTGGAGCTGGCCGCAGAGCACCCGGAGCTTGAGGTGGAGGTTGTTCCCGGCGTCACGGCTGCCTGCGCCGCCGCCGCCGTGCTGGGCGCTCCCCTGGGGCATGATTTCGCGGTGATCAGCCTCAGCGATCTGCTCACCGATTGGCTGGTGATCGAAAAGCGGCTGCGGTTGGCGGCGCAGGGGGACTTTGTGATCTGCCTGTACAACCCGTCCAGCAGGCAGCGCGCGGATTACCTTTCCAAGGCCTGTAGCATCGTCGCGGCACACCTCGCTCCCGAAACCCCCTGCGGCATCGTGCGCGAGGCCGGACGGGATGGACAACAAGCACATATTACGACTCTGAAGGAGCTTGCACAAAAGCAGGTGGATATGCTCACAACCGTGATTATCGGCAGCAGTAAAACTGTTGTAACGGGCGGCAAACTCGTGACTCCAAGGGGGTACCGGCTATGACGGTACATGTGCGGGTGCTCATGTTCGGCGGCACCACTGAGGGACGCCTTTTGGGGGAAGCTCTCGCCGCGGCTGGCGTGGAGGTGCTGATGTGCGTCGCCACCGACTACGGGCGGGAGCTTGTGAAGCCGCATCCCGAGCTGCATGTGCGGGTCGGTCGTCTGGATGCGGCGGGCATACAGCTCCTGATCAGACAAAGTGGAGACCCGATCATCGTGGACGCCACCCACCCCTATGCGCGGGAGGCGACCCTGAACATCTGGAAAGCCTGCGCAAAAGCCGGCGTGGAGTACCTGCGCGTTGTGCGGGAGCGTTGGGATCGGGAGCCGGGTGTGACTTGCGTGGAAAGCGCCATGGGGGCCGCGGCCGTCTTGACAAAGCAGGGCGGCACCGCCCTGTTGAGCGTGGGCAGCAAAGAGCTGGGGTCCTTTGCAACGGTGCCAAACTACGCCGAGCGCTTGTACGCTCGCGTGCTGCCCACCTGCGAGTCGGTGGGAAAATGCACCGCATTGGGCTTTTCGGGCAGGAATCTGATCTGCATGCAGGGCCCTTTTAGCCACGCTCTGAATGTCGCAATGCTGCGCGACCTGGAAGTGGACTGGCTGGTGACCAAGGATTCGGGGGAAAGCGGCGGCTTCTATCAAAAGCTGACCGCCTCCAAGGAAACCGGCGTTAAGCTTCTTTTGATCAGCCGGCCTGACGACAAGGAAGAGGGATATGACTGGTGGGAGCTGCGCGACCGCCTGCTGGAGCGCTTCGCGCCTTTGCGGATTGCCCCTGAGAAAGCGATACAAAGGGCGCCGGTCGTGCCCAGATTCCCTGCTTTTCTGGACCTGAAAGGCAAGAACGCCGTGGTTGTAGGTGGCGGGACAGTGTCGGCGCGGCGCGCGGGCACCTTGTTGCGCTGTGGCGCTGTCCTAACGGCGATCAGCCCCGCCCTGTGCCCGGAGCTGGGGTGCATGGCCGAGCAGGGGAAAGTGATCTGGCGGCAGAGCCGCTACACTGCTGGTGATCTGGAGCTGGCCGGCGCGGTGTTGGCTGTTGCGGCCAGCAACGATGCCAACGTGAACAAACAAGTCGGCGAGGAGGCCCGCGCGCTGGGCATCCCCTGCAGTGTGGCCGACGACAAAGCCCGAGGCAGCTTTTGGTTTCCGGCGTTCGTACAGGGTGGAAACCTGGTGGCGGGTATTGTGTCCACCGATGGGGACCACAAGGCGGTGCGGGACGCAGCCGCCGCCCTTGGAAAAAGCTGGGGAGGCAAGGTATGAGGACAGTGCGGATCGGCAGCAGACAGAGTGCGCTTGCCATCGCGCAGACCCGGATCGTCATGGAAGCGATTGCGCGGCATGACCCTTCGGTTCAGATGGAGCTGGTCGCCATATCCACCAAGGGTGACCGCCACCTGGACCGGTCCATCGAAGCGGTGGGAGGCAAGGGCGTGTTCGTAAAGGAATTGGAGGCGGCCCTGCTGGATCGGCGGGTGGATTTATGCGTGCACAGCCTAAAGGACATGGAGATCATGGAAAATTCGGAGCTGCCCATCTGCGCAGTGGGCAAGCGGGAGCACCCTCACGATGTGCTGGTGCTGCCACAGGGTGTGAAAGAGCTGAAAGAGGGCGGTGTGGTCGGCTGTTCCAGCAAGCGGCGGCAGCTGCAGCTGGGCAAGCTCCTGCCCGGATGCACGGTAAAACCGGTGAGAGGCAATGTGAACACCCGACTCCAAAAGCTGGATGCGGGGGAGTACGACGCCTTGGTGCTGGCGGCGGCGGGGCTGCACCGGCTGGGGCTGTGGGATCGCATCTCCAGCGAGTTCGACATCGGGGAAATGCTGCCCGCCTGCGGTCAGGGGATCATCGCCGTGCAGTGCCGTGCCGGGTATGCTTGTGATTATCTGGACAGCTTTCGCGACCAGGATGCCTGGGACATCACCACGGCCGAGCGCGCGTACCTGCGGGCCATAGGGGGCGGATGCTCCTCGGCAGCCACAGCTAACGCCCAAGTGAAAGGACAGCGCCTGACCATCCGCGGCTACGCTGTGAACAGCTGCGGAAATATGGTGCACGGTATGGCAGCCGGCAGCCGGGCGCAGGCCGGAATGCTGGGAAATGAGCTGGCGGAATACTTGAAGAATGAGGCGGAAAAGCGGTGACCAATTTGGGAAAAGTAATACTGATTGGGGCGGGGCCCGGGGATGAGGGGCTTTTGACCAGGCGGGCAGAGCGTGTGCTGGCCAACGCGGAGATCGTGCTGGTTGACCGCCTAGTGGGACCCGGCATCCGCGCTCTGATCAACCCGGACGCCCAGGTCGTCGACGTGGGCAAGGCGTGTGGGAACCACCCGGTTCCGCAGCGGGAGATCAACCGGCTGCTGCTTCGCTATGCAAGGGACGGTAAGCTGGTCGTGCGCCTGAAAGGGGGAGACCCCTACCTGTTTGGCCGGGGCGCTGAGGAGCTGGAGGCGGTCATCAGGGAGAGCGTGCCGTTTGAGGTTGTTCCGGGGATCTCCGCCTCCATAGCCGTGCCCGCCTGGGCCGGCATCCCGGTCACCCATAGGGATCACAGTTCCTCGGTTCACATCCTGACCGGCCACCGCCGGCAGGGGGGAGGTCCCGCGTTTGATTACGTATCCCTAGCGAAGTTGGGCGGCACATTGGTGTTCATGATGGGATTCTCAGCCATGGAGGATATCCTAAAAGGGCTCATGCAGGCGGGCCTTGGTGCCGACACGCCCGCGGCGCTGATTCAGAATGGCACCTTGCCCGGCCAGCGCAAGCTGGTGGCCACGGCGGAGACACTATACGACCGCGCGCGGGAAGCCGGGATAAAAGCCCCCGCAGTGCTGGTTGTGGGGGCGGTTTGCGCCCTGCATGAGGCGCTGGACTGGGCCTCCAGGCGTCCGCTGTCGGGCAGGACGATCCTCGTCACGCGGCCCATTTCCTCGGGCGGGGAGCTGCGGGAAAAGCTCGCACAGCTTGGAGCCGATGCAATCGCCTACCCCTGCATCCATCTGCGGCCTCGCGCGGAAATCCATCTTCCCCAGGATTTTTCCGCATATGGCTGGGTCGTGTTCACCAGTGCATTTGGTGTGAAAGTCTTTTTCGATTTGTTGCTGGTGGCGGGGCGGGATATACGCTCCTTAACCGGGGTGCGCATCGCGGCAATAGGCTCGCGCACCCGTGGCGAGCTTGAATCCAGGGGTATCTTGGCGGACTTTGTGCCGGAGGTATACGACGCGTGCCACCTGGGCGAGGGCTTGGCGGATTTGATGGAGACAGGGAAAAAGGCACTTTTATTCCGGGCGTCTCTGGGGACGCGGGAGCTCACCGCCGCGCTGGACCGCCACGGCGCGTCCTGGGAGGAGATCGCGGCCTACGATACACTGTATCAGAGCCCGGTCACGCCCCAGGTGCAGTCGCTTTTAAGGCAGGGGACGGTGAACTATGTGACTTTCACCAGCGCCTCCACAGTGGAGGGCTTTGTGCGCGCTGTCGGACTGGAGCCGGCCACATCCTCTGCATACAAAGCCGTCTGCATTGGACAGTCAACGGCGCGGGCGGCGGAGCAGTACGGCCTCGACGTGTTGTGCAGCCGGCAGGCCACACTGGACTCCATGGTGGAGGCGATTTTGGACAACGAAAAAGGGGAGAGTGGAGATGGACTTGATTAACAGACCCCGCAGGCTGCGCAGAACACCGGTGCTGCGGCGCATGGTGCGAGAAACCAGACTGAGCCCGGATGCGCTGATTCTGCCTTTCTTTGTAATGGAGGGCAAGGGGATCAAGCAGGAGATTGCTTCCATGCCCGGACAGTACCACTATAGCTGTGACACGCTGCCGGCGGGGGTGGAGCAGGCCGTGAATAGTGGCGTGGGGGCGGTCCTGCTGTTTGGCATCCCCGATGAAAAGGATGCCACGGGCAGCGGGGCCTGGGCGGATGAGGGCGTGGTACAGCGCGCCGTAAGGACGCTGCGCACGCGCTTTCCCGAGCTGCTGATCGTCACGGATGTGTGCCTGTGCGAGTACACTGACCACGGACACTGCGGCGTGCTGGACAGTGAGACCGTGGACAACGACAAGACCCTGCCGCTGCTGGCCAGCACAGCCCTTTCCCATGTGCGGGCGGGGGCGGATATGGTGGCGCCCTCGGATATGATGGACGGCAGGGTGGCCGCGATCCGGGAGATGCTGGACCAAAACGGGCACAGCCATATCCCGGTCATGAGCTACGCTGCCAAATACGCCTCGGCGTTTTACGGGCCCTTTCGCGAGGCGGCGGGGTCCGCGCCGGGAAAAGGGGACCGCAAAGGGTATCAAATGGACCCTCACAACGCCAAGGAGGCGATGCTGGAGGTGGGGCTCGACTCGGTGGAGGGCGCGGATATCCTGATGATCAAGCCAGCCCTTTCCTATTTGGACGTTATCCGGCAGGTAGCGGACCAGGCGCTCCGGCCGGTGGCGGCCTACTCTGTCAGCGGCGAATACGCGATGATCAAGGCTGCGGCAAGAGCCGGTTACCTGGATGAGCACGCCGCCATGTGCGAAAGCGCGCTCTCGGTATTCCGCGCGGGGGCCGATATCCTGATCACCTATTATGCCAGCGAGCTAGCTCAGGCAATGGAAAGGGGGGACATCGGCTAATGAATGTGCATAACCAGTCGCATAAGCTGTTTTCAAGGGCAAGGGAGCTGGTGCCGGGCGGCGTGAACAGCCCGGTGCGCGCCTTTGGCTCGGTGGGGCTGGAGCCCCTGTTTATCGAGCGGGCCGGCGGCTCAGTTGTCTGGGACGCGGACGGCGGGGAATACATCGACTATGTGGGCTCCTGGGGACCGATGATCCTGGGGCACGCGCACCCGGACGTGCTGGAGGCGGTGGCAAAAACGGCGCGGGACGGCCTGAGCTTCGGTGCGCCCTGCCGGCAGGAAGTGGAGCTGGCGGAGCTGATCACCCGCATGACCGGCGTGGAGATGGTGCGCATGGTGAACTCCGGGACCGAGGCGGTGATGAGCGCCCTGCGCTTGGCCAGGGGAGCCACCGGCCGGGACAAGATCATCAAGTTCGAGGGCTGCTACCACGGACACAGCGACAGCATGCTGGTAAAGGCGGGATCGGGCGCGCTCACGGGCGGTACCCCCAGCAGCGCCGGCGTACCCGCAGGCATTGCGGCGGATACGCTGACCGCCCGCTTCAATGATTTTTCGGATGTGGAGCGGATATTTTTAGCGAATCCCGGCACGGTGGCCGCGCTGATTGTGGAGCCCGTAGCGGCGAACATGGGGGTAATCGCCCCCGCGGACGGCTTTCTGTCCGGCCTGCGCCACCTCTGCGACCGTCACGGCGCGCTGCTGATCTTCGACGAGGTCATCACGGGCTTCCGTTTGTCCCCGGGCGGGGCGCAGGCACATTTCGGTGTGCGGGCCGACCTCGTCACCTATGGAAAGATCATCGGCGGCGGACTGCCGGTGGGCGCGTATGGCGGCAGCCGCGTGCTGATGGAGCTGGTAGCGCCCTGCGGACCTGTGTACCAGGCGGGCACGCTTTCGGGCAACCCGGTGGCAATGGCGGCAGGTCTGGCACAGCTCAAACTCCTGGACCGGAATCGCGCGGCCATTTATCCGCAGCTTGCGGCCATCGCGGACCGCCTTGCGTGGGGGCTGCGCGCAGCCGCGCGGGAAGCGGGAATTCCTGTCCATGTGAACCGGGTGGAATCCTTGTGTTGCGCCTATTTTTCCAAGGTCCCTGTTTTGTCCTACACGGACGCGATGGGCTGCGACACATCGGCGTTTACAAGGTTCTTTGCAGGTATGCTGGAGCGCGGGGTTTATCTTGCTCCCTCCCAATTTGAGGCCATGTTCCTGTGCACCGCCCACACGCCGGAGCAGATCGACACGACCGTACAAGCGGCGCGGGAAACGCTTTATTCTATTGAAACCAGCGGAAAGGGCACAGCGCCATGAATACGCTAACAATTATTGGGGGCGGTATGGGCGAGGCAAATAGCCTCACTGCGGAGGCCCGACAAGCGATCCGGGAGTCGGAGCGGGTATTTGCCACTCCGCGGCTGGCCGGTATGGTGGCCTCATTACACGCCGGTGTGCGGGCGGTCTCCCATCGTGAAATTCTGGAGGAGCTACGGCGAACGCAGGACTGCGGCACGGCGGTTGTCGTATCGGGGGATACCGGCTTTTACAGTCTGGCCGGCCTGCTGGAAGAGCGGCTCAATGGCGTCTACCATATCCGCAGGATACCCGGTATCAGCTCGTTGCAGGTGCTCTGCGCCCGCGTGGGAATCGGCTATGAGGATGTGAATGTGGTGAGCACCCACGGCAGGAGCTTAAGCCTGATGGGGCCGGTATCTTACAACGAAAAGGTCTTTGCGCTGACCAGCGGCGGCGAGGATGTGTGGGCGATTTGCACACAGCTGCTGGAAGCGGACCTCCCACAACTGGAGATCTGGGCCGGGGAATCCCTGGGTTGCGAAGCTGAGCGGATTTGCCACGGGGACCCCGCGAGCCTGACGGAAGCCTCTTTTTCCGGGCCGGTTTCACTTCTAATTCGCAACCCGGACCCGTGCGCGTTGCATGGCCGGTTGAGGGACCGCGATTTTACGCAGGGAAAGGTGCCAATGACCAAAGAAGCTGTGCGCGTTCTGGCGCTGAACCGGCTTGAGGTCGCGCCCGGTGACGTGGTCTACGATGTGGGGGCGGGTACCGGATCTGTCTCCTGCGCTCTGGCCAAGGCCGCCTGCAACAGCATGGTCTACGCCATTGAGCGCACAGCAGAGGGGGCTGGGCTGATCAGGCAAAATCGCCAAAGGATTGGTGCGCACAACATCACCATCATCGAGGGCAGCGCGCCTGAGGCATTGGAACCCCTGCCGACGCCGGACAAGGTGTTCATTGGCGGGAGTGGTGGAAATCTGGATGAAATAATTGAGAAAATCCGCGTAAAGGGAAAACCATTTACAGCTTGTGTTAATGCGATAACGGTTGAAACGCTGTCAAGGTCTATAGCTTGCCTGGAAAAATCTGGATTTTCCGAGGTTGAAATTGACTGCGTCAACCTGTCCAGTGCCCGGAAAGCGGGAAGTCTTCACATGATGGAGGCCCAAAACCCGGTGTACATAATCAGCGGGAGGTGTTTGTGATCGAAACGTCTGTACCACGCATCGTAATCGCCGGGACCGGCAGCGGCTGCGGAAAGACCACCGTTACCTGTGCACTGCTGGAGGCTTTTCGGGACAAAAAGATTGCGTTGCGCTCCTTTAAGTGCGGGCCAGATTATATCGACCCCATGTTCCACAAAAAGATTTTGGGGATTCCCAGCCGCAATCTGGATAGCTTTCTCTGCGGCGAGGAAACCACACGCTATCTTTTTGCAAAGAACTGTCCGCCGCATATAACAGCGGTTATCGAAGGGGTGATGGGGTATTACGACGGCATAAGCGGCATCAGCACCTCGGCGTCCACCCATCACATTTCCCATTTGCTTGAAACGCCTGTTGTGCTGGTGGCCAGCTGTAAAGGCAAATCTCTTTCGTTGGCGGCAGAGCTGAAAGGCTACCGGGAGTTTCTGCCAAACCGCATTGCAGGCGTGATTTTAAACTGTGTCAAAAAAGAAAATTTCGACATGTACAAGGAGGCCATTGAGACAACCACCGGTTTGCCAGTGTTCGGTTTTTTACCCTACATACCGGAGGCCTCGCTGGAAAGCAGGCATTTAGGGCTTGTAACAGCTGACGAGATCAAGGGGTTCAGGGATAAAATACGCCTGCTGGCGGAACAGGCCCAGAAGAGCATAGACCTGGCCAGGCTCTTGGCCATCGCCGGCACCGCCGGTGTGCTGCGCTGCAATGAGCCCAAAATCGAGCGCATGCCCATCACATTGCCGATCGGTATAGCCGAAGATGCCGCATTCTGTTTTTATTATCAGGACAGCCTGGACCTGCTCAAATCAATGGGTGCAAAGCTGATACCCTTTTCCCCGATTTCCGATAAAGCCCTGCCCCCCGGCATCTGTGGCTTGATTCTGGGCGGAGGCTATCCAGAGCTGTATGCCAAGCTGCTCTGCGACAACGTCGCCATGCTCGACGACATTGCAAATAAGGTGGGCGGCGGGCTTCCCACGCTGGCCGAGTGCGGCGGCTTTATGCTGCTGTGCAGGGAGATTGTCAACAACAAAAACGAAGCTTTCCCCATGGCGGGCGTTTTGCACAGCACGGTGCGCATGACCGGGCTCCTTTCAAGATTTGGGTATGTAACGCTTACGGCAAAGAAAGACAACCTGCTATGCAAGGCGGGGGAGCAGATTCCCGCCCATGAGTTTCATTACTCCAAGGCAACCTTTCATGGAAAGGACGTTATTGCACAGAAGTCCAACGGCAAAAATTGGAACTGTATTCACGCCACCGCCACCTTCTGGGCAGGATATCCACACCTGCATTTTTGGGGCAACACGAGCTTTGCCCGCCGCTATCTGGAGAAGTGTGCGTTATACAGGGGTAAACAGCTATGCAGGTAGAGAAAGCGCTCAGCTGCGTGCGAACCCCCGATCCCTCGGCTATGCGGGAAACGCAGTGTCGCCTGGACAGCATTATAAAGCCCCTTGGCAGCCTCGGCGTGATGGAGTCGCACCTTGTTCGGATCGCGGGCATGACCGGCAGCCACCGCTTTGATTTTTCAAAGAAAGGGGCGGTGGTGTTTTGCGCGGACAACGGTGTTGTTCGCCGGGGAATCACACAGTCCACCCAGGAGGTCACCGCCATAGTGGCCGAAAACCTGACAACGGGCGACACCTGCCTCTGCGCCATGGCGCGCGTTGCGGGCGCGAAGGTCATTCCGGTGGATATCGGAATCGCGACGGACCTGCGGCTGCCCGGCCTCCTCGCCCGCAAGATCGCCTATGGCACCGGTGATATATCCTCCGGCCCCGCTATGACCCGGGACCAGGCCATGGGGGCGTTGGAGGTCGGGATCGACCTGGCCATTGCGCTGCATAGAGACGGATACCGCCTTCTGTCCGCCGGTGAAATGGGCATCGGGAACACGGCCATCGGCGCCGCTGTCACCTCCGCGCTGCTGGGGCTCCCGGCGAGTGAGACCGTCGGCCGGGGGGCGGGCCTCTCCGACAAGGGCCTGGAGCGCAAGATCCAGGTGGTGCAATCCGCGCTGGAGCTGCACAGACCCGACCCCGGCGACCCTCTGTCCATCCTCCAGAGTCTGGGTGGCTTTGACATCGCGGGAATGGCAGGGCTGTGCATCGGCGGGGCGGTCGCCGGACTTCCGGTGGTGCTGGATGGCTTCATCTCCAATGTGTCGGCGCTGCTCGCGTGCAGGCTCTGCCCCGGGGTGCGGCACTTTATTTTGCCGTCCCACTTATCCGCCGAGCCCGCCGCCGCGCTTGTGATGCGTGAGCTGGAGCTGGAGCCCCCGTTGCGGGCGGGCCTGCGTCTGGGGGAGGGCACCGGTGCCGTGGCCACGTTTCCCCTGTACGACATGATGCTGGAAATCTATAGCAGCATGGTGACGTTCGACGACGAAAACATGGAGGCCTATCAGCCGCTGTGACAACATTGCAACAGGAATGATCGGAGGACAAATGCTTATCTTGGTGATAGGGGGCTCAGCCAGCGGGAAATCCGCGTTGGCTGAGCGATACTGCAAGTGTCTGGGCGGAAGCATGCTCTACATAGCCACCATGGTCCCGGAAGGCGGCGAGGCAATGGAGCGCATCGAAAGGCACCACAGACAGCGCGCGCAGCTGGGCTTCAACACATTGGAGTGCTACCGGGACCTGGCCCGGGCGGACCTTGCTCGCGGCTATGACACGGCCTTGCTCGAGTGCCTGGGCAATTTGACAGCCAACGAAATGTTTGCAGACGGCGCCGATCGCGACAGTACGGCGGAGCGGGTCTGGACCGGTGTGACGGCACTGCATAGCCGGGTAAGCAATCTGGTGCTTGTCACAAACAACATATCCGGCGCCGCCGAGCAATACAAGGAGGAGATGCTTAGCTATCTCAAGGCACTGGGGGAGATCAACCGGCGTGCCGCTCAGATGGCGCAGGTAGTGGTCGAAGCCGTGTGCGGGCTACCGATAATCTTGAAAGGAGAGGTGAATGGGCTTTGCTCATGAAATTTCTCGCGGGGTTTTTCACCTGTTTCTCGCTGTATTCGGCGATCCCCGTGCCTCAGTTCAAATGGGAGAAAGGCAGCATGCAGTACGCGCTTTGCTTTTTTCCATTGATTGGTGTTATAATAGGTTCGTTGCAGCTTTTGTGGTACTGGCTGTGCGTAGCAAACACGCTATCCGGCGTTTTGTTTGCCGCGGTGGCCGCCTTGCTGCCCTTGCTGGTCACAGGCGGTATTCACATGGACGGCTTCATCGACACGGTGGATGCCCTTTCCTCCCATGCGGTGCGGGAAAAAAAGCTGGAAATCCTTCAGGACCCCCATGTGGGTGCTTTCGGCATAATCGGCTGTGCCGGTTACCTGCTGCTGCAGTTCGGGCTTTGGCACCAGATATATGAGATTCCCACACTTGTGGCGCTCCCCGCTATAAGCGGTATTTTGTCCCGGGCGCTCAACGGGCTTTCGATCGCTACATTTCCCACTGCAAAAAGCTCGGGGCTTGTGCATCTGTTTGCGGAAAATGCGGAAAAGAAGGTGGTTGTGGCGGCCTGCGCCGCGTTTACAGCCGCCGCCTGTGCCTTGTCTATGTGTGTTTGCGTGATCTGGGGCGGGGTCATGACTGTTCTGGCCGGCGCTCTGTTTTTGCTTCACCTGCGCTTTTGCACCTGGGAATTCGGCGGCAATACCGGAGACCTGGCGGGCTTTCTGTTGCTGAACGTGGAACTGCTTTGCCTGTTCACCGCCGTGCTGGGAGGGATTCTTTCGTGAAAATTCTGCTGGTGGGCGGCGCCGCCCAGGGAAAGCTCGCCTACGCCGTCGAGCGCTACGACGTCACAACCGAACAGATATGGTACGCCGGAGAGGCTTGCCAGGAGGCCTGGGACAAGGCTGTGCTGAACCACCTGCACCTGCTTGTGCGCCGCATGGATGCGGACGTGATCTTGTCCAGGCTGAACGAGCTGAAAGACTGGCTGGTGATCTGCGACGAGGTGGGGTGTGGCGTGGTGCCGACAGACGCCGCAGACCGCAGATGGCGGGAGTCGGTGGGGCGTTTATGCTGCACCCTCGCTCAACGCGCGGACGTTGTTGAGCGGGTTGTTTGCGGGCTTGCACAAAGGATAAAGGGGTAGTACAATGAGGATAGCACTGATTCGCCACGGGCTGACCGTGGGAAATTTGTACAAGGCCTATGTGGGCAGACCAGACCAGCCTCTTTGCGCGGAGGGAAAGGCGGACCTGGAAAGCAAACGGGAAAACGCAGGGTATCCCCAGATGGACGTGATCTACGCAAGCTCGATGACGCGCTGTGTACAAACGGCGAAAATTTGCTATCCCAACAAGCCCATCGTGGAGTTCCCGGAGCTGCGGGAGCGGGACTTCGGACGCTTCGAGGGGATGAACCACAAGGAAATCACCGCACAGCCCGGCCACGAGCACTGGGGGAAAACTCCGGAAAGCATGGTTTTTCCAGGCGGCGAGGACTGGGATGCTTTTGCGGCGCGCAGTCAGACGGGCTTTCTGCGGGCGGTGGAGCGAACGAAAAACGGCGGCCGCGGCTCGATGGCGGTGATTTGCCACGGCGGCACAATTATGGCGGTCATGGAGCGCTTTGTGGACCCGGGCAAAAGCCGTTACGAGTGGGCCTGTGCGCCTGGCCGGGGATTTGTGATCTTGTTTGACAACCGCTCGAAAAGTGGGAAGCTCAGCCGGAGAATCTGCCCGTGAACACGGTGCAAATTTGGTTTTTGCCGATTGTGGGCGGCTTTCTGTTGGATCTCGTGCTGGGGGACCCACTCGTCCTTTATCACCCGGTTCGCCTGGTCGGGCGACTGATCAGTTTGTTGGAGCGCGTTTTGCGCAGGGTGTTTCCCGAAACGCCAAACGGTGAGCGCGCGGCCGGTGTGCTTCTGGCGCTGGTTGTGCCGTTTGTGGTTTTCTGTGCTTGTGCGGCGGTCCTGGCTTTTGCCGCCCGCCTTGGATTGTATGTCTGGCTGGCGGCCGAGGCCTGGATGTGTTACCGTCTGCTGGCGGTGCGCTCCCTAGAGACTGAGAGTATGTCGGTGTATCTGCACCTGGCCGGCCATGACCTGCCGGGAGCGCGAAAGGCGCTGTCCCGCATCGTGGGCAGGGACACCGACGCGCTGGATGAGGCGCAGGCAATCAAGGCAACGGTTGAAACGGTGGCGGAAAACGCCTCGGACGGCGTGGCCGCGCCGCTCTTCTATATGGTGCTGGGGGGCGCGGCGCTCGGATGGTTCTACAAGGCGGTCAACACACTGGACTCCATGACAGGGTACAAAAACGTCCGATACCGCTACCTGGGCACGGCCTCGGCGCGGCTGGACGATCTGCTGAACTGCCTGCCGTCCAGACTGGCGGCACTGCTGATGGTGGTGGCTGCCACACCGGCCGGGCTGGACTCCAAGGCAGCCTTTCACATCTGGCGGCGGGACCGCCGGAATCATCCCAGCCCCAACAGCGCCCAAACCGAGTCGGCGTGCGCTGGGGCGCTGGGTATCCAGCTTGCCGGCGGTGCCAGCTACTTTGGCGTGTGGAAGCACAAGCCCACCATAGGCGACGACACCCGCCCGCCCACGCCCGAGGATATTGTGCGCGCCAATCGACTAATGCTGTGGACCTCGCTGCTTTTTCTAGCCGTTTGCTGCGGGGTAAAAGCGGCCATTTTGGCAATTTTCCGGTAAAGGAGTCCTTGGATGCAGCAATACAAGCACGGCGGCGACCACGCCGCCTATACGGAGCAATACGGCGGGGCGGATTATCTGGATTTCTCCGCCAACATAAACCCAATGGGGCTGCCGGAGTCCGCCCGCCGCGCGCTGGAACAGTGCGCGGACCAATGCACACAATACCCCGACCCGCATTGCAGGGAGCTGCGGCGCGCACTTTCCGCGTTTGAGCAGGTACCGCAGGAGTGGATTCTGTGCGGCAACGGCGCGGCTGACCTAATTTACCGCACGGTTTGGGCGCTGCGGCCAAAAACGGCGCTGATCCCGGCCCCGACCTTTGCGGAGTACGCGCTTGCGCTTGGACAGGCCGGATGCAGCATCAACTACCACGACACAAGGGCCGAGGACAGGTTTGCCCTGGATGAATCCTTCTTAGCGAAAATCCCTAACAATCAGGTGATTTTCCTCTGCAATCCGAACAACCCCACTGGAAATCTGACCGGGCCGGTCCTGTTGGATCGGATCCTCGATGCTTGCGCGGCGGCTGGATCGGTGTTGGTTGTGGACGAATGCTTCCTGGAGTTTGTGGAGCTGTGCGATGAGTATACGATCAAGCGGCGCCTTGGGCGGTATCCGCGTCTGCTTGTGTTGCGGGCGTTTACAAAGATATATGCCATGCCCGGCCTGCGGCTGGGCTACCTGCTGTGCAGCGACCGGGAGCTGCTGGGCCGCATCGCGGCGGCCGGCGCCCCCTGGAGCGTCTCTGTTCCCGCCCAGCTTTGTGGCATCGCGGCGGCGGGGGAGCAGCTGCATCTAGCCGCGAGCAAGGCGCTGGTCCGCGGAGAAAGCGTGCGTGTGAGCCAGGCGCTGACAGATATGGGTGTGCGGGTGTTTGCGTCCTCGGCCAACTTTTTGCTGTTTTACACCGGCATTGAGCACTTCGGGGAACAGCTGTTCCAGCGTGGTATTGTGCTGCGGGACTGTATCAGCTTCCGGGGCCTGGGGCCCGGCTACTACCGCGCGGCCATTCGCACACGAGCTGAAAATAATGCCTTGCTGAAGGCTGTAAAGGAGCTGACTTGATGAAGCAAACGGTTATGGTCATACTGGACGGCATGCAGGACATTGCCTATCCCGCACTGGAAAACAAAACGCCCTATGAAAGCGGCAGGGGAGAGAGCTTCCGCGAGCTGGAGCAGTCCTCGGCCACCGGTCGGCTGCGCACAACACCGTCCGGCTTCGAGGCGGACACCCAAACCTGTGTGCTCACATTGCTTGGCGCCCTGCCGAATCAGATCCCGCCGGGGCGCTCCTATATAGAGGCGCTGGCTCTCGGGCTCGCGGTTGGGGACGACGACATCATTATGCGCTGCAACTTTGTGCAGGTGGATGAGCGGGGCCGTCTGGCGGTGCCTTGCTGCAATGCCCCGGACGACATCGCGAAAGCCCTGCGGGAGGCGGTGGCCGCTCAGCCCGGCAACGCGGTGATGCCGGTGGGCAGCTATAAGAGCCTGCAGATAATTGCGGGGGAACGCATGTCTCTGGGGGGGCTTGTGACCTCCACGCCGCACCAGCACGCCATGGAGCCCTTTGAACAGCTGCTGCCGCGCGGCAACGCGCTGGGGGAAGGGCTCGCCGCCTTTTCGCGCAAGCAGCTGGAGAAGCGCCGCCCATACACGGTGCTCAACTGGGGCGCGGCGGTCAAGGACAAGCTGCCCGGCTTCGGCGCGCTACACAGCGGCATCAGCGGCGCGATGGTCAGCAAAACCGACGCACCCATGGGCATCGCCGCCGCCATGGGCATGGAATGCCCGCGCATTCCCACCGCCACCGGGGACACCGACACCGACCTGGCCGCCAAGGTGGAGGCCACGCTGGAGCTGGCCGCGCGGCACGACTTTGTGATGCTGCACATCGGAGGCCCCGACGAGGCCACCCACCGGCAGGACCCGGCGGAGAAAGCGGCATTTATCGCCAAGCTGGACCGGGAGTGTATCGCACCGCTGATGGAGCGGCTTCCCGAGGGGGCCCGTATGCTGGTGACCTGCGACCACGCAGCCCTGTGCAAAACGGCGGGGCACACCGAGGACCCGGTGGATTTCTGGATGTGGGAAAAAGGCAAAAAGCTGGACGATGACCTGGGGGAGCGAGACGGCACACAAGCCGTGTCGCTTTTGCTGGGGAACAGATAGGCCATGGCAAAGGCAATTATGATTCAGGGCACCACCTCCAACGCGGGCAAGAGCCTGCTTGCGGCGGGGCTCTGCCGCGTGCTCAGACAGGACGGGCTGCGGGTGGCGCCTTTCAAATCCCAGAATATGGCGCTGAACTCCTACATCACAGCCGATGGGCTGGAAATGGGCCGGGCGCAGGTGACGCAGGCCGAGTGCGCCGGCATCGCCCCCGATGTGCGCATGAACCCCATCCTGCTGAAACCCAACTCGGACACCGGCTCCCAGGTGATCGTAAACGGAGAGGTGCTGGGCAATATGCCGGCCGCCGAGTATTTCGCATATAAGAAAAGGCTGATCCCGGACATACTGAGGGCGTACAAATCACTGGCGGCGGAAAATGACGTGATTGTCCTAGAGGGTGCGGGCTCCCCAGCCGAGATCAACCTCAAGGACGAGGACATCGTCAACATGGGCATGGCCAGGATGGCGGGGGCCCCTGTCCTGCTGGTGGGCGATATCAATCCGGGCGGCGTCTTCGCCGCGCTGACCGGGACCGTACAACTCCTTGAGCCTGATGAACGTGCGTTGCTCAAGGGGGTCGTCATCAACAAGTTCCGCGGGGACCCCCACATATTGGCGCCCGGGCTCAAAAAGCTGGAACAAATCATCCAAAAGCCTGTGCTGGGGGTGGTGCCCTATCTGCAGCTGGATGTGGACGACGAGGACAGCCTCTCCGATCGGCTCACGGTGCAGGGGCAGATCCCCTGCCCGGTGGACATCGCCGTGATCCGCCTGCCCAGGCTTTCCAACTTCACCGATTTCGCGCCGCTGGACCTGGTGGAGGGCGTGCGCGTGCGCTATGTGGGCACGCCAAGCCAACTGGGCGCTCCCGACCTGATCATTCTACCCGGTACCAAGAACACCATGGGGGATATGGTCTGGCTGCGTCAGAGCGGCCTGGAATCAAGAATTATGGTGCACGCCGAAGCGGGCAAACCGGTGTTCGGTATCTGCGGCGGCTATCAGATGCTGGGCACGCTGCTGCACGACCCCATGGGCCTGGAGTATGGCGGATCAATGCCGGGCTTTGGTCTGCTGGAGATGGAGACCACATTCTTTCCCCGCAAGCAGCGCGCGCAGGTGTGGGGAAAGATCGGCTGTATCGACGGCTTTTTTTCCGGACTATCGGGCGCATCGGTCACTGGCTACGAGATTCACATGGGTGACTCCCGATGCGAGGCCCCCCCGTTCTGCACACTTTCAGGCAGAGAGGGCGAGCGGTTTGACGGCACCGCGCAGGGCAATATCTGCGGCACTTATGTCCACGGCGTATTTGACGAGCCGGAGGTTGCGAGAGGGATTGCCGGAGCATTGCTGAAAGCCAAGGGCATGGATTTTTCACAGGTGCAAGCAGTGGATCCCTTTGTATACAAGCAACAACAGTATGATATTTTAGCGGAAAACCTGCGAATGACACTGGACATGAAGAAAATTTACGATATTATAGAAAAAGGGGGTGTGGCAGACGAATGAGAGTTTTAAGACCCGATGAAATCGAAATCCGCAGCTTTGAGATCATCTCCGAGCTGTTGGGGGACAAGCCGCTTGATCCTCAAAACGAACCTGTGATCAAGCGCGTAATCCACACAACGGCGGATTTTGATTACGCGGATGCGCTTTACTTTTCGCCGGACGCCGTTGCAATCGGAGTAAGAGCTCTGCGGGAGGGCGCGGATATTGTCTGTGACACCAATATGGCGAAAGCCGGTATAAACAAGGCCGCGCTGAAAAGGCTTGGGGTAGCGGCGCACTGCTTTATGGCCGACGAGGATGTCGCCTCAGAGGCGTCCCAACGCGGGATCACCCGTGCGGCGGTTTGCATGGAGCGGGCGTCCGGGCTTCAGAGACCATTGATATTTGCCGTTGGCAACGCTCCCACAGCGCTGATCCGTCTGCGGAAGCTGATAGACGAAGCAAGCGTGTGTCCACAGCTCGTGATTGGTGTTCCCGTGGGCTTTGTAAACGTGGTGGAGGCCAAGGAGCTCTTTGTGGACGCCGGAATGCCCGCGATTGTGGCCCGGGGCCGAAAAGGCGGCAGCAACGTGGCCGCTGCAATTTGCAATGCGTTGCTGTACCTTGCAGTGCCCCGTGCATAGATTCTTAACAGATTGTACAAATACAGTATACAATTGGACTATATGATGGTATTGTACAAACACAGTATACAATGAACTATATGGCGGTTAGGAGGCAAGGAATATGGACATGAAAGCCCTGTTTAAGGTGCAGTGCGGCTTGTTTATCACAGGCGCGGAGCTGGATGGCAAGCTGAATGCCTGTGTAACCAACACATTGATGCAGCAAAGCCACACACCGGTCAAGTTTAGCATCACCATGCAAAAATCAAACTACACCCACGATATGATTCTGAAAAAGAAATCCCTGGCGGTTTCGGTGGTCTCGGAGCAGGTGACCGAGGCGCTAATCAAGCGCTTTGGCTTTGCCAGCGGGCGCGACACTGAAAAATTTGCCAACTTTCCGCATGGATTGGATCCGAATGGGAATCCTTTGTTAAGCGGGGAGGAAATCTCGGCAAACATTTCTCTGTCCGTCTATGACACGGTAGACATTGGAACACATACCCTTTTTTTGTGTACAGCCGTGGACCTGATGGACCTGCCCCACGCTTCAATTACTTATTCCCGGTACCAGGAGGTGCTGCGGAATAAGATAAAAAAATAATTAACGAAAAAGGAGTATTGAACATGCAAAAATATATCTGTACTGTATGCGGATACGTGTACGACCCCACTGAGGGTGACCCCGAGCACGGCATTGCCCCCGGCACCAAGTGGGAGGATATCCCGGATGATTTTACCTGCCCTGTTTGCGGTGTGGGCAAGGACATGTTTGAAGTAGAATAGGCATTTATAGCAAACGGAATGATAATCCGGAAAACACCACTGGGTTTTCATCCGCTGTAGAGTGTTTAACAACAACATAGGGGCATCCGGTCCGCACAATGCGCACAGGGTGCCCGTATCCTATTAGGAGGCATCAATGATCAACATTGTTAAAAATGTATACTTTACTGGTGTGTTAAATCCAAATATGCGTGTATTTGACGTGATCATGCACACCGAATACGGCACAAGCTACAATTCCTACCTGGTAAAGGGAAGTGAGAAAGCGGCGGCCATTGAGGCCGCACACCTCTCATTCTTTGAAAATTACAAGGACAATCTGGCGGAGGCTTTGGAGGGGAGAAGTCTCGACTATCTGATTCTCAATCATTGTGAGCCGGATCACACAGGCTGTATTGCCAAGCTTTTGGAGCTGTACCCGGACATCACTGTGGTGGTCAGCCAGGCCGGATCAATTTACATCAAGGCGATTACAAACCGGCCGGATCTGAAGCTCCGGATCGCCAAGGATGGCGACACTATCGACCTGGGCGGAAAAACGCTGGAATTTCGCAGCGCGCCGTTTCTGCACTGGCCAGACTCCATGTTCACCTGGCTGCGGGAGGACAAAATCCTATTTTCCTGCGACTTCCTGGGGGCGCATTACTGCGAGCCTCAGATTTTCGATACCCGCATTGTCTATGACAGGCAGTACGAAAACGCCTTGAAGTATTACTTTGACTGTATCTTCGGACCTTTTCTGCCTTATGTACGAAAGGGCCTGGAACAAATAAGGGATTTGGACATTACCTATTGCTGCAACAGCCATGGCCCAGTGTTGACGTCACAAGGCAAGCTACGCGAGGTGATGCATCTGTATGACCGCTGGTCCACACCGGAACCCCGCGCCGTCAAGCTGATTCCGATTTTTTATGTTACAGCCTACGGCAATACCCAGCTGGTGGCAGAGGCAGTGGCCAACGGTGTGAAGAAAGAGCTGCCTGACGCTCAGGTGGAGTTGTACAACATCATTGAGCACGACTTGGGCAAGCTGACCGGGCTGATGAATGAGTGCGACGCCTTTCTGGTGGGCTCACCCACCATTAACAGAGATGCCGTGGCTCCGGTGTGGCGGCTGCTAGGCGGCATGGAGGCGGTAAACATCCAAAAGAGGCCGGTGGCGGTCTTCGGCTCCTATGGGTGGAGTGGCGAGGCAATCCCGCACCTTGTGGAACGGCTGACCTCGGTAAAGGCGGCAGTTTACCCAGAGCAGCTGAAAGTGAACTTTGTGCCCACACAGGAGGATATTGTGGCGGCCGAAAGGCTGGGTGCCAGCTTTGCGGAATCCTTGAAATAATTATTGCCATGCAAAGAGAGCCGCAGTCTGCGGCTCTCAGCCTGTAGACGAAAAGGAGCTCAAGCGGTGGCATGAGCTCCTTTTTTCTGGAATGGACTGAAAAAGAAGTAGAAAGCAAGAAAAAATGTGAAAAAACGACCTCCTCTATGCTTCC
>Ga0153950_1000030_pt1 | contig 62932 bp, 74 predicted proteins | sample TSNJ034MetaG_FD_104737 | JGI IMG/M metagenome (GOLD analysis project Ga0153950, IMG submission 104737) | Attine ant fungus gardens microbial communities from New Jersey, USA - TSNJ034 MetaG | ecosystem: Host-associated > Fungi > Mycelium > Unclassified | place: USA: New Jersey, Wharton State...
AGCGAACAGCGCTTTGATACTGCGGATATCACCCTATCCCTGAACAGGGATGTCGCTCCTATCGACCTTACGTTCCAAATCGAAAATAAACTTGGGAACGCTGTCGTCGATTTTCCTGAAGGCTCGATGTCGGGACAAACCCAGCTGAAGGAGTTGCAGGTATCCCCAATGGGCTTCTTGTTAATTTGTCATGAAGAGAATCCGCAAGGCGGTCTTCCCACAACCAACATCAGCCTGGTATTCTCCAACGGAAAAACCGAGGTTATGGAAGTAGAGTTCGCCCCGAGCGATGAGACAGTTGGCGGCGGCGGTGGCGCCATTATCGATAACGGACCGAAAAACATGCCCTTGGTCGTTACATTCTATGGCAACCGAAATCCGGATGGCGAGCTTATCATAAGCGGCCAATTCTCCCGAATCATTAATCCTGCTGAAATACAGAAAGTCATTATTGATGGTGTTGGGTACCAGGTTAATTGAATCTTGTAAATCATTCAATCCCAAATTTCGTAACAATTAGAAAAGCGCCTTGCGCCAGCGGCACAGGGTGCTTTTTTATAGCAGAGGGAGAATATTAAGTGCTATGGTGGCTTCATCTGCGCCAACTACCCCTCAGAAAAAAGGCTATCCCAACACAACAGGGGATTAATGGAGAAACAGACTCAGCAACACAGAGTCCCACATAGCCGAATTTGAGCAGGATAGCCAATAGAATGCTCAATCCTAAGCGGATAACCACCGAATGCAGCAGAGAGTTGACCATTGCCAGAACCGGTGCGCCCACACCAGTAGCGAAGCTGTCCAGCACATACATCGCCACATAGGGGATGAAGTTGACCGAGCAGCAGATGCGCAGGTATAGTATGCCTAGTTCGATGACCTCGACATCGGAAGAGAAAAATCCCAAGAACGAGCGGATAAACAGATGTATGAATGCTAGGAAAATGCCAGTGAACAGGAGGCTCACCATGATGCCTTTCCGGGCAATTTTGCCGGCTAATGCGGAATCTTTCGCGCCCATGCTATGCCCTGCCATTGTGGTTACTGCTTGGCCGACTGCCCAGCAGGGCATGGCCACAAAGGTATTCACTTTAAGCCCGATACCAGCTGCAGCGGCTACTGCAGTTCCATAACCGTTAAACAAGGCTGTCACAATGAGATAACTCATATTTAGCGCAGCGGACCGCAGGGCGGTGGGGAGACCTATACGGATCAGGGAACCGCAGATTTCCGGATTGACTTGCAGACTGTGCCGGTCGAAGTGGAAGACAAACTCCGGATCACGGTTTCCCTGTTTCTTTAGGGTCAACAGCGCTGAAAGGCAGGAGGCAGCCTGGGCCAGTACAGTGGCAATTGCCGCGCCACGGACACCCCAATGGAAAACGCCCACAAGTAAGTAGTCCAACACGATATTGACCCCTGCTGTAACCGCCACGAGGTACAGGGGGCGGCGGGAATCCCCCAGCCCCCGCATAACCGTGCAAACAGCGTTGTAGCCGAATACAAAGAGATTCCCCGAGCAAATGATGCGCATATATTCTACAGCATAGGGAAACGCTTCAGCGGGGATATTCATCAGGCGCAGTACGGGTTGGTAGAGAAAGTAGTTCAACAGGGTTAGCAGAATACCACCCAGGACAGAGAGGGCGAACATGGTGCGGATCGTATCCCGCTGGGCGGAAGCGTTATTCGCTCCGTGAAACCTGGCAACCAGAACATTGGCTCCCATCGTGAACCCAATGCAGATGGAGCCGCTGATAAAGCAGATCATGGAGGTGTTGCTGACAGCGGCCAGGGCTTCACGCCCCACAAACTGCCCAACCACCGCTATGTCCACCATACTGTAACAAGACTGGAGGACGTTCCCAAGCAGCATGGGCAAGGCAAACAAGCTCAAATCCCGGGTTACGGGATCTATTTTTCGATTCATTTAAATACCACCTTTGGATAGAATAAAAGGCCGCAAAATATGCGACCCGGATTGGAAAAGCCGCAGACAGACACTGTCCGCGGCTTGTATTCTATCCAATCGGCGGTATCACAACAAGACAGGCTGCTTCCGCCTGTTTTTTGTTATGTATTCACCGATGAAAGATGGCTGGTATCTCACCTGGCCAATTAAGCTCTGAACAATGCCTCATCTATGCAATTGTACAGAGCGGCGTATGATACAAAGTTTCATGGTATCTTCTCCCCCAGTCAATGGCTTTTATTATACAGAAAGAGCATTAGTTTTGCAAGTATGCTCCTGGAGTCCCCCATCCTCCATCGGGGAATTTTATCACATTCATAAAATCTCCAGATTACATTTTACTCTTGACAGGCTAGTGGTTACTAGCTATAATAAGCTAGTGGTTACTAGCTTAATTGTTCCGATTAAAAAAGACTAAGGAGGCAGCAATGGAAAAGAGAAACACAAGGCAAATTATCTTGGATGAGGCGCTGACGCTGTTTTCGGTAAACGGCTTTGAGGGTGTGTCTGTAAAGGAGATCGCAAGCGCGGTGGGAATCAAGGACAGCTCCTTATACAAGCATTTTGGCAGTAAACAGGAAATCTTCGATACCTTGCTGGAGGAGACAAACAAAAAGTTTGAGGAAACAGTTTCCTTCTATAAGCTGCCGCAAGGTGAAATCGAAAAAGTGGCGAAAGAATACGGCCGCAATGATCTTGTGTGGCTGAAGAAAGCCTGTGAAGCCGTATTTCTCTTTTTCCTCAAAGATCCGTTGGCATCCAAATTCCGCAGGATGCTCATGATCGAACAGTATAGAAATCAGGACGCGGCAAAAACTTTCCGAAGCTGGTTTGCCGACGACGCCATACAATTTCAAACCGATCTTTTTACGGAAATGATGAAGCAGGGGTATTTTCGCCAGGCGCCGCCGCACACAATAGCCATGCAATTTTATTCCCCGTTCTACATGCTTTTGAGCCTGTATGATACGATGCCGGAGAAAGAGGATGAGGCGTTGTCGTTGCTCATGGCGCATGTCGAACAATTCGCCGGCGTTTATCAAATCAGAAAAGAGGATACAGTATGAACCTGAATGTACTTATGGAGCGCGGTATAACCGGCGTGATGCAAACGGCGGCGCGTTTTTACTTTGGCAGCGACAAAGGCCGTGCGTTTATTGCAAAAATATTACCTGAGATACACAAGAGCGCAAAACTGAGAAAAAAGCACGAACAGGCCGGTACCCATGTGCCTCCTTTTCTGATTGCCAGCATCGCTTCCCAATGCAACCTGCGCTGTACCGGCTGCTATGCCCGGGCAGGCGGCGGATGCGGAAATTTAGAAGCCGCGGACGATTTGAGCGCCTCAGAGTGGGAAGCTGTTTTCTCCGAAGCTGCCGGGCTTGGCGTCTCCTTTATCCTGCTGGCAGGAGGCGAGCCGCTGACCAGACCGGATGTGGTTAAGGCCGCGTCGGGATTTCCCAACATTATTTTTCCTGTATTCACAAACGGCACAATGATGAATGATGAATACCTGGGCCTTTTTGATCTACATCGCAATCTGATTCCGATTATCAGCATTGAAGGCGATGCGGACGCGACCGACCGCCGCAGGGGCGGCGGCGTATATGCGCAGGCCGAGGCGGTCATGGCGCGGTTAAAAGAGAAAAATATGCTTTTCGGAATATCCGTCACTGTGACGCGGGAGAATGTACACATCGTTACCTCTGATACATTTCTTTCGGAACAGCGTGATAATGGCTGCGGGCTTGTCTTCTTTGTGGAATATGTACCTGTAACGGAGGGCACAAAAGAATTGGTACTGCGCAGTCACGACATATATATGCTGGAAGAAAACGTAGCCGCGCTGAAAAAGCGGTTCAGCGACATGATCATCATTTCGTTTCCTGGGGATGAGGAGGCGATGGGTGGTTGTCTTGCGTCCGGCCGCGGCTTTTTTCACATCAATTCACAGGGCGGCGCCGAGCCGTGCCCATTCTCGCCATTTTCCACGCACAACTTAAAAGCCAACTCGATTACGGAGGTATTGCAATCCCCTTTCTTCCGAGAGCTACGTGAAATTACGGCTAATGCGGGACCACACAAGGGAGGGTGTATCCTGTTTGACCGCAAAGAGCAAGTGCAGTCATTATTATAATCCCTTATCGAACATGCGCGTCGGCGATTAGCATACCCGGACGGTATTTTGAGGATGCCATAAAGTCGATGTCACCTTGCAGCCAGTTCAATCCCAAAGTAACTCAGAACTCAAAATCCGCCCACTGGAAAGAGCCCGGTTCTATTGGATTATCATCTTGCCGGTAATACCACGCTGCTTGCGGCGTGGTCGTTTATTATGTCGGGTGTTATAATAAAAAAAGATTTAAGATACTTTTCCTTACAGCTAGTATATATATATGAAAGGCTTTTCAAAATGGCAGGAAAGAGGTGGTAAATTGGACGACAGACAAATTATCCTTTTACTTAAATCCAAGCCTTCCGATGGATTGTATGAAGCGATGCAGAAATACTGTGTTGCCGTGAGAAATGTTGTCAGGCGCATCCTTCCATATCATCCCCAGGATGTTGAGGAGTGTGTTGAAGATACATTTGTCAATGTCTGGAGGTTTATCGATAGCGTGGATCCCGGCACGAAAACCTTTAAGGGGCTGCTTCTCAGCACGGCGCGGAACATCGCTATTACCAGGTATTACCGATTAAGACGAGGCCAGGTCATATCACTGGAAACGCTGGATTTGGTAGGGGACGAGGATATTGCCGAAACTGTCCTTGGAGCGGAAGCGACCAAGGAGCTGCAGCGGTTGGTGATGGACATGCGGGAACCGGATAAGGAAATCTTCTTTCGAAAATACTTCCTGTTTGAATCGCTCAAACAGATCGGAGATAAGATTGGTTTGGATGAGGTGCAGGTGAGGAACAAGCTATACTATGGCCGTCAGAAGCTGAGAAAACAACTGGAGGAAAGGGGAATCTCATATGAAGCGATTTGATGATGCTTTTCTTGAATTATACAGCGAATATGACAATGAGACGCCCATATCTGCAAGGAGTGATATTATGAACAATTATGAGAATGTTTTGAATAAAGCAGGCCTGCGGCGGCGGGGCTGGAAACGCAGCTCCAAGGTTTTACTGGTGGCCGCCGTAATGGCCACCGCAACCCTCACGGTGGCAGCCGCGGTTTACGGGGTCAGCGACGCCTTCCGGGGAATCCTGAAAATGCAGGATAGCGCAGGCGATCAGGCGGCGCCCACATCTTCCGCTGAGCCGGTACTGGATCGGGCCGGCGTGATACTGGGCGGCAAGGCGCAAAGCAGTGGGGTGGAAGTTTCCCTGCGCGCTGTGGTGGGCGATGAACGGAACATCAAGCTGCTGGTGGATATTGTGAACCCATCCGGTGAGCCGCTGGCCGTAAAGCAAGCGGACGGCAGCCTATCCGCCGATATACTCCGGTTTGGAGATGCTGTGCTGAAACAGTCAGGAAAACTCGTCAGCGGCGGTTATGGCTTTGAAGTGATCGACAGTGATCCCACCGACAACAAATCGACCATTTTGCTTAATTATGAAGTCACCGACGCGCCGGTACGGGGACAGGCTTACAGCTTGAAGCTTAAAAACCTTATGCAGTTTGCCGTAATGAACGGCACGACTATTGGAATGGAGCCTGATGATCTTTATAATATCATTTCCCAATTCAGTGGGCATACGGATGCGGATTTTGAAAAGAACGGTTACTCGGATGACGGAGCCGGCAATGTCGAATACAGCTATAAACTGGTCACCGACTCCGATAAGAGCCTTGCGCTGAGTAAGGATTATCCCGGCATCCACGTGACCAACGCGGCTGTCCGGCAGGGTATCCTGTATATGCGCGGTACCGCCTCCTCGCAAGCAGAGTTGGATCGGATTATGACCAGCGCAGCCTTGGTTAACGCCGCAACCGGTAATGCGTTTAACTGGGACGCGGCAGGATCCGATGAGGATAATGGAAAGATTAGATGGACCATCAGTTTTTCCGGGGTCGATTCCACAGAAGCTGTTAAAGGTTATGCATGGGTTTTCGGTGAAGGGGAAGGACTCTACCCGGTAGTGGAAGGGACATGGGATTTCGATTTCAAGCTGGACTACGAAAATACCACACGCGTAATGCAACTGGATCAAGAGGTCAAATGGGAAAGTTATAGCCTAACCGCAAAAAATTTGGAGGTATCCCCTTTCACCCTGTATCTTGATTTTACTGCCGATAGCCCGACCGCGAAAAAGATGTATCCGGAAACAGAATGGGGCGTCTACCGTGCGCTTTCTGACTGGGAGAAGTCTGCGCGCACCATCACACTTACCATGAAGAACGGCTCCACCGTGAAAGCCAACAATCCCGGAGGCATGCAGGATGGATCCGGCGCCTGCCGGCTATCCTATGCTTTGGATGTGGTGATCGATCCGCAGCAAATATCCACTATCCAGATCGGCGACCAGACAATAGAGCTGAGCAAATAGGAAACCAATTATGTCCACAAAGCCTAAAATCCCTTAATATTCTTGAGAATAGCGTTTTGCGTAAGTATAGTGAATATCTCAAATTATAGCGTCGATAGCTCGCACAATCCTTCGGAGATTAAAACGCACAAAGGGCCCTCGTGATATTACGCGGGCCCTTCTTCCACATAGAAAGGGAGAAGCAGAAATTCAGACTATCAGTGATGGTCGGCGGATTGAGCAGATATCAGCAAAAATGAGGATATTCACTGGCAAAGAAATAAAACAGAGTAACGAAAGTACAAAAATTGCGGCGGATATGGTAAAATAGGTAAAGCACTCCCCCTGAACGAACGGAGAAGTGTATGTGTTTTTTTCAGCGGGATAGGCAGCAACAACCCCGTACTATGCAATTTTGAACTTGCATCGAAATGAGGAACAGAAATATGGACGTAGAGCTGAGGCTATTCAGAGAATCCGAATGTGAAAACAGTTGCCAAAGGTGCTTGCAAGGATGGCGAAATGATTGATTACTGTGAATATATGTTAGATGCGGCGTACAACCAAGTTACTTGGGGTGTTGAGGCACAATATAGCGAAGTATATGAAACAGGGCGTTGTACAAAGACTAATAGACTTTGCAAAAGATTATGCGGTACAGCAAAACTCAAAAACGATCTGTTCAGATGTTTCTATCCATAACACACCTGCAATATCGTTATATGAAAAATCCGGTTACAGGCATGTCGGAACTGTTGATTTAGGTTTAGGGTATGAACACTTAATTTGGTTCAAATTGTATGAACTGATAATCTAGCATTCTTTCGAAGAAAGGGGGAGCATATGAGATATTGTAAGCGTATTATCGTTACTATACTCGGTGTATCACTGATGCTTTGTATGATTGCCTGTGAGAGAACTACATCTAATGGTTTGATGCAAAACGCGTCGCCAACCACCAGCGCACTGGCGTTTTACACATATAACGGTGAAAAGGTTTTCCTTATGTTTATCTATGATAGCGGTACAGAACAAAGCATTCTGAATAAATTTGATGCCGTTAAAGCCACGGAAGCTGAAAACTGGTCTTTAGAGGACATCACTCTTCCAATCTATGGGCTTGAAATTGGCTCGACGGACGGAACAAGTATATTTGCAGCATGGTCTGGTGGTTACTGGATTTCGCAGGATGGAGCGGTGTATAGTTTTGATTTCGATTTTACCGGGATAGAGCAGGATTACTCTTGGCCTGACGGGGATGAATTTTCTTCTTTCTCTGTTTTTCCCTGCGCCCGTATACTCTCACAGAACGAAAGCGGATGGAATAGTACATTGTTGACGCCTGCCGCGGAACTGAGTCCACCGAAAGGCATTACGATGACATTGGACGCGTGGGAGGGTGATGCCGTAACTGTGAATATCATAAACGAGAGCGGCGCTGAATGGAGTTATGGCGAACACTATAGTCTTCAAGTGTTATTGGATAGCGTGTGGTACGAGATACCCTCCGTCCCGGGAAACTGGGGCTTTAATGATATTGCCTATATTATTCACGACGGCGAAAAGCAAGATAAGACCTACAACCTTACTATGTATGGTGATTTGCCTGCCGGAACATATCGCCTTGTAGCCGAAAACCTTTCAGTTGAAAGTATAATAGCATAGAGTTCTTTCATCGCACTCTTGCGGAGAAATACTTCCTCAATTAAGTTTTCTTCATCACATTCTGGATAATAAGCGCTCAAACCCCGGCCCCTTTATCGCCTTATCGCTTGTATGGCCCGCCATTTTACCTTGGTGATTTCACTCAGTTTCTCGCTTACAGCATTTACATCCAGTTCGCGGCTCACGGGCCCTACATTTACAAGAAAGCGGAAAAAGCCCTGGTTCGCGTTGTAATTTAGATCATGCAGTGTCGTTTTTTTGCCACAACATGGGGTGGTAACATTGAGATCAACAAAAAAGCCCTCCGCGTAGGCGTCAGCCATGGACTGTTGCCACCAGTGGACCAGTTCCCCATCGGGGCCGGTGAATTTGTATAGGTTGCAATCACAAAACGGACAACTGACTGTTTCAAAATATGCGCCTGCGTCGGCAAACCTTATGCCATCGGGTATCATTATGTCAACCGGATTCCCCTGCCAATCCATTGCCTTAATCTGATCGATTTGGTCTTGGGTAAGTATCGTGCCGATATCTTCCGGAATAAAACGCTGATAGAGCTCCGACATTGGAATATCCCTCCCTCGATCTTTCTTTAGTCACTGCCATGCTTTACTATATAATAAACCAATTTACCGTTCGGCACAAGGAAAAGGCACAACATTCACAATATAAGATGAGGTAAAATGAGCCTTCCTGTTCTCACCCCTTGGTATTCTCTAAAACCATATATTTAGTATTGACATTTCATAGTATATACTATATAATGTGGTTACAGTGTTTTTTTGAATCCTTCATTGGGTTTTCCGGTTGGCGACTTCGTTGTTGCCGTATTACATTGATTTTTTGGCGCAGTACCCCAGACAATGGGCGTATTGCGCCTTTTTCTCATTTGTGAGGACTTTGATGCGGGAGTACAAGAGAACACGTTAATTGGAGAAAAGGACTTGCGGCATGCCGCAGGGCCTTTTTTCTTATAAAAAATCAGATAGAAAGGATGTCAGCAGATGAAACTTAACAAGCCAAACAGAGAGAGGCGCATGTATCTCCAGTTTACCGATTCCAACGGCATCAAACGTCCGGTGGTGGTCTACCGGGACGATCTGAAGAATTCCAAGAAGCCGCCTGCGTGGATGCAGGAAATCCTATTTGGTGACGACGAGTTCAAGAAGGGGGCGTAGGCTGGTATGGTACATACCATCTCTGATCTCAAATACATCCCGAACCTGGAGCCGTGCGGCGCAGAGAAGATCACTTTTTCCTACATAGCCGACGGAATCAAAAAGGTAGGCAGCTTCGATGCTGACCACTTGATGAGCAGCCGGAACAACATGTTTCTCAAAGACAATGTTATACACGGAATCAGCAATGAGGACTTTTTTGCCCTGATCCGCTGCATAAGGCACGGCCGGGACCTTTTCAAGTACACCAGGCGTCAAAAGTCGTATGAGGGGTGGCGATACTCCTGCACGCCGTTGGAGGACTATCTGCCCATCGGCTCACTGGTGGACTGGGAGTGGATGCGCAACTTCCAACCGCTTAAAGGGACGGAGGAGCGTATATTTCAGTGGACCGTCCCGTATCAGCCGCAAATCGACCGCCCGAAGCTGGAGGAGCGCGCATACCATACCTTTTCACTGTATAACGAAAGGTGGCACTATCAAGGCGTCTGCCGGTTCAATTCATCCCAAAACCTGGTCATCGATATCGAATTCGCCGGCAAGCTGGAATACCCAGGCCCCGGTCCCATGGCTGGAGAATCGGTGTATTACCGCTCCGAACGTGAATTTGCATGGCGTCTGGAGGATGCGCAGACCATGGGCAGACCGGTCAATCCCGTCTTTCTACATCCACAAGACTACCAGATTGATCTGGCCTGGGGGTATGGCAGAGAAGCCGGTGCGGTAAGAACCGGACCTCTTTCAAACGAGGAGCTGGAGGAGGAAGCGCGCCTCGTCGTAGACCGGCTATGCCAGATGACGGAAAAGGACGATAGCCGCATTGAGGGATATTATCAAATCCCGCTCTCCAATCTCATTAACACCCGGGCAATGGTGGAGGACTTGGATAGTATTATCTGCAGGTTACCCATGGCCGACGTGATATACCAGCGCGTTAAGGTGTGCGACGCCATGCGGGAGCAGTATTATCTGTTTGTGCCTCACAAACATAAGCCCGATCCCGGATGCGGCCTGTCTGAAAAGCAGAAGCGGTTTCGGGATGATAACGGCGTCTTGGCTAAGCGCTTATCCGAGGTGGAGGATCTGATTCGGGAAGAGGCTGACTCCTATTTCCGTCATGGGGAGGAGTACATACACCACGGCCGGTTATACACCTATTACCGTTACCAGGCCCGCACCTGCCACGGCACGATGCACGAGGAAGGCCGGTTCGTTTGCGGTGACAGCCAGGTTTTTGTCTACCCTCCCGACCTGGGAACCTTACTTCCGGATGTGAGCAGCGTCGGCAGCGAGTTCGTAGCGGTCAGAGATAGCCGCTTTCAGCCACTGGCCTCACTGACAAAAGAGCTGCGGGAGTATGTCATGAACCAGATCCAGGGCGGCGATACGGAACCGCAAAAGCGATACCTTTACCTGGAATGGCCCAAGGGCGCGGGCAAATCCGTACCTGGGTCGAAACCGCAGGAGCCAGCCCAACCTTAACATCCTTTGCTTCCTATCAATTACCTGGAGGTGTTTTGCCATGGACATTACAAAAATCATTGAAAAGGAGCGGAAAAGGCTCCAGAAGAAATACGAGTATCATAGGGGATGTCATCGGGATACGGGATATGACCGTTATTTCAATCTAATGAACCGGTATGAGAATGAGCTTTTGGCTCTGGAGCAGCTGAAAGAACGTATCGAACAGGCACTGCGCCAGGATCATATTTTCAATTCGCTGCTGAACGACCTTTCGGCCAAAACCGCGAACCTGCGCCTGGATTATCCTCATGATGACGCGCTCCTGCATTTTCAGATCTATCTCAGGGAGCGGCGGGAACAATGGGAGAAAATGACCCGGAGTTTAAGATGAAAGCCATATTGGATATTGGAACCGTCTACCTGACAGAAAGTAACTCATTCCAATGTATCGGCAGGGATGGCGACGCTTATGTGCTGCGGCGCATCACCGACGACTGGACGCTCACGGCTCATGATTGCCGGTACGATGAAAACGGCATCCTGTATTGGAGCGGCAGCTCGAAGGGACATTGGCCCCAACAGCAGGAGACAGGAAATCCCACATTCTATTATTACTATCGCACCGGGACATATAACAAGCTGGGCACGGAAAGCAGCTACTGGTGCCGTACCAGTGATTATCCAACGAAAACGGCCCTGTTGAAAGCTCTTAATCCCGGGCGCGGATATGCGCGAAAAGTCACGAAGGTCTTGACAGCCGATCAGCTTCTGGAGAAGTATCCCGGCGACGCGGCAAGGATCATGCAGCAGGCCTACCGCCGATAAACGATAAGCGAGAGGATGGTATTCGTGAATAAAGGATTGCAAATGGGCTCTTCTAGCCTACGCTGCGGCATGGGTTTCAATTGGGACAGCAGTAACGGTGGCAATGTGCATCACCCGAACGATATCGCCGCTGTTTTTCCTGCTGCTGCCTGCATTTATTAACATAAGCTATAAATCGTGAACTAAGGAGTGTTGATAATGAATAATTCTTACTACAACAAGATTGTTTTTGATCCGGCTCGTCGGCCCGATCCCCGTACCCTCCGGGAGCTGCGCGGCGCGTACAATGTACAAAACTGCTGCATTGCTTCTGTGGATTTCCCTGATCACTATTTCCAGGCCTACCATGGCAACGGCGATATTGTCCATATCAGCATGAGCGACCGTGTTCCCTACGAATGGAATGAGCGGGCGAGAAACTACATATTGGCTCTGCGCCATGAGCGTGGGAGCGACAGTAAACGCATAGCCTTCGAGGAAATGGAGCCCGAGGAGCTGAAGGCTTACGCCACAGCGTTCTTTGACACCGAACCGGTGGATGGTATGCGGGTTGTAGAATACACGAACTCCTCTGATGGGTACCCTGTATATATTATCTCCGCCTACAAAAAAGGAGATGAGACGCCGGAGCCTGCCTATGAATACGAAGTGAATTTCACCGGGAAACCGTCTGAAGCGGACCGGGCCCCGGTAGAAGCGCCACAAACACCAGCCGCTGATTGCTGTTTATAATTGACAACAGCTTCAGAAAAAGGAGGTATCGGTTATGGAAAGCAGATTACCGCGTCCTGTACCCAGCGGCTCAAAGACAATCCGCGGACGCAACGTGGAATTTGTGCAGGGGCACGATTGGCACATGGGCAAGACGAGGACTTTTTGGCGCGCCGATTACCGCGGAGTGACCATCGCTTCCCTGTGCAGGACAAAAGCGGAGTGCGTCGGCGAGGTTCGGCGGTACTTTAAACAACAGGACGAGCAAGGATGAGGGGGTTCTTATGACGGAAAAGGACAGAGCGCAATGGATTTTCAGCCGGGCATTGCACTTGTTGGGTACATACGACAAATGCAAAGGCTGTGAGAATACCGATTGTGTGGAGAGCGCGGCTGCCGGCGACTGCCGGTGCTACGATGAAAAGCTTGCTGAAACGATTGAACGGGTGAAATCCTCAAAGGACTGCTCGCTGTATCTTGACGATATGCAGCGTATCACTTGCTCAGATTCCGATATCAGCACGGCTTTTTTTCATATACGTGTAAACGCGACGGCGGCCTATCACTCCTGTGCGAACGCCGCGCCGCTCAAGGGTATGCAAAAGACGATCTGGGCATGGGACGGCTCATGCGCCCGCCCGGAAAAGCAGGTGCTTTCCCCATATTCGTGTTATGGGTGCAAGCTATATAAACCAAAGGAGGGATCGAATTGACTGAAAAGGAGTTTGTGGAAGGTCTGCACGATATCCTTCCATCGCACGATGACGAGACAACAAGAAAATGGCTGGATTCGTTTTGGGACCGCACCGAGCAGCACTATTACGCCTTAAACGCTTTTTCGTTTGTTGCGTGCAACTTTAACAAACACATTCTGGAAGCAGTATACCGAATGGAACCCATTGCGGTATTGCGTATCCCGGAGGCCGCCCTGCGGCTCAACGCAGGAGCTTCATCGGAGGAAGTCGGCAATGCGGCAAAATCCGGATGGGATTTTCGCCTTGGGTTTGTCCCGTCATCCCCTATCACATACCGCCCGTTGGGGCTGTACACACTTGTCGCTTCCGGCAGGGAGATTCACTACTATTCCACCTACTGCCACATCCACGGGCTTGACAACCCCTTTGTTGGTCTGGATGAGTATGCGCGGAATATCGGGAAAAGCCTGTCCGATGCGTTTTACGCTGTGCAGGGGAATCCGGCCCTGGCCGATTGGTTTTGCGACGAGTTGCCCGCCGACACCATTATCTTCAAGCGTACCTTTGAAAGAGAGGCAAAGCTGCTTTTAGCAAATCTCCATAACAGCACCGCGATTGGCCCGGTATACCGGCAGGATTACGATTATCCGGAAAAGTCATATATCCTGATTGATCACATTAAATGAAGGGAGGTTTTGTGACTTGAATGTTACAAATAAGCAGTTGATTTCTCTGGCCAAACGTATTGCCGCAGCCGGCAGGATCATAGCAAAAGATCATATCGCCAAGGATTATTACCTGGAGGGGAAAAATTACGGTTCGATCTTTGTTACAAGTGACAGCGGCTTTGAGGCCATTGTGATTGGGGATGTTCGTCCAGACACCGGCAACGGGTTCATGTATCTGTATTATCAGAGTACCGACCAGCGCAATAGCTATCCAAATGAAAAAACGATCGCGGCGCTGCTCCGGAATGTTCTTGATAAAGAACGCTTGGAAGAGGGAGAAGGAAAAGCGGCATATCACGACTGGCCGGAATATGGGGGAATTGAAAAGCAGTTAACATACTTTTCAGAGGTTGTTCACCGGATGGCGAGTAAGTAATTCCATTCGATTGATCACAATAAATAAAGATGGGAGGACGAATCATGTCAGGTCAGCTTAACACCGGCGCCCGCGGCGCCTCGGTCGCTGTTGCTCCGGAGGATGTGTCCGGCAAGCCCGCGTTTTGCAATGTCTGCGGTAGTCCGCTCAATTCCTGGGATAAACGCTGCTCCAAGGCGCTGGCCTACAAGTACCCGAACTGTGAGAAGTGCATCGCCAAGGAATACGACATCGACGTCGATGTATTCCGCGACCATATGGAGGAGTTTTTCGGCATGAGGCCGTGTGTCGGCATATGAACGAGCTGACCAGGCGGCTGCTGGCCGAGGGCTACACCAAAGACAACCACCCGGATTACGTGGAATGGAGTAATTGGAAAGACTTCGAGTACACCCGGGAAGCGCTAAAGCAAATGGTGTGGGAAACACCCTGCGGGCTTCAAAAGCTGGGCTGCGGCTATGAGCATGGAAGTCACCTGGGCGTCGATTATTGCCCGGAAAACGACAATCCACGGTTCGGATGCCCCTATCGTGATGAGGTACCCTGCTCCCATCGCTTTGAAAACGCCCCGATGGGCTGGAATTGCGTCTGCCATCAGGTGGTTTGCGAATACGATTACAACCATAGCATCGAGCGGCTGGATAAGCAGTGGGACGAAATGGAGCATGAGGCCTGGATGGAAACCATGGCGCCCTATGGGTACTGCGATTGTCTTCGCTGGGATTTTCGCAGCCGCAGTTATATTCCCATGTACGATATTGATCGGTGTATCCATTCCGGATGTGAAAACGAGGTCTGCGCCATCACCAAGAAGAAGCGAAACCTGCAAAAGGTCAATATCTATTATGATATCCTGCGGGAGCACCATACCAGAAAAGGACTCTTTGAGGATGTACAGCGAAATCTGGAGAAGGGCGTCCGCAAATTCGATAAGCGGATAGCCCGTACCGATGCCGAGATCTATCTGAAGCTCCATAAGGACGATTTTGCCGATGGCAGCCGCAAAACGAGAGACGACCGCCAGCTGGAGTTTTTCAGCGAGTTCCACGGCGAAACCGGGTTTAATGGCTACGACTACTATATGTATTATTACACGGTTCGGAATATCCGGATTGAGTGCAGGGAATCCCGTGATCTCCGGCAGGATCTGGCCGACATTTCTGAAGGGATTGAAGTGGTCCACTCCTCCGATAAGGTCAAGCGCAAGGCGCAGGAGAAGCGTGACCGAAAAGAAAAGCGTCAAAAGCAAAAGGCGGCACGGCATGAGCGCGACAATATCCGGAAATGGGTGGCGTGGCTCCAGGACGACGAGGTTTCGGACAACCTGAAAAATCATGCGCGCACGGAACTTAGCAGACGTGGCCTGGACGAACGCGGCCAACCGGATGGGATAGCCCCGCCGGAGCAGTTTGTGCTGTACCCAGAGGACGCCGCATAGAACTGGGAACCATCGAAACCAGAATTATATATAAGGGGGTAAATATGTTTCAAATAAGTCATGATAAGAGCAATTTACACAGCAAGCAAGTGTTCTTGACAAAAGGTTTTCAATTTGACGCAATCTCTACACTGTGGTTTCAAGGCGACAATAATAACAAGGAACGGTCAAGGATTGCATTCATTGATATTCTTGACTGGATGGAATCGAAATACAAGATGTTCCAATATAAAAAAGGCAACGGCGTCAAACATGGAGAACATGAGCTTTTCTACTGGTCAAATGGTGATGGTTTATATTTTTCGATTCACATCAACCATGATATCCTTAAAAACGCCGATGATGTTGTGAAGGATATTCTCGACTATTCCGAATCAAAATTGATGGGCATAGACGGATATATCCGCTTGCAGTACGCTACCATAATCGATTGGAACAGAATCAGCGCATACATTATGGAAACCGAATTTGACATAGACAATTTACCGCTCAATGAGCTTTCCTACATTTCTGCACAGAGTCAATACATAGGCTGTACATTAACGATACCTGCCAAAGAAAAGTTGTCCCAGATTGAAAAGCAAGTGTTTTATCCGTTTGTAGACAAAATAATCGTATGGAAAACCACTACGGGAAAAACTATAAAAGGTACTTTAAGGCAAGGCGGAGACGGCACATTCATGCTTTTTAAGCCAAGAGCAACAAAAACATATTATAATGTAGGACTGAAGAATACGAATGAAATAAAGGTTGCGTGATTGGAGGAGTTGGGTGTCCTCCGCCGCAGGCCGGATTGACACAAACCGGTGGCGGCAGCCACCGAATGAAGCCGCAGGCGTCCTTTTCACGGCCGTCTGGAGCGCATACAAGCAAATACCAATCCGTATAGGGGCTGTCTGACCGTTCCGGTCATGGAGAGCCTTTTTTTCGTGGAAAGAAGGTGTATCGCGTGTAATCAAAACAGCGTATTAAGGTAAATCTCAAAACGAGAGGAGAGCATGAATTATGTGGACAGTATGCTGGAAAAGCGCTGAAATAGGAGGCGGATGGGATAGTTTTAAAACCCGCGATGATATCATCACCTTTTCAAATACCCTGGTTCGTGAAGGTGATGTTCGTGAGGACGATATTTTGATATTACCGCCGGCCGCCAACAACTTAGTGATACCGTATGACGAGATTGAAAGTGACCGGGCTATATAGGGATCATGCCGGCTGGTGATGGCGGGCCTATTAATATCGTCAACCTGAGCGGCGGGAAGGACAGTACAGCCCTTCTTTTGATGATGCTGGAGCGCGGTATCCCGGTCCACAAGGTACTGTTTGCCGATGTAGGCGTCGGCGCCGAGTTCCCCCTTATGTACGATTATCTCAAACGGGTGGAGGCATACACCGGAATCCCCATTACCACGGTGAAAAGTGAAAAGTGGACAGCGCAAAGTATCTTTTACGGCTATCCGTCGCGGGGCAAGCACAAGGACGAGATTCGGGGCTTTCCGCCCACGGTCGGAAGCGGCTGCCGTTATCGGTCCTGGCTGAAGGTAGAGCCTTTGGAGGCGCACAGCGGTACCGGAAACCATGTGTATATCGGGATCGCGTCGGATGAATCCAACCGCAGCCGCAGCCTGGAATACGCGAAGGGAAAGAACACCTATCACTTTCCGTTGGTGGAATGGGGAATCACCGAGGCCATGTGCCTGGAATACCTGAAGGAGCGCGAGCTCTACAACGAGCTTTACTGCTATTTCGGGAGACTAGGTTGCTTCTGGTGCCCCAAACAACCCCTTGACTCCCTGAGAAACCTCTGGCGGGCCTTTCCCGATCTGTGGGAGGAGCTGCGCCAAATGGAGCGGGATCAAGGGCGTCCATTCAAGCACAAGTATCCGGCTGAAGTTCTGGAAGTCCGCTTCCAAAAAGAGCTGGAGGAGGAGATTGCGGAAAAAGAAAAAGCCGCATAGAAAGGAGATTATCATAATGTCAGAGATGCAAAGAGTATTGGAGGAACGGCTTCTATACGCCCCCGTTGATATGTACGGCATATACCAGCTAAAGCGCTGTGACGAGCTTCATCATCACCGCTTTACCGGCACAACCGCGTTGAAAAAGCTTGGGCTTACGATCGAGCGGGGCAATTACCAACTGCGGTACATTGCGACGCTGGAACCGGACATGAACGAGAATACTATCTTCCACCTGCTCAACATTAACCACCCGGAGGATTACAACACCGCCTCCTTATCGATCAGCGACGTTATTGTATTTCAGCGCCGCGGTCAGATTACGGCGCTGTATGTTGACGCGGACGACAAGGGCTTCACCGAGCTGAACGGTTTCCTTGATGTGAAACCGTCGGTCTGTTCCATCTGCGGCGCGGAGTATCACGGTGAGGGGGAGCATTGTCCCCGCTGCGCCATGCTGTCGCTTATGCTCGGCGGTGAGTTCTCCATGGAGCGCTTGCTCATGGATCTCTGGTACTGCCCGGATTGCGGTTCACAGATCGTCGGCGGCGTTAGGGTTACGGCGGAGAATCTTGAAGTTACCTGCGACGAGTGTGGCGAGGAGCATATCATACCTTTCACCGTCCAGGATATCGGCCGGTATGTGCGGGCTGGGATCAAAAGAGAATCCGACCCGGAGGATGACTTTTTCGCGGCGGAGGATTGAGAGAAAGGAAGAGCGTTATGTCTGGGACAGCTTCTCAGAAACAGCTTTTTTACGAAGTATGGTTTTATTTCTATGGCGAGGATGACCCAAGAACGGACTTTGGTAAGGAGTTTACCTTCTATTGTAGGACTCCTGAAGAAATCAAAACTATTCCTGAAATGCAGGCTCATTTCCGGGCCGCCTTTCCGGACTGTGTTGATGAGGAAGATATCCCGCATATGAGCAGGATCATCGAAATCAGCGAGGAACAGTACCGGGAAGATTGCAATGAGGAATGGTAATAAAACGGAGGTAGAATATGGACATTCAAAAAGTTGTAAAAAACCTGTTCGATCGGGCAAACAGCACTCATTCCCAAAACGAAGCGGAGCAGTGTATCCTCAAAGCCCATGAATTGATGGCTAAATACGGGATTGAAGCGGCTGCAACCGAGGAGGAATTTGAGTATTCGGAGGAGCTCTGTATTCATCCGGGTAACCGGAAATTCAGACGCAATCTTGCCGGTATCATTTCCACCAACTTCAAGTGCAAACATTACTTGCTGAATCATCAGATTGTGATGTTCGGCCGGAAAAACGATGCCAGAGCGGCCAAAGAAGTGTTTGAGTTTGCCTACCGGTTCGCTTACCGGGAGACCAACCGCATCTGCCGGGATCTGCGCAACAACGATATGGACACCACGGGGATTATGAATTCTTATGCGCTTGGTTTCCTGAAAGGGCTCCGAGAAAAACTGGAAGCGCAGAGCGTCGCGTTAATGGTGGTGACGCCTCCCGATGTGAACGCCGAATACGAGGAATTGGGTAAAAAACGAAAGTTTAAAAATTCCAGAACAAGACTTTCCACTTCCCGCGGCGCGCTTTCCGTGTACGATCGCGGCGTTGCCGACGGACGTTCCGTGATAAACAGCCGCAGACTGGAATCCGCCGGTTAAGCGGTATACAAAAGGAGATAGGCATTATGGAGATGGAGATTAATGTAATCAATATCAGCATGTCCAAAACCGTTTACAATCAGTTCTGCTTCATGCTCCAGCTCGCCATGGGCTGTGAGCTTACGGATACCGGCGTCGTCTTTGAAAATATTCCGGTCATTCCATTTGACCCGGATAACCCCGGCAGGCGTTCGGGAACCACCGAACACGAATACCGGGAGAAGATCAAGGAAGTCGCCTATCGCGTGCTCGGCCTGTACGGCGACCCCGAACAGGCATCCAGCAGCTATGTCCTGGGCGTCGCTTATAAAGAGTATGACCCCAAGGCGATCTGCGCCGGCTTTTATACCCCTCTTACTCGCGCGCTGTCGATTTGCGGCAACAAACAGTGCAGGTATTATGATTATTGTAGTCATGTTGTCACGGGAAGTAAGAGCCATGATACATAAAGGAGGCCGTCGATATGGGCGTTAAACAGTCTGTCACATGGGAAATGATTGCTGAAAAGCTGGATGAGGAGTTGCAGGGTGTCAAAACCTATGCGCCACCTGATGTCCTCCCGTCCCTGCTATCCTATTTCAGATGGTCGGCGGCCTACATTCACCGTCACCTGAAAGAGCACGGGGTACCCGACGATCTGTACGAGGCGGTTTACCGGCGCGACAAAATCCTGGGACATATAGCCCACCATTGGCTGGATGAAGCAGTACGGCGGGGCGGTAATACCATGGACAAGAAAAGTGTCGCCGCTGTGAGCGTCAGGAACTGGCTGGAGCAGGTGCGCCGTGAGGAACAGGAAGCATCTTTATAAACGTGCGCCTGTTTATAGGAAATGGAAAGCACGACTGAAGAAAAGGAGACATTTATGAATCAGGAAACCGGGTTATCACTGGCTCTCTCACTATGCATGGAAGGGATCACCTGCGAGCACATCGCCGCGGAGCTCCGGCACCGCTTTGAATACAGGAGCGGTTGCTATGACAGCAGGCTTGCCGGCTATTCAGCCCAGGAGCTTCTGGAGGCGGGCATGAGCTGGCCCTCAAAAAGCCATCTGTTTGATGGTTATAACGACGTAACTTTATATTACAAGTTGATGCTTTTCCTGCCGTCCCACAAGGTATTTGCCGTAGACAAGGTGCTGCGTAAGCAATACGGGGCAAGCATTGACAGCAGACTTCGCAACGAGATCGACAGAATGTATGTGGAGCTTGTCCCGGAGGAAACGCGGCTTGCCGCAGAACGGGAAGCGGAGAGATTAGAGTATCAAAGGGCGTACAGTGACGGCGCGATCCCCCATTTCTCCGTCTGCAAGGTCATTCGGAACGGAGTAGCGGAATATTACAAGTCCTATGAAAACCTGGGCGCGTACAACTACGCTCTCGCGCTGGCACAATGCAACTCCACCGAGTTCAAGGCCGCCTACCGGGAAAAGCTGGGACTTGTATATATCAGTCAGGAGCAATATGAACAGTATTCCACACAAACGGAAAACAACGACCATATTAAGGACAGCGTGATCATCAATCTGGACGATGAAACCATGCGTTTTGGACACACGCCTGTGGAGCATGATTCCGAGTGCAGCCTGTCGGAAGCCGCCAAAGAAGCGAGGACGCTTTTCGACACCCCGAGCTGGCAGCGGAATCACCAGCGGTTTTATAGTGTATTCATCCAAAAGAAATTCTCCAAAAAGGAGAAAACGGAGGTGCCGTTCAAAGTCGGTGATAGCGTAAGAACATTCAAATCAGCTCTTATCGAGGGAGACGGTACAATCGTCGGTTTTGCTCACGACGATTACCCCGACAGCGACGACTTCTTTGTCGTTGACTTTGGTGAAAAGGGAACATGCACCGTTCACAAAAACGATATGGAGATGCTGTAAAGGCCGGGCTCCGGCGTAATGTATGGATGTTTCGGACTATGCGGGGAAAAACTTTGTTCTGCAGGAGGTTCCAAAGCATGATTTATCTCACTGAAAAACAATGGGACAACAGGATTAAGACTATAGCTACAAAACGGCTGCGTAAATTTCGCAAGGCGCTGACTGCGACATCTATGGGGTGGTATTTCAACAAAGCCGTGGTGGAGATTCAATCGGGTTCTCGCGATACTGTACTCGTAGTAAACGAGGTGATTTACAAAGAATTGCGTGCATTATTTATGAATTATTCCGACGATGAGCTGAGAGAGCGAGGCGTGATTGTATAATGCTGAGCCGAGTGGTAAATTCCGGCGTTAGTGCAGGCTGTAAAGGCATTTATCGCGGTCTAATCATAATTTTTGATGAAAACAGACAGGAGGATGATGTGATATGAGCCGATGCGGAAGCTGCGATATTTACGGCTGTGAGAAATATGGGGTTTACTGCGAGGGCAACCGGGATAAATTCGAGTGCGCGGAGGCCCTCCAGACGCTGGTGTTTAATCTGGAAAGCCGCATGAAGGCGGGCATTGGCCCGGAGCCCTTCCTGCACTTCACCATCCGCCCGGACAGCGAATGGGTAAGGAACCGGGTAGGTTATGCCAGGTATGAGGAAGATTTGACGCAGGAATTCAGGCGCTTTATTCAGGACAACCCCCATTACCGGATGTCGGAGGAGAGCAAGGTGGTCCACCTGCATCACCGAATCGCAATAGATCCCTGCTGTTCCGACGATGTGGATTATGGAGACCAGCTCACAAGCTTATGTGACAACGGCTTTGTGTATTTCGAGGCGTCTTGCCAGTTCCAAAAGGATTGGGAGTTATGGATGTGCCGCAGGAATTTGTGGGCTCAGGCGCCACCGGTCTTTCCGGAGCACTATTGCACTAAGGGCGCGAGGTACCGGACATTCCAGACGGACGGCGCGTATTACCTGCGCTTGCCGGGAGAGGTATACCATACCGGCATGACGGATTTGGAAATGATCTCCGCAGAGAAATACCTTGACGCCAAAAACAGGTATCTGCAGGGCCTTTCCGCAGACATATAAGGACTGCCAAACGGTTAAATGAAAGACTTTGCCCCGCGTTTTTGCAGGGTAAAGTCTTTCCTGTATAAAAAGCAGTATGCAGGTCGCTTTACAATTCCGGAAGAAGCTTAACCGCAGCGAATGAATGATTGGGAGGCTGAACATGGCTGAATATGATAACAACAATAAAAACACGCTGACTTTGACCAGCGAGAAATCGGAGGGAGGGTGTCCATCGTGTGGAACAAAAGTGGTGATTGATGGAATGTGGATATGCCCGGCCTGCGGTCTAAACGGAAACATATGCAATAGTTCCTGGCTCAAGCGTTATGCTTATTTGTCCAGTGAGAGGCGTGCGGAGTTATTTTTAAGAACTACCCATTGCCTGAACGGCGTCATCCGGATCGGAGATTATGTTCTGCCAGTGGACGACAGTATCCCCTGTCTGCCCGGACAGGTAACCGCCATTGGCCTTGCGGATACCGGGAGCTGCGGTTCGACCGGACGGCAGGGCAACGTACATGTAGACTTTAGCATTTTTATGGATGCGTTCAGTGAGAAACGAAAACGGGAAGCAGCCAAATTCCATATTAAGCCTGATCGCCTTATAAAGATAACCGATGTGGCGCCGGAGACGATGAAAGAGATTTTGAAGAGTGAGGCAAACGCCATTCGCCATGCGCTCCGTGTCATGCGAAACATGGTTCCGTGGCCGTGGTGGCAAAATGATTCGTCGGATTGATAAGTACACCGGGATAGCGCCGGCTTCTGCGTGTGGTCGGCGGCCTGGCCTCTGCGCCAACCTGGCGCCGGAGGATCGCTGAAAGGAGTGAATTGCTTTGGAGAGAAACAAGCTGCGGCTGCTCCTCTGGGACGACTGCAACAGGGATTGCGGCGGCTGCTGCAACAAAGGGTTTGACCTTCCAAATCTGCCTGTGTGCGGATCATACAAGGGATACGATCTGATCATGCTGACCGGCGGCGAGCCGATGCTATATCCCGACCGTCTGAAAACGGTTATCGAGGGAATCCGCGGGGAAACTGATGCGCGCATTGTCCTCTACACCGCCAAAACCGACGACGCGGACGCATTGATAGAAATCGCCAATCTACTTGACGGCCTCACCATCACGCTGCACGACCCCTCGGATGTGAAACCGTTTCTGGCGTTTGACGACAGGTTTGCGCGGCACAGGATCTATCATGCTATGACCAAACGGAAGGACCAGACATTCCGGCTGAATGTGTTTTCCGAGGTCAGGATCGATCCCGGCGAAATCACCACTAAATGGAATATTAAAGACAACATCGAGTGGATCATAGACTGCCCGCTTCCGGTGGGTGAGGTCTTTATGCGCCACGCGAAATCCTGAGACGGTAACAGCGTGCGCCTGTTTATATGAAATGGATTAAATCAATCAAAGCACGGCAGATAGCGAAACTTATTCAGAAAGGATTGGAGACCATATGCCGCAAATGTGGGTGGAGCCTGGCCTCGTTATTTCCCATAACGGCGTCAGTGTGTACAACACGTACCGCAACGACAACTATAACGATCCCTATACTTACCGATTCACCACGGACATCACGGAACAGGGTGATCCCTTTGATATTCGGGACCTCTCCTGTTTTAGCGTGGACAAGGAGCGGGATGAAATCCTCAAAGAAGCGATCCTGCTGGGGGAAATCAAGGCTCCCGCGGATGACCAATGACTTGAATGGGATGGTGGATAAGGTATGATGCAGCACAATCCGGAGCTCAGTATGGATAATTGTCATATTTTTACGCTGACGATCAACGGAGTCAGGCACAGGGATACCACGGTCTATAATGACCGGGAGTTTACAATGATCCTGGATCGATACGGCGGGTATCTGCCATGTAACGTCAGCGCTTGCCACTTTGACGCAAAGAAAGGTCCGCACCCGGTATTCTATACGAACCCTGCCATATCGTTACCCATCTACGAATTGACCAGGCCGAAATCAATGATTCCCGACGGGCTACGCCTGTACTGCAAGCGAGGCCCCCGTTCGGGGGTCCCAATTTTGCGCCGTTATTTTGATTTTGTCTGGACAGAGCAGGAAGATAACCCCGGCGGGTTACTAGCTTTTGTGGATGGAAAAGAGTACAGCTTTTTGAGCGAGTACGAAGCGCGTCCAACCAATTTAGTGCGGGCGTGCGAGTATATTAACAGCATGCATCGCCACAATGTCGCGCCCCAGGGCCATAAGTTCAGCATTGAGCTTACTTCCCTGGGCTTCCGGGTTGGCGTGCTCATTGCCAGTGAGCCGAAAGCAAGGCACCTCAACGATGGATATACGCTTGAGCTGAACCGGTGCTGCGCGGATGAGCGCTACCATAATGTGTGCAGCGCCCTTAATGGGAAAGCGGTCCGGATGGGAAAGGAAATGGGATATCGACGTTTCATTTCCTATACGCTGATGACCGAAAGCGGCGCGTCACTGAAGGGGTCCGGGTTTCGGAAGGATGGGATCGTCAAAGGTAAAAAGGAGGGTTGGAGCAGTAAGTCTCGCCCACGAAAGATGCCGGAGAGGTACCCAATCGGTGATAAGCAGCGGTGGGTGCTCCATATAAAAAAAGACCAGCAGGACGCCGCCGCGTAAAGGAGGATAATGAAAATGGAAAACTGTAAGGGTTATAAGTACATGACCTGCATCCACAGCCAAAAAGCGTACGGGATCCAAGACCGATTGGTTCGCTGCTCCTGTAAACATGCGGTTCGTCAACCATTAACCGATGGTTACATACTCAGGGGTTTTAACATGAATCTTTGCGATACCTGCGGCTCTTATGTTCCGGAGATATTTTGGATTATCCACAGCATTTTTAGCTATCAGAGCTTGCCTGACGGTATAAGGAACTTCCATACTCACGGCCTTTGGAGTAATTACGGGCATCTCGATCTCCAAATCGTAATTGCTATGAAACCGGAAATCGCATCCGCCCTTCTTAACACAATGGGAGAGCGGATAAAGAATGGAGAACGGTTCCGATCTGGAGACATCATACCGGATTTAGGGCTTATGGATACGAGGGTACAGGAATTTATGGAAACCGGACGCAGCGTGCTTCGGCTGATTATCCCTGATCCAAAAGGCCGCTTCCCGGATGACAACGGTTGCGAGGAGCCATACCGCTACCAAATGAGAAAAATGTTTGAGTAACAGTATTTACGGCAGCGAGTATTACGTTGCGATGCCGGATCTGTATCTGGAGTGTAATGAAAAGGATGGATAATAGCATGAATGAACAAGTGGCAATTAGCAATATTCAGTTTTCCTTTGACCGGGAAGCGGATTTGGATGGTGAAGCTGTAGAACTGGCAATTGCCGCATTGGAAAAGCAAACGCCGAAACCCGCGATACGGATACGAAAAGTGTTTTTTTTCACAATTTGGGTATGCCCATCTTGCCATAAAAGCATAAAAAGCTGGAATTATTGTCCGCACTGCGGCCAGCGTCTTATTTTGCGAAAAAAGTAATAACAGCGATAAGTAAGAGATAAATGAAGAACGATTAAGGCTAAACGCGCTATGCGCTGACAACCGATAGCCTGATCCCTATTAAGGGCAGCGAGTTTTACGTTGCGGTTCGGGATCTGTATCTGGAAAAAGAAGCGGAAGAAAGCAAAATAGCAACGCAATAAAAAGGAGTATGTTTCGTGAAATGTAAAAAGGGATATGAGCTGAAAGTGCTCAGCGGTAACCTGTCCGGGTTCTACATTGGAACCCTCTGTGAAGAAGGGCTGCCGAACTGTCGGCTGTCCCTGGGTTACTTCAGCACCCGGGATTCCTGTGAGCGGTCGCTCCAAGACAATACTTTTGTGGTTCGCCGCTGCCCTGAAAACGACTATTGTAACGGCGATGGCGACTGCGGCCTAACGGACTAAGTAAAGCAGATTTAAAGGAGGTCTTTCGCATGCCTGATTACGACAAAGAACATGGGGAGCTTACTTTTTCCCGCGAAGAGAGCGAGGCGAATCATTGCCCTATCGACGGGGCCGGGTTGGATTTTGGTGCGTTGGAAGTGCTGGACACTTCTGTCAAATATCCCTGGGACTGCCCGGAATGCCATGCCAGCGGCGCAGAGTATGCCAAGCTGGTATTCGATGGGCACGTAGTTGATATACATTCGCTGCCTCCGAACCTTCAGCGGAAATATTCCGGCGCCGATCCCGAAACCGATTGCATCAACGGGCCTCTGGTTGCCGGCGACCTTGCGATGATCACCGACGATTGCATGCCGTGTCTGGTCGGCGTCGTCACCGGTATCGTGACGGCCGACAGCGACGAGGGGGCGGACCTGGATATTGATGCCGTCACCCTGGACTGCCGCAATGCTTACAGCGAGGCGCGAAAGGATCAGATCGCACGGTGGCTTGCGGACAAAACCGGTACATATCTCCCCTTTGATGAACTTGACCTGTCAAACGTGGTGATCGGCGCGGACTATGTTCTGCGCATCAACGGCATTGGCAGCGATAAGCTCCGCTCTGTGTTGGAGAGTGAGGAAAACGCCCTGTGGTACGCTTATTCGGTGTTGCGCGGCGCCCTCACATCCGATCACGGCGCATAACCGCGCTATGGAGATTGTAACGGCCCAATAAAGCTAGTTTTCAGACTTCAGCGAAATCTTTTGGTATCAGGCTGTGCCTGCCGGGGCTTCCGGCGGGCGCAGCTTATTATTTTTCAGAAAGGCAGGTATTTTTATGAAGGACCAGGAACAGATTGTACGCTCCACAAGCCAAATGCTCCAGGATGGGCTTAATGAAGTCTTTTCCTCGGAGGCTTACCGCCGTTTTCTCATGTTTATCGGTAACAATCCCAACTATTCTTACCGAAACGCGCTCCTTATCCTGCAGCAATGCCCCCACGCCACCCGCGTCCAGGGGCTGAGAGCATGGAACAGGGAAAGCCGGAAGGTTAAGAAGAACGAGAAGGGGCTGCGCATCAATGCTCACTTTGACAATAAAAAAGAAGAGGAACGCCCGCCGCTGCCACCATCCCAGAGTAAAAAGAACCGTAAACGAGAGGATAATAATTTTCGGAAAATCAGCGTTTTTGATATTTCCCAAACAGCTCTTGTAAACGAGGACGGAGAGGTCATCGAGGAAACGGCAGCCCGTGGACCCGTTACCCTCATCCCCATGCCTTTTGAAACGGATCTGCTGGAGGGCGCGGTACACGGCTACGACGATCTGGTGACGTACCTGAACGCAATTTCCCCGCTTCCCATTGTATTCCGCAGCGGCCTCAAAACCGACGGCTCCTGCGGCTATGCGGACATCACCGTCAAGAAGGATATGAGCCAGCGCCATACCATACGGACCATCGCCTACCTGATCGCCCGCAGCTGGCGGCTGCCATACTGCACCGATCATGAGCAGCTTGAAATCGAGGCGGAAAGCGTTGCCTTCATCGTCTGTCAGTACATGGGACTGGACACCTCCGAGTTCAGCTTCAACTATATTGCCAAATACAGTCTGGGAAAAGAGCGGGCGTCGCTGGAGCTTTTTTTGGACGCGATTCAAAAAACTGCACTCTTCTTTATCGATTCCATTGATGGGGTCCGGGCAGCGCATATAACAGGCCATCAGGATCCGGATTACATTCTTGTGGTCAACCGCAAGACGATCTATCGGATATTCCAGCAAGGCCTGCCAGTCTATCTGCATTATAAGGAAGGCGAGCTCTTTGCCATGGACAAAAAGGACATTGAGGAGCACGAAGGCATTTTTGCGGTGGAACGGGATGTGTGGTTTAACACGCAGCGGCTGGCGGCGTAATGCCGCCGGTTCCGCCCGGTATTCAGAAGCGAACAAGGAGATGGTTTATTGAAATATACGCCGATTGACGGAAAAATCAAATTGCAGGAGCGGAAGATGCTCAACCAAAAGTGTCTTAACGCCCTGCAAGAGGAGAACTGCCTCATTCCACCAGAGGAACTCTTTCATCAGTTCACCGGCGTCGGAGGCCTGCACGGGCTGGAGTATGTAGACTATGGGAATTACGCGGATTTTGCAGAGGCCAAAAAAGAGATCGAGCAAGGGCAGTTTTTCACCCCGGATGCGCTTTGTAAATGGGTCATAGATTGTATCCAGCCGGAGTCCGATCAAAAGATCGCCGACCTGACATGCGGGAAGGGTTCGTTTTTTAATCACCTTCCCAACGAGGAGAAGATTTACGGCTGTGAGATTGATCCCAACAGCTTTACCATTGCCCGGCACCTGTTCGGGAAGGCAAATCTGGAACTTGGAGACATGCGCTCCTACGATCCCGGCCTCTCCTTTCATTTGGTCGTCGGTAACCCGCCCTATAACCTGAGTTGGACCTACGATGGAAAACGGATGACCAGTCAGACGATCTACATACTGAAAGCAGCGGAGCTTCTTTATCCCGGCGGCCTGTTGGCGGTCGTTGTACCTGAAACCTTTATGGGCGAAGGGACAAAAAAGATCGAAGTCAAGCGCATCTACCAGCAATTCAATCATATCGTGCAGGTAGGGCTTGACCCGGACGCCTTTTCCTATCTGGGGGTGCGGAATTTCCCCACAAAACTTCTCATCCTGCAAAAAAAGGCCGCCGCCATCCCTCCGGTTCCTTATAACCCCGAAATTGTGAGAGAGATGGACAGCGGCGGCGTCTACCGCAATTATGTTCGTCCGGTGCTGGAGGCCACCAGAAAGCTGAACCCGAAAATCCAGTTGGAGATGAACCGCCGAATCAGCCGGAATCTGGAGCGCAAGCGAAAGGAGGAAAAGCTCCTCTACCAGATCAAGGCTCATCCCCGCACCGCTTCCCAATATCAGGAATGTAAAGACCTTCTGCATGAATACTACAACCAAAAGAAACCCGAAAAAATGGAACGTGATGAATGGGAGAAGGAACGACTTCACTATAAACCGGTCATGGAGCAAATCTATTCCATATTAAAGGCGCAAAATGATGTAGAAGTGGACAAGGTTGAACTGGTGATGAATGAAAGCCGGATTTACCACAAGGCCTACTCCAAAAAGGTGCAGCCGAAAGCCGACCGCCTCAACAAGAGGATGCAGATGCAGGACATCACGCAAATTGTACCCTTCGGCAAGGCCGAGGACATTAAGAAGTGCGGCAAGTACGCGAGGCTGATGCGCAAAAAGCAATGGGAGTACCAGCACCAGACCACACCTTTCTCCGATATGGAGGAGGACCCGAAAATACGGGAGTGGCTGGAGAACTGGGAGCTCACCGACAAATGGGGCCAAGATCCTATCAGGCTTAGCGATCGGCAGCTTCGGGATACCAACCTGACCCTGCAGAAGCGGTACGCATATTTGCAGTGGTCCCAGGGAGCGGGCAAAACCGTATCCGGGACTGCGCAGGGCATGTACCGGCTGGCCCACGGCCAAACCGATTATGTCTTTGTGGTTTCCTCGGCAATCTCCATTGAGACCACCTGGGCGCCGTTTCTGGAGAAATACCTAATCCCCCACAAGGTTATCAAGTCCCGCGCCGACCTGCGCCGCGTCTATCCCGGTGATTTTGTGCTCATTACGCTGGGGCGCGTGAAGAACTATAAGCGCCAAATCCAGAAGATTGTAAAGCTGGCAAGCCGGAGACTGTTCCTTATTTACGACGAGGCGCAGAACTCCTCCGCATTGGAGGAGAACGATGACGTTGGCAAGCTCACCAAAGCGACGCTGGCCTGCTTCGGCGCCCTCAAGTACAAGCTGCTGATGAGCGGGACCTCCATCAACAACAACGTTATTGAAGTGTATCCACAGCTCTACCTGCTCTACAACGCCTCTGTGAACATGCTCTGCATGGCGGATACCCTTTACTATTACAGCGAGGATCAAGAGGAGTATGTCCCGTTCACCAACGACATCTACAGGAAGCCTTATCCGGCTTATGTGGATGGCCTGCACTACTTTAAATACAGCCACCTGCCCGAGAAGCTGACCGTCTTTGGCGTCGTACAGCGCCGCCAGGATATTCTCAACGCGGAGGTTCTCCGGGATATCATCGGCTATACCATGATCACCCGGACCTTCAAGGAAGTCACCGGCAAGGATCTGGAGCGCCGTCAGGAACTGCGGGCCTCTATGACGCCGGCGGAAACCGCGCTTTATGAAGTTGCCCTCAAACAGTTTTTCGCGTTGGAGCATGAGTATTTCAAGAGCACCAATATGACCGAACGAAAAAAGGCGCAGGCCAGGATCATCGCGCAGATCAAGATCATGCTGCGAATTTGTACCTGTGCCACGGTGTTCCGCGATTACACCGGCGGGCCGATTACCGGCAAGCTGGAGGCCATCTTCGAGAAAATCGAGGAGTTGCCCAATAAGCGCATCGCTATCGGCGTACGGCAAAACAACATTGTCCGAGCCTATGCCGCCGCGGCCCGGGAACGGTTCCCGGATCGTCCTGTATTCATCGTGACAGGCAGCGAACTCCAGCCACATCAGCGGCGCAGCCTGATTTACGGAAAGTTTGAGGACTATGACAACGCAATCCTTGTCTGTACCCAGCAGAGCTTGTCGGAGAGTATCAGTATAGACAGTGTTGACTACTGTTTCCTGAGCGAGCTGCACTGGAACGACAGCAAAATGGCGCAGTTTTACTTCCGCTTCATCAGGTACACATCCACCCGGGAGAAATTCATTTACTATGTGAATTACCCCGACTCCATTGAGACCAATTTGATTTTTCTGTTGGTCGCCAAGGAGAAGATGCTGCGGTTCCTCAAAGGTCAGGACATTAGCTTCGATGACCTCTTTGAGGAAATGGGCTTTGAAATGGCTCACCATCAGGGCGCCATCTTCAAGAAGTATACCGAGGACGGCCCTGAGTTGTACTGGGGCCAGCAGCAAATCGCGGCCTGATTTTACAAAAACATGCGCTCCCGTTAATTGGGGGCGCATGTTTTAACCTTATATTCTACACCATGAAAATTATATTGTTAGGAAATGCGTCGCCGAAATAGTGATTGATATTTCCTTTTATAATGCGGATTCGCAAACGCGGTGCGATCTTTGCTTGCGTTTTTGCGGCATACTAAAAAAGTGGTTTTTGGGGTGTGGTTATGATAAGATAGTATCGGATTGTAATTTTGATTAATCGGTTGCATGCTTAAATGTAGCTTGTATTCAAACTGTATATGCCATAATCAAATGCCTGGAAAGGAATAGAATAGAGAATGAAGAAAATTGCATTGTTGGTAGCGGTATTGACGTTTGCATTAAGTGCTTGCACTCCCTCAACAAACCGGTATTCTGACGAAAATGATACACAAGATACTGCTGATAATACAGCATCAACCGCCGTAACGCCGCCGAAACCTAAAGATGATAATACATTGGAACCCTATGAGGATGTACGCAGTTTGTTTGGTGAAGTAAAGCGATTTAAGCCGGGAGAGTATGTACCGGAGGACATCATGACATACTGGTACAATCAGACTACAATTTTTGAGGGCAATGAGGAATTGGCGGCTCAAATCATCGAAAACGGCAAGGACCCCGGACTGGGAGTATCACAACTTCATAGGCAGGGAATCACCGGAGAGTCTGTAACCCTAGCGATTATTGACTTGCCAATGCTGTTGGATCATCCTGAATATGCGGGCAAAATTGCAGGCTATCATACGATTGGGCTGACAGATGGGGATAGTCCTGTTTCCATGCACGGCCCAAGTGTTACAAGCCTATTGGCAGGAGAAACAATTGGTACAGCACCCGGCGTTAAACTATATTATGTGGGAGTAGCAATTTGGAAAGGGGATGCGACGCTGGGAGCGGAAGCTCTTGACTGGCTGATTGAGCAAAACAATCATTTGCCGGAAAAGGAAAAAATCCGTGCAGTGAGCTTTTCTACTGATTATACAAATACAGAGTATTTTATCAATCATGAAGCGTGGCAAGTAGCCGTCGAACGCGCGCAAGCGGCTGGCATGTTGGTACTGGACAGCCGGCCTGATTATGAAACATGCGTATTTTGGCCCAGTTACTTTGATCCGGATGAGAGAGATGATATTACCCTGAGCCGTACTGGTAATCCAAAAGGTGATTTTCTGGATCACCCTTCACAAGCACTCGGGACGCCTGTAGGCTATCGCACCACTGCTGAAATTTACAGCGAGGGAATACCCTCCTATAGCTATGATGCGGAGGGCGGGCGTAGTTGGGCCGTGCCTTATGGTGTGGGTGTACTGGCGCTGGGGTGGCAAATAAACCCCTCATTGACAGGACAACAACTAATCGATCTGATGTGGCAAACTGCCTACACTGATAAAGCTGGCGATAGTTTTCTTAACCCAGTAGCTTTTGCAGAAGCTGTGCAAGAGACACTGCAGTAGCGTATACGATGAGACTTGCACATAATCATGTGGTTTCGCAATCGCAAGCGGTATGAGCTATTACACAATGTATCCAGAATGAGCGATTATCCTATCTGTTACATGCGCTCCCGTAAATGGGGGCGCATGTTTTTACCTTATATTCTACACCATGAAAATTATATTGTTAGGAAATGCGTTGCCGGAATTGTGATTGAAATTTCCTTTTATAATGCAGATTTTCAAACGCGGTGCGATCCGTGCTTGCATTTTAGCGGTATGCTAAAAAAGTGGTTTTTGGGGTGTGGTTATGATAAGATAGTATCGGATTGTAATTTTGATTAATCGGTTGCATACTTAAATGTAGCTTATATCCAGATTGTGCGCTTATCCTATCTGTTACGTTATCTGCCGATTTTGTGAACCAAGATATATGTAGAAAATGAATTTATATTTCCTGTGGAGATGTGTATAAATGAAACCCTTTAAGCAATCATTCGTTCTTATCCTCATGTTATCTATCACGCTAAATCTTGTAGGCTGCACAGCAACTCCGTCCGCGCCGAACAGCAATCCACCGCCCTCGCTTCCGACTGAACTGGAGGAAAAAGATTATGATATTCAGTATTTTACGGATAGAATTGATGTGCTCTATGAATATGAACCTGAAACAGCGGTTGCTTTCGTCGTAACGACGGAACAAGGAACATATCATTTTTCTGATAACGAAATACCTGTTGAAACAGTATCCGAGTATATGGATGCGTTTGAAGAAGGCATAAAATTCGCCAACGAATGGTTCGGACAAAGTTACGATGCGTTAAAGCTGTACTTTATTCAACGGGATTTCGCAATGCTATACGACAATACGGAAATGACCATAAGCGGATCAGGAGTAGACGGCGTTGCGTGGATAGAATACGATGACTCTGCGGAAACGCCGCCGGTTTTTCTTGCCTCCCATGTACTGATGCATGAGACTATTCACGCTTTATGCGATGTGCATTCCGAAACGACTAACTTCCCAAAGCGTCCTGAGCCCTATCCGTTTTTCTGGTCAGATCTGTTTGAGGAAGGTTTGTCTACGATGATTGAACACCTATACGGATATCATAGCGGAAAACTCCATGATGTTTACGTGTATCATTATACAAGTGGCTATGATTCATCTGAACTGTTAGACGAAGTTAATAGTGTCGCGGAAGCGCTTGATCATCTTGCGCTTAAATCCATTAAAGTAGATGAGTTTTATGATGAATTACCATACGACATTTTGCAATCATACTATACATCCGCTTCATTCCTTTATTATTTGTATGAACATGATGGTGGTGGCAAAGAAAATCTGCGGCGTGTCTATGCCGATATAGATTTGATGGAGGAAATCTACGGCAAGGACATGGAGGGCATGATAGAGGAATGGCTTAAATATCTTGAACAGTATGAAGTGGCAAAGTAAGAAAATAAGCATACTACGGTGATTCGCAAAATCCATAGACAATGCTGAATTTGCGAACGTAGAGTTTTTATGTACTACTGGCTTATTCCAATAACTCATAACATATCCCGGATTGTGATGTAATTGGTATTTACGATAAAGTACGAAACAGGTGAAGAAGAATATGCAATGTAAGTTAGTTGTTATATTGATTATATTTTTAATGCTTATATCCGGGTGTAGGCAATCATCTGACACAGAAGAAGAAACGGCACCTATTAGTAATCCGGTTGAAGATAATAGTAATGTTGAAGAAAAAGCATCTGCTGCACAGCCGGAAATTGATACTTCATTAATAACACAAAAAGAAATCATAGGTGAGTGGGTCTATTTTTTGTACCCGATTGTAGATATGCTGGAATACTATGAAAATGTAACCGCACTATACCGTTGCCGGGAAGATTGGACTGAATTAACATGTCTCAGCCCTGCCCTGTGCGATACATATGATGTAGTCGGTGACAGCATCTATTTTGCCAGCTTTCCCATGTCGGGAAATGAACATGGGGTTCTACATCTTATTGAACCTGGGCAGGAGCCTAAAATACTGGCGGATGAAATTTCATCCTATCAGATCGTTGATGGATATATCTATTATGCACACAGTTATGATACGATAGGTGTCGGCATAGAAGGTCACGCGCTGCACCGGATTGATTTAGACGGCTCTAATCACATGATTGCGGCTTATGAAACAAATGGCCTCGGCATTGTCAGCGGGCATATTGGAGAAATAAGGAATGGGTATGTTTATTATGAGAATATTCGCATAAAACTGGGCGAACCTGCCGATGGCATGGAAAAAGTGCAGGTGACAGCTCCGCTCAATATCGATTACGACGATGGATGGCTTTATTACGCTACCAACAGATTGATAAAAGCAAGGCCGGACGGCAATGAGCAGACTGTTCTGGATGGAGATGCCAATACATGGATTTATATTCAAAGAGTGGATGATGATTGGATTTACTATCATCAGCAAGCGCAGGAACACGCGATCCCCGGTTTTTTCAAAATCCGTAAGGATGGGACAGGCAAAGCGAAAATTGACCAATCAGAGTATTATGCAAAAGAGGTGCAGTCGTGAAGCGCTTATTATGTCTGTTCATAATTGTTATATTGGCGATAGGTACATCCTGCATCAAAAACGACACAGTACAGGAACTTGATAATGTGTCCTCAGCGCAAAGCGGTTCGCAAGCAGATGTGCAGGATAACCAGAGTTCTTCCGAGCACAGTAATAAGTTGGTTGAAAACATTATTTTCCGCATGACAACTGCAGAAAACGCAGTTATATCAGATATTTATTCTGAGGAATTACAAGAACTCCAACAGCTTCATGGAGATTTTCCATATACGATACACTATTTGTTTTACGACCTAAACCAAGATGGAACAGACGAGATTATCAGCTATATTGCATCTGCACTACATAGTGCCGGAGGCGCTTACTATCTTGACGTCTGGTCGATAAATGATAGCACTGATTACGTAAAGATAGCCGATATTTATTTTTTCGGCGGCGGCTTTGGCCCTTCAGAATTAGCAGTTATGGAAGATACTGTGAATGGCTACCATGTGATTGTATCGAGTTATTTCAATGCAAATGGCACCGAAGAGTATACACACCGTTATTGTTATGACGATGTATTATACGAACAACAAACAACTGTTTTAGAAAAGAAATCAGCGATGCGTGCTTACTACGATCAATATCGCAGAGCGGAAGAAGTATTATCAAGCGATCTATCACTGCCGCCCATAGAACGGCAATGGGAACATATGCCGATTGAAGTGATTGAGCCGGATCGATATTTGACAGACAATGAATGGCTATGGATTGTTCGCGACCCTGAACATGGCCTTGAAAAAGCGAAAGACATAATATTAGGGGAAATAACATGGGCAAACGAATATAATTATTTTCCTACGATTAATTTCACTTCGGACTGGGGGATTGATTATCAGTATTTGATCAATTTATGTGGAACTTTAACATTTAACAAAAGAAAAAGTTCTTCATCATATCGAATTATGTTAAATGGTGAACCAATGCGGGGAATTTCACTTACGCAGGATGGAACCTTTAATTTCATGTATTATGAGTCAATATCTGGCGTTGGCTACTATACGGCGCCGGAGATTAGGGATTTGCAGGAAGCCATCCCTTACGCACTCCAAGAAAAACAAAAAATGCGATTTGCTGCGGAATACTTTTATGATTATGATGGCGAAGCCGTCACCGACGATGCTCTGGATGCTTTTTTTAGTTTATTGGAAGACACGGGCGATTCCGTCAAGGATGAAATCAGCGCCTTCATCAACGATGCTTTATCTGGCGAGCATAGAATAATTGACTACAGAATGATGCATTTTGATGATCCCGCGGACATCCCCAACGAACTAATGGTGTTGTCCGGTATAGAGCATACAAACTACACGTCCGCTTACTACAAGATTGATGAAGTGCCAACAGAACCGGAACAAATCATATCCGTCCTGTGCCATGAAGTCTATAACCGAAACTCCGGCGGAGTTCCCGCCGTTTTGGTGGAAAAGACCGCTCAGTATTACTTCGGGGATACAATTCATATTGAGCATAAGGGCTACGGGCCAAAACGATATAGCTATTATGATTGGGCACAAGTTTATATCCATGCTCCAATGGGTACTGGCGGTGAGTTTATGTTTTTTCCTGTGCTGGACTATCAGGACATAGAAAATGGGTACAAAGCCGAAATCGCACTGATCTATGGCTTCTCTGGAATGACTGGGCCGTTTCTTTTTGATAAAGATGAAACTGGTAATATTTCCATAGAATGGAATAATGCAGCCGAATACGCCCGAACTCAAGCGGAGCGTGTGGAAATAACGATTATTCGGCATGACGGACACTTTCAAATACAGTCTTTCTGCTATATCGGTTATCCAAAGCAGTAATTATTTTGATTAGAAAATCGTATATTTTAGATTTGGGGGTAAGTGATAAACTTTGAAAGGCATAGTGTGTAAAGCGATTATACTTATTGAAACAATTGTAATTATTGTAGGGATATCCCTGTATACTGCTAAACAATCAAAATCTATTGATAGCGAACCAATGAGAGCCGCTCAAACAATAGAACCAGAAGAACCAGAAGCAGATGTTATAGTAAGCGGACAAACACTTTCCAACGATGCTGCTACCATAGAAATACCTATAACCGGTGAGAAGCCAGATAATGAAACTGATGATATAACCGAAATCTGTAAAAAATTAGCGAGGCGTCTGGAAACTGTACATATCCAGTTTTCTCAAACGGCATTGATACTGATCGGCAAGGAAATAAACGATACATCATATGCACACTTTGCTTCGATGTTTTGGCTTCAACATAAGCAATATGGAATACTATTATTCCAGCCACCTGGAGGGAGTAACAGGGAAAATAAATGTTTTGTGTTTGAAGCTGAACGGTATAAAGGGTTTATTCAATTAAGTGGTTGGGTTGATACGGAAGACTATTTTGTAGAGCATGGAAACAATATCTGGTTATCTTCTCTGCTATATAATTCTGGCACGGACTATGGAGCGGAAGAGCGGCAATGGCATTGTCTGACCTCTAATGATATTGATTTACAGCTGCGGTATACGGAAAAACTTGCAAAACAATCTGCAATATATGTAGAGTATGTTGAGAAGATTACAAATATAGAAACCGAAAATAGTGGTAATATTATTTTCCAAACGGAATGGACAGAAAACATTAGCAGTAGAGATAGTGCCGAGGATTTTAAGTTCCAAAGGAGCGGTAATAACCGTTATGTTTCGCACTCTCTTCGACAAACCTATGACGAGGAAACAGGCGGGGATTATTTGCGTTTTCTCTCGATTTACTATGATGAGTTTAAGACCATTACGGAAACGGGTACTCCACAACAGCAACAGACCCTTTTGGATTTGATTAGACTGGTGCAATACGCCGCTGATCAACAAGGCCGGAATGTGTTCCTCAATCTGGAGCAGTTTTATAATTGGTATTTACAGAACGGCAATCCATGATATATTCTGGAATGGATGAAACAGCGTGGTCTTTATTGTTTTAAGAAGTATGTATAATCCATCTACCGCCAACGAACAGTTTAAGCATACTGTGTAAGTTCGCAAAATCCCAATCCTGGCTCACCTTCTCAGCCGAATATGAACTATTACACAATGTATCCAGAATGTGCGCTTATCCTATCTGTTACATGCGTTCCTGTAAATTGGGAGCGCATGTTTTAATGCTATGAGGTAATTGGTTTGGTGAAAACGCCATTATTTCTATATTTCTTTATAATGTAAACTTCAGGTTGACAGGATGAAACGCAAACTTGGTTGAGTATTGCTGATATGTTATCTATAATGGAATACAGAAAAGAGGGTGATATTGTTGACATTCGGCCTAAAATTAAAAGCTCTTAGAAAAGAGCATGGCTATTCTCAGGAGGAACTTGCTCAACGTTTGGATGTATCGCGTCAAGCGGTTAGCAAATGGGAAAGCGACAGAGGAACGCCGGAAACAGATAAGCTATTGCAGATCAGCACTATGTTTGGTGTTACCTTAGATTATCTTCTAAAAAGTGAGTATTCAGAGGATGGACAACAAAATAGTGGGTACTATGTTAGCCGAGAAATGATCGATGGATTTCTGTCATATAAAAGGCAGGGAGCCAAAAGAATTGCGATCGGTGTTAGCTTGATCTTATTGTCAAATGTGTTCATGAGTATTTTCGATTTTAATCAGATTGCTATGATTTTGTTTTGGATCACAACAGCACTTGGGGCCGCCGTGTTGGTGTGGCATGTCTTTCAGCCCAAACGCTATGGTGAGATTGGAACTAAACCGTTACTATTTGATGACGCGACAATCAAGGAATTTCGCGTGGAACATGAAAAAAACCGGAAGCGATACGGTTTGATGGTCATAGCCGGTGCTGTTCTTCTTATTTTCAGTCCGATAAGCACTATTTCCGTACTGGAGTATTTTGATTACAACATTAGTTCAGGATTAACGTGGGTCTTGAATGCGGCCAGTGTAGCTCTTTTCATCCTAGCAGGACTTGCGCTCCATGCGGAGAACATGATTGCCCGGAATGCGGAGCATATGTCAAAAAAGAATAAGAGAGGGAAATTTACCTGGGTCTATGTGGCATTACCTGTAACCGCGATTGCTGTGGTAATCGGAATCTTCACGAACGCTTGGAGCCCGGTTGTGCCAATCATTGCTTTATTATGTGTTTTACTTGTAACTGTTTGCAAATTACTGATAGAAAGTAGGAATTGAAATTGGATAAGAGAATCATCTTTATTGTAGCGGCAATTTCCATCTTGTCGCTTTTCGGTGGATGCACTATTGGGGCGCAGTCCGAAGATAATAGTGGATACACCGCGAAAGATTTGCAACGATGTGCACTAATTGAAGTATATTCTGCTGAGGATCAGAAGTTGATTTGCGAAATTGAGGATAACGCGATTTTAGCTGAATTTAATCAGAATGTTGCTTTTGCAGAAGATACATTGGCATTGGATGATAATGAATATTTTGATAAAATGGAAGATACAAAGCAAAAATTAGAGGGATATGAGCCGCAATTTACGATTGTTTCTTACAAAACGCCTGCATCAAAAAACAACGATGGAAACTTGGAGAAAATATCTGAAATTACAGTTTATAAAAACACAAATATGATTAAAGAGCAAATATCACCTGACGTCATAAAAAACGGAAACATACCATCAGAATACATGACTTTCTATTATGAGGTATCCGACGATTTAAAAGATTTCCTGATTTCATTGGCGGGGGATTATCAGCCTACATTTTCAAGTCAATTATCTGTCGATGGAGATACACAAGAAGCACAATACCATTCCGGCAATCCCCGCATTGCTAAGGTAGAAATATACTCGGATGACGGACTAATCAAAACCATTGTAGATCAAGAGCAATTAGATGAATTTCATGCTGCCGCGATTGAAATTGACGAAGTTTATTTCGGTCAAGAAGAAAATACTAATTATCTGGAAGAGAAATATAACTTTGTCGTATATAAAAGGTCTAAGAGTATATTCGGTAATGACGGTTACGAGAGAATATTTGATTATACAATCTTCGCCAATACGAATGTTATGAAAGTAACTTCTAATGGATTACTTCAATCGATTTATTATGAAGCGACGGATGATGCCATTAGTTATTTATATTCGCTTGTGTAAATAATCAAAAAAACACCTATGGACAAAATCGATGTGAAACGGGCTTTGAAATGGCTTACCACCAGGCGCGTCATCTTCAAGAATTATACCGAGGACGGCCCTGAACTGTAATGGGGCCAGCAGCAAATCGCGGCCTGATTTTACAAAAACATGCGCTCCTGTAAATTGGGAGCGCATGTTTTAATGCTATGGGGTAATGGGTTGGGTGCATAAGTAAGCAACTACCGAATACCCAAAAACGAGATAGACGGCCGATATATAGGAAATTGTGTAAAATAAGAGTTTATCCGATTGCAACCGTATTTGCACGCGCTGGTTGACACATTTGTAAAGCTGACTATATAGCATACCTGTACACATTCATGCTACAATCGTATATGTAAGGAGGCCATCAAATGAATTTATCTGAAAAAATATTTGAATTAAGAAAAGCCAACGGCATGTCGCAAGAACAATTAGCTGAGAAGATAGGTATTTCTCGTCAATCAATTTCCAAGTGGGAGTCTGGAGAGTTGATTCCTGAAATTGAAAGACTGATTGAACTAAGCAACGTATTTGATGTGTCAACAGACTATCTACTAAAACCCAGTGAAGTGGATGAATTGTCCATCCGAACAGAACGTCTGGAAAAACAGCAAGAAGATTTGCAGATGAAAATTCAAAAAGAGCATTTAAGAAATGTTCGCATATTAAGTAGCGGATTGATATATGTTGTTGCTATGGCTATTTTCTTTTTTCTTCAACTACCGTTACCATATCTCTGGCCATTAGGCGAGGGAGTGTCAACAAGACTAACGGTATTAGCCATTGTCTTGTTAGTCGCCACCGCTGTTGTTATTCAAAATAATCTACGAATAGCAAAGAAAGATTTAGATCAATCACATGATAACAAGCAAAGTGCAGGTGATGAAAATGAATAAGAGGAAAAAGGCCCATATTGTATCTTTTTTCTGTATCATAGCTGCCGCGGTATTATGTGTCCTTCTGTTTCAATCACCGTTATTTAATCCGGGACGCATTTACTATAATGACAACTTATTAGTTAGAGAAAACGATAACTATCATGCCATAAATTCTGTTGGAGGTTCAGAAGGTCGTTTTTCGCTTGAAAGAGTTTCCGGTTCACGGACAATAAAAACAATAAATGTTGCTGAAGGAGAAAGCCTGTCATATACGTGGGATGTACTTGTAGAACGTGGTAAATTCAAAATCGTTTTAGTTGATACCCAAGGCGCAAAGATTATAGAAACAATATGTGACGGTTCGGGAAAAGGAAGCGTAGATGACTATATTTTGCCTGCTGGCGAATATCGAGTTAAGTTTGTTGGAGATAACGCTGCAGTAGAAGGGCAATTTACTATCGCTAAAACTAATTGAACCAATTGCAGGTTTACCCGTTGTTACTGCGGCTGGATCGTATTGGAGCGGTATGAAAGGTGTTTTCCGCTAAAAAGTAAAACGAGCATATTTGCGTTTTGTCGTAGATATGCTCGTTTTTGTATCTATAATAATCAACATCATAAAATTATATTGTCAGGAGACTTTTTAAATTTAATTACGAAATTTGTCGCTGTCGTACAATTTTAATCGGGATACATACTGCGGCTGTTAGTATTCCCGCTACAATAGCTTCGGGGATACCATTAACCGCAATAATACCCAAAATAACATTATATACTGCGTCTAAAGCCACATTCCTAACAGAAGCATAGGCATCCTTGAAAAAGAAAAATATCAGGTGCATTACAAGTAATGTGTTGGTAAGAGAGCCTATGACTCCTGATATAGCAAGAGACACTATTTCAAACCTACCGCCGCATAGCTTTTTTATGCCCTTGTAAGCTAACGCGGGAAACACACCCACTAAGATGCGCGGAACAAAACAAACGATAAGCGCCAAAGGACTCCCATATCCTGTAGCCGGAACTGGAATAAATGGTGAAAATACGAACGAGGATATTGCCGGAGTCATAGTATTATTGATTAAGCTGGTTACACCAAACATAAAACCTAATACACTTCCATATCTCGCTCCGAGTAAGATAGAGCCGATTATCACTGGGATATGTATTATTGTTGCTTTTATGAATGGCAGTTGGATATAGCCAATAGGTGTAAACGCTAATACAAAAATAATAGCGGAAAACATCCCCATCATCGTGAGTTTCTTTGACTTGCTTTGAATACTCAAGGAATCATCCCCCTTATTGTGGTTTATACTGTAAAAATAGTTCGTCAATTAGCAACGTAGGTTTGTGAACAAAATCAAACCTGCAATGCGGCAATATCGCTGGTGCGTTACCGCCTGTGACAATAACCGTAGGAGTACCACCCAAGTCCATTCCGATACGATTTATGTAGCCCTCAATCATATTGGCAGTACCTATAACTGCTCCGGAAATAAGGCCGCCTTGTGTGTCGTTTCCTATTGTTGTAACATTTGTGCAATCGCTAACTTGCGGTAACAACGATGTATGTTCGCATAGCGCGCTCAGTCCTGTTTGCACGCCGATAAATATTGCTCCGCCAATGAACACTCCCATTGCATCAATAAAATTAACGGTTGTGGCTGTACCTAAGTCAACGACAATGATAGGCGGTGCGTATTCCGACAGAGCTGCGGCACAGCAAACGGCGCGGTCTTCTCCGAGGTTGCTCTTATATCCGGAAACGTCAATGTTCAGCTTTGATATATCTATTCGTTGCGGAAGCTTATTTGTTTTTTGCCGTATAGCTTCAGATATGATTGGAGTTTTATCCGTAACAACTGAAGCCACAATACTGCCCTGCACAACCTGCCATACGTCGGCGTTGAAGTGTTCCTCCAATGCCCCTATAAATTCTTCTGCGCGGCAAATTATGTTTGTCGGCAGATCTACTCGTCGGTTATTCTCTTTTGTTCCAACGGCACAGCGAATATTTGTGTTACCGATACTTACGCTTAATATCAAATCAGGCACCTCCGGCATCCATTACTGCTTTAATAACTGTGCCGACCTCTGCTAATGCGCCTTTTCCCTCATATCCACAGGCAAGCCGGGCTATACGCGGCTCAATCAACGTCCATCCCCGTTGATTTAATATTTGCAGATTGTTTTGCGTGGCTTCGTTTTCATACATCCTTGTATTCATAGCTGGGGCAATTAGCTTTGGTACACCGTGGGTTGCTAATACCATTGAAGTCAGCATATCGTCGGCAATACCGTTTGCTATTTTTCCAATAATGTTAGCGGTAGCAGGAGCAATTAAGAGCAAATCCGCTTTTTGCGGCAATGAAACGTGGACAATTTCCTTTGGGTTATCCTCTTGCAGAACGTCAACATAAACGCGATTGTGGGATAAGGCTTGCATAGTCAGAGGTGTGATAAACGAAGCTCCGTTTTTTGTCATAACAACGTGAACATCGCAATCCTGTTTTATCAGACCCGATACAATATCGGCGGCTTTATATGCGGCAATGCTGCCGGTAACGCCGAGTATTATTGTTTTCATAAATCAGTAATCCTTTCCGAAACACATTCATAAATAATCTCCGCAATCTCCTGTTTTGTATCTGCTCTACGCAATGCTCTGTTTTTATCTAATAGAATTGCTCTGTGCATATCGTTGTTAATATCCACTAAATCATTGGCAAGGACTAAATCGCACGCATTTTGTTTTAGCAGGTTATATCCTGCCTGCAATAATTCTTCCTCCGTCACATTCGACAACAGCTTAAATCCCACAAGAAGCGTGTGCGGCTGTATCGACTTGATACGCTTGATAACCTTTGGTGTCTGTTTAAGAATAAGCGCGACATTCGCGGCCTTGGAGCTTATTTTCTTATCGGTCAATGGTTTTCCGCATTGGGTTATAGCAGTGCGTATTCTATCTGGCATCTCAGAATAAGGAGTATTCTCCGTTTGCAAGACGCATGAAATAGCTTCTGCCATTTCATCTATTGAAATAATCGCTTGCGGAGTAAAATCACTAACAGCCATAGAATGTATGACACAATCATACGGGTGCGTATGCAATTGTGTTTCAATTACTGTTATGAGGTCCGCGACATTCCTGACCCGCATAATCTCTTTGCAATCACAAGCAGGCAAAGCCGCTGTTTCGCTGCATACATAAGTGACCTGCGAATCAGCTTGAATAAAAGTATCCGCAATAATGCTGCCTAAGCGGCCTGTGGCTTGGTTTGTAATGCTTCGTACAGAATCGATATCTTCATGTGTCCCACCAGCTGTAATAAGAACATTCATTGTATACCACCTTAATGTAAAAAAATTAGTTCTTTGATAAGCGTCATTTGTCTATCAATGAGTTCTTCCGATACTCCGGCAGCAGTACCGAGCATACTGAGACCTTCGATGAAAAACACAATGTTCATAGCTAAATCATCAATATTGCGGCCTGTGATTTCTCCTTTGCGAACACCGTAGCTCAGCATTTCTAAAACAATAGTTTTGGTATTCTCAAACTGATTATAAAAAAACTCTTTATCATAATCGTCTTTATGAGCGAACCGATACTCGTACATCGCCATTAAAAGGCTGCTGCTCATATTCAAAAGTCTTTTCTTTTGCTTTTCAAAGTATTCATCAAGCAACTGCTTAAAGCTCTTATCTTCGGCAAGATAATCTCGCGCTTCTTTTAGCTTCTGCTTGTTGTGCATAATAATTACTTGCATAAAAATGTCATCAACAGATTTGAAATATAGGTATATCCCGCCACGGCTAATATCACATTCTTCAATAATGTCTTTCATGGTTACGGCGGTAAAGCCCTTTCTAATGAAAACTTGCTTAGCTTGGAGCAAAATAAACTCTCGCTTTTCTTCCGATTTCGTTGCCAACACTCTAACCACCTTTACTTGATGATAAGAATAATACAGAAATGACACTTGTGTCATTTCTGTATTATATGACACAAGTGTCATTTCTGTCAAGAGGTTTTAAAGTATCTACCCTTGTTTAATTCTGCTTCACGCCTTGCTGCGCCTTAGCGGCAATACACATTTAAAAGAGAAAACAACGGACAATCCTAATTAAGTTGGTTCCATCTGCCTTTATCTAACTTGAAAGATAAAATAATAAAGAAAAAACACAATATTTAGTATTGACATTTCATAATATATACTATATAATGTGGTTACAGTGTTTTTTTGAATCCTTCATTGGGTTTTCCGGTTGGCGACTTCGTTGTTGCCGTATTACATTGACTTTTTGGCGCAGTACCCCAAGCTATGGGCGTATTGCGCCCTTTTTGCGTTCAAAAAAACACTGGCACGAAAAGAGAGGAGGTCAGTCAGAGCACAAACCATACAAAAAACGACGAAAGGAAAGGAAACAATGAATGCAAATGAATCCCTCCCGGTCCCAGGTTTAGCTGATTTCTTTGCCGCCGGCAAGATGGACAGCGATTTTGAGGTTCACGAAACACATGTCAACGGCATCTGCGTGATGTACCCCACCCGCTCCTCCCTGGATAACGAGTTTATGATCCGGGAAAAGAGCATGGTATCACTGAAGGGCCGGGACATAGAGGAATGTGTCCAGCGCGCAAAGGATCTGGCCTATGAATCGGCAATCAGCCGGTTAAGAGGTGTGGTGATCCAATTTCCCCAGGCACGCTTAGCGGACAGGAATGAGAGTACCGGGAGCGATGCCATGTATGGTATGGAGACTGAGACTGCGACGGATAAGCCACCCGTCGGGCATGGGGATATTCCAAAAGAACCCCGGCCAAAGGCCGCCGCGCCGCAGGCGAATGAGCCCGAACCACCCCCGCCCCCGCCTGTTTCGGTAGAGGATGATGACGAGGAATCGGCTTCTGCTCCCATACAGGGGACGCCGGGTGAGGAAACTCCTGACAAGGAAACGCCTGCTACTGTGACGGAACCTGACGATGTTGAGCCTGAAAGACCCGGGGGCAAGGGAACAGTGGAGAAGTTCGATCTGGATTTGGGACTCCAGCCCGCCTCCAATCTGCTGGGCAACGTGCCGGATCGGATTCCAACCAATAGCGCCGCCGCCGATGTTGATCCGGAACTGGAAAAAGCCATGAACCTGCCAATCACCATTCTGGGCAAGCTTCATGAATGTTATGGCAAGACGGCCGGTGAGATCCTCCAGTACAACCCGAAGTGCATCGTGGATTTTGCGCACCGATACACCGGACCCAAAAAAGATGAAAAGGATGCTTTGCTCATGCTGTACCCGGAGGCGGTACGGCGTGTCAATCAAGCCGCCGCGTAACAGCTCGCTGAGTGCCGCTTGCGCCGGGTAAGAGAGGAGGTGTAACTATGTCCAGGAACTTTCAGCTTGTCAAAGAGCGTGTGAATATTGTTAGGGCTGCCAAAGATTTTGGCCTGGAGGTTGACCGGCACAAAAAGGCGCACTGTCCTTTCCACGATGACCGTACCCCGAGCTTATCGTTCAAAGGGACGCAATTCACCTGTTTTGGAATTGGATGTGGAAAAACCGGCGACGTCATCGACCTTGTTCAGCACCAGGCGGGCTTGGCTACCCCATTGGACGCGGTGCGGCTCCTGAATGACTACTATCATCTGGGGCTTGATATAGACGGTCCTGTGGACTATGAGGCTATCCGGAAACATCAACAGGAAATGGAGCGGGAACAGAATAGGAAGCGTCTTTTTGAGGAATGGGAAAGGATATCTCACCAAATTCTGACCTCGTATTTTCACTTTCTTCGGGATTGCCGGGAGCGGTATAAACCCAATTACCCCTTTGAGCCTCTTCATCCGCTGTTTGTAGAATCGCTGACCAAGCTGGATTACATTGAATATATCCTGGACGCGGTATATATCCAAGGCAGCGATGAGGAAAAGCTGAAGTTTTTTAGTACAGAAGCCACTTTCATCCGTGCCATTGAACAAAGATTGATACAGGAGAGGATACCTTATGCTGGACGAAATGAGTGGGGCGATCAACCGGCTGCGGCATTCCGACCCGTCATCGTCGGAGACCCGCAACTTCGTGAAGCTGCATGAGGTTTTACTCGACATGCTGACACGGGTACAAAACAGCCGGGCGCACCCACATGTGATGCGCATCCTCGCGGAGGAAACCGTCGAGTACGTTACCGCCATACTGGAACGTTTCGATATAGGACAAACCGATATATCCCTGAACCGCCTGCCCTTTTGGAGGGCATACCTCGGGGCAATCGAAGAGGGCGTCATTCTGGACATCGAGTATTCCAGATACAATGACGCAAAACTCCTTGCCGATCAGCTCCTGGATCATTCCTACGTGCAGGAAGGCAAAGGGGGCTACAAAGAACAGCGCTATGCTTATGCCTTATCCGAAGAACCCATGCCGGATTGGTTTAACCCGGATGCGTTGCTCGGACAACTGGAGGAGATCATTACCGCTTACTGCTTTTTGTGGTTCGGCGTAGTGGATTTCGCCAGAGAGTGCAGGCAGGGAGCGTACGCCTGAAAGGAGAGATTGAAAGTATGAACAGTTATTTGTCCCCGTCAATCGAGGAGGTAATACCCCTTTTAATGCAGACCTGCGACGAGCTGACCAAAGAGGCGCTGATCCGTGAGCTGACCCGCCACACGCAGGAACTTTGCATTGGCGACCCTGAGCTTGCCGAGGCCCTTTTGGAAGGCAAGAAGTCGCTTCCGGAGTGTGTCCGGTTCGTTTTGGAGAAGGCGGCCAAGGTGGTTGCCAAGAATGTGGAAGCCATGACCAAGGAGGATTTTGACAGTATTCCAAAGCAGACGATACGTGGAAAAAGTGCTCAGATGGCCGGTTCCGCAATCAGCGCGGAGGACGCTTTCAAATGGGCGGACCAGTATTACTATGGCGGCCGCGCAAAAGGAGGCGGCAATGGGAAAAAGGCCACTGAAAAGAAGCCTGCTCGGAAATCTTCTGCTGGGCAAGCTGTTAAAAAAGCCGCCGCCAAAACCACCGCAGACGGAGGGAGCGAAGAGGCTTCTGCTGATCCGTCACCGGCAAAGGGAAAGGTTAAGGGCGCTATGGACGGCGGGGAACAAATAAGCATGGCGGGCTTCTGTGATCCGCCCAAGGCGGATACGGCTGCCTAGAAGGGAGCTGACAGCATGAGGAGATACAAGAACACACTAATTTTGGGCGTCGATCCCGGTAATTTCAACATCAAGACCCAGACCCAGTGCTTTACGTCCGGTTACGTTGAAATTTCCGGACCCGACGAGGACTATGCCGACATCATCGAATACGGTGGCAGGTATTATGCCCTCTGCAGCACGCGGGTTGCCCAGCGCGACGACAAAACGGAGGACGACACGTTCAAAATCCTGGCTCTGTTCGCCATGGCAAAGGAGCTCACGCAGCATAAGGTTATGAGCGGCGCCCACGCCGTCCATCTTTCCGTTGGACTCCCACCGGCTCATATGCGGATTGCCGGCCTGAAGGACCGGACCAAATCCTATTATACCGGGGAGTACAACTTTACATATAACGGCAGGAAGTATAACCTGAACGTCGAAAAGGTGTACGTCTGCCCCCAGGGGATCGCCGCAATCATGTCTAACTGCATGACAGCGGAGATGAAACGGCTGGCCGGGGATAATATGCTGCTCGGACGTATGAGGCCTATTGATCTTCTGGAGGCGGAACCGCTTGCGGTGTTCATTGACATCGGCGGCGGCACCGTGGATGCGGGGATCTTCCACAAGGGCATCATCCAGCCGTTTAAGCTGGATAAACCTCCGGCGGGAATTATCCACACTTATGAGGAAGTGTCCAGTCAGATTAAAGCGAAGTGGAACAAGGATACATCGGAGGCTACCATCAACATGCTGCTCAACGGCGAAAACATCCGTATTTCCCAAGAGGAAATTGAGCTGGTGGATAATATGATGGGGCAGTATTCCCGGAACCTGCTCTTGCAGCTGCGGGAGAAAGACTTACCCTTTGACAACAGCTACACGGTGCTGATTGGCGGCGGCTCCAAAATCGTGATGTCTCATTGGGGCGGCAAGGCGAAGTTCGCAATGCTGGATTATATTGAGGACATTCGCGCGAACGCTGACGGGAACGAGGTTATGGCATTCACCGCCATGATGCGGTCCGCGGTATAGGAGCATGTTCGGTATGAGGAAAAAGAAGCCTTCTCTCCAGACAAATTACCATATTCGCTTTAACAGGGACAATAAGCACCATTCCCGGGCTGCCGAATATATGTCGGCCGTAAAGGGCAAATACAAAACGGCGTTCATCGCGGCGGCCATTGAGGCCTATCGGAAAGCGCACCCCTATGGGATAGATTACGAGGAATTGGAGGAGATACAAAAAGGTTCTTGGAGTCCGGTCACGCCCAAGACACCGATCCTGGAGAACCTGAAAAACAGGCCCAGCGGCATGGAGCAGCCGCCCGTGCCCCCTGATAATCAAGAGCCTTTGACGCAATCTGAACCGGCGCAACAGGGTTCGACGGAGATTCCGGCATCAAAGGGATTGTACGCGGCGCTTGATTTTTTTGATATAGAATAAGACCCAGATTAATTAGGCATTTCATATGGACACATATGGGTGCCTTTTTATTTTTGAGGAGTGAAGCTGATGAAGGGATATAGACCTTCCTGCAGAGACCCGTAGTGAGTCATCCGTATCTGACAGACTTAAAAATTGTGGGGAGTTGATACATATGCAAAATGTGAACACAAAAGGAAATACGACCAATACCCAGGCCGCCGAAGAGAAAGCCGCAGCGCGCAAAGCACTCTGGAAAGCTCGGTTTAAAAAACTGGTGACGTTGATCGGTACGATGCGATTCTGGCATGTGGCCGGCCTCTGCTTCCTGTTCCGGGTTTTCGTCACATACCCGATCGGCGCCCTGCTTGCGCTGGTAACCGGTACCATCTGGGGTGTTTCCAATCTGGGGATGTTAAGGCAAAAGGCTACTGCGCTACAGTGTAATATGGCTGCATGGACCAATGAAAGCGCCGAAAGCCTGTGGTTCAGGCATGAGGGCCGCCAGCAAATATTGGCTCTCATTAATCAGTTATCCGCCCAGGGGACTTCCTACTGCAACCTGACATCTCATCTTTCCATGCCTCCAAAGGCGCAGTGGAACGCCATCCGCAACGGGCTTCACGATATGGGTATCGTTTCGCAAATTGCCGGAGATTCCTTCTACATTACCTGGCATCTTCCCGGTCAGCAATCCGGCCAACAGACAAGCGAGAATCAGGCACAGTGAATCCCTATCCGTTTGTAGCTCTTTAAATATAACATAGAAAGAGGTATATTCATGGCTAAAAACACAAACACGACCGAAAACGCATTCCCAACCAAAGTCAGCACCGGCACCGGGAGGCTTACCTACGCCTATGTATGGGAACCCCGGGAACAAGAGGGACAGGAGGCCAAATACTCCACCAGCTTCCTCATCCCGAAAAGCGATGAGGAAACCATTAATAAGCTTAAAGCGGCCATCAATGCCGCCGCGCAGCAGGGGGCTGAAAAGCTCTGGGGCGGCAAATACCCCAAAGGCCTCAAGGTGCCCCTCCGCGACGGTGACGAGGAAGCCGATGAAAAAGGAGAGGAGTACGCAGGGCATTACTTTATCAACGCCAGCTCCAAAAAGGCGCCCGGCATCGTGGATCGCAAAAAGAACCCGATTCTGGATCAAGAAGAGGTTTATAGCGGCTGCTATGCGCGGATCAGCGTCAATATGTTTGCCTTTAACAGCAACGGCAACAAGGGCATCGGCTGCGGGCTCCTGAATATTCAGAAGGTCGCTGACGGTGAACCCCTCGCCGGTATCCAGAGCAGCCCCGATGAGGACTTTGACGATCTGGGCGATGACATAAGCGATCAGGATCTGTCCTTCGGTGAGGAGGATGAAGCTCCTTCACCCGTCCAGCAGAAGAAGCCGGCAGCCAACGGAAAAACCGGCGGCACTTTCCGGGATGAAGTCAAGGCTGCGGCCAGCGTTCTCCCTCCGGATTTATTTGGTGACGAGGGCAAGGTCGCGTAAACGTTATCCATAAAGGTATAGTCTGTTTCAAAATTCCCCGATTGCATAATTGCAATCGGGGAATTTTGATATATTGACCAAACGACGGCTCAAATCCGTTTGGCTTGTTTCTTCGTACTTACTGCAAATCTTGTTTTTTTCATTTTCTCAATCGTACTTCCTGCGCCCCTTTCGTGATAACCAGTTTTTCGTGATAATCGTTTAGCGGAGAGGCTTGTTTGTATGTACACTATAACCTGACTCCACATGTCATATTATAAGTGGTATAATATGTTGTGAGGTGATTAACATGGCAGAAAACAGGCTGTTTCAAATGCTTTTCATTCTTTTAGAAAAAGGTAGTGCTACGGCTCCCGAATTGGCGGAACATTTCGAGGTATCCGTTAGGACAATTTACCGGGATATTGATATTCTTAGCTCCGTCGGTATTCCAGTCTACACTACACAAGGTAAAGGTGGCGGTATCTTCATACAAGAAAACTATGTACTGAATAAGTCTTTGATTTCTGAACAGGAACAAAAGCAAATACTATTGGCTTTACAGGGGTTGAGTATCGTTGATGAAGAAAACATAAGTACACTTTTAGCAAAACTCGGCGGCATTTTTCAAAAACAAAATGTAAATTGGATAGAAGTGGATTTTTCAGAGTGGAACAGAAAAAACGAAGATGCATTTCATATTCTTCAAAGTGCCATATTTCATAATAAGATCATAAAGTTCACATACTATAACGGAAAAGGACAAAGCGAGAGTAGGAGTGCCGAGCCCTTAAAGTTGATTTTCAAAGGCAGAGAGTGGTATCTCTATGCTTATTGTCATACCCGACAAGACTATCGTTTATTCAAACTTAGCCGCATGAAAAAAATACAAATTACAGAGCAGGATTTTGTGCGCGCCGCACCAGAAAAAGTGCTTGAGGATATGAAACTATATTCAGATGATGCTGTCACTTTGTCATTACTATTTCACAAAGATTTGGCATATCGTGTTTACGAAAATTTCGATGATATAACGGAAAATAAAGACGGAACCTATTTAGTCAACATCTCTTTGCCAAACAATGAGAGCCTATATCGCTTTTTACTCTCCTTTGGCGATAATGTTGAGGTTTTAGCCCCGCTTGAAGTCCGCGACAATATGATAACGAGGATTAACAAAATGAAAAATAAATATGAAACCTGACACAGGGTTGCAAGTTATATTTGCTACAATGATAGCAAAACGAAAGCGAGGTTATTTTATGAAACATGAGTGGAAAAAACATGAGCGCGAATTATACGGAGTTAAGGACAAGCCGCAAATCGTTACTGTTCCCCGCCAGAGCTTCATCATGATTAAAGGTGCGGGAGATCCCAATGATGAGGATTTTTCGGAACGGGTAGGTGCCCTTTACGCTTTGGCTTACCCTATCAAATTTGCTTTTAAGTCGTTATACAACAATGATAAAGAGCAACGAGCACTATACGAATACGGAGATTATACAGTATACCCGCTGGAGGGGGTTTGGACAACCTCCAACACAGACAATCTTTTGGATAAAGGTTGTTTTCAATACACAATTATGATACGGCAGCCCGCCTATATAACAAAAGCAATGTTCGAAGCGGCTCTTGAAGTAACGGAAAAGAAAAAGCCGCACCAGCTTTTAAATGAAATTATTTTTGACACTATAGAAGATGGAAAGAGTATTCAAATGCTACACACAGGGTCATTTGATGATGAACCCGCTTCATTTGCAAAAATGGACGCATTTGCCAAGGGGAACGGGCTTGAACGTACAAATCATTTCCATAGGGAAATCTACCTTAACGATGCACGAAAGACCAAGCCTGAAAAGCGAATGACGATTTTGCGATATCAAGTGCAATAGAACAAATGACGAGGGGAAGCGATTGCCGACGTGAGTGCCGAGGCCGTTTCACCCGAACACATGAAACGTATTTCCGGCTATCTTGAAAATTTCGCCCGCGCTTTTAAGAGTATACACGGCGTTGCGCCAACAATGGCAAAAGATAAAGGTTCACAGCTAAAAGCCTATCCATGTATGCCGATCTGATCAACATGGACTACATCGGCGAAATGCTGCATAGTCAAATCAGGATGCTAAACGGCGACGTCATCAGTATCAGCCTCCCGAAAAGGTTGAAGGCCCGGGCGGAGTGCATAAACTACCTGAATTCTAAAAAGATCTTGGCAAACAATCAATAGCAATGTTTAATGGGGGAAACCCAAAGGCGCCATGTGGCGCCTTTTTTTATGCTTGAGATCGTGCTCATTCTGACGCGCCAGTATTTTTATGTATTAGCCGCTTGGTTCAAAATTGTCAATTTTATCATCGGGTTTCATGCCTTCAAAATCATAGTAATCCATTGATTTTTTCAGCGCCATCTTCCAGTAGGTCTCCGGGATAGGCCGGTAGAGCTTCATACATAAAAGCAGCCTGCTTTTCAGATACTCAATGGTGCCGCGTATCCGGTAGATGCTGCCGTGTCCTTCCTGTCCCGGCATGTACTGTATTTTTTTGTAGTTATAGCTCATCGCATAAAACAGGGCAAGAATCCGATAATCCTCATACGGGAGTATAACTATGAAGGCTGTTAGTCTATCAATCAAGTCCATGTCGGAAAAGCAGGGCCGGGTTTGATCACGATTTACAGACTTTCTTGGACGAGAGTATTCCGCGACGATACGGTCCCGCTCATCCGGTGATACATCTGTAAATACTCCTTTGAACACAAACTCATTCGTCTCATCAGCATGTGTGCGCAGCAATGCCTTTTTAAGGGATAATATACTGAGCGGCCGCGCCAGTTGCATACAGCGCAGAAGCCCGCTTTCGGTATATTTTTTGACGCCCTCAACATACTCGGCCCTGGTTGCCTCTTTGATCTCTTGATTTGTCAAGTTTTCAATATAAAAAAGATATAGTATTAGGAAATCCATATAGGGTAGCATCTGCAAAAAGGTAATCAGCTTACGCAGCCTGTTCCAGTCAAGCTCCTCTCCATGAGTATGTATAAACTCCTCTTGGCTGCTATCCAGTTCCCGTATCAGATGCTCCCTTGGAAACGATGCTTCATTAAATGCCCGTGTGAACCGCTCTTTATTCGTGTATTGCCGCTTTCTTGCCGCTTTTCTGCGCCTGGGCTTTCTATCTGACGACATTATATCACTTCCACTTTCCAACTACCCGTAAGGTACATCCTGTGTCCATGTTAATTATACAATATTTATTATTGGAAATAAAGGATAAAACAATATTATATATTTTTGGATAGTGATAGATGTCGTGTACAATAGAAGTTATCAGGAAGGGGGCTGTGGATATGGATGAACTACTCAGATTTATCGCGCTTCGAATAGACGGCCTGTGTGAAAAATATAATCTGAATCACACTGAACTCAGCATTGCCCTCGGCTTCAACGAAAACTATATCAATCAGATAGTCGGGGAAAAGGCTTATCCATCCCTGCGTAAGCTGGATCAGATCTGCAAACACTTTGGGATCACTGTGCGGGATTTTTTCGATTATCCTTTACCGGCAAAATCCCCTAAAGCGCCCATCATCGCCGAGATCGAAAAGCAGTTGCAGAAGATGAGCTTGGAAGGCTTGCAGGGACTATTAGTTTTCACAACGGAGGCAAACAAGCCAAAAGAAACAAAATAGCATACCAAAAAAGAGGGATGGGGCTTCTAGCTCCCATCCCTCTTTTTTGCTTTCATAATGCGGTTATTCAATGATATTTGCGCAGCCTTTACACAAATAACCATTAATAACCAAAACATGCATCGTGTACTTTATCAGTCTGTGATTTTTGGCGGTAAAACCATGGGAATAATTGCTAAAATAATAATGAGTTAGTCTCTTCATCTATTGAATGGAAACATGCCGGAGCATTATTTCGATAACTCTCTGGCCCTTAATAATGCCTTACCAGTACACTCCATGACATACAGTTCAACATCATTCATTTTGTTCATCAACTCGTCCACCAACAAGCGCTTACTAGATCTGGGGGGCTTTTCTTTGGGGTACATGTATTGGTCAATGGAAACATGAAATTTCTTAACTAGCGCTAAATAAAGAAATAGGCTGGAAGGTTGGACGTAGTTCTCTATCTTTGCAAGGTAACTGGCTTCGATCCCAAATTCACCTGCTACATCCTCTCTGGATAAGCCCTCATCTTCTCTGGCCTTTTTAATCTCCAGTCCAATAGCTCCAAAATCAAAGTCCAATTCGATTTTCGGTTTTTGTTCACTCATGTTGTTCTGATCACCCTATAAGAGTTTACCCGCAGAGTCGAGAAAACAACATATCATGACATGCATAAATACTATGCATATATTGGAAAGAGGGCATTTTATTAAGTAATAAAGACAATTTAACGTTTTCAAAAAAACGCGAAAAAAACTCCAACTGCCATACGGCGCTAAAAAAAACCGCTAGTTTGGCAGGTGGCTTTATGCGTGCATGCAGGGCGAAACGGCGGTTTTTGGTATTGCACCAAGGGCCGCCGGTTTCTTTTTTATTGAAATACGGCTAATTGACTTCATGTAAAGAGGCATGGCGGCTCTCATTTTTTGAGGAGAGTGTGGTCATGCCTTTTTTTGTTTGAGTCTGAAGCGTCTCCTGTACCATTCTGAAAAAAGCGACTCAATCATCAAAAGGCGTAACGGCGCTCTCCAACCTATCATGTCATGCATAATCATTGATTATATTTACTCCTTATCCCGATTGGGCAGGTCTCCTCCTGATCGGGCATTTTTGTCGAATCCTGTAATTTCTTGGCAGGATTCAGACGGCAAAAAAAGGAGGAAATATAATGCTGCTGCAATATCAATTTGGAGGAGATCATCATAGTATAGTCGTTCATTGGAACGATGATACGGGAAGCTCGGTAATATTCCGCAGTATCGTCCGGCTGATCTCGGAACGCCACGGATCGGACGCACCGGTCTATCTCGGGGACGCGGCCAGGTTTGACGAGCTTGTGGACAAGCTGTATGAGGAGTTTTACATATTCACAAATGAATACTCCGGACTTCCATACAATCCCCGCACCCGCCGGACTATCATCACAGCCTTTTCCAACCTCAGTGTCGGGGTAGAGGCTTTTGGTAAAGATACAGGGTCCGAAAGCAAGGCGCTTTTGTCCTCCCTCTTTTTAGAGGTGGTGGACAAGCTTCAGGAAACCGTCGATGTGTTTCTCGAAGACCATGCCTACCAGACAAAACACCGGGAACGTCGGCGTTATAAAGAGCAGCTATATGAAACGATGGATGAACGCCTCTTATCCAATGAATTTGAGGATGTTATCGTCAAGTTGATTGACCTGACGAACTGCTTAACAGAAACCGAGCGCAGACGCCTGTTGCAGCACCTGCTTATGACACATACCATGCAGGAAATAGCAGATGCGGAAAAGGTAACGAAAGCGGCGGTAGAGTACAGTATTGCTTCCGCTCTGAAGCGGATCCGAGCATGTTTGGATGATTAGGGATGAACAAACGCCCCCCGCGCGAGCGGGGGGCGTTCCCTATATATATGGGGCCGTATCTAACCCTTTCGCAGAAGGCGGACAAAATCGCCCTCACTTATGATACGCAGGCAGCCCTGATCTTGAAGCTGCTCGGCTTCAAGCAACTGCTTTGTTTTATCGGGGCCACCGGACGTTTCCGGGACAACAACGTAATCAGTGCGGGAACTAACCCTTTCCTGATACAACCCTCCCTGTAATTCCAACTTGGCGATTGCCTGACGGCGTGGACAGGTACTGAGCCGCCCGATAATGGCAACCCTCTTTCCACTCAAATCATACATGCTCTCACCTCGTTCGTTTTCAATATATTTGCTGCATTCCTGCTAATTTAGGGTATTGGCCGGAATGCCTTGCTTTTATACCGTAATATGTGCTGTTCACATAGCATGATAAATTTTTTTAAATTTATTTTTTGGCCGCCTTTACAAACGCCCTCTCCCAGCCCTTGTTCTTGAAGAAAAAAATATTTCTTCACTGCATCTTGACAAACAAGGGACTTAAAAATTCCTTCATAATCAGTATTCGGACTATTTTTTACCGCGTGTGTCTGTGGAAGCGGACAAGCGACACGGGATCGGGCGCCATGACCTCCTGTTCAGTGACCATCACTGGATGAACGCGAAGAACCCTTATGGGTGAAGCAAAGGTGCGAGCGATAAACCGAGGCCCAGAATCACTCCAACGGTAGGGAGTGAATCGCCATGACGACAACGGTAAAAAGACTTCAGAAACTTGCCCCTTGGCGGGGGGATGCTGCGAGCTTGGATTTGTACCGGCCGGCGGCATTATGAGCTTGTCTGCCACAAGCTGGTCCGGATACTCCCGTGTCGGGGGTGAGCCGAGAAATGGTCCTGCCATTTCGATAATACGACACAAGCTTCCATTGACAATAGATAAGAGCCCCATAACCTAACTGTGTTCAATGTCAACATGTGAAACCAACCGACCTGGTTGTGGGGCTAAATCGTTTGTCAATGGTCTTTGCGGAAAGGCGGAAAGGAGTGTGTACTGTGGACTTGAAGCAAAGGTTGGCAACATGGATGCCTGACGGAAAAAAACGCAGGAGATACCTTGTGCTTTCCATTCTTCTGTCATGCCTGCTGCTGTGCGGCTTTACCTTTAGTTGGTTCGTGGAATTTACAACCCGCGTTGCTTTCCCCGTAGAGGAAGCGATCGACAAGGACATGATCCTCAATATTGACGGCTATGTTGATGTTGACGATCTGAAGCTGCACCTGAACGATACGGTCATGGCCCAGCAGATAGCGGAGGGTGTTCGCTCAAACCTGTCGGCCAGCGTCTATGACAATATTGAATTGCCGGACATGAGGGAGGAATCGCTTGGCAAGAAGATCATCCAGATCATTTTCGACAGGCTGTTCAAATAACAAAGGAGGGCTATATTTGAAAAATCGGAAAATCCTTTTTCTGGTGACAGGCGTGCTGGTAATGGCGATACTGGCTACTCCGGTGATGGCCGCGGACGGCGCCGCCGGGATGGCCGACACGGGCGCCGTGGATACCGGATATGCATCAGACCCGTATATCGGCGCTGCGGTTGACCGGGATATCCCTGACGGAACGCAGACCACTCCCTATCCCACGGATATCCAGCTGCTGGAGCAGGGCGCCAGGAACTATCTTTACAAGACCTACACGGTTGCCGCAAACTACGATCCCGATCTGCTGGTCGAGCCGAATTTTACGCAAGGCGGGTACCGCTACCGCTTTTCAGAGATTATCCAGAGGGATTCGACGCCGGCCAGCATGTCGAAAATTGTGACGGAAAACAAAACCGTGGAAAGCAGCACCAACGACCAAGCCGAAATCCTGTCCCTGTTCGGCTCCAAGCTTCCTTACTCAGACAGCGAAGGCTATGAGGGGGAGCTTATTATTATCCCGGAGAGCCTTACGATCTCGGAGACCGGCCGTACCAGCTATTCCTATACTGTAACAGATACCAAACGATTTGACAATCTGGACAGCAACGATATGTCATACATCCCAAAGACCACCATTAAAAACAGCATGACCCTGAACCTTCAGACGGTGGACTGGGAGGTTACCGGCACTGAGAATATGGGGTACAGCGGTGTCCCCAGCAAATACTCGGCTATCGCCACCTACTCGGCGCCGACCACCGGCTCAAAGGCGTCGGGCTACACGGCTACGGCTGTTTTTAAGGGCGACGTCGTAAAACCCATGATAGGCAAAAACACCTACACTATCGTTTATGAGGGGGAGCAGATTGTGATCCCGTTCAACTATGTCCCGCTCATCATTGCGGGGGCTATCATAGCCGGTTGCATTGTGGCCTGCGTCATCCTGTGGAAGATGCGGAAAAATTGTACCATCTACACCATGCGGCACGGCGTTCCCGAGCTTTATGGGAAAGTCCGGATAAAGCCTAGAAATCCGGTTCTTGACCTCAGCCGATTGCCGGATATGGATATACGGCTTGTGTTTGACAAACGCTTTGACAAGGCGCTGTTTGACAAGAAGGTCTTTGTCATCGGACCGCAGCATAACTTCCAGATCAATATGACCGGCAGCCTGGTCCATGAGCTTATTACTGAGCCCGATGAAGATCAGCAGGGCGGTGGAAGTGCCAAACAGCCCGCTAACCCCACCCAATAACCTACTAGGAGGATTGAACTTGAAAAGCTTTGTACTGCAGCATAAAAAGGCCATTATCATTGCCAGTGCCTTTATCCTTCTTGCTGCCGCCGTTGCGGCCTTGATTTTCAGCCACTATATCCAGTCGCCCAAAATGGCAACCGAGCCGGTTCCCCAAGGCCGTATCTACGACGCCGGCGTATTTGGTGACGATGTGGTGGTACATGATTCTACCGAGGGTGAGATCATAATTGAACCCATCAGCACTGCCATTGCCACAGAACCGGTACCCGCCGCCAAGCCGATGCTGTTGGTTTCCGACCCGGACGAGATCTGGACCGAGAACACCTATGCCGGAAATCATACGCCGGTAGAAAAGGCGAAAATGCAGGACGGGAGCCTGGGTATTCTCACCATCGACAAGCTGGGGCTTTCAGTCAATGTTTTTGAGAGCCCGGACAATTTGGAGGCCATGACAAAAGGCATTGCCCACTTCCCAAGCACCAGCGCGTGGGATGGCGTTGTGGGATTCTCGGCGCACAATATCAATCTTGACGGCTCGGACGGATACTTCAAAAACCTATATACTTTAGCGGAAGGGGACCTGATCCGGTACAAGACCGCCCTGGGTGAGCGAACCTACTCCGTATCGAAGGTTTCAACCATCGAGGCATCTGACTGGTCGCCGCTCTACTATCAGGATTATAACATGGTAACGCTCATCACATGTATCTCAGGGCAGCCTAATAAACGGCTCAGTATCCAGGCGATCGAGCAGTCTGTCGCATGACCGCCACAATTCCGTCACGAAATGTTTACTGAGAGTTCATGGCCTCCAAGGGATATGTATATATGAAGGGCATTTTACACCATCAAAATTTGCAGAACAGGTATTTGCTCACACCGGGTCACTGTAAATGTGGTAGATTTAGTGTGGATAGGAGGATCGTGTCATACGATGCCCTGGAGAAAAACATAACTTTATATATTTTGGAGGCATGAATTATGTTTAGGAGATACGGCAAAACAGCAATCGCTGTCCTGACGGCGCTTATGCTGCTGCTTCCGATCAATTCCATAACAGCCTTTGCTTTGTCGAGCGAAGAGGAAGAGGCGGTCAAGCGTACTCAAATAAACCTGGAAAACACGAAAGTATTTGAGGGGTACAGTGTAACAGTCCTGGATAAAACCACTCCGGCCGTAAGCGTTAGGGGAAGAACCAATGACCGAAATGTCATGTGTTTTGTGTCCGCTGCCGATAAGGAAGTTGGCGTGATCTCGCACAGCGACTACAACGCCATCATTCAAAAGAACAGAAGGGTTGTTAATCTGCCTGGCGGTGGATCATATGGGGTACCCCCTGTTGACAGCAAAAGCTGGGAAGATTGGTTTGCGGATGAGTTTAATAAGTACAGAGCGTTGGGTTCCGGAAGCAGAGAGGAAGCTGTTGCGACAAATAACGCTGAGACCATTGAAAAGTATCGGCAAGAGGTGATTCAGCTTGTCAATGCGGAAAGAGAGAAAGCAGGGCTTCCGGCTTTCGAATCTCACGAAGCCATTATGGATTTTGCTCAGGTGAGAGCAGAGGAATTGATTGACAATTACTCTCATACTCGTCCAGATGGCTCTGGCGCAGGTACTGAAAATGCGGCAAGAGGTCAAATGACGCCAGCTGAAGTTGTGACAGATTGGATGAACTCGGCTAGGCACAAAGCCAATATTCTAAAACCTGCAAATGATCCCCAAAACGGAATTGTGAGTTTTACTCATATTGGGGTAGGGTGTTATAGACCATCAAGTTCAAGCGGTGGCTATTATTGGGTTCTTACATTTGGGTATGGGCCCGACTCATACTCATCAGGATATTGAGCATACCCGGTAAATATCAGTAACAAATATGAACGCCTCCTAACATGGTAGCGTTCATATTGCTTTTCTACAGGCTTCCCGCCGCATGGCGGCTCATATGCAAATTGAGGAGCTTCTCAAACGAGGGAGAGAGCCTCCTCTTTTTTATTCCCTCGAAACCTGAGAGGAGATAGAATCCCATGAAATACACAAGAAAAGTGTATACGAGAATCGTCTGCATGATGCTCTCGGTAATCATGCTCTTTGGCATGGTTCCAACGACTGCAATGGCAAGCGACTTCATAGACGCCCCCCTGAACGGCGTTACCGGCAACGGCTGGGACGACTTCGGCGGATTACCCGGCGGGTACGAAGATGATGCCAGCCCCATGGTACCCGATGACGACCCACCTGACAGTGGTAACTCCGATGCTGGCGGCGGCAGCTCCGGTGGCGGAAATTCTGACGCCGACAACCCGGATACCATTGCTGATAGTCAAAAAGATAGTGAAACTGGAACTAACACAGATGCTGAGAAGACTGAGGAATCGGCAATTGCCACTCCAAGTAATATCGCTCTTGGCGCGTCCGGTATCTTTATCGATCTGCCCCCTGATGTGTTGGCAGACTTCATTGCTTTCATGGAGAATGCCAAGGAAGCAATCGAGTCCCCCTATCCACAGATTACGCCTTTTGCGGGTGTTGGAGATACCGGCACTATCACTTGGAATTGGGGGGAATCGGCTGATTTCAACGCCGGAGGGTACTATGTCAATCAGATACCCCGCATAACGCTCAGCACCGCAAGGCCCTCCGAGGGCAGGCCGTTCTGCGCTCAATTTGGACCTGACCCTCTAACGGGCGGAACCTATAAGGCGGCAGCATACAGCCATCCGACGATTCTGAAGCTGCTTATTGCTCACGAACAGGGTAAAGCCAGCGCCGTTGGCGTTCAGCTTGCCATTTGGTCTATTGTCAACAAAGATGCCTCAGCCTTTGCGACACATTCTGAAGCGCAAGTGGCTCTATCGGCTGCAAATAGCGTTAGCACCGATGGGTACACATTGCTGAGATGGACTACTTCGGGATCTTACCAGCCGTTTTTTACGTTGGAAAAGGATACTATCCCTTTAGACTGGACACTCAAAATCCTCAAGCAATGCGCCGAAACCGACAAGCTCCTAAAAGAAGCGGAATTTTCCGTTGTCGGCCCAGGCGTGAACCTGACTAAGCTCAGGACAGACAGTAAGGGCCAAATCCTTGTTGATATTCCTTCCCCCGGCGGCACCTATACCGTGACCGAGACAACTCCGCCTCCGGGCTACTTCCCCGCAGACCCTGCATCCCAGACCGTAACCATCAACTCAACAAATCCAACCGGAACGGTCACTTTCAAAAATGTACCGGACAACCCGCCTGACGATGAACCCGGCCAATCCAGTTTCCGCGTTGAAGTTGAGGTCGAGGTCGAAACCAAGGCCACAGTGCGCAACGAAAAGGAATTCCAGTATTCCCGCGCTTACGGCCAGTTCACGATCCGCAAGCATGATCAGGATGGGAAGTCCCTTGACGGCGCCTTGTTCAACATCGAAGTGCGGTTCACCGACGGCACCATCCTCCGCGAAACTAATTGGGAGGTTGACAACGGCGCGAGGCTGTTCACCTACTCCCACCCCGAGAATGTGCGCCCAGATAGGGCATAGTTAGAAGTAGAAATAAGGAGCTACCCTGTAAGATAACACAGGAAACGACCTGCCTAACCGAAAGGCGAAAGCTGATACGGGAACATA